>ENA-ORXR01005230-ORXR01005230.1-marine-metagenome-genome-assembly--contig:-NODE-5230-length-10417-cov-8.612186_pt1 | contig 10417 bp, 7 predicted proteins | sample MGYA00237866_ERZ511479 | MGnify/ENA metagenome assembly ERZ511479 | reverse complement strand
CGTCAAATGTGGATTGCAAGGTCAAGCCTTGCAATGACGGGAGTGGAAATGAAAAGGCTTTATCTGTTAACACTTTGCTTAGGCATTACACCCTCACCTTCTCACTTGCCCCAACGCGCATCCCCGCCTATCCACCCGCCATGTCCAAAGCCCTTGAAATCGAACCCACGCGCCGCCGCGTGTTTGCGATCATCTCTCACCCCGATGCGGGTAAGACGACGCTAACCGAAAACATGTTGCTGGCTGCGGGTGCCATTCACCAAGCGGGCCGTGTGGCCGCGCGTGGGGAAGCCCGCCGCACCCAATCAGACTGGATGAAGATCGAGCAAGAGCGCGGCATTTCCGTCTCCTCCTCCGTCATGACGTTCGAGCATAAGGACCTGATTTTCAACCTGCTCGATACGCCGGGCCATGAGGATTTTTCGGAAGATACTTACCGCACCCTCACCGCCGCCGATTGCGCCGTCATGGTGCTCGATGTGGCCAAGGGTATTGAGCCGCAAACGCTGAAGCTGTTCGAGGTGTGCCGCCTCCGCGATATTCCGATTATTACTTTCGTGAATAAGCTTGACCGCGAAGGCCGCGATACTTTCGACATCATTGCGGAAATCCAAGACAAGCTCGCGCTGGACGTTGTGCCGATGCAGTGGCCCGCAGCAAGCGGTCGCCGGTTCAAAGGCGTGGTTGATTTACGCACGAATGATTTCCTCCACTTCGTCAAACCCGAAGATGGCGGCGAGCATGTCATGACAAAAGTCGACGGCAATTCCATCGCCGGTATGTTCGATAATGATGATCTGCTGAATGAGTTTCTGGAAGAGCAAGAACTGGCGCGGGAATATCCTGACTTTAATGAGCAGAGCTTTCGCGAAGGCCATATGACGCCTGTTTATTTCGGGAGCGCTTTACGCAAATTCGGCGTGCTGGAACTCATCAACGCCCTCGCCGAGCTCTGCCCCGAACCGCAAATTGAAAAAGCAAAAAAGGCCGGGCAAGAGGTGGAGATCAAACCGACGGGCAAAGAAGTCGCCGGATTTGTGTTTAAGGTTCAAGCCAATATGGACCTCAATCACCGGGACCGAGTCGCGTTTCTACGCATGTGTTCGGGTGAGTTTAAGCGTGGGATGAAACTCAAAACGGCAGAGAATAAAACCATTTCGGTCCACAACCCGATCCTGTTCTTCGCCCAAGACCGGGAGCTGGCAGAGAACGCCTATGCGGGCGATGTCATTGGCATTCCGAACCACGGCGCCTTGCGGGTGGGCGACAGCTTGTCCGAGAGCGGCAAGATTGTCTTCGCGGGCATTCCGAACTTCGCCCCTGAAATTCTGCGCCGCGCGCAACTCAAAGATCCGCTCAAGGCCAAGCATTTGCGCAAAGCGCTGGAGTCGCTGGCCGAAGAAGGCGTCACACAATTGTTCAAACCAAACTTTGGGTCTGACATGATTGTCGGCGCGGTCGGCTCGCTGCAGATTGATGTCATGCGGGAGCGGATTAAAACGGAATATGGCCTCGACGTGACCTTCGAAGTCCCCGCCTACCAAATCGCCCGCTGGATCGCCTCAGACGATGAGGAGGCCCTCAAAACCTTCGTCGATAAGAACGTCATGACCACGGGAACGGATGTCGACGGCGCGCCTGTCCTCCTCGCGAAATCCGCGTGGGACATTGGATATGCGCAGGAAAAGAACCCTGATTTGCGCTTTTTGACAACGAAAGAGAGGGCGTAGGAGAAAACGGCACATAACTTGAAACGGGAATTATCAATCGACAATTCTCCTGAAAGTGCGTCCCATGCTGATACAAATACTCCCCGGCCTCATCATGTTCGCAATCACATTGGCGTTTGTGACGCTCATGTTCATCCCGGTTACGGCCTTCAAGCAGAAGAATGACTTGATCCGATTCTATTGGGTCGGAGTTTGGCTGTTCTTGGCTTTTATCGCCGCATTCTCGGGCGGATCGGAAACCCTGACATTATTCCACTATGATGTCGGGAATGTGCCGGTGGCGTTGCTGACCTCACTCACGGTCTGCTTCGTGATCTTCGTCATGTTTGGCTGGTTCCGATTGTCATTCTCAGCCATCCACGCCGGTATCACCTATTGGATAAACAAGCGGAAAAAGGCCTAACGCCCACCGGCCAAAACTTCGCCGAGCGGCTGCTCTGCGACGGGCAATGTCGGCACCGCGCTTGCGGATGGAATTGCGACATCGTCATTCAATTTACCGAATAAGCTCGTGCGGGCTTCTTGCGGATTTAGAGCCACAGGTCCCGTCAGAGGCACGGCCTGCGCCGGAGTTTGCGCTGTAAATTGCGCGAGACGCTGACTGGGCGTCATCGGACCGGGGCGCGCGGGGGGTTGCGCTGCCGGGATAGGCTGCCCAATCGGCGGACGCGATTGCCCGCGTTGCTGCGGCTGTTGGTAAGCTTGGCGCGCTTGCTGAGGCATTTGTGCAGATGGCTGCATACGGGGATCCTGGAATTGCGGCGTTGGCGTTCCCTGCGATTGCAGTCTCTGGCCCTGCTGCGCTCTCTGGCCCTGAACGCGGCGCGGTCCTGTTGCGCGGCGCGAGCCTTGTCTGCGTGTCGGCTGGGTCTGAGGTTGACGCATTTGTTGTCCCCTCGGTTGCTGACCTCGTATTTGCGGAGAGGGCGCGTCCAGAATGGGACGGAACATCGGACGTTGGTTCTGAACCGGTCTCTGTCCTTGCGGCGCGCCCCGAAACGCTGTCTGCGGCGCTGTCTTCGGCGCTAACTGCGGAATGCCGGCGTGGCCTTGACGATATCTGTTCTGCTGTTCCGTGAGGCTCATATTTTCGACGGAGGTATATGAGGCTTGCTGTGTCGCAACCCGTTGCGGCACGGGCTGGCGCACAACGCGGCGACCGGATGGCGCTTGGCCGACGCGAACCGTATTGGTGCTGGCTTTGGGCTGCGTCCCAACGCGGACCGTGTTCGTTCCGCCTGTCGTAAGGCCAGAATAATAAGGCGCGGCGGATTGGCTCTCGCCCGAAATAGAAATTTGCGAGGAAATTGGAGTCGAAACGGACGAAAGAAACTCGCAAATGCCCGCCGCTCTAGGATTGGGTTTGACATAATTCCAGCCGCGACACTGCGCATCGCCCGCACATTGATTGTCACAAACATCGGCGCCGCTCGCGACCGTGCTGCTATAAGGCGTGCCGGGACGATAAGTGCCGAGATCTGCTGCGAAAGCCGGAGCCGATAAAAGAGCCGAAAAAACGGAAATGGTAAGAAAACGCATGAAAGCCTCGCAGCAGAAAAGTCGAATCGTTGATCCGATATTGCCGCGAAGGCGTTAGCGGTTGGTTAACCCTGTCTGTTAACCGTTATCGCTAAGGCTGCGGTGCAGCCTTAGCGATCTCTGCCAGGCTTTCCATTTCCAGCCCCGCTCCGCCAATCAGCGCGCCATTCACATTCTTCAATGCGAGCAGGCTTTCGGCATTAGCCGGCTTGACGGAGCCGCCATAAAGTAAGCGAACCTTGGGCCCGACCTGTTCGCGGATGGCATTATGCATCTCGTCGACATCTTCCGGAGTCGCCGTTTTGCCTGTGCCGATGGCCCAAACAGGCTCATAGGCTATGACATAATCCTTCAATTTGGGCACGCTGGCTTTGATTTGCGCCGCGACGACAGAATTAGCTTTGCCTTTATCGCGTTGGGCCTCTGTCTCGCCGACACAGATGATAGGGATTAGGCCCGCCCGCGCGGCGGCTTTGGCTTTCGCATTGACGTCCGCATCACTGTCCCCGGCCGCCCGGCACTCGCTGTGGCCGACAATAACATAGCTCGCGCCGGCGTCTTTCAGCATTTCCGCTGATATGTTGCCCGTATGCGCGCCGGATTTCTCGACATGGCAGTCTTGCCCTCCGAGCAAAACGCCCGTCTGTTCCGGGTCAAGCATAGAGCCCAAGAGTATAGCGGGCGGGCAGATAAGGACATCCAAATGCTTACGACTATCGACATGATACAGTCCGGCAAAATCAGCGGGTTTAAACACCCAGCTCATATCGCCGTGCATTTTCCAATTCGCCGCAATCAAGGTGCGTAGTTTTTTAGCCATCATCAATCTCCGTCTTTCAAATAATATGCCAATGATTCCACTCTCATTCAAGCGCATCGCGGCCTTGTAAGACACGGGCCTCATGGGTAAGACAGCCCACGTTTTAGGTATTCGGACACCCCACTCTCATGGCAAATTCCATTGGCGCAAAAATCAGAGGTGCATTTGTTGCAATCCTCGTCGGCTTGCTCGTTCTGGCTTTCGCTGTCTGGGGGGTGAACGACATCTTTGTGCCCGGCGTCAGAAATGCGGTCATCAGTGTGGGCGATGCCAGTGTCTCCACGCGGGATTTCGAACGCGACTTACAATCCCGTCTGCGCGAGATTGCAACCCAGCGCGGCGAAGGGCTCACTAATGAAGAAGCCTATCAGCAAGGCGTCCACCGAGACCTGATAACGCAATATCAGGTTCAATTGGCGATTGAGAAAGATGCGCAGGATTTGGGCGTGGGCGTCAACCGCGCTGATGCAAAAGCCTATATCGAAGCCATTCCGGCGTTCCAATCAGACATCACGCAAGAATTTGACCGCGATAAGCTGATGCAGGCTTTGGCGCGGTCCCGTAACGGTTACACAATCAAAAAGTTTGAGGAAGATATCCTGCGCGATCTGCGCCGCGTCCAAACCGTCGAGGCTATCGTTGGCGGAATTCAGGCCCCTTCCGGTTTTGCTAAACGTCAATTTGATTTCCTGTCAGAGCAGCGCAGAGCGACGGTCCTAACAATCAATAAGGACGCGGTTCCCGCACCGGAAACGCCATCTGATGAGGATTTGCAGGCTTACGTCGATGAGAATGCCGCCCGTTACACCGCGCCGGAATATCGCCAAGTCACTCTGATTCGCTTGGAGCCTTCCGGTTTCCTTCCCGACGTTGCCGGGGAAATCACCGAGAAAGACGTTCAGGAAGAATTCGATAGCCGGATTGCGCGCGGCATATTGGGGACACAAGCGTCACGCGATGTGGTTGTCCTCTCCGCGCCGGATGAGGCCACAGCGAAAGGCGCGGCGACCCGCTTGGCCGCAGGCGAAGAGCCTTCATTGATCGCCAGCGCACTTGGTCTTGTTTCTCCTGACCGCTTTGACGGCGTGGCAAAAGATCAGCTTCTTGATTCCATAACAGACGATGCCGCATTTGCTTTAAAAGAAGGCGAGGCCCGTGCGTCAGAAAATAGCCTCGGCGGATGGGAAGCCATTTATGTGCCGAGTGTCACGGAAGCGACGACACCTGTCTTTTCGTCTATTGAGCCGGAAATCCGCCGCACGCTCGGCGAACAGAAAGCCAAGGACCGTATTTTCGACATAAGCGAAGACATGGATACGCGGCTCATCAATGGCGAGACATTGGAGGCCATTGCTGAGGAATTAGACCTGCCAATGGAAAGCTATGATTACATTGATCGTTTGGGAGAGACCCGTGACGGGCTGGCCATGACAGGCTCCAGCCGCATTCCCGGCATTGCACAAGATGATGAATTGCTCCGACTGATATTCACGGAAGACATTGGTTTTGACACCGACATCTACCCGACCTTTCAGGACGGCATTGTCGCGTTCCGGGTGACAGACGTCATCGACAGCACGGTGAAACCGCTGAGCGAAGTTAAAGACCAAGCCCTGAGCGCATGGACAAATGAAAAAATCCGGGAGGCTCTGACTGAGCGCGGATTGGCGTTGGCGCAAGAAATCCGCGGCGGAAAGTCTTTGGAAGACATTGCCGAAGAACTTGGCACAGCCGCGACAATTGAAGAGCGCGGCATTTCGCGCACCCAACCCCCTCGAGATATTGCGGGTGCGGTGGTTGTTGACCTCCTGACATCGGATGTGGGTGACCTTGCGCGGGGCGCGGGGGCCTTGCCTTTGACGTATAATTTAGCGCGACTCGATTCAATCACTCCAAACTCTGACGGCTTAGCCGGTGAAATTCTGGACACCGTCCAGAGTAATATCAGCGCGGAAATTAGCGGCGACATACAAAATGCCTATCGCATGTCTATTCTGAAAGAGCATGAGTTGCGTGAATATCCGGCTCAAGTTCGTGCAATTATGGGCATTGAGGGCGAATAAGGTCTGGCATGACCCTCACCTTCTTTCCTGCGCAAGAGGCTGTCGACAGTTCTAAAATTCAACTCGTCCACACACGCGTTATCAATGATATCGACACGCCGGTTTCGGCCTTTCTGAAAGCAGCATTGGGGAAGCCTTACGCGTTCTTGTTTGAATCCGTGACGGGCGGAGAGCAACGCGGACGATACAGCTTTTTCGGATTTGATCCTGACATCATATGGCGCTCTCTGGGCGACAGCAGCGAGATAAGCCGGGATGGCGGTGAGTATATCGCTTGTGGGGGTAAGCCGCTGGAAGCTTTGCGGGCCTTGCAGGATGAAATTCAGTTTGATTTGCCGGAAGATATGCCGCCCATGGCTGCAGGTCTGTTTGGGTATCTTGGCTATGACATGATCCGGCAGGTTGAGAGCCTTCCGGGTACGCAACAAGACCCAATTGGGACGCCGGATGCCATCATGGTGCGACCGCGTATTGTTTGTATTTTCGATCAAGTCGCCCAAGAAATTATCATCGGCTCCCCACTGCCTGCTGGCCGTGACTACGCAGAAGCCTGCGCCCGAATTGAACGCGTTGCGGCGGATTTGGCTTCACCGGTTTCAGTCAATACAGACCGCGATGTGGCGATCCCGACACTGAGCCCTACCTTGGGAACGGACGAAAAAACCTTTGGAACCCGCGTCGCCAAGGCCAAAGATTACATTTTAGCAGGCGATGTGTTTCAAGTCGTCATCGGCCAGCGCCTTTCCGCGCCGCTGCCCGCGTCGCCCTTCGCGCTTTACCGCAGCTTGCGGCGCATGAACCCCTCGCCCTTCCTCTACTTCCTCGATTTTGATGACCATCAAGTGATTGGCTCCAGCCCGGAAATCCTCGTGAGACTACGCGATAATGTCGTCACCGTACGCCCCATCGCCGGAACGCGCCCGCGCGGGAAAACAGTAGTTGAGGACAATCAATTTGAAGCCGATTTGCTGGCGGATCCAAAAGAATGCGCGGAGCATCTGATGCTCTTGGATTTGGGCCGCAATGACGTTGGCCGAGTCGCAAAATCCGGAACCGTCGAAGTTACAGAGCGTTTCACGATAGAGCGCTACAGCCACGTCATGCATATTGTGTCCAACGTCGAAGGCGAAATTCAAGATGGCCTCGATACGCTCGACGCGCTCTTTGCGGGCTTTCCTGCAGGTACGGTCAGCGGCGCGCCGAAAGTCCGCGCCATGGAAATCATTGACGAGCTGGAAGATGAGAAGCGCGGAATCTATGCGGGCGCTGTTGGCTATCTCTCCGTGACCGGCGATATGGACACGGCCATCGTGCTGCGGACAGCCATCGTGAAAGATGGTGTCATGCATGTCCGCGCAGGCGCAGGAATTGTCATGGACAGCGTCGCGCAGATGGAGTTCGAAGAAACCATCCACAAATCCAACGCCCTCTTCCGTGCAGCCGAACAAAGCGTCCGATTTGGTGGGAACGGGTTATGGCCAGCAATCGGGGTCGGCAGTTCAACTGGGATATACCATCCGGTTGACCGAAGACGCAGGCGGGCACGCTTTGAACTCCACCGACTGGATGTACTTGACGGAAAACGGCGTGATCATGAACCGCAATCAATTCCGCAAGTTTGGCATCAAGGTCGCTGAAATGGTGGCCACGATCCGCCCCGTTGAAATGGAATTGAAGCTGGTCGCATGACGTTTTCGGGCAAACGATACTGGCTGGTGGGCGCATCCGAAGGATTGGGCCGCGCCCTAGCCGAAAAGATGAGTGCGGCGGGCGCAGAATTAATCCTGTCGGCACGGTCCGAAGACCGACTTCAAGAATTGGCCGACAGTCTGCCCGGCAAGGCAGAGGCGCTGGCCGTTGACATCGCAGATGATGAGAGTGTGTCCCAGGTGGGTGAACGCCTGGGGCACGTGGACGGCATCGTGTTTTTGGCGGGTGTATACTGGCCCATGGATGCCAAAGAATGGTACGGCAAGGCTGCTTTGGCCATGGCGGACATCAACTTTACCGGTGCGTTTCGGGTGTTGAACCAAGTGATGCCCCAGTTCTTGGAACGGGGGACGGGCCACGTTGTGATCACAGGCAGCCTGTCTGGCTTCCGCGGACTTCCCCGCGCCATTGGGTACAGTGCATCCAAGGCGGGGGTCATGGCCCTTGCCGAAAGCATGTACTGCGATCTGCGAGAAACAGGGATCAAGGTGCAGGTGGCCAACCCAGGTTTTATCAAAACCCGCCTGACCGAAAAAAATTCCTTCGAGATGCCTTTTATTATGACGCCCGAAGAAGCAGCCGATCACATGTTCAATCACATGAAATCGGATCGCTTCAAGGTCAGCTTCCCTTGGTTGTTTTCATTGCTGTTCCGTTTTAGCCAGTTCTGGCCCGATTGGATGTATTACCGCGTCTTTAAGTAAGGCAGGTTACAACAGTCCTTTGGCCGTGATAGCCGCCACCGACGCACGTTTGTAAACGGTTTCGCGAAACGCGGACAGCTTGGGGAACGCCGTCATATCCACGCCATCCCCTTCCACCCATCGGCTAACAGCAAACAGGTTAAGATCAGCCAGGCTGATGGCATCGCCCAACACAAATGGTCCTTCGATAAATTCTTCCACATACGCGCAGCTGTCGGTCATGGTCTCTGCCACCTTGGCGGCCATGTCGGCGTGGGAAGATTTTTGATCAGCCCAACGGTGACCACGCATTTTATGGGCGTGGTTCACATGCATGGTAGAGGCCAGATAGAACATCAATTCGCGCATGCGCCCCGCACGGATCGGGTCCGTCGGGATCAAGCCCGCTTGGGGGTGCATGTCCGCGATGTAATTCATAATCGCACCCGTTTCGGTCAGGATGTCGTCCCCGACCACCAGGGCGGGTACACGGCCCTTGGGGTTGATCGCGGTATAGGCCGCGCTGGTTTGATCACCTTTGGAAAAGTCCACCAAGTTCAATGTCCAATCCGCCCCGGCTTCTTCCAAGGTCAAGGCGGCGGCGACGGCAATGGTGCCTTTGGCTGCATAAAGTTCCATGATTACACTTCCGTTTTTGCGTGCGCCCGGTCGCTATGATCCAGGTGCGGCGTTGCGTTATATGACTTCAGTCTCAGCGCCCCGTCTTTCACCAGGAACCGCTGCATCGACGTATTCAAAACATGGGGCAACAGCCCCACCATATCTTGCATGTCCAGGCCAAGGGCGTGGCAAATCAAAGCGTCGATCACCCCGCCGGAACTGACCACCAACAGCCGTTCCGCCTGTGCACCGTGATCCAACAAGGACGCCACTGCATCTGATTGAAAGGCGTCATAGGGTTTGTGCAGATCATCCAATGCGCCCGACTTCCAGGCCCGCAGGACCTTGGGGAAATGTGTCGCGAATTCGTTTTCCGTCGTGGGCAGCGGTGTGCCGTCCAGGGCCGTCAGCCCATCCGCCAAATCGAAATACCGCATTTCGTTCAGCCGATCATCCAGTATCAAGTGATCGGCGTATTCCATGCCTTGGGCGGTTTCTTTGTGGCGGCGCAAAGTGCCACTGATAACCCGGTCGGGCGCATAGGCTTGGGCGCGCAAAGTATCGCCCAACCACTTCGCTTGCTGGTGGCCTTGGGGGCACAAACGGTCATAGTCGGCTTCGGTCTTGGCCGTGGAATTGGCTTGCCCGTGCCTGATCACAATGATTTCTGTCATGCCCAACATCAAACAGGAAGCGCCGCCCATGTCCATGCCGATTGCCCGAAATGCCGCGCTTGCCATCGGGGCCATTTTGCTGGCCGATTTCTTACTTACGTTCAACGACGCGTTGGTGAAAACTGCGCAGGGGACTTTGGGTTTGGCGGCGGTGTTTTGGTTGCGGGCCGTGGTGGCGGTGCCGTTGTTGATCTTTGTTCTGGCAATCCAAAAAGCGCCCGTGCTGCCCAAGGCTTTGGGATTGATTGTTATCCGGTCGTTGCTGTTGTTGGCCAGTTGGGCCTGTCTTTACGTGTCCTTCACATATCTGCCTGTCGCGAACGCCGTGGCCACGGCATACACCAGCCCCATCATGATCGCAGTCGCCACGATATTGCTGGACCGGCAAGCGCTGTCGGGTCGGGTTTGGGGTGCCATTGGGCTGGGTTTCACAGGGGCGCTGTTGATTGTTCAGCCGGGCATTTCGGGCGTGACCTGGGCTTACGCCCTGCCGGTGATTGCGGCGTGGACATATACGGTGGCGATGTTGATCACGGGGCGACATTTGCAATCTGAAAACCCGCAAACCGTTTCGCTT
>ENA-ORXR01005229-ORXR01005229.1-marine-metagenome-genome-assembly--contig:-NODE-5229-length-10419-cov-3.720460_pt1 | contig 10419 bp, 7 predicted proteins | sample MGYA00237866_ERZ511479 | MGnify/ENA metagenome assembly ERZ511479 | reverse complement strand
GGCGTCGTCGATCGTGGATCGTGACAGCGCCTGACGTTGGGCGGCGTAGGCCAGGGCGAATTTGCGGGGGCCGCGTGCGTCGCTGGCACCAAAGGCGGCAGCGATGTCGGCATAACTTCCGACCAGACCCAGCTCACCGAGTGCCTTGCGAGCGTCGAGCCAGCGGCGTTCGGCTTGTGCGGGTTCCAGAGACGCGGCCAGTACGCCAGCGATCGTGCGGCGCGAGTCGCCTTTGACGTCGTGCTCGATCAAGTCTCGTTCGAGCTCCTTGTACACGGCGATGCCGTCGTCGCGGTTACGCATCAACGCAGCCACGATGGCGACCGGGATGCCCTCGCCATCGGCATATTGACGGACCCGGGCGATCTCACGCTCGGTCGTGAGTCCAGCAAGGGCGTATTCGACTGCCATGGCCGGTTTCATGCGGTTCTCACGATGTACCCGGTACAGCTGTACGAACTCATTCACCGAGAGCTCGTCGTTGTTGAGCAACAACAGCGCGGCGATCGAGTCGATATCGAGCTGGTCTCGCTCGAGCAGCTTGGAGCGAGCCTTCAGGTCGCGGCGTACTTGCTCGTATCGGTTCACCGCCTGCGACGGATCGTCGTCGAGGTCGGTCAACGCCGCCGCCACTGCGGGTCGGGCTGCGCTGTCGGGCAAGCGGTCATGAATCACGTCGAGCCGCTGCACCTTGGTCTGCGCTTCGAGATACGCAGCATCGAGCTCGGCGAGACCGTCGTCGAGGGTCTCGGCATCAATCACCGGTACGGCCTTCAGGAAGCGCTCGCCTCGGTCCGACACCACGGTGGCGCCGAATGAGGTGGCCGTAACGCGGTCCAGGACGGTCTCGGCGAATCGACGGCGGGTCTCGGCCACCCGGTACGGGCGAACGCTGGCCACCAGGGTCTGCAACTCGCGGAGTCGGACCTGGAAGCCGTTTTCGTCGCCCTTCTTGACTTGCAACGCCTCGCGGGCGGCATCCTGCACGGCGTCGTCGAGAAGATCGCGATCATCGCTGGCGCGCATTTCCAGCGGTACCTCGGTGTCGGCCTCGAGTCGCTTCGCATCGATGACGTCGAGCAGATCTCGTGCCCACAAGTCCTGCAGCATGTCTTCGTCGTGTGAGCTCGCCCGGTCGGCGACCCGCCGCAGCGCCTCGGCTCCGGCGAGCAACGACGGCTGGCCGGTGATAGCAGGCTCGGGCACTTCGTAGCTTCGCAGGTCCGGCAGGTCTGCTGCGCTGGTTTCGAGGCGATCGAGTGCATCGTCGACCTCTTGTCCTCGACGTTCTTTCTCCAGGTCCCGCTTCTCGCCTCCTTTGCGGCGGCTACCCATGCTACTGAAACCAACGAAGGCCAGGCCGCCGAAGATCACCAGTGGCAACAACGCAGAACTGCTGCCGGTACCGGTACCGGTGCCGGTGCTCGTTGTCGTTCCGCCGCTGCTACTCCCGCTGCCCCCGCTGACGCCGCCGCGAGCTTCGATCTCGAACGATGCCTCGATCGTGCCGAGAATGGCAGCGACACCGGCGTTGTAGTCGCCGGCGCTGAAGCTTGGCCCCGCCACATTGGCCAGCGTCGATGCCGAAGGGATCACCCCTTGCAGCGCAGGACCGGCGGTGATCCAGAGCTCTCGCCCTTCGGGATCGATGACCACCACGACACCGCCCGCCTCGCCGTCTCGATCTTTCACGACCCAGGTCTCACCGATGCCGATGGCGAAGTCCTCGCGTCCACCCGGTGGATCGTCGATCAAGACGACGGCAACCTCGTGCCCGTATTGCTCGATCATGCCGTCGACGACTTCTTCGAGCGCCAGGCGATTGTCCAGGACCCCCGCGACATCGGTCACGAACCCTTCGCAAGTGACGCCTTCATAGGCCGGGCAGAGCAATTCGGACTCTTGCGCCACCGCTGCGTTGGCGGGCACCAGGATGGCCAGCATCACTGCGGCCATCACGATCACGCGACTGAGTATCTGATGTATGTTTCCCTTGGTCATCGGCCTTCACGATAGGTCCCAAACCGACAAACTTCGGCCCGGGCACACCCGACGCGCCTAGTCGACCAGGGTCACACCTGCATCTGCCATGGCGTTCAGTGCAGTTGCGGTGGTGTCCCGGGCGACACCTGCGCAGTGCTCGAGCAACACCGTGGTCGTGAAGCCAGCCGAAACCGCGTCGAGTGCCGTTGCCCGAACACAGAAGTCCGTGGCAATACCGACGATCTCGACCTCGTCGATGTCTCGGGCCTGCAGCCATTGTCGTAACGGGGTCTGGTCACTGTCGGCTCGGCCTTCGAAGCCGCTGAAACACGCAGCGTGCTGGCCTTTGCTGAAGACTTCGTCGGGCGTGGTGACCAGATCGCGATGAAACGCTGCGCCGTGGGTCTCGGCTTGGCAGTGCACCGGCCAGGTGTCGACGAAGTCGGGTTCGTCGCCATTGGTTGCCCAATGCGCGCCGGGATCGATGTGCCAGTCCCGGGTCAGCGCTGTTACTACCCACCGGTCACGGTTTGCGGCATCACCCAGGAGCCGGGTGATCGACGCAGCCACCGCTGCGCCGCCGTCGACCCCCATGGATCCGCCCTCGCAGAAGTCGTTCTGCACATCGACAACGATCAGCGCTCGATTCACGATTTCTTCCTTACCTCTGTTGGTTCATGTCGACATCGAGTTCGATACCGACCCAGGTGGTGGGCACCGCGGCAGTGACATCGGGACCGATGCGCCGGAACTCGGGACGCAAACGATTGCGCCGGTCGAGGCATCGATCTCTGGCATGTTGCAGCTCGAACGAAGCTTCGACACGCCCCGATCGAATCAGCGGCACCTGGGGCCGATGAGCGGTCTCACTGAGATCGACAGGCAGGACCGACAGCACTTCGGCGTCCCAATAGCCGTTGGCGTCGAGCGTACGGTGCACGTTTTTGCGCCCCCCGATCGTGCGTTTGCCCAGCGAGAGTTTGCCGACAGCTCGCATCTTCTGGTCGGGGCTGTCGGAGTCGGCGATCGAGACCAGCTTGTAGACCATCGATGCGGTCGGATGGCCTGAACCGGTCACCAGTCGGGTACCGACCAGATACGCGTCGATCGGCGCGTCTGCAGATTCGAGTTCGGTGACGCGATATTCGTCGAGATCGCTGGATACGACGATGCGACAATGGGTCGCCCCCAGGTCATCGAGCAGCTTGCGAGCTCGGCGGGCATCGTCGAGCAGATCACCCGAATCGATACGAACGCCGCCGATATCAATACCCACGACCTCGACTGCGTTGCGGATGCCCTGCTCTACGTCGAACGTGTCGACCAGATAGGTCGAGTCCGTGCCCATGGCCCGCAATTGCGCGGCAAAGGCGAGTTTCTCGGTGGCATGGGCCAGCACGAAGGCGTGGGCGGTGGTTCCACCCGTCGGGATGCCATACCGGCGACCGGCCTCGAGGTTCGATGTGGTGTCGAAGCCGCCGATATGGGCAGCGCGGGCAGACGCGATGGCGGCGTCGGGATCGGTGCGTCGACTACCACCGTCGATCAACCGACGCCCGTTGGCGGCGTCGGTGACACGCGCCGCGGCACTGGCCACGGCACAGTCGTGGTTCAACACCGAAAGCAACACCGTTTCGAGAACCACACACTCGGCGAAGCTGCCCTCGACCGTCAACACCGGGCTGTAGGGAAAGAACAGCTCGCCATCGGCGTAGCCCGTGACGTCGCCGCGAAAGGAATAGTTGGCGAGCCACTCGGTCATAGGCCCCGACGACACCACACCAGACGACACCAGGTGCTCGATGACCTCGTCGCTGAAGCGGAAGTTGCCGATCGCTTCGATCAGCCGATTCATGCCCGCCACCACGCCATAGGCGCGCCCTGTGGGCAGGCGACGAGTGAACACCTCGAAGACCGAGTCACGAGTAGCAACACCCGACTCGAGCGCCGATGCCACCATCGTCAGCTCGTAGTGATCGGTATGAAGGGCCGTAGCCGCGCCTTGGTCCACGACCTCACGCTAGTGGTTGCAACCAGCATCGGGTCAGTGGGTTCTCCATCTATGATCGGGTCGGACCGTTCGGCTGGAGGGCCTATCCGGTGGACACCGTGCAACTGCTTATCGATGTGCTGGGTCCGGTCGTGGCCATCGTTGCGATCGGTGGGATCGTGGCTCCCCGGCTGGGTCTCGACACCTCCAGCCTGTCAAAGCTGTCGTATTGGATCCTGGGCCCCGCCTTTGTCTTCAACATATTCTCTACCACCACACTCGAAGCAGAGACCGCCATCAAGTTGGTGGCTGCCGGCACAGCAACCGTCGTGGCCGCTGCGGTTGTAGCGACCGCACTCGCACCCGTCTTTGGCGTGCGCGGTACCGCAATGAGCGCGACCGTGATGTCGAGCGCGTACGGCAATGTCGGTAACGCCGGCCTTGCGATCTCTGTCTTTGCTCTCGGCGAGAACGCACTTGATCGCGCCGGCGTGCTCATGGTCACCATCATGTTCTTCGGCACGCTCTTGTCGGTCTGGCTCGGCACGCGGCAGACGCAGTCTGGTTCGAGGGCCGCTCTAGAAGCACTTGTGTCACCCATGATCGCGGCAGCCATTGTCGGCTTCGGCTTCAACATCGCGAACATCGAAACGCCTGTGTTGATCGACCGAGCGGTGTCGACGATCGCCCAGGGGCTGATTCCCGTGATGTTGCTCACGCTCGGGTTGCAGTTGGCCACAACCGGTCGGCCGCGACTGCTGCGATCGACCAGCGTGGTGACCATCGCCAAGCTGGTTGTGGCCCCCGTGGTCGGGTGGGCCATGGCCGAGGCGTTCGGCCTGACCGGCGATGATCGCGGTGTCATCATTCTTCAGGCGGCGATGCCACCAGCAGTCTTCTGCATGGTGCTGGCGCTCGAGCATGACCTGGAAGCCGAGCGCACGACAAACGACGTAGTCATGGTCACGATTGCGTCGTTGCTCACGCTGCCGATTGCGCTCACGCTGGTGACGTGACCACCGCAGAGCCAGCGAGTTCTCGAGGTTCGCGACCCAAGGTGGGTATTTCCAGCAGCAGCTCGACATCAGAGGGGTTCGCACACTGCCACGACGGAACCTCGCGGCCGCTGAGGGCGTCGAGAATCTCGCTGGACGAGGTCGCCCACGACGCCTCTCGCCGCGTCGACCGAGCAAAGACGATGCCAACCAGATTGTCATGGCTGTCTACGATCGCCGCTCCGCTGTCGCCGCCTTTGATCGACACGCTGAGCTCATAACCGCTGCGCTCGGTCGTACGTTCCATGTCGCCGATCGACTCTGTCGTCAACCGAACTCGTCGCAACACGGCGCCCGAGTTCGTGCCACTCGCGGCACCTTCGACCATGCGTACCAGGTCATCGGGCGCCGGCCGACTCGTGGCCATAGGCGGTGCGATCAGACCCGGCACGCGAAGCACGACAATATCGCGATCGAGATCCATGTGCAGAATTTCGGGCCGGTGCCAACGACCAGCGGAATCACGGAGTGCGAAATCGCGCGATTCGTAGATCGCGTGCGCGACCGTGACGACCAGCCCGTTCTCGATGACGAATCCCGACGAGGTGTTCTGCACACTGGGCTGACAGGGCAGCGCAGCGATGACCACCGCTCGCTCGTCTACGTCCGCAAAGTCTGCGGATGGTTCGGGTAGCAGTACCACCGAGCCGAGCCCCAACGCAAGCAGCGCCACCAGTGCTCGCCACCACATAGCTGGGACGCTTCGGCGTCAGGCCTGGCGTCCGACGAGGCCGAGGTACCGGTGCAGGACCGGAGCATCGTCGGCCACCGCAACGACAGGACCGGTGCGATTGGTCTCGACCAACATGGCCGACATGGGAGCGACAACCTCGTGACAGGCTTGCACCAGCGGATCCTCGAGCCCGTGATCCTGCCCCACGGCTTGAGCGAGGTCCCAGGTGTGGGTGACGGCGTCCCACATGACGATGCCGATCATGTCGTCGACGGTGGCGGCGTCGAACCAGAACGGGCCCTGCTGATTGAGGACGCCCTGTTGATCGATCGCAGTCAGGACTCCGTTGCGGGTCTCGCGCCAGGCCGCCTGCGGGTCGCTCATGTCGGCTGGCGGGGTGGGCGCAGCCATCTGCCCCGAACTCGCCACGGCGGTGACGCCGTTCAATACCGCACATTGATGTTCGAGCAGGTCGAGGGCACTCCAGCCTTCGCACGGTGTTGCGTTTTGCCATGCCGAGTCATCGGTGCGCTGCACCACCGCGTCGAAAGCGTGCACGGCCTGGACAAAGTTGCGTGAGTTCTGGCTCATCGGTGGTCTCCCCTGGTCTACCCAGATCGGTCTGAAAACTGCTGCGCCGACACTAGCAGAGTGCGGAAAAACCCATGTCGGACGGCTCGAATCCGCGATTCGAGATCGAGGAACGACGACTCCCGCCGCCTTGCGCAATCCTGCTGGCGAGAGCAGCGACGACCTCAGCTCAACGACCAGAAGCCGAGTGTGAACTGACCAACACCGGGTGACTCACCAACGACGTACAACCGGGTGCCGTCGCGACTGAGCGCCAGTCCCTCGGGCTGCTCGAATCGGCCCTGCGCCAGCACCAGATCCAATTGCTGAAGTTGTCGCACGGTTCCGTCGGCCTCGATGGTCAGGCGAACGACGACACGGCCCAGATCGCTGACCACCCACACCGTTCCGTCTGACGATGCGAAGACGTCGGAAACGTCTTCGACACCCAGCCGCAGCGAAATGCTGCTCGTTGGTGCACCGTCGTCGTCGACAAAAATCAGCCTGGGCGGTTGTTCCTCGACCACGATGAACTCGGTGTCGTCGATCGTCTCGACATCAGCCACGCCTTCGATTCCATTGCCATCGATCCCGCGTACCTGGGTATCGATGATGCGTTTCACGTCGGACTCGCCGACCGTGGTTTGTGTCTCACCGATCTCGACCACAGACAGCCGCCCCGTGACTTCGTGAGCGAGCACGTAGGTGTTGCCGGAGACCCACGAAATGCCCTCGATATCGCGATCGTCAAATTGGGCGACCAACGCTCGTCGCGCTGGCACGATGGGCAGGCTTGCGTCATCGACATCAAACTCGAAGAGTTGGCCCTCGTCGTCGGCGATCATGAGGCGGTTCGTGTCTTCGTTCAACGTCACCGCCGAGAATTCCGTGGAACCGGTGCCCAGATCGTCGGTGAACAGAACCGGCTCAGACAACACGACACGACGGCGATCGCCCGATGGGACCGTGACGGCAGCACGAGTGGCAACGGGCACGGTCTCACGCTGTGGTGCAGCATCTGGTGCCGTCACTCGGTCGACAGAAGCCAACGATGTTGCTGGCTCGCCGCCGGTGGAAATCAACCAGATCCACCAGGTAAGACCGGCTACGGCCAACAAAATTCCGGCTGCGACAAGCCAGTTCAGCGACCTGACTTCGTCGGTTTTCTCTTCCATAAGGGGTACGGCCTACCTAGCTCTGGGTAGTCAATTCTGCCCGGGTCGTTGTCTCTTAGTGCGCGACAGGCGACCATAGAGCGGTGGAACAGTCCTCGGCTCGCTCGGTAGCCGCACGCGTACAACCATCGCCAGAGAGCACTGGTGTGACGACTTCCAAACTCACAAGCAGTCTTCGCAGCTCGCCGGTCAGGATTATGACCCGTTTGCTAGCCGAGCGAAAGGGTCTTTTCGCGGGCAATCTTGCTCTGCGGTTGGTCAAAGATCTGTTGCCGTTCCTGGGCCCGATTCTGGTGGGGATGGTTGTCGACCTGCTCAGCGGAGTTGCCGGGCGAGACCGCAACCTGTTGGGTATCGAGCTGACCCAGAACGACGTGCGTTCGATCGTGGTCATTGCCTTGTTTATGGGTGGGCTCGCTCTGGCTAAGGCCGCTGTGGGCTATGCCCATACGATCGCTGCTGCCCACATGGGGCGCCATGTGGTGCAGGCGGCCCGGCGTGACCTAGCCGACGCGGCAATGCAGATGTCGCTCGACGAGCGACGCCGTTTCAATTCCGGCGACCTGCTCGACCGATGTCTGGCCGACTCGAAAGGCCTGCGCGGTTTCACGCAGAACGTCATCATCCGCGTTATTTCGAACACCGTAAGAGCGGTATTTCCCGTCGTGTACATGTTCATGATCGACTCCTTGCTGGCCGTCGTGGTGCTGGCGGTGATCCCAGTTCAGTCGAGCATCAGCGCCATCTTGCAACGCCGCCTGCAACGACAGACTCACGATGCCCGCTCTCGCGAGGCCACCCACACATCGGCGGTCAAAGAAGCCATCGACGGCTGGAACAACGTGGCCTCGGTGGGCGGTCAGGAGTGGGCGGCCAAGGGCATCAACGCCACCGCCGCTGCGAGTGAAGACGCCAAGATCGTGAAGAAGCACACCACAGCTTCGATCAGCACGGTCATTTCGCTGTGTACGGCATTCGGTATCGCTGCGGTCTACGCAATCGGCGGCTGGCAGATCGTCTCCAGCGGCGTGCTCGATGGCACCGGCAATGTCGCCGAAGGGGCCCTCACGCTGGGCACGCTGACCGCATTCGTCGGCGTCGCCAAAAAGACCTACGCACCTTTCCAGGCCTACACGAAAATTGTCAGCAGCTATCGCACTGGACTCGTCAATCTCGAACGCATCGCCGACGTACTCGATGCCCCCATGATCGATCCTCGCCATGATGGACCGGACCTGACGATCGACCGAGGCGAAATCACCCTCGAGAATGTGAGCTTCACCTACGACGACGGCGAACAGCCCACGTTGCGAGCGCTGACCGGATCGATACCGGGTAGTTCGCTCACGGTGATCACCGGTTCGAGCGGTGCGGGCAAAACCACCCTGCTTCGACTGTTGCTCGGTCTCGACGTGCCCGACACCGGCAGCGTGTCGATCGATGGCCAAGACATCAACAAAGCGAAGTTCTCGTCCGTTCAAGCGGCAATCGTGTTGGTGCCGCAAGAGCCTGTCCTCTTCACCGGCACCCTCAGCGAGAATCTGCTGCTCGGCTTGGAAGGCAGTTCGACCAAACACCTGCTGCAAGCCTGTGATCGCGCCGGTCTTCTCGAGACGGTGCGCAAGCTGCCCAAGGGACTCGAAACCGAAGTCGGCAGTGGCAAACACATGCTGTCGGGCGGGCAGTTACGACGGATGGCCATCGCCAGGGCACTGTTGCGCCAGCCCGCAATACTGCTGCTCGATGAGCCCACCACCGGACTGGATGTACAGAACAGCATGTTGATTTTGAACACGTTGCGCCGGATCAGCGACCACACGACCGTGGTGATGGTGAGTCATCGCAGCGAGCCGCTCAAGGCATCGGATCACCATCTCATCTTGAGCGATGGTGGCTGGATGAACAGCGTCGATCACTACGCTGCAGTCGCCGCTGCTGCTGCTTCAGTAACACGTATCCAGGAGAATACGACGCATGCCGGCTTTGGCATGCCAATGCCGGTCGACGAGCGACTTGCGAAGGCCCTGTCGACCGTGCCGCTGAATACGGAGTTGGCTGCTTCAGACGGTCAAAACATCGGTAACGGCAACGGCAACGGCAACGGCAACGGCGCCACGTCGAACGGCACCACGTCCAATCTTGACGCGCTGCGCAGCGGGCGCCGACGCGATCCGCTCATGCGACATGAGCAGCTCGATTTTCAAGTCCTTGCGCTCTCGGCAATGGGGCGACCCATCATGTTCGGCGGCGTCGACAGCAGTGTTGCGACCACCCGGCTCATGTTGGTGAGCGGACAGCGGTCGCTTCTCCACCCGATAACAGGTATTGCATCGGCGATCTTCGCCCGCGCCGTGGCCGACGACAGCGCAACTGCGGCGATCGCCAGCATCGAAGACGTCAACCCCGACGGAGAGTTCTCGCCCCGCCGCTCAACTGCACTCGGTGTCGACATCACCACCGATCATCGAGCCCGATCTGCAGTCGAGACCCGTGCATGGCACACGGCGATGGACGAGTGGTTCACCGACCTCGTCGTCGACATGGCAGCCAACCCCGCACTCTTGGACGATCCCTACGACGTCGAAGTGGTGGTGCGTTTCACTCCCGACGCCGACGGCCAACCCTCGGGCGAGACGGCTGACTTCGCCCGCCGTATTCGAACCCACCTCGACGACTCAGCCTGCTCGTACCGCGTCACCATGGCTGCGAGCCTGGTCGGCTCCCTCACCGAGGTCCGCGCCATCCCGGTCGTAGAGCTCACCGCCAGCTCGCCGAACGATCCCACCATGGTGCAGGCCACGATCGTGGCGGTGGTCGCGATATACCGAGCCGCCAGCGATGTACCGGTGCCGACATACAGCTAGCTGTCCCGCGCTATCAGACTGTGGGAGCGCCGTGGCGCCCGGCACCGTCGCGAAAGCGGGCGGCTCCTGCTTGGGTCTCGCCGGTGCGCATGGTGGCGAGACCGAGATC
>ENA-ORXR01005227-ORXR01005227.1-marine-metagenome-genome-assembly--contig:-NODE-5227-length-10424-cov-3.171741_pt1 | contig 10424 bp, 10 predicted proteins | sample MGYA00237866_ERZ511479 | MGnify/ENA metagenome assembly ERZ511479 | reverse complement strand
TATTTAAACTCTCGATCTTCTTTTTCTTTTTTAATGCGCGCCGTCTCTTTTGCCTCGGCTTTTTTCGTCTGTCTCGTTTCTTTTTCTAAATGATTAAGTTGAGCCTGATAAGTTTTAACGAAAGCGGCAATAGGACGTTCACCGATCCATTCAAATATTTGTTCATTGGCCAAAAGCATATCCTGACCATCAAAAATAATGGCGGGATTCGAATGCGCCCCTAATTCGTTCTTTACGGCTCTTTTGTATGTTTTGTCCCAACCTAAAAGTCGCGATTTCCCGGAGTTAAAGAATAAAGACAGATAGGCGGTTATGAATAAAAGGGTGAAATAGATCTGTCCCATTTCGCCGCTACCTGTCCGGTAGGCGTAAAAGGTCCCGAAGATCAAAATCATGATAAACAACCAGAGCAAGAGCGCGAAAAATTTCCGAAATCCATAAAGTCGAGATGGGGTTATGTAGTCCGACATAAACCTGACGGCAGATCCACTTTGACGTAATTTGAACTTCGGCAAGGCCTGGTGACTACCTTTCGGTGCTTGCAAGAATTTGGGGTTTTTAAGTTCCCACAAATTTCGAAAATCAAAATTCCCTAACTCTTGAAGTGAAATGATCTTATTCATAGCGACTTCCCCAATTCGCACAGAGATACGATAGGTAGATAGGGCAATGCAATGGAGGGGAGAGGTTCTATTCCAACTTTGACACAGCCCCAAATAGGCGGCTCATATATGTCCGGTTAAATTAAACGCCTATTCCGGTGCGCCGAGGAGCCAGTTAAATCGCCGCACGCGCTTAAATCCCGTCAAACCCGCTTTGTTATACGGGTCTTCTTCCAGCCAGTTTTCAACCGTTTCCAGTGTGTCTGCGCTGACAATCAACAGACTGCCGCGCATATCGCCCGCATCGTCGAGCCATGGCCCTGCAGAGATCAGCTGCACGTTCGGATCGCTCATCACCCAACCCAGATGCGCCTCTCGGTTTTCCATGCGGAGGGAGAGGCTGTCGGGTTTGTCTTCAGTGTAAATCAGAAAATGTGTCATGACTTTGGACCTCTTTTGCCAAATCCGGATTTTGGTGTATTGGCGGCCGCGTTCGCGTCGAGTGGCCATCGCGGTCGCGCGGGCGCATCATGGCCGTCGACTAATCCTACCGCTAATCGCTCAGCTCCCGCCAGCGCAATCATCGCGGCATTATCTCCACAAAATTTCAAAGGCGGCGCAATAAAGTCAAAGGCACAGGACGCGGCAAGCGCTTTTAGACCTGCACGCAGTTCCGTATTTGCGGCCACGCCGCCCGCGACGACGAGGCGCGCTCGATCGGTTTCGCCTGTTTTGCGGCGATACATCGTCATCGCTTTTTTTACGCGGTCCAGCATTGTGTCTGTCATCGCGCGTTGGAAACTGGCTGCGAGGTCGGTTTTGGCTGTATCGGATTTATCGCTGGCTTCCCAAGCGCGGGCAACGGCGGTTTTCAATCCCGCGAAAGAAAAATCCGCATGGTCGCGCCCTTTCATCGGGCGGGGTAATTTGATGGCTTTGGGGTTTCCGCGTGCTGCCCAGTTTTGTACCTGCGGGCCGCCCGGAAACCCGAGGTCCATGACCTTGGCCGTTTTGTCAAAAGCCTCCCCCGCCGCGTCATCAACAGTGCTGCCCAGACGTTCATAGGTCCCGAGGCCTGTCACAGAGAGGAGCTGCGAATGCCCGCCGGAGACGAGCAATAATAAATACGGAAAGGGGCAGTCTTCGGTCAGGCGCGGGGAGAGGGCATGGCCTTCTAAATGGTTGACGGCCATCAGCGGTTTCCCGAGCGCCATGGCCAATCCCTTCGCACCCATCAATCCGGTAATCACCCCGCCGATGAGACCGGGCCCCGCCGTCGCCGCAATGCCGTCAATCTGGTCCCAGCTTTGGCCCGAAGTTTTAAGCGCCTTTGCAATGATCGGCTCAATCTTTCGCATATGGGCGCGGGCTGCAATTTCGGGCACGACCCCGCCAAAGGGGCGATGTTCCTCATCCTGGCTGGCGACAATATTTGACAGCAGCTCAACCCGCCCGTCAGGATGACGGCGCAGCACACTAGCGGCGGTCTCATCACAAGAGGACTCCAGCCCCAAAACTGTGAGAGGGCCGTCTTGTTTTACAGTCGATTTAAGGGCATTGGCCATGACCGTTGACCTAAGGACACCCGCGCGATTATGCAATCACCTCCGCTCATCATTGGCACACGCGGATCGCCGCTGGCGCTCTATCAAGCCAATCTGGTGCAACGCCTGATTTGCGAGGCATCAGGCCGGACGCCGCAAGAGGTGATTATCAAGATTCTGAAAACCACCGGTGATAGCATCAAAGGCGAGCTCAAGGATTTTGGCGGGAAGGGGCTCTTCACCCGCGAGCTGGAATTAGCGTTGTTGGACGGCTCTATCGATCTGGCCGTGCATTCAATGAAAGACGTGCCGACGGTTGGGCATGAGGACTTAATTGTCAGTGCAATCCTCCCGCGCGCAGATGTGCGGGACGCCTTTATTTCCGTGAAACATAAATCCATCGCTGATTTGCCGAAAGGCGCCCTGATTGGTTCGGCGAGTCTGCGGCGGCGGGCCCAGCTCGCAGCGCTAAGGCCCGATTTGACGTTTTGTCTGCTACGCGGAAATGTCGGGACGCGGCTGAGTAAATTGGAAGCGGGCGTTTGTGATGCAACAATGTTGGCCTGCGCCGGACTGCGACGATTGGAACAAGATGATCGCATCACGGAAGCGGTTGAAACTCACGTCATGCTGCCCGCACCTGCCCAGGGCGCGATAGGGATAGAGCTCCGCCGCGACCGCGAGGATTTACGCGCCGTAATTGCACCGCTCAATGACCGCGCTGCGGAGTTGGAAATCACAGCGGAGCGTGCCTTCTTGCGGGCTTTGGATGGGAATTGCCGCACGCCAATTGCGGCTTTGGCGCGGCTGGACGGCCAGACTTTAACGCTGAGCGGGGAGATTTTAGCAAAAGACGGATCCTTGCGAATCTCGCAAGAGGTCTCGGGTAAAGTGGAAACCTCGATCAATGCCTATGATTTGGGGTTCAAAATGGGTGAGGCGGTTCGCGCCGAAGTCGGCGGACGTATTACATTTGACGAATAAAGTCTGGATAACGCGCACCCGCCCTGCCGCTGATGAAAGCGCGAAGGTTTGGCTCACGGCAGGTTTTGTGCCTATCGTTGCCTCGCTTCTGGAAATTCAAGCTGTAGACCACACACCTATTTCCGAAGACAATGTTCTGATTTTTACGTCAAAAAACGGGGTCGATCATGTGACCTGTTCAGGACAGCGAGCGATTTGCGTCGGTGATGCGACGGCGGAACATGCGCGTGAGGTTGGATACATTGACGTTGTGTCCGTGGACGGGACGTCAGCCGATATCACAGACTGGGTGAGGGCTAATCTCCGGAAATCTGAGTCTGTGATACATGTTTCCGGTTGGCATGTCCGAGGCTCAATTGCTGAAGATTTGCGTGCCAGCGGACATGTTGCGTCGCGGGTGAGGGTCTATCGATCCGTTCCACGCCTCATTTGGCCCGAAACCCCGACCTCTCATGTCGCGCTATATTCCCCGCTGGCGGCGCGTGTTTTTGCGGATTTGGCGAAAGGCCAACGTCTCTCAAACTTATCTGCGATTTGTATCAGTCAAGCCACTGCGGATGAATTAGCGGGCTTATCGCTTGAATCCATCGGTATTGCGGCTCGTCCGCGCGAAGATGAACTGATTATGGCTGCAAAATCAGACTGATTGCTGGCCCTTGAAGTTAGGGGGTAAGGCAATCTAAGTTACTTCCATGGATTATGAGGATATGATCGAAGAAGAAGAACAACAGCCCGAGGGGGAACTCCCGGCGGAAGAGATTGCGGTCGAACCTGTCGAACCCAAGGCCAAATCGCCTTGGAAGGCCTTTATCTTGACGGGACTTTTGGCGGGATTGATTGGCGCAGCCGGTGGCGGCTACGGTGCCTATGCTGCACTCAAAAAATTCTCGCCTGCGCCTGCCCCGCAGGTCGAGATTGACCTTTCGCCAATTGAAACGCGATTAACTCAACTGACACAGCGCGTCACCGAAGCGGAAGCTGAGGCCCTGGAAGTCGCGAATAGGCAGCCCGTGGAAACTGAACCTGCCAATATGTCGGAGGAATTTTCTGCTATGGAGGCTCGTCTGGTTGCGTTGGAGACGGCTCCGGCCCCGGAAATCGACCCGGATGCCTTGGCTGCATTGCAGTCCGCCCAAAAAGATGGCTTTGAGTGGCCTGACACCAGCGCTCTTGTAGACCGAATTGCGGGCCTTGAAGCCCAAGCGGAAACCTCGTCAGAGCCCGCTTTTGATAGTGCTACCTGGGAAGATCGAATTGCCGCGCTTGAGGCCGCAAAAACAATCAACACCCCTTCAGTCGCTGCCATTCCGCCGGAAATGATGGATAGGTTGAAGGCGCTGGAAACCGATCTTGAGGCGCTTCAAAATACCGATCCCGTGTCAACCGTTGGCGAAGACATGATGTCCGCGATGGAAGCTCGCGTGTCCGCGCTTGAAAATCGTCCGCCGCCAAGTCCGGTGGTCGAGAAGATCGCCATATTGGCTTTCCCCAAAACGCAACTTATTGCGGCTGCTGAGGCAAATATGGACGGCGGGATGATTAAGAAGACACTCTCTCGTCACATTCGTATAAAAGATGCCAATGACCCGCTGACATTAATCGACGGGATAGAGACTGATTTGAGCGGTGGCCGCCTGAGCGCAGCGGCCGAGAAATTTGAACGCCTGCCGTCGCCCGTGCGCGCGGCCGGACAGGCGTGGTATGAAAGTGTGAAAGCCGGTTTATGACCAAATATTTGATCGCAGTTCTGGGCTTTCTGGTCGCCTTGCTTTTGCTCCTGTTTTGGGTGGGTGGGGACGTGTTCCTGACTCTTAAATCCTCCTCAACCTCCGGCCTGTTGGCCTTTGGCGAAATTAGTTTTTCTTGGCAGGCCGTTATCCTCGCAACTGTTGTCGGGACACTGCTCCTAATCGGATTGTGGTCCGCTTTTCTCTGGTTATGGCGACTCCCGCGCCGCGTGAAGTCAGGTGTTGGCCTGCGCCGCCGCAACCGCGCGCTGGACGCTATGGAAGAAGCTTTGCTGGCAGGCGCAGAAGGCGACGTTAAAAAAGCCCGCAAGAAAGCCGAAGTTGCACGCAATCTTGTTGGGTCAACTGAATTGGGCCGCGTGATTTCTGCACTCTCTGCGGAAGCCGCAGGGGACAGAGATGTCGCGGTCGAACATTATGAAGCCATGCTGGAGAGTGACAAAACTCGTGCCACAGGACAACGGGGGCTGGCGCAAAATATGCTGGCGACCGGCGACTTGCCCGGCGCGATTGAACAATCGACAGAGGCCTATACGGCCAACCCGGACGCGCGTTGGGCGTTTGATACCTTGTTCAAAGCCGAAGTCGCCAATCATCAATGGATTGCGGCGGAAGAGACGCTCGGCACGGGTGAGCAGCGTAAACATGTCGAGAAAAATATCGCTCGTAGACGCCGCGCGGTATTGAATGCTGCAGAAGCTGACCGACTGCATGACGAAGAAAACTGGACAATGGCCTTAGAGTTGGCCGTGAAAGCGGCTGCGCTCGCGCCTGAATTCGCGCCGGCAACCGCACTGGCAGCAAAGCTCTATAAAATTCAGGGTGATCCTAAAGCGGCTTCAAAACTGATTGAGAAAAGTTGGGGGCAAGCCGCGCATCCGGCGCTGTCCCTGTCTTTCCTCGACCTGTTGGATGGTGAAGATAAAAAAACACGTGACAAACGTTTGGCCGCCTTGGTCAAACAAGCGCCGAACCACCGCGAAACAAAAATCTTACAGGTCGAAGATCATTTGCAGCGCGGGGATGCAGTTCAGGCTTGGGCCCTTCTCAGCCCGCTTTTGCGCGAAACCGAATCGCCGTCTTCGCGCCTGTGCCTTTTGGCGGCACAATCTGAGGAACGTTTGAACAATCCGACTGATGCCCGTCTTTGGCTCCAACGCGCCGCGACTGCGCCCCGCGAGGCAGATTGGTCCGATCTTGATCCCAGCGGGGAGAGCTTTGACTACACGCCGCAAGACTGGCGTCGCCTGGTGTTCTCGTTCGGGGATACAGGTGAGTTGATTCATCCGCGCTTTGACAGCCGCGCGCCGCTGCGTTTGCCGGGCGTTGCGGAATTGGCCGAGAGCGCGGCTGAGTCGCCTGAAGCTGTAGAGGTTCAGGTCGAAAAACCTGTTACCCAACCCGATGATCCGGGCGCAGCCCCAATTAAGGGGCAGGATTTGGCGGAAAGATTGGACAGCCTTTTGGATCGTCCAAAGACTTAGCCCTCACAGCTAGTCGCAAGACTAGCTAAGCATAACCATCAAACGCGGCAGTAAGTAGCGGGCGAGCCAATAGAGCAGCATAGCTGCGAAGAAAAAGCCCATATCGAAATTGCCAAGAGGCGGGATGATTTTCCGGAATGGGGCCACGATTGGATCGACAACGCTGGAGAGCAGGCTGTAAATCTGGCGCGCCGTTGGATTGCTGGGACTGACAATGTTCAGCATAAACAGCCAGCTTAAGATCACATAGACCAAAAAGACTATGAGGATCAGGTTGATCAATGGAATGACGAAGAAAAAAATCAGAGAGGCAAGAATGCTCATGGATAGGGCTCTTTGTGGTTTTGCTCTATCTAAGGAGCGCCTGCGTTCACGGCAAGCTGTTTAGGCGGGCAATTCTGCTTTGGGAGATTTCGCTGCAAAACAGCTCTCGCCACAGCATTGCCCCATTCCGGTCAAACCTCTGACTTAACTGCCCCCTAAACCTAAAACTGAGACAAGCAACAGGAGAAGGGTTGAGCCATGCAGACGATGAGCCTAGTTAGACAGAAAGAATATTCACCGCGCCGTGTCGCGGAACGCGCTGGGGAGCGAGCCATGGCTAAAATTTACCTTGTCGATGATGACGAGAACATTCTGACCTCTGTGTCGATGTTTCTGGAAAACGAAGGCTACGAAGTTCGCAAGTTTCATGACGGCGTCAGCGCATTAGAGGCGCTGAAAAGCTCTCCCCCTGATTTGGCGGTGTTTGACGTGAAAATGCCCCGGATGGACGGGCTGGAGCTCTTGCGGCGATTGCGTCAGACCTCAAATCTGCCGGTCATTTTTCTGACGTCCAAGGATGATGAATTTGATGAAGCCATTGGCTTTAACATGGGCGCGGATGATTACATTACGAAACCTTTCAGCCAGCGCCTTTTGGGCGAGCGCATCAAAGCTGTCTTGCGCCGGGCGAAATTGACGAACGTCGAAATGCCTGAACCGCAGGCAGGCGATGATAAGGTCATTCGCCGGGGCAAGCTGCTTCTCGACCCAAATCGTCATGCGTGTTCTTGGGATGGCAATGCGGTGCGTCTGACAGTGACGGAATTTTTGATTTTGGAATCGCTGGCGAAACGCCCCGGATATGTGAAGTCGCGCGACCAATTGATGGACGCGGCCTATGATGACCAAATTTATGTAGATGACCGCACGATTGACAGCCATATCAAACGTCTTCGGAAAAAGTTCCGCAAAACGGATAAGAGCTTTGACGGTATCGAGACACTTTACGGCGTTGGATATAAATACAAAGAAGCTTAAATCAGAACAAATTCGGGCAAGACCTCGAACATTTGACCTGATAGCACAGTGAGGTATGTCTGACGCAATCTCACCCAAGCCAAAGCCCAAACGTCGCCGCCGCAACAAGCGGCGGGGTCCGCGTCGCTCCCTGTGGACATCACGCCTAACGCGTAACATTTTCCTCTCAAATCTCATCGGCCTGATTATCCTCGTGACCGGGGCGCTGGCAATGAACCGGTTCGAGGAAGGTCTCATCAATGCCAAAGTCGATAACATCCAATCCTTGGCCTCCACAATCACAACCGTCATTGGGGAGCAAGCCACCGGAGTTGGCGGCGCAGCGCAATTAGATGTCGACGGCGCACGGCAGGTCCTACGCGGTGTAAATGTGCAGGAAGGTTGGCGCGTCCGGCTTCACGACAAATCCGGCGTTAAGGTCGCTGATACAGACACACTCAATGACACCATTATAATGGAGACGCTCGCGCCTATCATAGAAGAGCGACCTGACCGTCCAAAACAAGATGTTTGGCGGGAAAATATTCGGGGCTGGATTGATGATAAGCTGCATAATCTGCCTTGGCGGAAATCCAAACGGGAAAGTCTGCGACGCGATTTGAAAAAAGAAGTCCGCGCAGGATTGGACGGCGAGAGCAGTCTTGGTGCGCGGTATGACGGGGATGATAATTTGATTGTTACCGTTTCGCTCCCTGTTCAGCGGGTGCAAGAAGTCTTGGGTGTTGTAACGGTTGAGAGCAATGATGTCGCGTCTATTGTAACGGCAGAGCGGCAGGCTTTGGCCCCAATCATTGGCTTGGCGTTTTTGGCCATGTTCCTGACCTCATTTGCCCTGACGCTCTTCATAAGTTTGCCTATGCGCAGGTTAGCCCGCGCAGCAGAAATTGTGACGCGGAGTGCGAAAAAAAGGGACGCCATCCCGGATCTTTCTCGACGGCGGGACGAAATTGGCGATCTGTCTCTTGTCCTGCGGGATATGACCGAGGGGCTTTATAACCGCATTGATGACATCGCGAATTTCGCAGCAGATGTGGCACATGAGATAAAGAACCCGCTCACGAGCCTGCGCTCTGCGTCTGACACATTACGCGTTGCTAAAAATAAGGAACAACGCGAAAAGCTAATTGATATTATCCAACAAGACGTATCCCGCATGGACCGGCTCATTACGGATATTTCCAAGGCGTCAAAAGTTGATGCAAACCTGGCAAGGGAAACGGCGAAAACTTTGGATGTCGCGGAGATTACGGATAACATTGTCGAATTCTATCAACAAACACGCTCAAAAGACGGTCCCGGCGTTGTGGACGCCACTGTGATTGATCCGAATTCGCCGATCTATATTCGCGCCTATGAAACACCTTTCGCACAAGTCTTGAGGAACCTGATTGACAATGCCCTGACCTTCTCACCGGAAACGGGAAAGGTCATGGTTACAGCTAAGAAAGCGGGCGGCCGCGTGATTTTCACCGTGGATGATGAAGGACCGGGCATACCTGAAGATAATCTGGAAACAGTGTTTGAACGTTTTTATACGCAGCGCCCAAAAGGCGCGACTTTCGGCAACCATTCCGGTCTGGGTCTGGCGATTTGCCGGCAAATTATCACGGCCCATCGCGGCACCATCCATGCGGAAAACCGCGTCAATGCAGAAGGCCAAATCACGGGCGCACGCTTTACAGTCGATGTTCCGCGGCAGCGGGCATCAGGTGAGAGCTAGCGCCCCGACCTTATCCAAGCCTATCCTTAGATGCGCCCAAGACGATGTGGGAGGTGATGCTGCCAACCATTGATAATGTGCCTAATCGGTCCGCGTGAAAGGCTTTATAGGCGGTCAGGTCGGCGACTTCGACGCGCAGTATATATTCAACACTACCCGTGATGTTGTGGCACTCCTTCACTTCGGGCGCATTGTCCATCGCGGCTTCAAAGGCGAGCGAGTCTTTGCGCAAGTGGCCGCTTAATCCCACCATCACAAAAATCACGACGTCTTGGCCGAGGGCTTTCCGGTCGACAATCGCGCGATAGCCTTTCAAAACGCCGCGGCGTTCAAGATCTTGAACACGGCGCAAGCAGGCGGACGGCGATAGTCCGACATGTTTGGCCAGATCGATATTGCTCATTCGGCCATCGACCTGAAGGTGTTGCAATATTTCAGCGTTATAATGGTCTAACTCTATCATATATTGCCAAAATATCGCCTAATGAGCACAATATGCAAGATAATTCAGGAGGAAATCGGATAATCTGTCGATCAAAGGAGAATCGCGATGCCGATACAAAGTCTGAAATCCTATGACATAAGCGAGGCCCGTGGGTTTCTGTGCGCTTATGATGCAACAGCTGTGGAATTTTTCGGAGATTGGGCTCGCGCCCGTGAAGTCGCCATGCGCCTTCCGCAAATGTTGACGACCGGACGGGTGCGCGAACTGCTGGGCCAGGGCTTGCCTAAAATTACGGAGAGCGATGTTGACGCGCTTTCCGATGCGCAGGCCCGCGCCGCGCTGGTGCATTACAGTTTCATGGTGCAGTCTTATGTTTGGGGCGAGGCTGACGCAGCTTCTGTGCTGCCTGAAGTTTTGGCACGGCCCATTTGCGCTCTGGCTGAAAAACTCGGTCAACAGCCGCTTCTCCCTTACAGCGGGTATGTGCTGGATAATTGGGGCCTGCATGACCCGAGCGGTCCAATTGATTTGTCCAATATCTACGTCATTCAGAACTTTCTGGGCGGGCAGGACGAGAATTGGTTTATCCTTGTCC
>ENA-ORXR01005226-ORXR01005226.1-marine-metagenome-genome-assembly--contig:-NODE-5226-length-10424-cov-242.351503_pt1 | contig 10424 bp, 9 predicted proteins | sample MGYA00237866_ERZ511479 | MGnify/ENA metagenome assembly ERZ511479 | reverse complement strand
AAACCGCCCCGCATTTGCCACAATCAGCAAAAGGATTGGATGACAAAACCATTAAAAGTTGGGCTAGCCCTAGGTAGTGGCGCGGCACGCGGGTGGGCACACATCGGAGCTCTCCAAGTATTGGAGGCCGAAAAGGTCCCGATTGACCTCGTGGCGGGCACGAGTATGGGTTCCTTGATCGGAGCGGTGTATCTAAGTGGGAACTTGGATGCGCTGCATAAAACTGCGCTAAAACTCGACTGGCGTAGCATTATCTATTACTTTTTTGAGCCGAATATCCCGCGCTCCGGTATGGTGAACGGTCGTAGGATCCAGACCTTCATGAAGGAATTTATTCAGGCCGGTCCGATCGAGTCCTTGCCCAAACCCTATGCCTGTGTCGCGGCAGATTTGATGCGAGGGGGTGCCGTGGTGCTCAAGGATGGCGATTTAGTCGAAGCGGTTCGAGCCAGCATTGCCATGCCAGGTATTTTAAAACCAGTGGCGCGCGGCAAACGAGTTTTGGTCGATGGTGGGGTGGTTGATCCAGTGCCGGTCAATGTGGTGCGCGAAATGGGAGCTGACTTTACCATCGCGATCGATGTGAATCATGGCTTGCTTCACAAGGCGGAAAAAAGTGTTCCGGTAGGAACCTTGGAACGGATTCGCCGATTTTCTGACCGGAGAAATAGTCGGATTTTACAATCCGTCACCCACCGAGTGGACGACATGAATTGGGACCGCATGCCCTTGCTGAGTCGCTGGATGAGTCCTGCCCCCGTCCCCAATATTTTTGACGTGATTGGCAACTCGGTACGCATCATGGAAGTACAAATTTCCGAAGCACGTCTCGCGGTGAATCCGCCGGATGTCTTGGTGCGACCCGAGGTAGGAAGTCTCAATATTTTGGATTTTGATAAAGCCGAACCCTGCATCGAAGCTGGACGAATCGCTATGCAGGAAGCCATGCCAAGCTTGCGAGAAAAGTTAGAAGCGAAAAGAATGTTGAACAGCGAATGAAAACGATACCCAAACCGATTACGAAACGAATCGCGGCAGCACAAGTGATCCGACCCTGCCTCTTGGTTGCCGTCCTTGGCCTCATTGCCGTGCAACTCACAAGCGGCTGCCAGACTCGAAAAGTCGACGGCGGAATGAACCCAAACGACCCGGGCCTACGCATCAAAGGAGTGCCGGTGGTGCGGGGGATTCGGATTCCGCAACAGGTGATGCAGTCGCCCGATTCGGTGATGGAGGCGAAGCAGAACCCACCGCCTTTACCTGTGCCTGAAACCCAAGAAATAGCGATTGAGCCCGCGCCGGTCCCGCGCCGGTATGTGGTTCCAAATCCCCCGGTTGCGCCCTATAAGCCAATAGCTCCGATGCAAATTCCAAATGCACCGAGGCCCACCGCTTCTGAAGCCACACAAGCTTCCGAAGCCATACAAGTTTCCGAAGCCATACAAGTTTCCGAAGTCTTACGAGTTGCCGAAAACAAACCGGCGGGTGTTTCGCAAGTATCCAGTCCTCCAAATCAGCCCGCGACCACCCCGCCTGCCCGAGTGGTTCGCGAAGCCATTCCCGAGATCACGGATTATCGCAGTTGGACCGATGTCACCTCTGGTGGTCGCATTGTGCCTTCCATGTTCGCCATGCTTTGCAAACCGCGTGACCTCACCGGAATACAAGACCCTAATCCGCACACTCAAGTGGTCAATCACGTGTACTGGAACAAGCGCGCCATGGTCGCCCCCGCCGCGGGCACCTTTAAACTGAAACCCGGCTCGGTGGTGGTAAAAGAAAAGCGGAATGAAAAAGATCGCCCCATCGGTTTGGCCATCATGCTCAAGCAAGCGGAAGGCACCGCACCCCAACAAGCCGATTGGGATTTTGTTTTCATCGATAAATCCGGCGCGCGTGATGTGGTCACCCGTGGTCCGCAAACCGCAAACTGTGCCGATTGCCATTCCAACGCGAAGAACGATTTCCTCTTCATGAGTTACATGGGGAAACCGGACCAATAATGGAATGGGTCGAACACATTTTGCGCGGTTGCCTCGGCATACGACTTGCTGGGTTTATTCCGTCAGTTTCAAACTAGCGGGGAGGGGAATGACCTGATGGTTCTTCGGGAGAGGATACACGCGGACTCCCTTTTTGATTTCCGACGGGTGCCTTATCATGATGATCTCACCGTCGTAATAATATTTGTAGCCACCCATGTCGCACACAATGCCTAACGCGTTCTCCAAGCTAACTCTGCGAAGATCGATGGTTATTTTAGGAAGTCTTTTTGTTCCCGCTTTGGCTTTGAAAATATAACTTACTCCGACACTGCCAGGCACGCAAGGGCTGTAAGTACCTGAGATAATAAATTCGAACACATCAGCGATGTTGGTGTCTTTGAAGGCCAAGATTGGAACCATGTTTTGCATTTGCTCTTTGGCTGGCACGGGGGTCATTTCTTGCCTATTGTCGCTCATTTGCCCGTTAGGGCCTGCTGAAGCCGGTGCGAGTGCGATGCAAAAAAGAGTGAAACACCAACAAATTCCGTTAAAATACCTTCCATTCATAACCAATACCAATTTTCTTTAAGGGTTCTATCTTGCCCAAGCATAGAGAAAATAGGGCATGGCTTCAATCGTCGAACCGGTGGAACGAGCGCTTTACAGGGCGATCTTAACTCCCTATGATGGCTTTATGCTCAGTTTTCTGCGTCTACTACTATCGAATGGCCTACGGGTTTGCCTGTTTACAAGCATCCCCTGTATGGTGGCCGTGAGTGGGGTGGCCGTGGCCCAAACCTCAGGTGCCAAGAGTCAGGCATCTAGTGCAGCTTCTAGTGCAGCAACCAGTGCAGCAACGAAGAAATTTTACGATGCTTATGCGCTCGTTGCGCCAAACTATCTCTTCTCACCCGCTACCCTTGGCCGCTTGCCTGTGTCCCGGGTCGTCTATATGGGGGATTGGCGCGAGAAGAAAAAGGCGATTGATCAGGAGATCAATGAACAACGTAAAGCGGGTAATATGGACGCTGGAAAAGGGAAGCCGGATTTAAGTTTCTTCCCTCCCATCTTGATACCCGTAAAAGGTAGCATCATTGAAGAGACGGTGAATGCGGATGGTACTCACCGCACCTTGATCAAAGGAAGCTCTATTCCTTACGCCATTTTTTACTCAGAGCGCCCATTGAAAGGCATTCCTGATCAGCCCCTTTCATTGCTTGGTGAACACATACAAACCCTGAAAGTGGCGACAAACGGTCAAGGACTGGTTTATTCGCCCCTGCGTCAAATGGCCGAGGTTCCTCTCAATGGCCGGCTCATGAAGGTTCCAGAGTTTAACGATGTGACGATGCAACCAAATGACTTCAAATACTTCTTCATGAACAAATTCCATTTCAAGGAACTCGATAACATGTTTCCTGAGCGTAAACCGGGAGCAACTGCAGGTCAGGTAGCTGGATCCCCGGCAACCGCTGCTGCGAATCGAACCGGCAATCGAACCGCGAACCGAACCGCGAACCGAACCGCTCCCACGCAAAGACGTACGCAAGGCTCAGGGTCAACGGTCCGTTTCGGCGGAGCCTCTCAGGTCAAAGGTGGCAACGGAAAGCAGGGTGCGGCAAGCACCTTTGCCAGTGGTCGACTTAACTCGGGAATTCAGAACACAGCGCAAAAGCAACAGGGTGGAAAATCGCTAAAAAGTGGTTTTCGCACGACAGAAGGGCGGGGTTCCCGTTTCGGAAAAGGTTCGCTTAAGGGCCGTAAGTAAGCCGCAAGGAACGTGACTCTGGCTGCCCTACTTTTGCTTTTGGTCGCTCTGCTTTTGCTTTTGGTCGCTCTGCTTTTGGTTGGCCTACTTTTGGCCGCTCTGCGATCGTATTGCGTTAGAATTTCTTAGACACGATTTGTGATTCATTCTGGCTCAAGTTTTCGCCCACCTCGTGCGGTTGCGGATGGGCATACGCAAACGGTTGTCCCCGCCCTCATGCGGAAGGTTCTGCATGCTCCCTACATGCGCGAGCGCTTGGAGTTATCCGATGGTGACTTCCTCTTACTTGATTGGGCGCGTTGCGGAAAAAAACGGCTCGGAATCATCTCGTATGGCATGGAAGGGGATCCCGGCCGTCCTTATGTGCAAGGGATGGTAAATGCCTTACATCGAAGTGGCTATGACTCTTTGGTATGGAATTTTCGCGGTTGTGGCGGGGAGACAAACCGCAAACCCTTCTTTTATCATGCGGGAATGTATGAGGATCTTGCTGCGGTGATTGAGCGGGCAAACCAAGAGGAAGGCTACGATGAAATTGTTCTCATTGGCTTTAGTCTGGGTGGGGTGTTTACCCTAAATTACCTTGGTGAAACGGGAGAAGCTGTTCCCGAAAAACTTAAGTCGGCTGTCTGTTTTTCTGTGCCGTGCGATCTTGAAGCCTGCGAAGTTCAACTTCGAAAATCGACGAATCGGGTGTATCTTAAGCGGTTTTTAAAGGCTTTTGAGAGGCGCATGACAACGAAGTTTGGTGCGGAGAATTGGGATACGGATGTGTACAAACGAGACATCAAAACCCTGCGTGATTTTGACGCAAAATTTACCTGCCGAGATTTTGGTTTTGCCGATGTGAATGCGTATTATGCTGAGGCGGATTGCCGGAGGCGGTTGCCTGGAATTCGGATTCCGACCCTGCTGGTGATCGCGAAAAACGATCCATTTTTAGGACGGGAAGGTGCCCCGGTCGAAGCGGTTTCTGAGCTAGAAATGGTGGAGTTAGAGAATCCAGACTCTGGTGGGCACGTTGGATTTATGGATCGGGTACAAAAGCGAACCTACTGGAGCGAAGCTCGGGCCATGCGGTTCTTTTCGGATGTGCGCGCACGGGGTTTAACCTAGCTAGAGCCTGTCCTGAAAAGACAGATTTTCGTTTGTCAGCCTCTCCGGCCGATTCATGTCCAAAAAGTGAAGCTCCGAAGGCCAAGGAGCGGCGGTTTCCAATCGCCGAAGATGGACAGGGTTCATCGTTTAACGGGCGTAGAATGTTTCAAGCAAGCACCCGAAAACCCTGTGAGCGTGGGTTGAGGACAGGCTCTAGCTAGCCATACCTGGTTAAGCGTTTTCTTTTTTCCAAAAAACTTCGTCGGTGTCGTCATCGACGTTTAAAGTTCGCGCGAGGTCAAATAGGAGGTCCGAAAGGCGATTTAAGTAGAGGCGGCTTGCCTCCGGAACAGGTTCGACATGGTGCAGAGACAAGACCCGTCTTTCGGCACGGCGGGTGACGGTACGCGCGACATGACAGAGTGCAGATGCGCGGGAGCCACCAGGTAAAATGAATTCTTCCAGAGCGGGCAGAGCTTGGTTCAGGGCTTTACCTTGGTCTTCCAAGTAGCTGACATGTTCTGGCTTAAAAAAGCTCTCACCGGGCATGCTGAGTTCACCGCCGAGATCGAAGAGGTGGTGTTGGATTCGCAGGAGTAGCTTGCGACGTTCATCCTCCAGCTTTTCGGATAGGAGGAGGCCGATGGTGCTGTTGAGTTCGTCCACCGCGCCCATGGCTTCGATGCGAGGATGGTCCTTGGAGACCCGTTCGCCTCCACATAATCCAGTGGTGCCATCGTCGCCGGTTCGGGTGGTTATACGGGTAAGTCGTTTGCTCAAAGAGGGGCCTTATTAGTTGTGTTCGAGCATGAGGTCGTCGACGACTTCCATCAGTGCACGTGGGGAAAATGGTTTTTTGACAAAGTCGGAATCGTATTCGTTTACTAAGCGGTCGATGTCTGCGTCGCGACTTACTCCTGACATCAAAAGGATTTTAGATCCATTGATCAGGCGTTGCAGGTGGGCGAGGTTTTCCTCGGTAGAAGCTGGTCCTGGCATCCGGATGTCGAGGATGAACAGAGAGAAGGGGGTGGGGCCTTGGTTGGAGCGTTCCGCGATGTCGAGAACTTCGTGGTAGTCGTGGGCTTCTTCGACAATCCATCCTTCGCGGGCGAATACTTTGCAGACCATTTGCCGAATAACATCATCGTCGTCCCCGACCAAGACACGTCCAACCGGGGCAGCTCGGCGAACTCGGGGTACCTCATCTTTTTGCTCGTGCTCGGTGAGTTGAATCCCTTTTGTATCGGCTTCGACCGGTATGTTTTTTTCAAAGCAGGGGAAAAAGAGAGTGACGGCGGTGCCAACCCCGCAGGTCGAATGAATGTCCATCCATCCGCCATGTTGCCGCACGATGCCTTGGGCAACGGAAAGTCCGATGCCGCGCTTTTGCGCGCGGTCTCGAGTGGTATAAAAAGGATCGAAAACCCGATTCAAATCCATGGCGGAAATGCCTTCGCCGCTATCGATCATCCGAAGTCGAATGAAGGCCGAGCCTTGCCCTGCTTCATCGGTGGGCCGCTTACTCACAGGGTCTAGTTTTTCGGCGCGAATGCGAATCGAGATAGAGCCTTCGCCTTCAATAGCTTCAAGAGAGTTTTGCACCAAATTTTTCAGGACTTGGCGGTAGGCGTTGTGATCGAGCATGATCATGGGGAGGTCGGGGTCGACTTCCTCATGAACTTTGATGCCATGCCCGGCTTCCTCTTCGTTGGTAAGAATATTGCGGATGATGCTTCCCGTGATACGTCCGATTTCAGTTGAGCGAGGTTGTAGGACCGCGTTACCGCCGTAGGACTGAACATGTTTGATCAGGTCGGCGCATTCTTTCACCTTTTCCAAAGCGGCCCCGAGGTCGCTGGCAAGTTCTGATTCGCCGAGGGTCTCGATGGTAAGTTCGATGAAGCCGCCAATCGGCGTCAGGTGATTGTTAAATTCGTGGGAGAGCCCAGCCGTCATCGATTGAATGGCTTGGATTCGAGTGTCTTCGGTCTGTTGTACCCGCATTCGTTCAAAGCGGTCGACATCCCGAATCGCAATCGCAACCCAGGCGGTGCCCGTACTGTCGGTGTAGGGAATAGTCGTGATTCGATGCCAGACCCGCCTGCCTTTGTAGGTCTGAAAGCGGCATTGAAAATCAAGGCGCTGTTGGGTGGATAATTTGCTCCACTCTTTTTCGAAGAGCAAGCGATCCGGCTCGCTGATGTAATCAATCAGGTTTCGAATGCTTGGTGAGGGAATTCCATCTGGCATACCTAGATGCTCGGAGAGTTCCGAAAGCCAGGTTTCTTGGCCTTGGTTCGGATCATATAGGCAGACCACTTCACCAGCGTTTTTACTCAATGCCCGGTAGACATCATCAAATTGTGAGGGGGAATCCAAAATAACAGGTGGGATGTTGAAGCAGTTCTAAACGATAGGGAATAAGGGAAGCATTTGAACAGCAGAATATTAAGAAAAGACCTAAAATATGGGGGTAATGGGATCAAAATTTAAGGGTAAAGGGTCGGCCAATTTCGGGTTATTAGCTTGTTTTACCAACACTGAAGCATACTACATGATTCTCAGATGTCCGATGATTTTTGACAAAATCTGGGCGGAATTCGTTAAGGCAGTCTTTTTGCCTCTTCAAGCGGTTCTACCCTGATTCATTTTACCAAGCTTTATATTGGTGTGGTTCGTCAGTGTTATCGAGCATTTGCATTGAATTTAGCGACTGAAAAACGACGACTGTTACGCGTATGACTGACAAAAAAGCTGACAAAAAAGCAGATAACAAGAGTTCCGCCGAGTATACTAGCGAGAATATTACCGTTCTAGAAGGCCTTGAAGCGGTTCGGATGCGCCCTGCCATGTACATTGGTGATACAGGCGAGCGCGGTTGCCATCACTTGGTGTACGAAGTAGTGGACAACAGCATCGACGAAGCGTTGGCGGGTTATTGCTCGAACATCCATGTCTGCATGAATGCGGATGGCTCGCTTACCGTAAACGATGATGGTCGTGGGATTCCCGTCGATATGCACGAAAAAGAAGGCAAGCCTTCAGTTGAGGTTGTGTTGACGGTGCTCCACGCGGGTGGAAAATTTGATAATGATGCCTACAAAGTATCCGGTGGTCTGCACGGGGTCGGGGTATCGTGTGTGAACTTCCTCAGTAGTTTCCTCGAAGTTACGGTAAAGCGGGATGGCGAGATTCACGCCATGCGCTTTGAAGAAGGCAAAACGGTTTCAAAATTGGAATTGCTTGGCAAAACAGACGAGACTGGAACGCAGGTCAAATTTGCGCCGGATCCAAAAATCTTTACCCACACCGAATTCAAATGGGAAATTCTCGCCAAGCGTCTGCGCGAGTTAGCTTTCCTCAACAAAGGGATTCAAATCACCTTTGAAGAAGAAGCGACGCATCGCAAAGAAGTATTCCGTTACGACGGCGGCTTGGGGCAATTTGTTGAATACCTCAACCGGGCCAAAGCTCCGTTGCATCCAGATGTCATCTACTTTGAAAAAGAACGCTTTGTCGAAGTACAGAACGGGATGATCGCGGTCGAGATCGCCATGCAGTACAGCGACGCGTACCAAGAAACGGTTCTGTCCTACGCAAACAATATTCACACCCTCGAGGGTGGTACTCACATGAGTGGTTTCCGTAGCGCTCTCACCGCCTCCATCAATTCCTACATCAAGAACAACAAGTCTTTGAAAAATGAAGGAACGATCAGTGGCGAAGATTGTCGCGAAGGTCTCACCGCCATTGTATCGGTGAAAATTCCCGACCCACAGTTCGAAGGACAAACCAAAACCAAGCTAGGTAACGGTGAAGTTCAGGGACTCGTGCAGTCGATCGTCAACGAAGAGCTCGGGATTTATTTCGAAGAAAATCCGGGAACAGCTCGGGCCGTGATCGACAAAGCCTTGCTGGCAGCACGGGCACGTGAAGCGGCTCGTAAAGCGCGTGATCTCACCCGACGCAAAGGCGCGCTCGAAGGAGCTGGGCTTCCAGGAAAACTCGCGGATTGCTCCGAACGGGATCCTGCGAAATGCGAACTCTTTATTGTGGAAGGGGACTCTGCTGGCGGATCCGCCAAGCAAGGACGTAACCGCGAAAACCAAGCCATCTTGCCGCTCCGCGGAAAAGTCATCAACGTGGAAAAAGCACGGTTGGACAAAGTGTTAAACAACACGGAGATCCGGACCATGATCACCGCGATTGGCGCCGGCATCGGCCAAGAAGATTTCGATATTGAAAAAATTCGCTATCATAAGATCATCATCATGACGGATGCCGACATCGACGGGGCACATATTCGTACCTTGTTGCTGACCTTCTTCTGTCGTCAAATGACTGACTTGATCACCCAAGGCTACATCTACATTGCCCAACCGCCCTTGTACAAAGTGACGCGCAAAAAACGGGAACGCTATCTCGAAAACGATCGTGAGTTGACGGAGTTTCTTCTCGAGCTCGGAACCGAGGCGCTTGAACTTCAAGATCCCAAAGGCAAGACGGTCCTGAAAGCGGAGAACTTCCAAGATGCCTTGATCAACTTGATTGACTTAGAAGAGACGCTTGACCGGGTGACGCGCAAGGGCATCGATTATGATGAGTACCTTCGCCAAGCCAAGGACGGTGCTTATCCAGAATTCCGCATCAGTGTTACCACCAGTGATGGCGCAACCAAGACAGAATACTTCTTTGAAGAAGCGCCTTATCTAGCGCGCAAATCCGAAGTCGAAGCCTTGGCGGTCGAAGACGATGAACTCATTATGAGCGCGGTGACGGTTGATGCGGCAGGGCACTTGAAGCTTTTGGCTGCCAAGCTTGCGGCCCAAGGGTTCTCGGCCGAACAGCTTCCACGCAGTGAAGAAAAGGTCCTCTTTAAGTTGGTGAACACCAAGCCGAAAAAAGGCGAAGACCCTGAGACTTGGGAACTTCACTCGCTGCTCGAATTCCTCGAGTCGGTTCGTGAAAACGGCAAAAAGGGCATGACGATTCAGCGCTACAAAGGGTTGGGTGAGATGAACCCAGAGCAGCTTTGGGAAACCACCATGGACCCTGAGAAACGTCGCTTGATTAAAGTGACCATGGACGATCTGATCAAAGCGGACGAGATCTTCACCATTCTGATGGGCGAAGAAGTTGAGCCCCGCCGAAAATTTATCGAAGACAACGCGCTTAATGTGCGGAACTTGGATATCTAAATTCATCTCCGCCGTAGCGAAGTGCTACGTGTTTATATGAAGCCCAGCTGTTTTGGCTGGGCTAATTTTTTGCCTCGTAACTGAAAGGCGAAAACAACGTAGCGATGGGCACGCCAAGTCTGAAAGACTTGCACAAGTTGCAGAGAGTTTGTGGAAGCCTTTCAGGCTTGTATTCGGGGTTGAACCCCGAGCTATGTAGCGTGATCCCCGGAGGGCATCTTGAGGCCAAACTTCAGACAAGCCTGACAGACATCAATGGCACTTAGACAAGCGGCTCAGCGTATTTTTTTTGCGTCATGTTACATCGTGGGAATCCGCCCCAAAGTGGGCGGGATATGGTAGCCCGTGTGCAAGGCCGCGAAGCGGCCGCAG
>ENA-ORXR01005225-ORXR01005225.1-marine-metagenome-genome-assembly--contig:-NODE-5225-length-10425-cov-29.386065_pt1 | contig 10425 bp, 16 predicted proteins | sample MGYA00237866_ERZ511479 | MGnify/ENA metagenome assembly ERZ511479 | reverse complement strand
ACCATCCGGGGTATGTATGATACCCTCTATGCCGTCCCCGAGGGGACGGCGACGGACTTTCCCTTCCTCCGCAGTCGGGAGGACTGGCGAGTGTGCCAAGTGCTTAGGCACCTGGCCAACCGGGAGATCCCTCCCGAGGTGGGCAACAAGGCCAACTTCTCCTGGGACTACTACCCGGGGTCTCCCCCTAAGTTGGGGGAGATGGACAGCGGCGTACATGTGCCGGGTGCGCTGGGGGAGTGGACTATCCGTACCTCCCTCCGCGTCCTTACGCTGTATGAACAGCGTGAGGTGCGCGACGTACCTGAGGTACGTCGCAAGGCCCTGTATCCCACCACACCAGTGTGGTGGGAGCACGTTCAGGTTTCTCGAGGCATGGCCGCGCGGGTGCCCCAGATGGTGGCACGCCATGGGAGCCAGCTCATGGGGGAGCCCCTTGGGGGTCCCTATCATCTGATGGTGGCGGCCCTGTGGGCCGTCGAGGTGGCTGATGTCTTCCTAAGGAGCATCCGCCACCATGGGCACCTCTGGCAGTTGCCAATGGCTATTCGGTCGGCCTTTGCCGACCTGACGCTCGAGCGATTGTGCTCGGCTTACCCGTCGTCCCGACCTCTTCTTGAGGCCGGGCTCAAGCTCCTTTGACTTAACGAGGAGCGGGCGCCGCCGGATTGGCCGTCTTGGATAGGGGGACCCCCAGGGGTCTTCCGTTGTGCCAAGGCACTGGATGACGAGGGGACCTTGGTACTTCAAGACGGTCCGGGGGACGCCCGCCTCCCGTATGGGAGGGACATCCGCGGGTGTCACGCAGCACCGAGGGCAGGGGCGCGGCCGATGGTAGTAGGTTGCGGCGCACACTAGGTGCGTAGTTTTGTCCTGCGTGCGCTTCACGTTCGCCATGTCGATGACCACGGCGGTTTTCTTCACCAGTTGCATCCTAAGAGGCCCCTGGGTGCTGTGTCTCGGCATGTCGCCCAGCAGAGCGGCCTCATAAATCAGGCGAATGGCCTCAGACCGCCCTCCGCCAGCTCATGCACGAAAGCATCCCCGACTCGGGTGCCACACGCGTCAACGTGGAAGACGTACAGCTTCACGAAGTCGGGTCGTTCGAGCTCTGGAGGGTTATTCAAGTGCCTCTTGATTTGCTCCAGCCTCCCCATTTGCTGCTCTGTCGGCGGCGGTGCATCCTCTGGGGTTGTGGACTCCGTGAAGTCAGCTGGGGGCGATGCCATGCCTACATTTTCCGACATGAAGCTTAGATATACATCGCACATTTCTAAAAACGCGGTGCTCTTGCGTAAAACTCGGTGGAAAGGCTGCCTCTCAACGTGGGAGCATATGGGCATCCTTAAGCACCTGCTTTTTCCCCATACCTTGGGGCAATTACTTTTTGAATACCTCAGGCAGGCCTCATTTGAGTACGGGTCGATCAGGATGCCCTTCTGCGGGTGCCACCTATCAACCGGAGCTTATATACCTGAAGTCCTGCACCAACCATATTCCCGCTTCCTTTTCGTTCACTGCCATGAAAGGGCCGCAAGCAGCATGCAGGCGGCCCATGGGTGAGAACTGATGTGCTCCCATCTGGGTGTCTATGTCGAGCACCATGCTGACGGACTCGTCGGGTCGGGAGCGGCCGCCATCACGACAGGCAGCAGTGGCCAACGCCCGCCGCCGCGGAGGTGCATTACCCCTCCGCTGCTCATCTGCCGACTTCTTGCACCGCGCTGAAAGAGCTATACAAAGAGGTGTAGGCACAAATGCTGAACATGGACTTAAGTATTTATGCGCGGCTTTCAATGAGGCACATGCACACAGTTATATGTTTCGCAGGTGGCGCGGCCGGCATCCGAGCGAGCGGTGCGTCAGGCCCGCAGCACAAGCCGCCTGTCGCCTCCGTAGCCATCCTGCAGCGCGTCGCGGTACCGTCACATAGGTACTGTCCATGAGGATCGGCAATTAATCCGACTGCGCATCAGCCAGGGTAGCGGCCGCGTAGGCGGCGGCGGCGGCGGCGCGGAGTGCTGGCATGTGCCCCCTGCTCCCATATTCCGACGCAGCGGTGCAAAACCGTCGTCGGGGCCGGGGTGCATTCACTGCTCATGCGGGTGCCGACGCCCGTAAAAGCCTTGCAGTCGACCGCTTCTACGTCCACCGCCTGCGATTTCCGCCATAATCGCTGTTTTCGTGGCGATGGCAGATTCCCCGTCTCTGGCATATCCAACGGCGCGGGCAGTATGTCGCGGGTAGCTTTGATGCTGCCATGACACCACCGATGGGCTCAGTGGATACATGTCCACCGGCCGTCGGAGCAGCGGGTGGGGCCTTCCCGGCGGCCAAAGAGCATTGGATGCCGCAACAGTCTCGTGGGCAATCAGATACCATTCATAATGTTCGCTGAATGGTGTCGGCGAAGTCGCTGTCGCTAGAATACTGCAACGCGAACTATGAAACAATAAGCATGGGTCATCCCCAGGTTCTGGGGAGATGGCCGTTGCCAGCAGCGTTACCGTCCTGATTTGGTGCCAGAAGAATTCGACAGTCATGCTGCAGAACAGGCATATAGGAATCAGAAGGGTGACCCCCGCGCGATACATCACCTGCAGCACTTCTTCAATATTTCTCTTGCGCTCTGCCTCTATCTTAGAGTACACAGCCACATCTTGGACGTGCAATATCACAACGCTGGCTCCCCGCAGCAATCCGAGATATTGAATTTGTGGACAAAGGCACGAGAGCGCGGCACACACCAGGTTGCCACACTATGGATACACACATGCACGTTCCTTCTGTGACACCACCTCCCTCTTGTCGCGCATGGTAGTCCGGACTCGACCCCCACTTCCACGCTTCTTCCCACGGCTGCAATCAAATCCGGCGGCGGCCGCCGACGCTCTCCGCCAAGCCGACCGCCCGCCCCTTCAACAACCGGTCCGCCGCCGCATACGGGCCGAGCTTTCACTTGCGTGATGGAATTTTACGTTTCGTCCACACAAGGTTCCGAAGCTGTGCTCACGCAGAAGAATACGAGGCAAGTGCGTGCAAAAGTCTTTCCTCGAGGTCACTAAGTTTCAGTTAGCGCTGGTCAGAGTGCCTTTCTTGCATTCTTCTGTTTCTTTTTTGTCTGAGCCACCATTCTTCTTGCATAGGCTACAGCACTCGACCAAGAGTAGGACAGGCTGTAGAACTATTACTGAATATTAGTGCACTAGCAGCCGAGCCAGTTCTCTACGGAGTGCAATGAAAGTATGAAGAGAACACGAGCGGATAGTCATCAGAGACGACACGCCCATGATACACCTGTGAATTGTACATACCGTATTCAGGCGCGATGGCAAACACCAACGTAGCCTCATGCGTCGCGACACCTCGCAGCCCCCAAGACCGATTGACGCAGTTCTGTAAAAATCTTAGCCGGAACCTATTCTGACTGACAAAGCGTGTCCACCATGTGTCACAGTGCTCTGAGAAACCGCTGCGGAGCTGCACACTCGCTTGATCACTCGGCCGCCCGCGGGGCACAGACAAATGTCGTACCTCAGCGCTGACCGGACAGTGGCGCGGAATCTCATAGCGCTGGACGAGCCGAATTCTCTAATGGCTTTAGGCGCTCCTGACGACGTTCACACAGACAATAGGGTCAAGCGGTATGCGCGAGAAGGCAGTTCGGGGAACACTCAAGGGCTGCGCAGCAACTGATTTCGTCAGTACCGTCACGGGCCGCTGCGCCTTCTGCCGCACACGAAATTGCAGTCTTCTTTACGCCCCCAACTTTCTCTTCTGGCTGGAGGAAGGAGACGCATCGTTGACTGTTTTAAGGAGCTCTGACCTGTAGGACGGACGGGTTTCTGAGAGCGGCAGGCGTGCTACGGCGGACTCCGGGACCTGGATGTGGCGGTTTGGTCCCCGTTGGCCGGGCCACACGATGTAGGCGGCCCCCCGGGGTGGTGAGCCGAGAAGGAGTGGCGAGGCGTCCACCCGACGGGCGCCGTCTCAACGGGGTGCCTTCGCGCGTCGGCGAGGGATTGCGCATGGTGGCAGGGGCTCGAGACCGATGGGAGACCTGCACTGACCGCGTTCCGCGGGCGGGGTAGTAGTATTTCCCCGGTCCCGTTTGGGGACGGCGGGGCGAATGTGGCTGGATTTGAGGGGCCGGCGACGCAGTCGGCCATGTCCTTGCCCGTAGAATCAACTGTCCTTTGAAAAATATCTCCCCGAGCGCAGAGTGCTTATGACATGCGCCTCCTCGAGGCGGGAGGGTGGTGACCACAACACCTGTGCTGTAACTTCGTGGTACGGTCATTGGGGTAGGGTGATGGGTGCTCCGTCGCTCGGACCTCCTGACGAAGAAAAGCCGCGACACTGGGGTGCATGCCAGCGGCCGTGTGGGGTGGCGACACGGGTCTGTCGCGAGGTGGGACGGTTAGTGGACACATCAGGGAGGCGGGAGATAGTGAGGAAGTGCCTCAGCGACCGCAAGGGGGAACGATGGAGAACGACAGCTGGGGACAATGAGAGAGACGTCAACGGAGAAGACGCCAGGTTTGCTGCAGCGGTGTGGAAGAATGCGGCGGCGGGGAGAGGAGGGCGGGAGGTGGAGACCACATGCGGGGTTGAAGCGATGACTGTGAAAAGGATGATGATGCTCAGAACCAGAGTTGAAGCTCGTGTGAGAAAACAACCGAGCATTCTCTGACGTGCTCAGTACCGCAGCAGGTCATGCCGCCAAGAGGTCCCTGTCCTGTTCGAAGAAAGCGTTCTCAGCATGTATCCGAGAAACAGGTCGGCGTTCTTGCGCAGGAATTGTGCAATGTGCATGAAACCGTAATGCGGAAATAGAAAGACCTGCAGCATTAGTCCTCCTGATGTGCGCATTGCTCCGGAACCTGTAGAATCGTCCGGTGAGGCATCATTCACATCGGCTTCGCCGAGAGCATGGGCTCTGCAGGATCTTCTGGTCGCACCCAATGCAAACACGCACCCCATCCCCACCGCCACTCGACGTCGTGCCTTCGAAGCCGATGTGGCGTCCATTTTCTCTGTTTTCATTTTGTTATCATTGCTTCCAGGTCATTGAGCCCGCATGTTTCTTGCGCAGCGCGGAGAGCGTCGTACTGTGCTTCCCAGAAACAACAGACACCCAGGAGCTTATCTGGTGCAAGAAATCGCGCTCCGATTGGCTGAAAAGGCAATTCCATGTGTTGGTGCGTGTCACCTTTCGTGGGATACGCAATAACGATGATATAATACCAAGCCTGTCTAGAATAGGCCTCAAATGGCCTCGAGCCTGACTGCAAGACAATCAAAGCAAGCAGAGAAAAACAAAATGTCAAAAATCGCATCTGCACGTTTTCCTATTTTTATTCGCCAACCACCTTAGGACGGATGGACACCGATATCCAAGAAAAGCGCCAAGCCGCGAAGTGGTTATGTTTGGGCGATGGCCTCAGTTTCCGAAGTGATCAAAACGGAGCAGCTCTCGCTTGACAGACTTCGAGTTGATCGGTTGGCAGACCTGTGCGGCCTGGGTTCGCGACACGGGACTCACCCAATCGGCAGTCGGGATGTGCGCGCCTGCCGCGGCACTGATAATCAGAAACCTGTGCACACCGGTCAAACCGTCTATCAATATTCCCAACCGGCGGTTGGCGGTTCTGACCGGCATCTCAACCGGGCCATTGACCGGCCGGTTAGATGACCGTAATGATCGGTGGTGAGTGTATCCTCAGAAGGAGACACTGTGGTCCCGATATCTGAAAACCTCCCTCAACGGGCGCGGCAGCTGGGGTGGGCGTAGTGAGATAATCATAGGTCCTCACCTTTGAGTGTCGTGCAAGGATCTGGTAAATACTTCTTGTCCTCTGCTGCAGAATTCACCGACTCTTGACAAGATACATGTGTACTGATTGATAGAGCAGGTTTGATCCTGGACTTGTACGCTAACGATCAAGGTTTAGCGGATACACCTATCGGCGCGCGCTGCGTGCCGATGACACTTGGGCAGAGCAATCGAGAGGCGAATAGCGACAGACACGACTGAAAATCAGACACAACAGGTGCGGGCGGCAGTGGTCCCGACGCCGTTCCCCACATCGGCTGTACCACATGACATCCACTTGCTCACCTGCGGCCAGACCTCCAACCACGCTCCACATCTGCATCCTTCTCCCGACCTTGACCTCAACCCCCACCATACCCCCCCTTGTATGCGTCACCTACGTTACGCAGCAGCCCGTCCTTCTTTCTCTCCGTGGCATTGTCTTGTTGCTACAAGACTATTCACGCCTCCCTTCCCCGTACGTTTCTTTGCGTCCCGGCGTACGTGCGTGTGTCGTCCCTTGCTCTTGTTACCAGAAATGTGCTGCTTGCTGCTTTTGTTGGCCTGTGGTTGGCTGTGTGAGAATCGGACTATCCCTGCCGTTTGAGCAGTCTCTGACTCTGGTGCTTCGTTCCTGCTGCTTGGCTGCGGCATTCTGCTCAGATGGTCTCTTTGTCCCTGTCTCATCTCTCTGTCGTCTTCTTTTCTTTTCCAAGTGCTCTTTTGCTGTACCTTCGAGTCCATTGTGTGTTGCTGACGTGGACACAGGTGCTCGACATAGAAAAAATTATTCGAGCACCACATTAGAGCTCAAAATTAGAAGCGTAATACAACCGAGGCCAGAGTTAATGTCACAGTCAGAGGAACTACAATTGCATTTTGTACATCAAGCCCAATGCAAGTGACCAAGTACTCGACAGTTGAGATCTGAACAGCAGCGAGATGGCACCAGCCGCCGGCCACCCAGGCACGTGCGCTGGTCCATGCCCCTCTCAGAGTGCTGCATTGAGCTCGTTTTTGGCACTGTGACTTGGGGGCGTTTGTTCCGGTTAGTCTCCGGTTGAACCGTCCATCAGCGAATGCCTGACCGGCCGGTCAATGCCGGTTGGTTTGCCGATCAACTCGCCCAGTTGACCGGTGGGCACAGGTTTCTGATGATCGTAAGGATCTGTGGCCCCTGGCCACCCCTTCGGCCACTCCCCCCGCTGCAACGGCAGGTCAGAAGTCAAAATGTATGCCTTGTCGGCCTCACTGGCGCTCCCCCTCCCCCGGCTGCCTACCTGTCCGCCGCCCTGCACGCCTCCGCCTCCGCCTCCCGCTCCAACCTAATCCTAACCCCGAACCCTAACCCTATCCCCTAACCCTAACCCCTAACCCTAGCCCTAACTCTAACCCTAACCCTCATCCCCCACCTTTCCCGCGCATCTTCCCTCGCCTGGCCCCCCGCCTGGTCCCCCGTCCTCGCGCCGCCTCCCCCGCCGCCTCATCCGCCGCTCCCCCCTCCCTGCCCCCCCCATTGCCTTCGTTGCTATGGGGGCCTCCCTGTTGTCGTGGGTGCTCCTGCACACCGCGCCGGGTGTTGTGCGTCCCGAGCACGGGAGACTGGGCGGGCACGGCTCGAGGGTGGCCGCCGCGCGCAAGTATGCCCTGGCATCCCGCTCGGCGGCCATCCTCAAGGAGCTCCAGAGGACGACCAAGGCCCTGGTGGACCCGTGCTGCGATGAGCGGCGCGAGATGGGGAAGAAGTCCCACAAGTGGGCATGGACCGTCACCGGGTCCGGGTGCTTCCCCCCCCCCCGGACCCCCGGCGGAGCCGGCGTGGACGGCCCACCTCGACCCGAGCGTCGGGGGAGGCGCGGTCCGCGTCCTGGCGGACGCCGCGGAAGCCGCAGCGGTCTCGTCGCGGCGTGCTGTCCGACGACGCTGCGGCCGACCGCGACGCCGCCCGCATCGCTGCTGCGGCGGTGCGGGACGGCGCAGCTGCCGGGACGCTGACGGGGGGGATGGCCTCGGTCGTGGCGGACACGACCGCCGCCTTCCTGCGCAGTGTGCTTTCTTTTGGGGAGAGCGCCGCCGTCACTGCGGAAACGGCGGCGCGCTCCCACGGACGCACCCCACCGCGGCACGTTCGCGGCGGCGGCGGCGATTTCGCTGCGGCAACAGCGGCGGGCGCCACCCCTCTGGCGTTGCTGCCGGCACAGGCGGCCGGGAACGGCCGCGGCGAGGAGGCCACGTCGGCGGCGGCGCCCGACGACGGACGCGGCGCCCCCGGGACGGCGTCGGCGGCGGCACTGCTCCCCCGCTGCGAGGGGGCAAGCGGCGGCCCCCTGCTGCCGTCAGCCGCTTTGGTGGCTGGGGTAGAGGCTTCCGAGCCGCCCGTTGGCGGTCGGGGCGGCGGTGGCGGCGCGGCCACGTCGGCGGCGGCGCCCGACGACGGACGCGGCGCCGCCGGGACGGCGTCGGCGGCGGCCCCGCTCCCCCTCTGCGAGGGGGCACGCGGCGGCCCCCTGCTGCCGCCAGCAGGGTTGGCGGCCGGAGAAGGGGCTTCCGAGCCGCCTGTCGGCGGTCGGGGCGGTGGTGGCGGCGCGGCCACTTCGGCGGCGGCGCCCGACGACGGACGCGGCGCCGCCGGGACGGCGTCGGCGGCGGCACCGCTGCTTTCCGGCGAGGGGGCAACCGGCGGCCCCCTGCTGCCGTTAGCAGATTTGGCGGCTGGGGAGGAGGCGTCCGAGCCGCCCGTGGGCGTTCGGGGCGGCGATGGCGGCGCGGCCACGTCGGCGGCGGCGCCCGACGACGGACGCGGCGCCACCGGGACGGCGTCGGCGTCGACCCTGCTCCCCCACTACGAGGCGGCGGGCGGCGGCGACCTGGTGGAGCCAGCCGCTTTGGCGGCAGTGCCTGGCGCTGTCCGGCTGCCTATGTTCGGTGGGGGGGCTGGTGGGGATGGGGTGCCGACGGGGGTGGCAGCATCGACTGCGCCACCCCTCTGCGCGAGCCGGGGCGGCGGCGGCGAGACGGCGGTGGCGGAGGTGGCGGCACCTCGGCAGCGCTTGCGCGCTGGCCGGGGTAGCGTCCGCGGTCTGGCCGCCGTACACCGGGAGCCACGCGTACGCGCGGGGGGGGGTGGCGGCCGCGGCTAGCCGGCGACGGCGACGCCTACTCGCCCGCCCGCGTTTGCGCGGGCTGGCAGCGGCGCCGCCTCGGCAGCCGCCCCTGCGACAAGGGGGGGTGGGAGCCCACCGCGGGCGCCCTTCTTTCGCGAGGAGGCGCGGGCTGCCGCGCGCGTGGCCGCGCGGGCGGCGCGCGAGGCCGCCGCCGCCGCCGCGGCGAGACCGCCGCCCGGCCCGTCTCGCGGGCGCGCGCGAGCGCGTGACCGCGGTGGCCGGGTTGCCGCCCCGGTTGTTGTGGCCGGCCCGCGGGCGGTTTCTCGGCGGCATTGGCGCGGCACGTCGGCAGAAGCGCCGCCGCCGCCAGCGCCGCCCGGGGAGCGTCGTGCCGGCCGCGGCGCGCCATCTACCTCGGGTGGCGGCGTGCCGCGCGCCTGAGATGCACGGCCGCCGCGATGCGCGCCGGCGCGGCGCGCGGCGCCCTCGCGTGTACCTCAGCGGAGAGGGGTGAGCAGAGGGGGGGTGCCCGAGCCAATGCCGCGGTGCCGACGCACGCGGTGACCGCCGCGGCGGATGACGCGGCGGGCGGCGCGCCCGCTACTCCTTTGTGGTACTCTTTGGTCTACTTCTATCATTCTCTTGTTTTCTCAGTCTGGATTCATTAAAGCTGCAATGGCGATCGCGCCATCGTAATCGCAGCCGCCGCCACCACTGCCGCCGTCTCCACGCGGAGGCGTCCCCCCCCGAGGCGAACGAGCATCCCCCCCACTCGCACGAAGTCGCCCACCTCGGGTGGGGCGAACTCCCCCTCTCGCCCGACGAGGAGCATCCCCCCCCGGTCTTGCACACACCCGCCCACAATCAGCGTTCCGAGCTCCACCTCCTGCACGTCGGCCATCTACACGGCCTCCCCGCCGGCGCCCCCCGTCCCCACCGCCGCCGTCAGGTGCGCCCACGTGAGCGCCATGTCGACGGGCGGCACGGTCGAGCAGCGGCACTCCTTGGTCGCCGCCACCGCCAGCCGCCGCCAGCGGTCGACGTGCAAAGCCGCAACGTCGACGGCCGCCAACGCCCCGCCGGTGGCGCCGACAGAAACAGGCTTCTGCACAGCCCAATCGCGACAAGGCGCCATTGGAAGGGGGCCAGACCGTTGAAGAGGGCCACCCACGCCGCGTCGCCGACATTGGGGGTGCCAAAGCTGAGGACGGACAGCCGGCGGGGGGGGCGGGCGGGGAGAACCGGAAGGCGGCTCCGCGGTGCGGAGAAGCGGCTGAGGAGGCTGTTGCCGCCGCCGCCGCCGGGGAGATTGTCAAACAGCACCGCCGTGCGCCGCCGCTGGGGGGTGGCGGCTAGGCTACCTGTCGACGATGCCGCCTTGCCGCCGCCGCCGCCGCCGCCGCCGCCACCGCCGCCGCCGCGGCCGCCGCCGCGCAGGCCACCCAACTCGGCGGCCGCGGCCGCCGCCGCCGCGCAACCGCCCCCCCCCCCCCCCCCCCCCCCCCC
>ENA-ORXR01005222-ORXR01005222.1-marine-metagenome-genome-assembly--contig:-NODE-5222-length-10431-cov-4.100541_pt1 | contig 10431 bp, 8 predicted proteins | sample MGYA00237866_ERZ511479 | MGnify/ENA metagenome assembly ERZ511479 | reverse complement strand
CGTTGGCCAGCGCCGACAGCGCACGACCTTCGGAGGTGATCGCCCACACGAGCGACGCGGTCGTGGTCTCGACGCTGGCCATCACCAGATCGTGTCGACCCGGCTTGGCTCGCTTTGCGCCCTCGGTCGGCTCGCGCCCGAGCTGGCCAGACGACGACAAGGTCACCAGACATGGCTCGTCGGCAACTTCGACGCTGACGGCTGCCGGCGCCAGGTCCGCAGGGGAGAAGGTCTGCACATCGCTCTCGGCGATGATCTCGGATCGACGGTCGCGACCGTGTTCGTCGACCAGTTCACGCAGCTCGGCCATGACCAGCTTGCGTTGACGGTTCTCGCTGGCCAGTAGCTTCTCGTAGTCGTCGATGGTGGTCACGAGTGTGTCGTGTTCGTCGATCAGCTTCTGCTTCTCGAGACCTACCAGGCGCCGAAACTGCATATCGAGAATATGAGTGGCCTGGATCTCGGTCAGGTCGAGTTGTTCGACGAGTGATGCTCGGGCTTCGGGAACGGTCTCAGACCCACGGATGATGGCGATGACCTGATCGATGTTGTCGAGTGCAATGAGCAGGCCCTGCACGATGTGCAACCGGTCTTGTGCCTTGGCCAGGCGGAATTCGGTGCGGCGTCGAATGATGTCGAGTCGGTGCGTGATGTAGTGCTGGCACAGGTCGTAGAGGCCCAGCGTGGTCGGGACACCATCGACCAAGGCCACATTGTTGATCGTGAACGTGTCTTCGAGCGGGGTCATGCGATACAGCTGCGCCAGAACCGCTTGCGGGTTCACCCCGATTTCGCAGTCGATCTGCAGCCGCAAACCCGAATGGCGATCGCTGAAGTTGGTGATGCGGTCGACGCCCTTGATCTTGTCGTCGCGCAACAGCGCGTTCACCTTCTCGACGATCTTCTCGGGGCCGACCAGATAGGGCAACTCGGTCACGATGATGCCCTGGCGCTTGGGCGTGAGCTGCTCGACATGTGCGCGAGCCCGCAGGGTGACCGACCCCCGACCGGTCTCGTACATCTCGGCCAAACCGTTGTCGACGATGATGCCGCCGGACGGGAAGTCGGGCCCCGGCACATGGGCCATCAGATCGTGCACGGTGGGCTTGGGGCGCCGCTGCGTGACGACCAGCTCGATGGCGTCGGCGATTTCGACCAGGTTGTGGGGCGCCATCGAAGTCGCCATACCGACGGCGATGCCACTGGTGCCATTGACCAACAGGTTGGGCAACAGGCCGGGCAGTGACTCTGGTTCGACCGAGTCACCGTCGTAGGTGGGGGTGAACTCGATCGTCTCCTCGTCGAGCTCGCCCAGCATGGACATGGCAGCCGGGGTCAGGCGGCACTCGGTGTAGCGGTAGGCGGCCGGAGGCTGGTCCAGGCTGCCGAAGTTTCCTTGCGGATCGATGAGGGTGACGTTGCGAGAGAAATCCTGACCCATACGAACAAGTGCGTCGTAGATGGCGCTGTCGCCGTGCGGGTGGTACTTACCAATGGTGTCACCCACCACCCGCGCACATTTGCGATGGGGCCCGTCGGGGCGAATACCCATGTTGAGCATCGAGTACAGAATGCGTCGCTGTACCGGCTTGAGGCCGTCGCGCACATCGGGAATGGCTCGGCTGGTGATGACCGACAGCGAGTAGGCCAGGAAAGATTCGGACATCTCGTCGGCGACCGAAACGTCGATGACTTCTCGTGCAAAGTCAGCTGGCAGTGGCAGCTCGTCCTGGGGCATTGATCGAGTATGGCACCGCCCTAAGACAGGTAGGGGGAGCGTTCGAACAGATTTACGACTGGGGTGGGAAGGTGAAGCCGAAGCACTTGGTCGTGCACAGTGAGCCCGAGCCTGCTTCGAGACTGCTGATGCTCAGACTGGCATCGGTGGCGGTGACATCATCGGCGTCGATCGGAGCGTCGAGAGTGAACGCCCCCTGGAGCGTGGCTTCGACCTGGGGATTGCTGGCGGCAAAGACCAGCGGGCCCGACATGTTCAACAAGATGTGTGTGCCATCCACGTAGGTGATGTCGAGCACGCCCTGGAAATCTCCTGTGCCATCTTCGGCAAAGCTCACCGTGATCAGGTTCTGCGACACGACTGCGCCATCGTTCTCATCGCCCCGAGTGAAGAAGGTTCCCTGCACGTTGCCCGCAGCCGTGGGCAGCGAGGGCGCCAGCGCAGTGGATGCCGAAGGATCTGCATCCTCTACCTCGGAAGGTACCGGCGTTGGCTCGACTGCGGCGGCAACCTCGGGTGTCGGCGTGGGTTCGAGCGTCGGCACGACGATGACTTCGCCCTCGGGAACCCGAGTTTCATCGCTGGCGCTCGTGTCGTCGTTTCCGTCGACAGGTTCACCCGACTCGTCGAGCAGGTCGTCGCCTGATTCGGTGCCGTTCGCGGTGTCGCCGGAGAGGTCATCGGCGGTGGTGGCCTCGCTTCCGAAACCGAAATTGTCGACAGGAGCGAGAACAGCGGGCTCCTCTCCGGCTGGAGTGATGACGATGGTCGACACATCGGGTTTGTCGCTGAGGCCGAATAGCGCAGCGACAACAGCAACGATGACGCCCAACGAAACCAGGATCGCGAGCGACGATCGGGTGTTGTCGGGGGTGTAGTCGGTCTTCATCGAGAACTAGTTCTAGCTGCTGGAAATGCCAATTGAACGCTTTCGACCACGAGATATGGCCACCTTGGCCCATACGTTCCCGGAAGCCTCGCAGACCTCCAGTCGATTGTGGTGTCGCGCGCAGAGCCCGATGCGAGGGGAGTCAAGGGCAACGTAACGCCATATCGGTCAGTCGCCGTGAAGCACGAAGACGATGGCGCTGTCTCCTTCGGCGAGGCCGTCGCCGTCGGGAAGCACCGCCAGTGCGTCGGCCCCGGCCATGGCCGAGAGTTGGTGTGAGCCCTGACCGCCGGCAGAGCGGATGAGTGCGGTGCCGTCGACCCACCGCAGGTTGACGCGAGCGAAGTGGGTCTTGCCGTCGGGGCGACGCGGGAGTGGGCCCTCGGCGACTGCGCTGATACGAGGTCGATCCAGCTGGTCGCCGGTCAGGCCCATCATCTTGCGCAGCCCTGGTCGGGCCAACAGCTCGAACGACACCATCGACGAAACAGGGTTTCCGGGCAGCCCGAAGATCGGGGTATCACCCAATGTGCCGAAGGCCATTGGCTTGGCAGGCTTGATGGCGATCTGCATCCATCGCATATCTGCAATACGACCCAACACGAGTTTCACATAGTCGAAGTCGCCCATGCTGACGCCGCCACTGGTGATGATGGCATCGCACTGCTGGGCCCCAGCACGCAGCGCAGCCTCGACCGCAGCTTCGTCGTCGCGGATCAGGCCGAGGTCGACCGGTGTGCAGCCAGCTTGTTCGACCATGGCCAGCAGCGTGCGCCGGTTCGAGTCGCGGATCTGGCCCGGGGCGAGCTCTTGGGCTCCCTCGACGAGTTCGTCGCCGGTGGAGATCACACCGACCAGTGGGCGGCGGTGGGTGGCTATTTCTTCGATACCGAGCGTGGCCAGCACACCCAGGTGTCCGGGCTGCAGCAGCGTGCCGGCGTCGAACACCTGCTGGCCGGGCTGCATGTCCTCGCCGGCGCGACGCACAGCAGAACCGGCTTCGACGCTGCTGTTTATGGTCACGGTTGTCTGGTCGTCGCTGGTGGTGGTGTCTTCGACCATGACGATGGCATCTGCACCATCGGGCAGCGGCGCCCCGGTCATGATGCGGACTGCCGTGCCGGCAGTGACCGGCGTCGACGGTGCCTGCCCGGCGGCGATTGCGCCGACGACGTTCAAGTCGACAGGAGCGCCAGCAGTGTCGGACGCGATCACGGCATAGCCGTCGACTGCCGTGTTGTTGAACGGCGGGACCTGCTCATTGCTCATGATGGGCTCGGCGGTGACCAGACCGAGGGCCTCGGCGGAGCGGGTGCTGGCAGTTTCGAGAGGTGCACACCCCTGGAGCACATAGGTGTGTGCCTCGGTGAGTGGAATCATGCGATCCCCTGCTCCTTCACGATTCTGGTCAGTAGGGCTCGGAAGTCGTCGCCGAGTTCGGGATGGGTCAGGGCGATCTCGATGTTGGCTCGCAGATAGTCGAGTTTCTGGCCAGCGTCGTAGCGCTTACCGGAGTTCACACAGGCGGTGACTCCTCCCTTGTCGATCATGGCGTCGATGGCGTCGGTGATCTGAATCTCGCCGCCCACACCCGGAGCGGTGGCATCGATCTCGTCGAAGATCGCCGACGGAAATACATACCGCCCCGGAGCCAGGCCATAGTTCGAGGCCGCCTCCTCGATCGGCGGTTTCTCGACGATACGTTTCACCGCAATACGATCGCCGTCGACGCTGATGGGATCGATGACACCATAGGAGATGACCTCTTCGAGGGGGTAGTGGCCAGCAGCGATCACTGCGGAACCAGTCTCGGATTGCACCTCGATCATGCGGCGCAGCAGCGCGCCGTCGTCGACCAGGATGTCATCGGGCAGCAGCACGGCGAATGGCTCGTTGCCGATGAAGCTGCGAGCCATCCCGATTGCATGGCCGAGTCCGAGCGGTCGACCCTGGCGGGTGAAGTGCAGCTTGATCATCGAAGAGATGTGCTGCACCATCTCGAGCATGTCGGTCTTGCCTCGCGCCTCGAGCAGGCCTTCGAGTTCGTAGTTGGTGTCGAAGTGGTCTTCGAGCGACTTCTTCGACGGCGCCGTGATGATCAAGATGTCTTCGATGCCGGCACCGATGGCTTCTTCGATCACATACTGGATTGCCGGCTTGTCGACGATGGGCAACATCTCCTTGGGAACAGCCTTGGTAGCTGGCAGGAAACGGGTTCCGAGACCAGCAGCGGGAATGACGGCCTTACGTACTGAGGGCATGTGCTCAGCGTAGTGGTCGGTGTTTCTCCCGAGGTTGCTTTGCTCGGCTCGCAACGACACTCGAAGAAAGGGTTTCGATGGACGAGTCGAAAGCCGGGCTACCCGAGGTAGCGCAGTGGTGGGGGATCGCAGATGTGCGGGGTCGAAGAAAGGGTTTCGGCGAGGAACGAGTCGAAAGCCGGGCTACCCCCGGGCTACCCGAGGTAGTCGCGGATGTTCTGGTGATGTCTGGCGATGATGAGCACAGTGATTGCCCAGGCGATCAGGACCTCGGCCAATGGGCGGCCCAGGACCATGGTGCCGATGGCGACCGTGGGTGTGCCCGCCATGGCGCCGATGAACGAATGCCCGGAGAGCTTGGCGGTGCTGATCCAGACGACCAGCGCGATCGGCGCAAGAATCGGCCACGCTCCAATCGTGAGTCCGCCGAAACAGGCGACGCCCTTGCCACCGCGACTCGACCTCACCAACGGGAAGATGTGGCCCACGACTGCGGCGGCGCCTGCTGCAGCCGCAAGCGTCGTGTCGCCAATCAACTGGCCGATCAGTGTGGGGATCAGCGCCTTGAGCACATCGACGACCAGCGTGGCGCCGCCTGCCTTCAGTCCTGCGATGCGAAACATATTGGTCGCACCCGGGTTCCCTGAACCCTCACGCGTGGGATTGTGACCGACAATACGACCGATCAGCAGTGCCGACGGGAATGTGCCCAAAAAGAACGCTCCCACCACAAGGAGCCAATCGAAATTCACTTGCGGTAGTCTGTCACCCGGAATATGCCAACGTATGACTATCACTGCGAGACTTGCGGACTCGACTTCGAGCTCCAGCAAGCCTTCTCCGAAGACACCCTCGAGAAATGCCCGACCAAAAAGTCTGGTCGCAGCCCTGAGGGCTGCGCGAAAAGCGGCCGCGGCAAGGTGACCAAGGTGTTCAGCGCGCCTGGCATCACCTTCAAAGGCACCGGCTTCTACAAGAACGACAGTCGAGGCTCATCGTCGTCGACAGCTGTCGATACGCCGAAGTCGTCTGAATCTTCTTCGACCAGCGACTCGTCATCGAGTACGTCGTCTGACTCGTCGAAGAAACCGAAGAAGTCCACGTCGTCTGAATCTTCGTCGACCACGAGCAAGTCATCAACCGACTGAGAAATCTCGGTCACCGAATCCCTGCCGTGACCTGAAACGAGCGAGCACGAGCTCGTTGTCGATAGATTGCGTGCATCTGCTTCCCCAGCATCAAACTGATCAAGGGAGGCGGACATGCGTGTTCGTCAACGAACTCACGCACTTCGAGTGATCTGGGCACCGTCCCGGATTCGCCGGGTGCTTCGCCATCGTGGAATCCGGGCGGGGGTGGTGGTTGCGCTCGGCGTGGCCATCGGCCTGAGCCTGATTACCGAGTTCGATGAGCTCGACCAACAGCGCCTCGAATGGGGAAGCCTGGATGCAGTGCTGGTGGTGAATCAACAAGTGGAGCCGGGCGAACTCGTTGCCGATGCTGTCGAGCAGCGAGAGCTTCCGCTGAGTCTGCTGTCGCCGGGTTCGGTCCGCGATCTGGCGCCCGATAGCCGGGCCAAGGTCACGTTGTTCCCCGGCGAGATCGTGCTCGGCCAGCGGGTGACCGGCTCGTCTTCCAGCGCCGACGCATCAGGCCTGGCGTCGGGAACCGTGGCGCTGACCGTGCCGATCGTCAGACTCGTGCCGTTCTTGACCGACGGGGATCTCGTCGACTTGTGGACGGTCGATAGTGCCAATTTCTCGAGCAGGCGGGTCGCGAACAATGTGGTCGTGCTCGCCTTTTCGCAGGATGAAATCACCGTGGCAGTGAGCGAAGCGAAGGTGGGTGATGTCACGGCGGCGTCGCTCAGACCACTGACCATCACCCTGATCGGCTAAGCAGCGGGCAGCGCCGGGGGTGCAATGAGACGCACGCAGATCCGAAGAGATTGGTCAGCGGATGATCAGGACGATGAACACGCCGATGGCGGCGACGACTCGATAGATGGCGAAACCGTCGAAGGTCACCTTGGCCAGCAGTTTGATCAGGCCCCAGACGGCCAGGAAGCCGGTGATTGCCGATGCAATCATTCCCGCAGCGAACGCCGCCTTCATGTCCGACGGGATGCCGCTCAGGCCACCGATATCGAGATACTTGAAGAGACCGGCGCCGGCGATGATCGGCAGGCTCATCAGGAACGAAAGTCGGGCGGCGTTGACTCGATCGAATTTCAACACTCGAGCCACGGTGATCGTGATTCCAGAACGCGAGACACCCGGCTGCAGAGCCAAGGCCTGACCAATGCCTACGGCTAACGCGTCCTTGAGCCGGAACGAATCGACATCTCGGTCACCGGGCAGCCGGTCAGCAGCTGCCAGCACCACACCGAAGACCGCCAGCGCTGTCGCCGTGAGCCAGATCTTGTCGTCGCTCTTCAGCACTTCTTCGAGTAGCACACCGGTGATCCCAGCAGGGATGGTCGCCACGATGAGCAGCCAGGCCACGCGAGCGTCGGTCGACAACCCACCGGCGCGATTTGCGGGGTTCAACGACCCAACGCCCGCCTTCAGGTACCGCCAGATATCGCTCCAGAAATAGGCCACCGCACCAACCAACGTGCCCATGTGTAATGCGACGTCGAACGCGTTTGCCAGCTCCTGGTTGTCTTCGAAGTCGTTCCAGTTGAACAGCCACGGCACCAGCTGTAGGTGGCCACTGGAAGAGACAGGCAGAAACTCGGTGAGCCCTTGCACAATGCCAAGGACGATCGCGCGGAAGATAGACACGTGCGAAGTGTTGTCGACTCAGGCGCCGCTGAGCGTGATGTCGCCAACGGTGAGCGACAGGCCCGCCGCACTGCTGGGCAACCACTCGATGTCGCCACCGACCTCGAGCACATCGAGCAGCATGCGTTGCAGCGTGGAACCAATGGTGAATTCTCGCAGGGGTTCGGCCAGTTCTCCGTTGCGGATGCGAAGACCGTCGGCGCCGGTCGAGAAGTCGCCGCTCACCGGATTCACCCCGGAGTGCAGCCCGGAGACACCCTGGATCAGCACACCATTGTCGATGCTGGCGATCATGTCTGCCTGCGAGCGTTCACCCGGCACCAGCGACAGCGCAATGGTGCCCACGCTGGGTGTAGAGGAGAAGCCGCGTACGGCGTTTCCGGTCGATGCAGTGTTGAGGCGACGGCCGGTGTAGCTGTTGTGAACGAACTTGTCGAGGCGTCCCTGATCGATCAGCACATTGCGGCGCGTCGCCAGTCCCTCGCCGTCGGCTTCGGAAGCGGTGAATGCCTTGGGGTTCGTTGGGTCGTCGACCAACGTGATGGTGGCTGCAGCAACGGTGTCACCTAGTCGGTCCGCAAAGAGCGACCGACCCTTGAGCATGGCTTCGCCCGACATGGTGGAGCCAATGATGCCCAGGAACTGCGCCGTGACCATGGGGTCGAGCACCACGGTGAGCCGTTCGGTCTCCGGCTTGATTGCGCCCAGCAGCCGAGTCGAGCGTTCGACGGACATCTGCGAGGCATGGTCGAGGTCGAGCTTGCCGGGGTCGCGATCGACCGAGTAGCCGAAGCCGACCTGGGTTTCGTCTTCGCCCCCGGCAATTACGGTGGCGGTGCAGTAGCTGCCGCTGTCTTGGCCGCCGATGCGGATGCCTTTGGTGGATACCACGACGCCATGGCCGACGCTGTCCGCGTAGTCGACCGACTCGACCAGCATGACCCTGGGGTCACGGTCCTTGGTCATGGCCTCGAGTTCCAATGCCAGGGCGATCTTGTCGTCGGTGGCGAAGTTCTCGACCGATTCGTCGTAGAGAACGAGTTCGGCCATGGGCACGCCGTCGGGTTCGGCCAGGTCCAGGTCGGGGTCGATGGATCCGAAGGTGGCGTTGTCGCGAGCCTCGTTCAGAGTCGTGTCGATGATGTCGGGATCAAGCGTTCCGGCCCAGGCGAAACCCTGCCGCTGATCGTGGATGACCCGAATACCGATTCCTCGCGATGTGGCCGAGGTGAACGCCTCGACGTCGCCGTCGAACACGCGGACTTCGGTATCGGTTTCGCTGACGACGATCGCTTCGATCTGTTCGCCCGGTTTTGCTCGGGCGACAACCCGGTCACCGAGTGCGTAAAGGTCTTCAAGCATGATGTGAACGGCCTAGGCGGCCGTGCCGCCAACGGTCAATGCCGGCACCCGCAGCGTGGGGGTACCGTCGCCCACCGAAACACCTTGCCCGTCTTTGCCGCACGTACCCGGGCTGCCCATTTCGAAGTCGTTGCCCAGGGCATCGATGCTGGTCAGGACCTCGGGGCCGTTGCCGATCAGGTTGCCTTCACGGATGGGCTCGGTGATCTCGCCATTCTCGATCAGATAGGCCTCGGTCATGCCGAACACGAAGTCGCCGTTCACCGTGTTGACCTGGCCGCCGCCGAGTTGGGCAACAAAGATGCCCGAGTCGGTGTCGGCAATGATGTCTGCGGGGTCGGTTTCGCCATTGGCGATATAGGTGTTGGTCATGCGGACCATAGGCAGATGCTGGTAGCTCTGGCGCCGGCCGTTGCCAGAACTGAGGCGTCCTTCGGCGCGGGCGCGAAGCTCATCCCACATGAAGTCGACCAGAATGCCGTCTTCGATCAAGATGTTGCGTTGCGCAGGCCGGCCTTCGTCGTCGACGGCGAAGGCGCCCCACTCGTGGGCCATCGTGCCATCGTCGATCAGGGTCACCATGGGGCTGGCGACGAGTTCGCCGATACGGCCAGCGAACACGGTTGACTGCTTGGCCACATGGTCAGCCTCGAGGCCATGGCCGCATGCTTCGTGGAACAACACCCCACCACCTCCCTTGCCGATCACGGTGGTGACCTCGCCAGAAGGAGCCGGACGGGCGAGCAGCTTGGTGATTGCCCGTTGGGCGGCGGTACGGGCGAGCTCGGTCACGTCGTATTGGTCGAAGAGCTCGAAGCCCATCGTGTGGCCAACGGACTCGCGTCCGGTTTGCATGCCGGCGTCGCCGTTGGCGACACACGAGACCGAGAAGCGGGTCTTGACCTGGTCGTCGCCGGTCAAGAGGCCATCGCTCGTGGCAATCTGAATGCGGCGTCGGAGATCGCCGTAGCCGACAGACACCTGCGATATGGCATCGCCCATGCCTCGTGCGGCGTCGTTGGCCAGGTTCAGCAACTCGACCTTTCGCTGCTTGGCCACGCTGTCGGGGTAGATCGACACCGGACTCGGCGACGCCACGGTCTGTGTCGACAGATCAACGGTGGTGACACCACCGTTGCCGTCTCGGGCTGCATCGGCGGCAGCTCTGGCGGCGGCCAACAGTCCCGCCTCACTGAGATCAGCGGTGTGCGCAAAGCCTGTCGACTCGCCCACCAGAACGCGAATACCGGCGCCCCGGCTACGGCCAGACGTGAGCTCCTCGATTCGGTCGTCGTCGAGCAGGGCACCAGATGACTGGCGATCCTCGACGAAAATTTCGGCAAACTCGCCTCCACGCCCGGTGGCGGTGGTGAGAGTCTTTTCCAACAGTGCCTG
>ENA-ORXR01005219-ORXR01005219.1-marine-metagenome-genome-assembly--contig:-NODE-5219-length-10434-cov-13.073187_pt1 | contig 10434 bp, 10 predicted proteins | sample MGYA00237866_ERZ511479 | MGnify/ENA metagenome assembly ERZ511479 | reverse complement strand
GGGAGGCAAGTAAACGTTGAGCCTCACAACGCTGTGTCGTGTTTGCGGCTTGTCTTTGCCGCCCACACCAGTTGTGTCTGAGCGTCTTGGCGCTTGCTTCCGGGGTCTTTGACGAGAATACCGGGTGCCCGGTCGGGAAGGCCGCCCGAGTGGGGTCGGCCTGACTGTGGTACCACACACGTCGTAACGTCGACCAGATTTCAGCACGCGCAGGTAACTATGATCATCTTGTTTCCATGGCATCTGCAGTTTCGAATCCTGTGACGGACCCATGTGGCTCGACATGCTCCCCTGAGAAACAGATCCCAGTCTGCAGCTGAGCAAAGAGACTGGTACTGGTGTGCACCAGTCGGACATGACGTGAGCCAAAGTGGTCACGCTGAACAGAAGTCAGCACTCGCGGGTACCCCTGCTGCTCGTGCATCCATGTCATCTGCAGCTCTGAGTCCATTGATGGACCCGTGTGAGTTTCTTTCTGAAGAAGCGCAGCGCAGTGTGGAGCTCGGAAAGGAGAAAAGGCGGGCTTGTAAACGCCCCAGAAGGACAGAAATCGCCAGACTAGATTAAGAAAATTGTGTTAGAAGACGCACTGAGGTGATGCACGGTCGATGGCCGTCACGGTTTGGGGTCGGCCATCCATACAATGGCACCCAATGCTCAGGAGAGCGATGAAAGGCGGGGCGCAAGGGGCTTCGAATCAGAAACATCCGGCGCGACGCGGCCTACGAAAGCATGGCAGCACATCTCAACAAGCACAGTGGCATCTATGGGATGCCTGCGGCTGTTCGTCTGCTTGGCAGCGCTTTCCAACGTATTGACATCATCGGCCAGACGCTTCGTGAAGCGCTGATGTCGAGAGCTGACGAAACGCTGCTCCTTGATACTTACAGTACTTAGAGCGTGGTGGCGAAGTAAGTCGGTTTGGGTCACTGGCGCCACGGTGTGATTGGTGCATTCAAAACCAAGGCAGATGTCTTTGGTTTTTGTTTTCCATTTATGCTGAAGAAGTGCGATCGGTTGAGGGTACTCACGACGAGGCCACCTCTTGCGCCCTCGGCTCGAACCCTCTCGCCGCGACGGCGTGCGGGAGCGCACCCGCGGAGGTCGACGAAGCGGACGCGGAGGAGGCTACGTTTCGGCTGGTGGCCTCCGTCGCTCGCACTGTGTGATCCCTAGCGGCTATTCACAGACGGGCTACTCGCGCAGTCACTCAAGCAGCAGCTGTTGAGGCCGCCCATATAGGGTCTTTGCTTCTTAACGCTGGCCAGCTGGGCCCTGGGGCTGGCCCCTCGTTGGCTGTTCCTCACTTTCTGAGTGGTCGCACGGGTGCACCACACGCGCACGTCCGCCAAGAGGGTGGTGGGGAAAGCTCGGCGGCCGCCAACGCCCGCTCGGGCCGTAACGCCGTGGGGGCAAAGCAGCCTGTTTTGCGCTCCGTGGGAGCCCCCCCCAAGACTAAGCGGTTATTCATGCTGTCACCGCACGCAGCGCCCGCATCCACCGTGGTGGATACGCTTGTGGGTGTCGTCTGGCTGCTTGGACACTCCCCTTACCAGCGCAAGCCAAACAGCGCGTCCAGCTGCATGCCATCGATGGTTCAGTGCTGGTGCAACGCGGCCGATGTGCCCCACGCGGCGGTCCTCCTCAACCCCGCCGCGGACAGTGTGTGTGGGAGAGGAATCAGATGCATTGTGTGGTTCATCACGGTACGACGGGGTTTGTGTGTGAGGACGCTGTCGTCAAACCCCATCCATGCTTGACCTCGTTTGGCATGTTATCTTTTCGAAGTATTGTGTTCGTGCACGACATGGAGCCACTTATGCGCAGTCGTGACGGCTGTGAACATTGACGCTTGGACTGTCTCGGCGCTTCACAGCCTCGTCTAAAAACACGCAGGCTGCGAGAAACCAAGTGTTCATGCTTGGAGAGGTAACTGCACGTCAGTCAAACTAAATCCACACCTCGGGCAATGCGAAAACACTGCACCAGGTGCCTGAAATCCCATTCTTCGACAACACTGCATCACAAGCCCATGCGCCCAGATGCGACGCAGCGATGCCACCTGAACAAAGTCAGTGCTGAGGCCTACCTGATGCCCGTGCCTCTTGATTCCCGGACACCTAGACACCTGCCCGGACGTGAGCGCTAGGCCTCACACGGAAGAGCGTCCCGACCACCAGCAAGACGTTTGACAGTCTGTGTGCGTCCGCCGCGTCATTGAGTCACCAGTTCAGCATCGCGTGGACTGGAGTGCGGCGTCCCGTCAAACAGAGTCTCAAACTTGAGGGCTCCGCCGCACACTCTCGAACACCACCACCATCGACCAGAAGAATGACCTTCCGAGGACGTCAGCCTCGACAGAAATTACACCCTTTCATCAGCCTGCGGACAAGAGCGCGTCTGCCGCCAGTTTCCTACAGAGGCCTGACCGCCCGTCGATGAGCTTACTGTCAGTTTGGATGCTACGTCTCAATGTCACCGCCGCCAAGCCAATCAAATGATGGAGATTTGTCAGGGCTGGCTCGGTCCTTGACAGATGAGAACTGGACTGCCGATATTCTTACACGACGCCCCTGCCACCTTTGATGACTCCTCTCCCACCCCCCGCCAGATACACCCATTTGGTGGGCGTTGTGACCATCTTCGTCGCCTCCACCGTGGCGTTCTCATCCACAGACCATGACTCTTTCTCTTACTGGGTCTTGACCACGGCTACGCCTCTCCCGCAGGTAGCGATCGCCCGGCTTTGAGACCCCTTCTGTTCCCCCCACCAATACGTTTACGCCTCTTGCGAGCGTCACTCCGCTTTTCGCGTGACCTGTAACTCTCCCCTCACTCTCCCCCGTTGTTCTCGACTGCCCGCATCGCGTCGTTTGTCCGTCCAAAGCGGTTCGGGCGGACCTTTGCACTCCTCGAGATCGATGCATTATGAAGGGGCGCCGCTTTCCACCAATTCCCGGCGTCGGCGCACTGCCGAGCCCCGCCATCTCGTCTAGCGACGAGCGGTGCCCTTTTCCGTCGCGGTCCACGCGCGTCGGGACGATTGCGGCGCTCAGGCTTTGCGTGGGTCTACCGGAGGACGTTTCAAGTGCCTCTCCGCCGCCCGCTCTCAACATCCGACGGGCTCGTAAGCGGCGTGTACGTGCCAGTCGACTGCCGGAGTCTGACGACAAGGAGGACCCCACTGTCACCGCGGCGGCTGGCGACGAATCCGCCGGGGGCGCTGCTTCTTGTGCGGATTTTCGCGCTCCTGACGATGGCAGCGCTGCCCCGTGTGACGACGGTGGTATGTGCGACGACCCCGGTTCACCGCACTTTCCAGCCAAGAGCCGCAAGACGCGGCTCGGCGCCCCCCGTGTTCTCGTCAAGTCGCGTGTCGTCCACACGGTGGCCGAGCGGGAGGAGCGCATGCTGGTAGAGATGCGCGCATCGTTTCGGGTGGTAGTCGCTGCTTGCCTTCGCCTGTCTTTGGGCATGTTGACGCGGACGGCGGACTTTTCGCAGCCAGGCGTGTGCGGCCGCTTGGTCTGCGCAGCGTCATCCCCGTCGCGGGCCATCTTTTGCCGCTGCGGGCCGGCACTCGTCGACCTGGCGGCTTTGTGGCCCTCCTCGACCGGGCAGGTGCTCTGCTCCTGCAACGGGCACAACCAGAACATCGCACTGGCGGCCGTGACGGGGGGCGAGATCACGTGCTGGCACGCGGACTGCCTACGCGGGGTGTTGGAGGATGTTGATGTCGAAGAGGCGACGCGTGCGCTCCAAGTGAGCGGAGGCACCGTGCCGCATGCCATCACAATCAAGATCAACGAGACCCGGTGCGGCATGGCGTTCGACGGGGACATCTTTTGTCTCGTCGTTGCCGTTGAGCGGCGCCAGGTTAAGTGTGTCGGCGTTGGCTGCAGGTCCATGGAGCGATCCTGCACCCTCGCAAAGCTGACGAGGGCCCTACCTGAGCTGCGTGAGGTCGGTATTGGGGACTCTGATGGAAACAACGACGGTGAGGACGGGCAGACGGATGCGGAGAGCACCCAGCCCCCCACGAAGGCCTCGGACGACTTCGGCGAGTACGGCCAGTCCAACACGGACGTGGCCGAGATGTGGGCATGCATGGTGGGTCGCCGCCAGCGCAACCTGCTGCCCTGTGTGGAGGAGGAGCGGCTTGGCGCCACGTGGATGCGCACTGCCGACTTAATGGGTTTGCACGCCGTCGCCGACCGGTCGACGACGTCCGCGGTGCCTCCTTTCGTGGAGCCGCCGGCCCCACTGCAAGCGCTGCATGCCTGTGAAATGATCAAGGACACACGGGTGCGGCTTGTTGAGCAGAGGTGCTCTGTGTGCGGGGCAGAAAAGTTGGAGGACGAGGCCATCAAGGAGGAGCCGGCAATCCTGTACACGCACCATTTGTCGGCAAGGCCTTTGATGGTGTGTTTGCCCGCTCTTTCATTGTTGCATTGCATCATGTTGGTGACTGTAGGTGGCTGCGGCTAGCATGCTTGATTGTCGAGAGGTCGCTGACATTTGCCTTGTGTTTGACTGTGCATCACTCCTCGTACGACTGGCCGGGCTCGTTTGATCCAGGTTACTATCTGCTCGTGGACGTGCTGTGCTGGCCACACGGTTCAGTACGACGGTGCCGACGATGGGCTGTTCTCGTAACGGAAGCGGGAAGAGGAGGGACGCATATTGGTGTTCACGCGCGGCGTGTGCGACGAGCTACTCTCTTTCTTTTTTTTCTCTCGCAGCACATACACAGCGGCCACCTCCCATTTCACAAGGACCAAGAAGAGCTTCTCCCAGTGTCGCCAGAATCTCATCCTTCTCGGTTCTGTCTTCGTGTCGCTGCTTGAGACCCCACCCGAGACGTTCCGGTGCCCGACTTGCGGGGACGATCCAGCGTACATCATTATTGACGGCCAGGCCCTGGGCTTCAAGAGACGGCAAGAGACTAAGGTCGTGCGCCCTGCGCTTCTGGTCCCCCCACTGGGGATCGACGTGGAGCTGTTGTGCATGCTGCCGACAGCCATATTGCGGCGGGCCGTGAGAAAGATCCTCAAGTGCTCCGACGCGCTCAACCAGTCAGAGATGACGCACTTGTGCAAGTGGCTCAGCGCCACTGCGCCGCCTAAGCCGCGCCGTGGGCGTCGCTCCAAGCCCAAAGCCGACATTTACGTGCACGCCGCAACTATCTTCTCCCACTTCTTTCCCGCCCAGACAGAGACGGGGGCCGACGTGGGCCCGTCGGACACCGACGACAGGTCCGGCGCCTCGTCGACCGACGAATCTGGCGACAGGCAGGAGGCTTCTTTCGGGCCGGCGGCGAAACCGAAGACCATCAACAATGCCGGGGACGCCGACGCCGGTGTGCCGGCCGAGCCGGTCGCGTCAACCACCAAGCCGTGGCACAAGCGGAGCGGAGTCTGCGCGCCGGCGTCCAACCATGTCTCGAGCAACCGCCACATGCAGTGGTCGGCTGTGCGCACGTTCCTCCTCGCGCTTTTTGGCGACCCAGTCGTCGGTCTCATCTCGACTGTCAAAGCCGACCCGGTTCGGGCAGTGTCCGACACCCACCTAGACTCGGTCCCCAGCACGGAGGCTGGCGCGTTGTTGGACAATCACCCCATCATGCGGCTCGCCGCGGCGCTGCAGATGGACGACGCGACGTTGTGGCACCAGTACGCCGACGCAGCCGACTCGGTGGACTTCTTCGCCAACTTTCTGGGGCGCCTGGGCGGCCATCTTAACGCCAACAAGGTGCTGCGGCACGCGACAGAAAAGCTGCTTGAGTTTGCTGTCCGGCTGGAGTCTATCGTTGACGACAAGTTCAAGGAGGTGGCCGCGCACGGGTCGCAGGCGGATACGGGACTGAACGAGCACTACTGCTCCGAGTGGGGCGGCATTCCAACGCCGGACCAGTTCAAGCGGTTCGCTACCAACCACCCCGCTTTCAAGAGCAAGGATCTGGATTCCATCTATTCGTGCTTTGAGTACTTTGGCTGCCTCCCACGTGTGCAGCCGGCAATCTTCTCCCACTAGGCCAAGCAGCGCAAGCGGCGGCGCCGGGCGGCGGCCTCCCGTGCGGCAAGGGCAAAGCGCCGCAACCAGGCGGCCGAGGAGGATGATAACGACCGGTGCAGTAAGACGTTCCCGAAGTACAAGGACTTGACGGAGGGGGTATTCAATGTGGTCTGCCCTCACGTGATTACCCTCGGCTTCAGGGTCATGTTCGACCCCGAGAGCGTGAGCGACGCGCTCTCGGTGATCTTGGAGCGTTTCCCGAAGCTGCCGCGGGTGGTCTTTTACGACTTTGACTGCAAGCTGGACCGCAACGCGTTGCGGCGTGTGCGGAGCATCATCCGCGGTCATGGCGTCAAGGTCGTTCTGGACCGCGTCCACGCGAAGGGGCACACGTGCTCGCCCAATTTTTTTCCCAACGAGTCGCTCGGCCAGACCAATGGCATCGCGACGCAGGCAGCGGAGGTGCAACATTCGATCTCTGTCAAGTTCCGCACTCACTTGGCGTACATGTCACCCGAGTCGTTCATGGCGCATCGCGTCGTGCAGCTGGCGATGATGAACCTATCATCGGCGTACAAGCTCGCCCACCCAAGCGCTAAGAAAGAGAACGAAGACGCAGACCTGACGAGCTTCTTCCATTCCCACTTGGCCACTTCCTGTTCACGCTCGGCGCACTGCCGCTGCCCCGCCACCCGTCAGCTTGCATTGGTAGCATAGATAGTATAGCACCATTTTTGTCTTTCTTTTCCCTCCAGAGACAAGCAACACGACGCGCCGTTCAGTCCCCCAGGGAATCATGCCCCGGCAATGAACAAGACCGGTCATAGAAAGGGCGGGATCTGCACATTCTCGGCGCTAGCACCAAGTGGTCGCGTGGTACTGAAGGCAAGCAGGGCATGGGATTATTGTGTACCACGTTCAGTGCGACTGTTTATCCGTAACTAGCAGCGCGGGGAGCTGCAGGGAGGCGGGGGCGGTGTGGGAGCCCGTTGCAGGCGAATCAGACAGCAGCCATGTCCAAGACGGCATGACCGCTAGGCCCGCTACATCAATCCATAACGTCCCGATGCTGAGACGTTTTCTTGTGCCGGCGTTCTTCAACCTCAGTCACAAAATGTGTGGTCCAAAAAGAAAGGTACAGTCAGGAAAGCGGTGGGGGTGGGCAAGACGACGGACGCGCATGGCAGACCTGATTGAGGAGGACGAAGCCGGGAGCGCAGACCGCCTTTCGACTGTGCCCCGAAACAGAGTGCGGAATTCAATCCCTATACGGGGAACTTACAGCCATTGGTTCTCTGTCCAGACCAAATACACTCAGCAAACGTCTTCGATGTGGCTGAGAAAGAGATCCCTACCCCTGCCCAAAGGGGACGAACGGACCGCGATCTGCACCACTTCTTGCAGATACATGGCTACTAGGTCTGAGGGCTTGGCTACAAGGAAAGCCCGTCCTTGCTGCCTGGACGCCTACTTTGTTGGTCGTGCTCGTTCTGTGAGAGAAGGAGACGCATCTCACCCTATGCCCCAACCCCATCGGTTCGAGTCCCCCTGCGCATGGGGCGGCCACCCGAGCAGCGCCGGTGGCGTCTGCGGGGCCAAATGAAGCGCCTACGACGGCTTCCGCCAGGCACCCGGGGCCCCGTCACAGAATCGAACACACCGCGCGGCATCTTCCCTGAGCCCCCCCACGCCCAAACGAGCCTCATTGATGGAGGGGCGGGAGCCAGCGCGGAGCCCCGGGCCCCCGCAGCGTCAAACACAGAACCCATGAAGCCCTCCCGCAGGCACCGCCGCCACCTGCACGGCTACGCGCGGACCGACAGACATCTCCCCTGTGCCCCACCACCCCCAGACCAGTCATACCGACAGCCTGGCGGCGGTCGACGCGGCGCCGCAAGTGCCGGCCGTGAAATGAATTGTGCCTCCGAGCACCCCCCCAGGTACCCTCTACACCTTCACGGCCTCTCTCAGACCACAAGAAATCCCTCCTATGACCCGAGCCCCCCAGATATGCCGTACTGTTGGAGAGGCGGCGGCCGGCGCGGCGCCGCGGGCACCAGCATTGCCAAAGAACGCTTCTCCGAGGGTTCCCGCCAGGTGTCCCCGTCACAGTGACGGGCGATTTCACACCGAAAGACATCCCGCATCCTCCCGCCCCCCACCCCCAGCTGAGTCGTACCGGTACCGATGGTGGGGCAGTCGGCCGCTCACCACCGCCTGCGCTAACGGCTCCAGTGGCGACAAAGAATGCTCCCCAGTGGGCACCCCTCAGGATCCCCCACCACCACTGCGGGCACACACAGGGCGCACGGCATGCCCCACAAGCAGCCGCACTCCCAGATGAGGTCGGTTGACGGCGGGGGAGCGAAGCCGATCCCCATATCGGGGGCCACCGTGGACGCACGTCGCTCCCTTCCCCTCAGTGATGCGTCTACCAGCACGTTTCTCACTGATTGAGAAAGGGAGGTCACAAGACAATGCAATGCAGGGAGCCCCAAAGATGACGTACCAGGGCTCAGGGCGTGCACAGCGCCGACGGCAACGTAGGGAATGGGTGAGCGGGCCGAGGGAAGCGAAGCACCCCGGGGGCGGTAGGAGAGCGGACCAGCGGGACGGCACCAGCGGTACCTGTATCCATGTGCACGGTATTGTGACCCGCGTTCTTTTCTCATGCGTCCGAGAGGGACCATATGGGCGGAGGGAGGGGAGGTCGAGCGGGCCCGCGGTGCCCGCGGCATTTTCATGACTGGACATGCTGGCGTTTGTCTGGGTCCATGAGGCCGTAGAAGGGGGGGAGGGAGGGGTCGGGCGGGCCCGCTGTGCCCGTGAATATTGTTTCCTGGCAAGATTGAGCCCGGAACGCCTCAAGAGGCATCTGAGAGGGGCGGGGTGCGGGCTGCGGACCGCTGGCACTGGCTCAGATGACCGGTACAGTCTTTCTCCATTGCTGTGACATCCTTTCTTGGGCACTGGTGTCTAGTAACCAATGTAGGTCGACCGGCCTCTACGGTGCGATCAACGCAGGTCGTGAGCCGCGATCGTCCTCTTCGACACGAAAAACAGGGGCCACTTGGGCTGAGTTGTGAATTGAATGGCTGCCACAAAGGGTGCCCAAGAATGGAGAAAGACTGTATCCCCAAGTTAAGACCCCAAAGAGGCGGACATTAGGATTCTCGGCCATCCATTGGCTTGCAGGCCCAGTGTCAGATATATGCAATTTATATGTAAACATGTGACGGGGATACTCACATTTTGACAATCGTGTCTCAACTGTCGACAGCTGTTTCAGGAAAGAGCCTCTCAACGGGTCTCGAACAGTGCCCCCATACGAAATTGCCAGAGAGTGCTAGGCCCATGCTCAAAACAGGGAACCCTATTTGGAGGGACTGGCGCGTGTTGCTGGCCTGTTCTGGCGCAAACAGGGTCAGTGACACCATTCGCACACATCAACATGGACCTTATGGGGGATTAAAGAGCGTAGACTGGCGGACACAGCATTTCTATGCTAAGCCAGACATCAAGACAGCATACAACGCAACCAGAAAGCTCCAGCGACCATACCGAAAAAAGTAGGTGCCAACGACGGTTTTCTTTTCACATGCAAATGTACCCTGCGAGTCACTCTGGCATATGCGGTAAAGAACAAAGAGAACGGATGATGCTTTTTTGTTCCTCTTTTGCCATTTATACACGTCCCTGATGGAGCACTGCGGTGGGCGACGCAGCTCAGATGTCGACGTCATGATTGCGAGGTGACCAGACCCCACAAAACGGACTCAGACCAGAGGGTATGTGAAAGTGTTTCCGTAGAATTCCCCTGGCCTCGCTGTGAGGGTAGGTGGTTGAGGGCATGAGGGGAGGGGCGTTCATAGACATAGGTCACCGGCGAGGCGAAGACGGCGCACGAAGTCTGTGAAAAGCTACGTGTTCACTGTAATGAAGAAACGTGTCCAGATCCTAATGTCCCCCTTTAACTGGGCGTGCTGCTGCAGTGACAGAAGTACCGCTGCCTTGGCCATGATCAATTCAGTAATTCTAGGCAGGATACACCAATGAACACAAGTATCACTCCCGTCCCGTCGTCTCCATAAATACACTAGAAGCATTCTGTCCAGCGCGGGAGATCCGCGGCACCGCGTTCAAACCGTTTCAAGTTTCAAACGCGTCGACGCGCGCGCCGCGGCCCGCAATGCCCCCCAGCCGCCCCCCCGCGGCTCCCCCCGCCCGCGGGGGGGGCGCCCCGCGCCCCGCCACGGCGGGGGTGGGGCGCCGCCACCCCCCGCCCGCGGCGGCGCCGCCGCGGGGGCCCGCCGGCGGCCCGCCGTTTGGCATTGCCCCGCCGTGCCGTTTCGGCGGCGCCCCCGCGTCGCGCCACGGGATCGGGGGGCGCGCCCCCCCCCCCCCCCCCCCCCCCCCCCC
>ENA-ORXR01005218-ORXR01005218.1-marine-metagenome-genome-assembly--contig:-NODE-5218-length-10434-cov-23.334267_pt1 | contig 10434 bp, 12 predicted proteins | sample MGYA00237866_ERZ511479 | MGnify/ENA metagenome assembly ERZ511479 | reverse complement strand
TAGCGATCCGCATCCTGTGCTGGGTTTTCTGACGGGGTTATACCCCGTTGGCTTTGAGGGCAGGATCCACTACAGGCCAGTGTTTGAGGGGCGCTACTTTCTGATGTTGACACAGTTGTCAAGTACGCATGTGAGGCCACTTTGCTCTTGGGCAACGTATATTTGTACGCCACAGCGAACTGCAGGCTTGGACTTCAATCAAGTCAATCCGGACCCGTTATTGTCTCGCACACGAGCGACCCCCTAGGCTGTATCGTTCGCGTGTTCTTGTCCAGAAAAGGGCGACGCCAGCAGTCTGGGGTGTCATTACGCGCGTCCAGGTGCCGGTCGTACATGCCAGTGATGGCGGACGCTCTGGCCACGCTGTCGGCCGCGACATTTCCGGGCACGTCGCGGGCGGCAGGTTGCTACAGATGGCGCGCGCGTCTCGCCTGTATGTAGCTCAGGAAGGCGACATCTAATGCCGCTTCAGATGTCATAGATTGAAAGCAAGTCACTGAAAGATCCATGGCAGCTTTCCTCTGTGCTGCAGCAGCTGTCTCGCAGTTGCGTCCTATGATTTCCGGATCACGGCCGTCAAGCGGCCCTGGGCACTTGGACAACCCTCTTTACCGTGCTTTCGCGCGCTACTGGGCGCTCAGAGCCGGTGTGTCTGATCACAGGTGTTGTTCTTGATGTCGAGATGAGTTCAGAAGTAGACAAGGCTGAATCCCGTTGCCACCTACAATCTAACAGCACGAGAAATTGTCCGGGCGACAGTGATTTTCGGCTCGTCACCCTCGTGGAGCTACCAAGCCGACTTAGGCCGCCTCCTGCTCATTGTGGGCGCCGTTTTGAGCCCGGAAAGGCAGTTGACTCCTGCTGGCGCTGACCAGCCGCGGCTGTCGCCGCCCCTCGCGGCGATCGCCGTTTCCTGCTGCAGGCAGGTGCGGCCGCCGTCCCCCATTTAGAAGTGGAAACTCCCTGCCCCCACGGCGGGCAGCCGCGGCTGACGCCCTGGGCGGATGTAGCAAGCACATGCCGGCCCGTCCGCGTTCACCAGCCCAGCTGGAGGTGGATACCGCCGCTTCTGCACGTTTTCAATGGTTACGGGTTGCTGCGCCCGTCGGTCCGCTGCGATGACCGCTATTCTCGCCCTGCGGCTATCTATGCGTGGCGCTGGGCGTGACTCGCAAAATGCGGCGACAAGTGCCGCTCCCAACGTCGTCTTGAGACGTATGCGGCCGCCGTCGACACCCCAAGCATCTCTTCCAGCAAGGCTTTCGTCTTCTTGTGGAGCGTTTTGCAGGAGACGAGCTTCAAAGTCGACCTGGCGACGGACGACACGCTTTCGGCGTTTTGTCTGTCAGCTGTTTGAGGGCGTCTAAAGGTGCTTTGCACGTTGACTTCGTTTACACGAAAGACACCGGGCAGCCAAAGTGCTCCGCGCAGAGCGAAAGCAAGAGCCCAGCGGGCGCTGACGGCGCATCCACGGCGCTTCTCGAAGTCGCAGCTCAACGTCGTTACGCGGGACCAGGCTGACTGCGCCTGCCACTACATCAGTCACGGAGCTATGACATATTCAAAGGATGTTGTGATGCCGTCGCCCGCCTCAGGCATGCCGTTGTCTCGTCTGGTGCCCCCCATGACGGGGGCCGGGACGGGCTTTTCGACGGCGGCCAGGATGGCTTTGAGGGCCCATGCGGCGATCGTAGTTAGAACAAGAATGCTCGAGAACGAGACAATGCAGACGAGCGGGCAGATGCCGCCGGCGCCGTGTGAGTGACGGGCTAGCCTGTACCGAGGCGCCCTCCGCAGTGATCTCGGCTGAGCGCCCACTAAGAGCCTCCCAGGTCCGTCCGCATGGTAAAGCCGGCGGCCTCAGTCGACGACCGGAGCACCGTAGCAGCCCACCGGCACGGCGGCGCCATTTGGTGTACTCGACGACGAGGTCGGATCTAAGCCGATGCCACGACAGGGAGTTCTTGCGTTGTGCAGTTGCTTCGGAGGATGTTTAGAGACGGCGGCTCTGTAACCGTTGCGAAGAACCGAGAGGGCACAGTGTGCGTGAGTACACGTTGTACCTGGGATTGTCTGGTGACCAGAAAGCACGGGACGGGTCGGTTGTGGAGGAAACAAAGGGGGGCCCACCTTGAAATTCAGGCTCCTGCAACGTAGCCACAGCTGCCTTAACGCCCCGCCCGACCACTAGGGTCTAGACCGGGGTGATATTCAAGTCCACGGCACCAATAACACCCCCAGAAAGGCACGTACAAGTGCAAAGCGCGGTGGCGAGCCGCTCTTTGTGGGCGGGCTGACCGTACGCAAACAGCGTCCATGTTCAGACACACCCATCGCTGAGGGGGAACGACCCTGATTCGTCAACGGCCGGGCACCGCGAGCTCACGGCCCACCACCGCCGCTGCCTTCCGGCCCGACGTCCACGGGTATGGCGTCGGCCGCCCCTGCCGGCTGCCTCGAGGGCATCCATCCCCTTTTCGTCGCTGCAGGAGATGCGGAGCGCCAGGTGCTCGCCAGTGGCATCCGCGGCACCATGTCCATGGCCTTCGCGGTGTTCTACTTGATCGCCGACCGCGTCACGCTTGGTGGGGGACCCATCTACGCGGGGATGACGAACGCGGCCGCGGTGGTCTTTGACCTCGCTTTGCCGGTACTGGGCGAGGTGCTGGCGCGCTCGGCGCGGACGGAAACCGCGGTCGCGGTCGTTGGCCACTCGCTGGGCACGGGGACGGCGACGCTTGAGTTTTTCTTGTTGCCTCGAGCTCTTCGTGTTGATCGCTATTGGTCACAGACTGCCATTGTCGCACCGGTCGTATTGCACGCCACTAGTAGCATCAGACTCATGGTGGCGGCTGGAATATCAGCTGCTGGAAAGCGCACGTCACAGTAGTGTGTTCGAGAGCTTCAGGGATACTGACGCAGCTCTCACCTCGCGCTGGCCTGCGCTCAACGCGCCATCTGTATAGTGGGCCTGTATGACTCCATTACAATTCGAGGCAAGCCGCGATCCTCTCGTTTCTGCGCACAGCTCTCCGCTGGTCCAGATGCTGCACGCGCCGGACGACGACAGATGTAGAGTGCTTAATTGAGATTGCCTTGGCTTCTCACATTCGTGAATGCGGGAAGCCAGGGCAGTCTCGAGGCGACCGCATCAACGGGAGGCCAGACGGGTGGTCCCTATAGGCGAGTTGGAACGAACCGGGGTCGTGCAGCCGTGCGCCTGGACCGTATTTTGAAGCCGCGTTGAAGCCGTCGCCAAACCAACAGCATAGTGTGTATCACTCATTGATTGCTCAGCCGTCTATCCGGGCACTTACCAGCAGTGCATCTCTCCAAGCATTAAACGCACCCCTTGTCCCGTTTGGAGCCGCCCACCCCCGTCGGAGGCCCGGCGCGCTCGCGTCGCCGCGGGTGTCATTCGGAGAACTGGCCAGACTCCCATGTGCTGTCAAGCAAAGCAAATCAATAACACGTCTGGCAGTCCTCCGGAACTCGCCGGGGACACTTGCATCCTTCCCCCTTCCCGGTTCCAAACTTGTCGGCGCGCTCACACTGTCGGGTTTCCGGTGGTCTCACATGGGGGGTCCAACGGCGGGCAGACGATCAACTGCTCCGCGGGCGTAGGGTTGACGCCCGCGCGGAGTCGAGCGTCACGCGGACCGTACCCATTGACCTTGATAAATGCGTCGGCAATGGTGTTTCCGGGAGTCACGAGGCCAAAGTTGGCCAACTCTAGGTGGTTGTATGACTGCCGGGCGGCAGCAATGTCGATCAAAAACCTCTTCACCAAAATGGGTGGGTGGCCTTGGTCAAGACGTCGAACAGCTGTCTGCTGTCCGCGAAGACCAAGAAGGGTGTGAGGCCACCGTAGAGATGCTCCAAGTCGTAGCGGATGACGTACGACTCTTAGAACGCCGTGGAGAAAGCGTCGACTTTTCCGGCCATGGTGGACTGGACGACGCGTCTTCCTGCTGCTGAAGCTTGTGATGCGTACGCGTCCCGCCGTGTCTCAGAGGAGCAGGATGTATCCAACATGAGACACCTCGGCCCAGCCCGTCGCAAAGGATGCGTCTGCTTACGTGTGTATGCGTAGCGTCGCGCGGTCGAGCTGATGGTAGGCGAGGGTGAGTGCGCGCCCCTTCTTAGTGTATCACACGACCGTATCAGGCGCCCGCAAGGCGGCCGGTACAGACATCGGCTGAGACACTTGGTATCAGAGATTGATTCCGCAACAGAGGTCCGGGCGTGTATGCCCGAGCCATGCCGCGCTCGCCTGGGCGGATGCAAAAATCTTGAAGACAGCCCCCTTAGGTACAAACTCGAGCTTGTAGACATCCGCTACCTGGTCGATAGTGAAGTACGGGTCCTTTCCCGTCACCTGCGAGATTCGGACACTGACGAGCTTAGAGTTGTCGAGCGCCCGCTCCTCGCCTTGACCGCGGACGATGGTGGCCTCGGTGAGCACCTCAAAGTGCTCGTACCCTCCCATCAGACAGTCGTCGCCGTAGAAGCCGTGTAGCCCGGACAGCATGCCGTCTGGGAGCCTCTTGGAGTGCAGGGCGGGATCCGAGCCAAGTAGCAGTTTGGCGCGGCTAGATGGCAAGTGGTCCACCAGCGTGGCGTTCCGGTGCTCTTCGGCGTCGCACACCCCGTACAAGAAAATGGTGCGCTGCACATGCGTCTACTCCTCTTTGCTCCGTAGAGAGGCCAGTGTGATATCTTGGTCCCACATCTGGTAGGACGACCGTCTTCCGGTTAACGGGGCGCTCCGCTTACCAAGGTTGAGCCCGGAGTGGCGTCGGCTGACAGTTGTGCGGGCCCGAGTGTGTCCGCCACATGCCGCGTCCAATGGCGAGGGCTGTTGCCGCTGCCGGTCGTGAGACTACAGCCTGGTCGCACCGAGGCGAGGAGCGCCTCTCCATATATCATCGCGTCCAGCATGGCGCTGTGGTCTTGGTTGGCCGGTGGAGTTTGGTCATGCACCGGGGGCGCCGCGTGAATCGCGACCAGAGGGGGCGAGGCAGCACGTGGGGGCGCCAGCGGCTGCTGCATCCCTTGGTCTGATATTGTGGCGCACGGCGCAGCGGGGCTCGTTCCCCCCAAGATTGTGGGCACCAAGATGTCGCAAGTGACTGACTTGGCTACCGACTCAGTGGCCATCGAGGGCGTTGACATGATGTATGCCTTGACCTTATCGATGGCAAACTGCACCAAGTGGCCGTCTAGTGCCACCCAAATGACCTTTTCCTCCAGGCCGATGACGTGGTATGGCCCCTGTCACATGGCGACGGGGAGATCTCAATAGGAGAGTATCCGTTGCCTGGGGCACACCGCTCGGTCCGCCGCGGCAGGCACGCGCGACGCCAGTGTTAGTCGCACGCACTCCTTGGCGGCGCGTCTCAACATCTCCTTTCGTGCGAGAGCATGGCTAGTAGCCTCTATCGTTGCGCGGGGAGAGCTAGCAGCACCATGGGCACCCCCTGGATGAAACCGAAACCAAGGAGGGTGACTACCAGTGCGTTCGGTTTCGCGGTGCTGTTCATAGAAGACACGGCCATCGGTAGCCCAACCTCAGAATTTGGCCGTAGGAGCTAGGCGTGGGCACGCTGGTAGATCCCACTGAGGAGGTAGTGGTGCCGCTCACCGATTCCCATCGCGTTGTGGGACTCCACGCCCGACAGGATCATGACGGCATCTGCCGACTTCGTCGGGGCAGCGCACGTGGGCGGCTTGAACTACAGCACCTAGTCGGTTTGCATCTGCTCAGCGTGGATAATGTACAAGAGTTCCCAGATGCAGCTGTGGAGAAACCAGAAGGCGTCCAGCTCCTAGCTCTTGGCGAAGGCCGCGGCGCTAAACGCCGTGTCGTGAACGCCCACATGGACGATGGCTTACCCGTCAATGAACATCAGGTTATAGTATCGAAAGCGATTGAAGGTGAGCTTGTCGCTGGGCATCGTCACGCGGAGCAGAGACGGAGCCCGTGCCACCTGCTGGCAGATGTCACACTCCGACGTCAACCGCTAGGGCTGCTCATGCGTACCGGGCCCGGCTTGCTCCTTTTCCGCCAGGCGCATCAGCTCGGCCAGACATGTCGTTCTGTGATAGTCGAGCTGGTTGCGACTGAGCGAAGCCAGCGTATCGAGCACTGGATGTACTGCACGCCACTGGTCGCACTGTACAAAAGTTAGCGGCGAGTACGAGCCCTCCCATGAGACTCGCGTGACCATGTCCACTAGAAACTCCATACGTACTCCTAGGCAGTGCGCGCCCTGCAACTGATTGCCCGCACCCCTATTCGTGTACAACATGCATCCTTGAGTCATCTCTGTTTTGGACGAGATGCGGTAAGCGTGGTGTTGGGCAGGTTTGGCTCCATGTACAATAGCAGCAGCAACCAAAGATCGATGGTTTCTTCACTGGGCTCTCTGTTGCGATCGCTCAAAGACCCACGTGAAGCCAGGTAGCGGACTTGATGGAATCGAGTATCAAGCTCATGTGGCTGTTCGATGCAAAAGACAACGGGCAGCTCCATAGCCTCCTGGGTAGCATCGCTGAGCTCCACTAGATCGTATCATGCCACTTGTCACGGGCTGGCTGCGGGCTGGCTCCGTGTCGATCGGCCCGACGCGAGCACTGAGGCTGGCCGTTCGAAGTACACCGGCTTCCCGATGGATTGGGTGCTGAGTGCATTCTGGAACACTGCACTTGACAGAGACCTGCCAGGGCCACGCAGACTACTTCTTTTCCCGTGCCTGCATCTGGCCCTCCCGCACACTTGGCCAATGTGAGCACGGGGGGCCACAACGCTATCTTGAGCCGTATCTCGGTAGATAGGGATTCTAGTACAGGCGACGCCGGCTGTCGACGAGACGAGCAAGTGGACACGCCGCTCCGTGTTCTGCTTCAAGGACAGGGTACGATGGTCTTTGATGACACCGCCCGGATGCTGGCGGTTTCCTGGGTGCTATTTGAGGGCTTCTCTAAGAAGGAGGCCGCGCGGCGCCTCGCCTGCAACCGTGCGACGGTGCAAGGCTGGATTTCCGCCTACATCGCGTCGGGCGAGTGGTGGCCAGACCCGGTCTTACGCAACCGACACGCCGACAACGTCATCTACGACTCGCACTTCCTTCAAGCCGTCAATGCCGTCATCCTGTCGGACCCCGAGCAGCTGATAGGTGAAATAAAGGACGTTTTTGCTATTCTATCTACACTCCCTGGCTACCGCGCCTCGTACAAGACCTCTATTGGGACGCTGGACCGCGTCCTTCGGGCAACTGGCTTCTCCTACCGAAAGCTGTACCGAATGTGCAGGGAGCGCGACCAAGAGCGACGAGTGGCGTTTGCGCGCGTTATGCTTTCAATTCCACTCCGGTGCATCGTCTCAGTTGACGAGACGCACAAGGACGGAGGAGACGTGCGACGCAGGCGTGGCCGGTGGCTGTGTGGGATGCGGTATGACTGCCTTTCCCGCGCCGAAAAGAACATGCTTCGAACATCCACAATGATGGCCGTATCGTACGAGACAGGCGTCATCCACTGCGAGACGACACCCACTCCCCCGTCGCAGAACTCGGACGATTGGCTGATATTCCTTGCAGGGCTGCTGCCAACGATGAACAAGTTTGTCCCGGGGCTGCCCTGGGCGCTTCAAGCCGAAAAGTGCGTCCTGTTACTAGACAACGCACCCATTCACACGGCTGAAGCGGACGCGTGGATTGTGGCGGCGGGTGTCTTCCCTCTGCGGCTGCCTCCCTACAGCCCAGATTTTCAACCTATCGAGGAGGTCTTCAGCGAGCTTTCAAGCCTGCTGAAGACGATGCATCATTCCTTCCCGGAGGAGCCCGACGGCCTCCGCCACGCCTTAGCCATCATCTCGTTGTCGGCGGCAAATATTGGCAAGCACTTTGATCATTGCCTTCTAGAGGCCGTCCGGAATGTGCCGGAGCTGGCAGGTCCAGAGGGGCCCTGGAGGGATGCCTTTGAGCCGTTGCCGATGGAGCGAGAGTAGATGGTGACGAAGAGAAAAGCATGCGAAGACAAGTTTATTGTCAAAGGCACAAGACGAACCAAAGGCGAGCAAACGGATACCAACACCAACTCTCAACGATGAGAAGACACCCAGCGCGTGACAGTGTCAACCAAGCCCGCAGGAAGGTCCTCAATAGATGGATGAACCGGCCCGGCGCTCCCCCACTTGCACAAAATGAGCGCGCCCACAGCAGACGCTGACAAAGACGAGCCGGACACAGTGTGTCCACGGACGAATTGGCTCTCCATCCCCGCTCGTGCTTTGAAAACGACGCTCTCCCGCTCGGCCGAGGGGCTTGGTCCGTAAATGAACAGGCCAAGGCTGTCAGAAAGCTCCGCCGGGCCGAGATGGTTGAAATCGGTGCGCTCACCGCCAGTGGCGCCGATAATGGCTCCCCCGGGCAGGCCGGCGGCCGGCATCTGGCTCCCACCCGCCCCGCCAGCCGCCGGCGGGGCGTCGCGAGACTCGTCCACCACATGTTGGCCGGACGACTCATCTCGGAGGTTGCGGGCGTCTCTGTTCAGCGGAAAGCACCAAATGAGCGATTATGCAGGATGTCAATGAGCCTCAAGTTAGTGTCAAGGTGCCGCTGCAACTCGCTGTATCACAATGCGGGAAAGAGGAGGAGGAAAGAGACGGCTCAACAGGAGAGGCGAGGGGCCAACGTACAGTCGAGGAGATCCATCAGGGCCACTCAGCGCGCCCAGCAGTTTACTGATGCGATCGACGTGGGCCTTCTTTTTAGTTGCACTCGCCTTTTGAAGCCGCTTGTGAATCCCTCGCCGAACAACGTCCGAGTTGGGGACTTCCGTAGAACCCGACTCGCCGAACTCAATACCGGCCTGCGTCGCCCCTGCGTACAGCAAGGCGACGTTTTCGGCCATGCCGGAGCCGATGCCACCCGCGTACGCCCTGTGATAGGCCGCACCACGCGGGTTGGTGACAAGTGCCGCACGGGCATGCGGACCAGTCATCGCGTCGGCCACGTGGACCATGCTTGCCGCCCGGGCGGCTGGGCTCAGGTTGGTGACATCGGGATGCAGAGCCGCCCGCTTCTGCACCTCAACCGCCTCGCGCCTGTCCGCTTTTAGCGTAGCAGCGCGGCGTGCTGACGCCGCCTGGCGCTCCAGGTGCACAGACTCCGTCTTGGGACATACCATAAAACGTGGCTCGAAGCGCGTCTCCTTCTTTTGACGGATGGAGAGTCGACCATTCTTGGTGCGTCCCAGCGTGAAGGCCTTTGTCAACGACATAGTGTGAGGGAGGTGGCCCTCCTCGAAACACAGCGTGCAGCTAGAAAATGAACCAGCCAATGACCTCGTAGCAGGTAGACACGAGAGTGACACGCAGGTTAATAAATGTCAACGATTGATCTTACGACAAGCATAGCACGAGGCTGAGATCCCGCAGGAAACAGATATCACGTCCACAGGAAAAGTACAACGTACACAGCCGACTTCGGGCACGATTTTGTTTTCTTAGTCGTGTTAGAGCAAGGGCAAACCTCGGCCCGGAACTCGGCCGGCACGCTCGGACTGGAAGCGCATTCGCGGCTTCTCGCCCCGCACGTGCGCGCGTTGTGCTTGTCATGCGAAAACCGCTTGCGGTACCCACAAATCGAGCACGTCTGACCAAGGTGGGCCTCGTCCTCCTCGTCAGTCCCCGCGGACGACCCATCGTCGGAGGCAGCCGCCCCGGCCGGCCCCTCGGCGGGGCTGGAACTCGACGGAATCCATCCGGGCGCGCGACCTGCATCTGCCGTCCCCGCGCCGGCGGGGGCTGGGCAGGCGCGCACCGGCGAAATCTCATCGCTGGATGACATGGTTCCGGTACTGTACGGGGACCAGTCAATCTGCGATGCGGGACAATGGCCGCACGATCGGACTCACCGGGGAAGGAGACGGCGCAACGACGGTGGTGCCACCCGAACTGATTTACGACGTCGCCGCCACAGAAACGTATGCAATTGGAGGAGCGGTAAATCGCGGCAGACAGTGCGGCCGGAGTACAAAAATGAATCTCGCATCGGGCGGGGAAACCATCGTCGACCGACACGACCGCGGGCCAGGCTTCCCTGCCCGTGTGGGGTGCTGTAACGCAGCACACCAGCATGTGGCCCACGATGCCTCAGAACAGCACGTAGAAGGCCGTGGGGGGCGCGACCAGGGCGTCGCCCCAGAAGCCGCCTGTGCAACGTAAACACTGCGTTTTTAGGTCTCCAAGAGAGGGCGAGGGGAGAGGCGGAACGAGCGCTTGGCCCCAGAAACGTCATGCGCGTGGAAAACACTGGCAATTTCGGTTCTTGCGGGGGGGGGGGGGGGGGGGGGGCGCGACGAGCGCCTGGCCCCCGACACGTCCTGCGCGTGGAAAACACTGGCAATTTCGGTTCTTGCGGGGGGGGG
>ENA-ORXR01005214-ORXR01005214.1-marine-metagenome-genome-assembly--contig:-NODE-5214-length-10441-cov-16.568989_pt1 | contig 10441 bp, 10 predicted proteins | sample MGYA00237866_ERZ511479 | MGnify/ENA metagenome assembly ERZ511479 | reverse complement strand
ACAAAAGGACAAACAAAATCAGCAACTTTTATTTGTCCGGTAAAGCTAAAATGTCTGGCGACACTTTAAATTTAGAACACAAAGATAATACTTTTTTGAGTATTTCTATATTTGACGAACAAAAAATTTGTTCTTCCCCCCTGTCAGTCATTTTAGTTATTTCTTAATTGTATTTGATTTTAAAAATTATGAAAAATCTAATTATGACAATTGCAGTAGCATTTACTGCGTTTACTTTTATTCATGCACAATCCCAAATAGGAACACCGGGGGGCAATAGCGTCTCCTTCTTTAATACCAACTCACAAGGTGGTTTGCTCGGACAACGTCAAGCCGGAACCTTCGGAAATTTCGGTACAGGCGACCAGTGGATAGGAATAGGACAACCCATACCCGGAGCCTACGGCTTCCGTACCCAAGCCAATGGTAACGCCGCAATTTTGGCACTCACAGGTACGGGTAGCAACAAAAAACTCGAACTCAACTGGAGCGGACCCGGCAAAATCGGCAGTTTTGAAATTAACCAACTCACCAGCTTCACCGATCCGAACGGAAAAACCAATCGCTTCACAATCAAGACAGATGGTAAAGTAGGTATAGGCACACACTCCCCTACATACAAACTTCAAGTGCAAGGTGATGTATATGCCAATGGCGGTTGGTTTAGAGTATCGGGCAATCGGGGTTTGTACTTCCAAAGCAGGGGCGGTGGATTTTACATGACTGATAATACATGGATAAGAACCTACGGAAACAAAAGCTTCTATCATAATACAGGCATCATGCGTACCGATGGTACTTTCCAAGTTGGCGGCAATGGTAGTAGATTTAGAGTAAACACAAATGGTCACGTGGGTATCGGACAAACTGCTCCCAAAGGACCACTGCATATCGGACAGCAGTTGGTGCTTTCTTCTCCGACTACCAGTGGTGGATGGGGCAGTATCGGTACAGGATATTGGAACGGTGCATTAAGACGGGTCGCAAGTGCCCCGTTTGCTGATATGACTTTTACAAATGGTGGAGATATTATTTTCCGTACTGCACCTAGCGGTTCAGCTAACTCCGTAATCAGCAATGCCAACCACATTATGAGAATACATAGCGGTAGGGGGGTATCTATCAACACTGATTATCTTGCAAGCAATGTGCAATTTAATGTAAATGGCAACCTAACGGCGACCAATCACTGGAATACCTCCGATGGCAGATTCAAAAAGAATGTGAAAGATATTGATAATGCAATGGACAAAATCAATGCCTTGAACGGTAAATCGTACCAATTCAAAGAGAAAGTAGGTGACTACAATTTCAAAGCCGTAAAAGGAAAAGACCAACTCGGATTCATCGCCAACGAACTCAAGGAAGTATTGCCCGAGTTGGTGCAGGAAGATGACAATGGTTATCAATCTGTCAATTACATTGGTTTAATTCCTGTCTTGGTAGAAGCCGTCAAGGAGCAACAAACAGTTATCAGTGAGCAAGCGGAAACCATAACGACACAAGACGAAAAGATTGAATCTTTGGAAGCAAGGCTTGATAGATTGGAAGCAATGCTCAATGCTTCGTCCAACATTCAAAACACTGCACCTACATCAAATTCTGCTTTGTTGGAAGGTGTTATATTGAAGCAAAATGCACCGAATCCGTTTAGCAATACAAGCACTATCGCATACGAACTCTCGGCAGATTTGAACAATGCCGCACTCGTCGTTTATGATATGAACGGCAAAACAGTTGCCCGATACGATATTACGGGCAATGGCACTATTCAGTTTGATGCTTCGGAACTTTCAAGTGGCACCTACTTCTACGCCATTACTGCCAAAGGACAAACTACCGCAACTCAAAAAATGATTATTCAGAAATAATCCAAATATACTGACAGCACAAACATGCCGGAGAACGTCAGTTCTTCGGCATTTCTATTACACTACCCACTGCCGAATATGCTCACTCATTTGCCGTATAGAAATTACGCCCGTATAATTCCCAAACAAATTTATATGCGGATATTTTTCTCGGAGAATTTTATCTATTTTAAATAAATTTTCGTGCAACAGGGGAGAGTAAACAGGTATGCCTTTTTCCCAACGAAAAATAGTATAATCGAGCAGTTCGCCTTGAACGTCGAATAAGGTGTCGAGTTCGCTGACCAACAAATTTTTAATATCAATATCCGCCGCGTGAATAAGGGAAAGGGTGGGGGAGTCGTCGCGCATCATGCAGGTCAGGCTGACCACAGATTCATCCGTGACGCGCTGCGGAAAAATACAAGAGTTGAATAATACGCCGAGCATGGTCAGTCCTTCATTTCGGGGGATGAGGCAACCGAATCCTTCCTTGAATTTTCTAAGGTCATTTTTATTAAAAAATAAGGTAGTAGAAATCATTGGAGTATAATCAATTTGCGATAGCAAAAGATTTATTTTATCCGAAAAAAAATGCGTTGTGGTATGTGCAGGGCTTGTTATGATGTATTGATAGTCAGTGTTTTGAATGTCTTTTTGAGTGGCTTCGATATCATATTGAATGTGGTCTTTGAGATGTTGGGTTAAGGCATCGACGAGGGTTTGCATACCACCTGCGAAGCTCTGTGTGCCGCGTGCGGTTTTGGGTTTGGGAACTGTGTTTTTTGCGCGTGCTTTGCGCCATTTTCTTATTGCTTTTGGAAGGAAAGGATGCGCTTCAGTATGTGTAGATAATTCGCCCAAGACCGCCGGAAAACTCATCGCTTCAAGCGGCGCACCATAGATGCCACCCATAGCCGGTTCGAGCAATTGACGGGTAAATGTATCGCCAAAATACGCCTGTCCGAAATCCTCCATCGTGTGTACGGGTGTGCCGTGCGGTGTGAGCATACGACGCGCAATGCCCAGCGTTTCAAAGACAGAAAAGGGGTATTGTCTCAACTTCTTTTTACGAACAAAATATCGTGCTTTTGCTGCTGCCTTCGGTGTGATAATTTCCAAACCTAAATCATCGCAAACCTCTTGTAAAGCTGCACACCACAGGAAGCCATTGGCAGCTTGTTCGGCGATGCCGTAGGGCGTAGTTTGTGTGCCAAGTACGCCACCTGCACGATTCGTTTTTTCAATTATCCGAAACGAAATACCTGCTTTTTTGAGATAAAAACCACAGAGCAAACCCGCTATTCCTGCGCCAATGATGACGTAGCTTTTGTTTTTATCAATCGGCTGCCCTAAAAATGATGTAGTACGAGTATTTATTTGTTTTTTTCTCATTTTATCTAAAATAAGTGTCCTTTAGTCTAACAAAATTAGCATTAAAAAGGATGTGAAGGTACATTGCATGTACAAATTCCAAATAACAAAATCCAAATTCCAATTTAATTGAGTGTAAAACAAAACAGTTGTAATCAGATAGAATAAAAATTTTAGCTCACATCCGACACCATGCTTGTCGTCTGGGAGATACTGAAACAAGTTCAGCAAGACGTTCTGGTTTGGAGTTACAACCGCTTTGTTTTACACTCAATTTAATTTATAATTTTTCTCTTATTTGTAATTTCATAAGTAGTATTTTCTAATACAAAAAATGACGAATATAGGTGTGTGACTCTACTCTCGTCTCACCTCTCTCGTCTAAAAAAATAAATATGACAACGATTAACCGCTTTTTACTGCTTGCCTTAGTCGCAACATTTACATTCGGAACTTACGGCTGCAAACGAGATGCACCCCGCACGACTTTTAGTTTGAAGGGCTTTACAGGGGATGCTTTGACGCACATTCCGGCAGATGCTTCTATGGTCGGACGTATTGATGTACAGGGACTTATGGGCAAAGCCGATTTTGAAGAAATGAAAGATATGGAATTTTACCAAGACATGGTAAAGAAAGCCGACAAGGAGAAAAAAATCGTAGCAGATATGCTCGAAAATCCCGAACTTTCGGGAATTGACCTTTCGGAATATATGTACTTTTTTGCTGTTCCTTCGGAAAATCGCCGACAAGAATCCTTTGGCGGTGTGGTTTGCAGATTGGATGATGCGACGCAATTTGAAACCGTGGTGACTGCTATTGACCATATAAAAATTGAGAAAAAAGAAGGCTGGTTTTTGGCAACAAGTCGCGATAATACAGTTATTGGTTGGACGGATGATTTGGCAGTCATCAGTGGTGGCGAACGACGCAATGTTGAAAACGATATTGTGAAAATATTTAATACCGAAAAAAGAAATTCGATACTGAATAATGAGGGATTGAAAAAGACTTTTGGCGCGGGACATGATATTACTGTATGGGCAAATTCGGAGGCAATGGCAGAATCTATGTACGATGATATGAAAATGCAATTGGCTTTTATGGGCTTGAAAAAGAAGGATTTGACAGATAATCATTTCAATACGTATATTGATTTTGAAGATGGTTTTATGGTCGCAGATTCGCGTTATATGCTTTCGGAAGGATTGGATGAGGAGTTTGATATGTTGATAGGGAAAGAAGTGAAGACGGATTTTACGCCTTACGTTCCTGCCGAAGACCTGAATACGGTAATGAGTCTGGCTTTGAATTATAAAGGTATTTACAAGAAACTTAAAAAGAGTGGAATGATGGGCTTCGCGAATATGGGCTTGGTAGAATACGATATGACGGTGGAAGATATTGCAAGTGTTTTTGAGAATGATTTGGCATTTGCGAGTTATAATAATGGTAAAAATGCTGCATCAAGCGGTCTGTTTATGACGACGATAAAAGATAAAAAGCAATTGGATAAGTTGCTACAAGCTGGCGAAGATTCGGGCTTCCTTAATGCACTCGGCGGCGGCGAGTATCAAATACAAGGTATGGAGGGGCTGCTGGATGAATTTGGCGGAAAACGCAAGAGAGGTACGGCGAAATTATTGGTGGATGGTGACAGGCTGTTTATCACTGACCGCAGCAATATTTTGGCGCAAGTAAAACGCGGCACTTTCGCACGCGCAGACCGCGTAAGCGGCAAAGCAGCAAAAGTACTGCGCGGACACACGATGGGCATGTACATAGACTCGAAAGCAATAGGAAATGTAGCAGGTGAATTGGACGAAAACTATATAGAGGATGTGTTTTTTACTTTTGGTGCAGACAAATCAGAAGTGCTAATTAATACGCTTAATAAAAATCAAAACAGCCTCAAAACATTCGTGGAAATGATGAATGAGCAGTATAAAAAGGAAGATGTGAACGTAGAGACAGATTGGTTTAATTAAATCTCATTCAGATTTGTAGAGAAAATTCATGAATTTTCTCTACAAATCCCGGCTACCCGCCTAACTTTGCTTAAAGCGAATACTCGTCAGCCGAGCCCCTGATAGTATTCAAAAAAAACTGTGTCACGCAGAGGTCTGATAATCAATTCTCTGCGAACTCCGCGCCCTCTGAGTGACACAGATTGACCTACAAATTATTCAAAATTTTTAAAAATTTGGTCTATAATTCGTAGATAAGTATCATAATCTTCATCGGAAAGCCCTTCCCATCCTTGCTTGCGGAGTTGATGGACAGCAGGGAGTGCGGTTTTGTAATCTGCATTGCCTTTTTCCGTCAAAAATATCTTGTATCGTCTGCGGTCGTTCTCAAAACGCTCACGTTGTACCAAGCCTTTTTTTTCCAATAAATCAATAATCCGCGAAACGGTGGGCGCGTCTTTGGAGCTGCCATTAGCGAGTTCGGTTTGTGAGATGCCGCCTTTCTGATAGAGCATATCTATAATCACCCATTGCTCGGCAGTGAAGTCCAGCCCCAATGATTTGAAGGCTTTCAGATAGTTTAATTTGATGATTTTCAGGGTTTTATCCATGTAAGCCCCGAAGTTTTTGGTATTGTTTGGCATTAGGAATCAATGAGTGAATGAGTGAATTTTGAATGAGTGAATTTGAAATGAGTAAATGAGTAAATATTATTGACGCATTATCGCATTTAATATTCACTCATTCGCTCATTCAAAATTCACTCATTAGAGGTTCTTATGCGTGCCATCGCACATGCCGGGATTGCCGGTCTGTTTGCAGGTACACAAGTATGCGGTTTGGTCTTTTTCGGCTTTGAATACCTTTGGTACGAAAGACGTGCCTTTGTGCGAACCATCGCATAAGGGTTGATTGCTTGATTCGCCGCAAGAACACCACGCGTATGTTTCGCCGGCTTTGAGTTCGACAGGAAGGGGGGCTTTTCCTGCAATTGTTGGTTTGTCCATAATATAATGCTTAAATGCTTAAATGATGAAATGCTTAAATATTTTTTGAATGAGTAAATGTCTAATACGTCAATGTGATAATAATACAATGCGTCAATGAAAAACATTGTCGCATTAACGCATTGTATCATTTTCGCATTACAAACGAAAACGAAGTCCTAAACGGAAATTAATGTGATTAGTTTTGGAAGCTACACGCCCGTCGGAGAGGCGAATCGCGCCGCCGTTGGTGTCTGTGATGCTGCGATATACGGTGTGTGTACCCGAATTGGCAAGTGCCGCCAAGTCCAGCGTGAGTGGTGTTTGGCAGAAATTAATCTGAATACCTGCGCCAATACCTGCATTGAAAGATGTACCGTGAAATTTGGTCGTGTCGTCAAAAAGTTCTGTGCTTTCTACTGCCATTCGCGTACTGAAAAATGACGTACCACCAAGCCGACCTTCAAGGTAAGGATTGAACATCGCATGTTTGAATGCACTGTACCGCGTGACGGCAGCATAGCTCAAATAACAATCTTCTTCGTATAAAGTGATGAACTCGTTCGGATATCCTTCCTCTCTCAATTCATACTCAAATTCATCGTCGAAAAACATAGCTACACCCAACTCACCACCAACACTCAGGCGGCTATCTCTTATACGCTTTGTGAAATCAAAGGAAATACCCGCAGGTAATCGGTTGATATTTTCCTTAAATTCTTCTTGTGGATTAGCAAGGTTGAAATTCAAGCCAAATGAGGCATTAGATTGTGCCTGCACAAAGGAAATGCTAAGGAGGCATAGCAATATTGGTAATAAGTACGTTTTCATAAGTATAGATAATTATAATTGTTTAACGTGCTAACTTGATAATGTTACATTCGATTTTTTAACATAAAATAAAATTTACGTTTGAATTTTGGGCTAAAACTCGTCTGCCATTTGTAAAATGTCAGCCGTGTTTTAGTTCAAATTCAGAGTAGATTCTCCATTTTAAGCACAAGCATATTTTTATTTTTCAAAATTAACATTGTCAAGTAATTTTAAACAAGATATATTTTTCTTGCGAAAAATCCAAACAAGCATTTACATCACTTTCATTTCTTCTAATATTCTCAACGTTTTCCCCAACATTTCTTCCGTAAAATCAAGATGCGTCACAAAACGCACGGTCTGTGGTCCGAATGAAACGGCGAGAATGTCGTTTGCCTTCAATTTATCCAAAAAATCCTGTGCAGTCATTGGCGATTTAATGTCAAAAAACATAAGATTCGTTTCTATCGGACGAATATTCTCCACGAAGGGCAATTGAGCCAATACCTTTCCAATTTCACGGGCGCGACGATGGTCATCTGCCAACCGTTCAATGTGATTATCCAAAGCATAAATCCCTGCTGCTGCCAAAATTCCCGCCTGACGCATACCACCTCCCCGCGCCTTACGCACACGCCGCGACTGTGCGATAAATTCCTCACTACCAATCAATAACGAACCCACAGGCGCACCCAATCCTTTCGACAAACATATCGAAATACTATCAAATAATGCCCCCACTTCCTGCGGACTATCACCCGTTTGAGTCAGTGCATTAAATAGCCGCGCACCATCCAAATGCAAGCGCAAATCACGCTTTTTACAGACCTCTGCCACCGCTTTCATTTCCTCCAACTGATACACCGTACCACCGCCGATATTGCAGCTATTTTCCAGCACGACCATACGACTATGCGGCAACCAATCGTAAGGCGGATTGATAGCCGCTTCTACTTGGTCAGCAGTAATTTTGCCGCGTTCTCCGTCGATGAGCTTGATGCCAGCCCATGAATTGAAGGCATAACCGCCGTTTTCGGATTGATACACATGCGAGAGTTTTTCACAAATCACCTCATCCATCGGGCGGGTGTGTACGCTGATGGCGATTTGATTGCACATCGTACCGGAAGGACAATACAGAGCGGCTTCTTTGCCAAACATCTGTGCAGCTTTTTCTTGCAGGGCATTGACGGTCGGATCAGCTTTGAAAACATCGTCGCCAACGGGCGCGTTCATCATTGCCTCGCGCATGGCGGGTGTTGGGTGTGTGACGGTATCGCTTATTAGATTTATCATGGAAATGGTTGTAAACGTAAAACAGACATTCTTGTCTGTTCCGTGTGAAGTACAGACAAGAATGTCTGTGTTACGTTTGCAAAAATAACAATTTCACAACGCAAAAACTGCAAACAAAATAACAATTGGAAAAAGAACGAGGTAAAAATCCAGACGGTGTCGGTGGGAGCTTGCACCAAAGTCAAATCCTACGGTGTTTCTCCAGTCCAATTTGGTCCTGCAATGAGAAATTTTTGTGCATCTGTACCCGTTGTTCGCGTTCCGAGTGAGGCGCAAACATTGGAATACGCATCCAAAAAAGACAATAAATAATAACGCTTGATAGCAGGCATAGATAAGGCTTGCGGTTCTTTTTGCAAGTCCAGCCAAGCTATCGAATAGTAAGTATCTACATTGGGCTTAACAACGGCAGTGAGCGTATGATCAGGAAACTTGCGAAAATGTGCCAACTGATTCACCGGAGCAAGCGGTCGTACAAGATGGGGAGTTTCAGTATTGGCAGAGACTTTTTGGGTCATATCCATCAAGACTAAAGGGTAGCCATACACATAGCTTTCTCCTATAATTTGTAATAATTCATCACTTGATATTTCTTGTTCTCCGATTGGGGTTTGGATGGTTGTTGTTTCATTTTGACAAGCAAAAAAAATGAGACACATACAGAGGGTGAGTAGGTAATTGGTTGGTGAGTACATAGTGTTTCTTTTTAATGTAAAAGTAACACAGGCTTCCAGCCTGAACCGCGCTTGTGGAGTTGAGTTTTAGAGCAAAATCTAATCAAAGTGCAGGCTGGAAGCCTGTGTTACATTCCAAACACTCATTCTTCTACAATCTTCGAAGGTCGAAACAGGTGGAGTAGGCTAGTGATGCGCTCACGAAGGTTCTTTCTATCCACGATAAAATCAAGGAAACCATGCTCGAGTAGAAATTCAGAAGTTTGGAAGCCTTCGGGTAAGTCTTTCTTAATCGTCTCCTTAATCACACGCGGTCCTGCGAAGCCGATAAGCGCGCCCGGTTCGGCAAAATTAATATCGCCCAACATCGCAAAAGACGCTGATACGCCGCCCGTTGTCGGGTCAGTCATTAGTGAGAAATAAGGCACACGCGCTTTGGCAAGTCGCGTGAGGCGGGCAGAAGTTTTTGCCATTTGCATGAGCGAGAAAGCGGACTCCATCATCCGCGCACCGCCTGATTTGGAGATGATAAGCAGCGGAATTTTATGCTCAATACAATGGTCTATCGCTAAGGCAATTTTTTCGCCCACAACAGAGCCCATCGAACCTCCGATAAATTTGAAATTCATCGCCGCAATGACAATATCCAAACGATTGACCTTGCCCTGTGCTACGGTGATAGCGTCATTAATACCGCCCTTTTCGACGGCTGCTTTGAGACGGTCTTCGTATGATTTGAGGTCGCTAAATTCAAGAAAATCTTTAGAGAAGAGATTGCTGAAGAGTTCCGTATATCGCCCGTCGAATATCAACTCGAAGTATTCATCGGGTGCCAGTCGTTCGTGATAATTACACTCCGGGCATACGTAGCTATTGAGTGTGTGGTCTTTCGTTGTAATCGTGTTTTTACAACTCTTACATTGATACCACATCCCTTCGGGGATTTCCTTTTTTTGGCGGGTGTTGGTGGTGATGCCGTCGCGAAGTCGCTTAAACCAGCCCATAGTGTTGTGTTTTGTGTGTGTGTGTCAGAATCACAAATTCCAAGCAACAAATTCTAATAGTAGAAACAATATCTTCGCCAAATTGAGAATGAATAATTAATTTAAAATTGTCATTTATAATACAATCGAAATGGAATTTTTACAAATATTTAAATAAAATAATTATTAATTATCAATTTTTCATTTGGCGAACACATTGTAGAAACGATATAAATTGAAATTTGCTGCCTAGAATTTGAAATTTCATCTAAAGTAGATGTTTAATACCAAAAAACCAAAAATGTGACGGGGGAAATAATGCTACAATGCTGTAATGCGATAATGCGACAATAGAATGAGTGAATTTTGAATGAGCGAATGAGTGAATATTTAATGTAATAATGCAGTATGACATTTACTCATCTATTCATTAGAGTGTGTAAAATATTAGGGGAACTTTAATTTGTTTGAATGTATCATAAATTGGTAGCATTAATT
>ENA-ORXR01005212-ORXR01005212.1-marine-metagenome-genome-assembly--contig:-NODE-5212-length-10442-cov-9.077086_pt1 | contig 10442 bp, 8 predicted proteins | sample MGYA00237866_ERZ511479 | MGnify/ENA metagenome assembly ERZ511479 | reverse complement strand
GCCACGCCCCGGCCGCCCACCACACCTGCTAGCGCGCGACCACCTGCCCGCCAGCCCTCGCACCTACCCCGCTGCTCCCCGCGCCGGTGGAGAGGGCGCGCCCACAATGACAACGCCGTCCTCACCCCCCCCCCTGCCGCTTGGGGCAGGAGTAGCGCAGGCAGCAGCTGCGGCGGCGGCCGCCGCGACCCACAGCCGTCACCGCTGACGCCATCCCGACCAGCGCGCCCACCCGCCCCCTTAGTCGTCCCCCTTCACGCCCGGACCATCACTCGTCCCCCTCCGCCACGCAGCGTGGCGTAGGTGCCCCCTAGCACCCATCCCAACTGCTCCCCGCCGCCTCCGCACCAGGTCCCCTCTGACCACAGAAAATTCCGCACCGCCGCCCTTCGTGGTGGCGGCATGCCTCTTTTGGCAGCGGCGGGGACCGCCATCATACAGAGGGACTTCCCACCCGCCGAACGGGATGGACAGAGGACCGCCCAATCGCACTCGACACACCACCATGACCCAGTCCCCTTCTACACATGACCAGCCTACCATTTTACCACCGACGCGCCCATAAACGCCTGATCCGAGTACCACGCCCCCCTCACCAGAGCCCACCCACGCTCCATCGCCACCGTCAGAAAGCATCATGGCAACCCGTCCAAAAGATTGCGACCGCACGCGACCGCTCTTCAAAGAATCAAACGACCCAGCCCCGAAAGGGCCACATGCGCGCCCGTGCCAAGTCCCACAGACTCATTCTCAAGAGAAAGCGACAGAACCCGCCCCACGACTCCGTACACCGCGCACCTGACCATACGGACATTTCCGACGGATGTGCAATTGCAGCTGCCCATGCCGGCGATAGAGAGGCCTCCTGACGGTCCCACTCTACACGAAGACGCGCCACACCCGCCCGCACCTCTCCATGTAGAAACCATCACGTGCAGCGCAAGAATAGCCGAGCTACGAGGAAAAAACCGCAAACTGAAAATCCGGCAAGTACTGTACTCCCGCAAGCATGCAATAGAAAAAAGAACTTATTCTTCGACGTGCATCTGTAGTAGTACCCTGGAAACTAAAGTCCAGGTAAATACATGTAATGTACATGTTTGTTGACGCAGCACGTGATCCCAGACAAGAAAGCACAACGGGCAGTATCCAAAGACACGGTCCTGGAGTGCCTGGAAGATTCAAGGCTCGGAGCACTCTAGAAGCGCACACCACTCAATGGCAAGTGGGTCATCACGGGGCCATGGATGGTAAACGGACGGTTAGAGAGTGAGCGCACGAATGTGGGCCGGACGTTGCGCAAGAGGCCGTGCTAAAAGGAATGACTCGGTTTCACCTGGACCTTCGCCCTGGGGAGCGCCGACGACAACGCCGCCTCCATCCGCCGCCGCTTCCCGACCCCATCATCGGAGATGGGCTTGACGCCAAGAATCACGGTGCGGAGCTGGTTTGCCGACGCCGTCACCAACGGAGCGAGCGCCGCCTCCAGCTCGGGCCCTGGCGGTACTCTCGCACAGAGGCGCAGTTCCGTCAGGTGACGCGCCACCCGCGACGTGCCCACGGAGGCGACTATCCAGCGCACGAGCGCCAAATCCGCTGCGGCCACGTCCGCCGATGTCACCTCATGGCGCATTTCCACAAGGAGGGACCGCAACGTGGGCGGCACCGCCCAGCGAGCGGCGTCGGACACAACAGGCACGTCGCCCCCGCGGTTGAGACACCGCAACCACAGGGTGTGGAGCCGGGGCAGCCGCGCCGCGCACAGCAGCAGCAGGTTTGGGTAGCCGCGCAGGTGGAGACTCAGTGACTTGATGTCCGTGGTGGCGGTCGAGTCGTCGAGCAGCTGCACAGCGTCAGATACTTCCATCGGCATGCCCAAGTGGAGCACCTTCGGCAAGCGATCGACACTTCGGACAGCGGCGACGATGGGCGTGGCGCTGCCGCGCGAAGAGCACAGGCGCACCTTGACCATCTGCCGGCGAGCCAAGAGCGCGGCAAAGTCAGCGGCGCCTGGCTGGTTGCCTCGACCAAGAAAAACGAAGCGGAAGGTGGTCAATTGGGGTAGCGCACCACGACTGACCGCCCACGACGCACCCCAGCCGGTACGGGGTGAGCACTGCACCTCCACATTGGTAAGGCCCGGGCATGCAGACGCAATGGCCGCTGCTTCGTCCCTGCCAAACAATGCGATCGGCCGACTCCTGCGCTCCACCGTCAAAAACAAGTGGGTCAGCGCGGGCAGGCAGCCGGCAGACCGGAAGAGGCCGGCCAGCAAGTCTGGCGTGTCCGGCAAGGCGTGCAGAGTCAGGTGGGCCACTGTCGGCGCAACGCCCCGCAAGGCCACCGCCATCATGGGCACCGCCCGGTGCCCCACGCCGTTCAGGTGCAAGACGCGGAGGCGCGTCCCGCCGACCGCTTCCCTGCCGGCGAGCACAGACGCCACCGCGCCGTCGCCCGTGACCTTGTCGAGGGGGCGTCCGCCGAGCGCGGCACCGACCGCACGCCACACCTCCTCCCGCTCGTCGTCGCCACGTCTGCACGGCGGAGGGGGGCTGGCGTCGCCATTGCCATTGCTGCGCGGCAGCGCCGGCGCGTCGACAATGGTCAAGACCCGAATACACGTCGCGACTGCGAGGAAGGCGGTGAGGGAAGGGAGGCGGGCGTCAAGAGCCGGCGGGTGAGGGTGCACGGGGCTGACGGACTTGTCGGGGCCGGGGGTGGATGTCCCGGGCTGGTTGCAGCACGCGGTGCACCAGCGAAGGGTGAGGGTCCGGAGGGCGGCCAGTCCGAGCCGCCGCGTGCGGTGACTGGCGGCGACAAAGCCCCCGCCCCCGCCCCCGCCCGGCGCCCAAAGGCGTGCCGCGACGAGGACGAGCACGTCATCGGGCAGGTCGAGGAGGTGCACGGCCGGGCCGTTGGGCTGGCCGGAGGAAGGAGGGGGAGAGGGGGGGGTGACGGCGCCGCTGCTGCTGCAGTAGCGGTCGTCTTGGGGGGCCATGGTCGGAAGCGGGGGGGGGTCGAACGGCGTGGCTGGGACGGGTGACGCGCTGAGGACACGCGAAACCAAGAAACAGGGAGCAGGGGGGAGAGAACGGCTGGGGAAAAGACAGCCATGCGGCTACACAGGCCTGTCGCGTGGGGTGTGTTGGTCAGTCTTTGGTGCTGGGATGACACGAACACAGCCGTCCTATTGGTCAGACAAGAGTCGATGTGCAACAGTGTGCAACAAGGCACACGGACTTGCACTCATTGATCCTGACGTGAAACAGAGTGGCCAGCCGTGTTCTGGGTGTCGGCCGTGTTCCCAGAACACACCCAAGACACACCCGACACCTCCAACACGCCGCTGCCTCTGTAGACGATGGACAGCGGTAGGGGGGCGGCGCGTCGACGGAGAGCTCTCTTTCTCTTCCAGCCTCATGCCAGTTCTACGGCTGCAAGTAGCGTCTGAACCGCCTTCCTCTAGTTTTTTGTTGTAGCAGAAAGGTCACCACATGCTACGAAGGGCGAAACTCTGCAGGCTGAAAAGCCTCACGCAGTCGGATGAGGTTGCAGAGGAGGCCCGAAGATGATGACCCGCACCAGGAAATGTGCCCAGACCGCAGCGCCTGAGGACATACAAAAAGAGCGCAGGGAGCAACCAACAGCCATGAGGCATGCCAGCCCAGAAGCTGGGAAAGGAAAGCGCCACGAAAAAACAAAAGCCAGAAGGAGCAACAACCCAAAACAAAACACTCTGTGAAAGCGTGCCACTCCCCACCCCGATAGAGCACCCCTCCCGCGAGGCTCGCCAGGGCCCCGCCCCCCACAAGACTGGCCAGAACCCCCACCGCACCGTCCCGCCACCACTGACGCCTGTGCGCGTGCCGGCAGCCACGCCGGGCGGTGGCTCCCCCGCTCACTCCGTCGCCTGAGTGCGCCCCCCCCCGGCCGCGCACCCCCTCCCCCGCGACGGCCGCACCGCGTCAATCACCTCTTCCGCCAGCGGCGGTCGAGCCACCGCCGCCGCCGAGCCGCGCAGCACCCTCTCTGGGGGGGCGGCTCCCCCGCCGAGGGCCCCCCGCCGGCCCGGCACGCCCGCCGCGGGCGGGGCCCGCAGACGACACTCACCGCCGGCGGCGGCACACCAAAGCGGCTGACGTCGCAGCCGCCCCTGGCGGCCGACGTGGCCCCCCGCCGGCCACCACTCGATCGCAGGCGGCGCAGCGGCACGCCGCCGCCCGCCTTCCCGCCGCCGCTCGCGGCGCGGAAGCGGGGGCAAGGCCGCCCCCACCGGCCGCGCGGCGCGCAGGTACGGCCGGGCGCCGCCCCACGAGGTCCCCGACGGCGCCGGCGCCGCCGCGGCCGTGTGCGTCAAAGCAGCGCCCTTCCCCCTCCCCCGCCCATCCCAGCGCCACCGCCGTCCCCACGCCGCCACGCGCAGCGGCCGCAACCGCCGCAGCGTCTCCCAATCATGGCGGCGGCGGCGGCGACGCCGCCCGCCAACCACCGCCGCCGGCGGTCGGGGCGCCAAAAGGGGCACGCCGCAACGGCGGCGACCGCGCCCAACGGCGGTGGGGCCGCGGAAGTGGGCGCGAGGCCGCGGGCGTCACGGACCCCAGCGCCACCCGTTGCCCCACCGTCACGGGTGGCGGCGCCAACAACCACACGCGCACGGGCGGTGCGGCGGCCGCCCCCCCCCCGCCCCCGACTCGTCGCCCGCCGCGCGCCGCCAACGGTCATCTCGCCAGACGCACCGCCGACGGCGCCCGCTAGCCGCGCCACCGCCGCCACTGCCTGCCAATCGTGGGGGTGGGGGCCGCCGACGCAGACGCCCCCGCGGCGACGGCATGGCACCCGCCCGTGCGGGCAAGGTGCGGCGACAGCAGACGCTACGGAGGCCGCGCCCAGCAGCCGCCGCCGCCGTCGCCGTCGCCACCACGCGCACGCGCGCGCGCACGCGCCCAGGCAGTCCCCCACATGCCCCACCGAAGCGTACCGCCTATTGTCGTGGCGTTGACGGCCGCAGCGGCGCCGTCCACCACCGCTCGCGTCACCGGCCGTCTCTGGAGACACGGCGCTCGCCGGCACGGCGACGGCGACCACAACCCACCGCAGCCGCACGCGGGGAGGAGCCACCGCCTGCGCAGTGGTGCTTAAACCGTGTCCTCCCGCAAGCGGGGAAGGAGTCCGATTTCATGCCGCAACGCCTTGCGAACGTCGTCGTTGCGCTCCGCAACGCTCAAAGAAATGTAGGAACGTTCAGCAAAATCTTGTGGTATTGTCGTGTGCGCGCGTACTGGCAGAAATATCTCCCGCGGCCAACGCAGCTGACGGTAAATCTAAACCAATCGTCACTGCTTGTGCTCCACGCGGGACCCAACCAGAGACGCCTTTGAAACACCAACAATGTGTCTTGTGCGTGAGTGGTCTCTCAGCCAAAGAACATGACCAGCTTACTGTCGGGAGATTGCACACCCAGTGCTCAAGCAGCGCACATCTTTGCAGCTGCGGTACGTCCCGCCGCACTTTTTTGCGTGCGGCAAGGAGCTCTTTTGTTGATGCTCGATGAAGCGCCCTGGCGCATGTTTTCCCCGTACGCAACATAGACGCTCATGTGCGTCTCGCCGAGACGCTTCCGATGGTGTGTAGCGCAATCAGGGAAATGACCGCCACAAGCACTTCAGCCAATTTTCGTAAGAACATGCGTCCACGACCTTGTCATTGGGGTATCCGCAAGGTCTTGAGCGCCAAAAATCGACGACACAGCCATTTGCCGGAGGACATGGTTTAAGCTCCACAGCGCGGGGGCGGCCCGCCCCGCGGCGGCAGCGTCGGCTGCACGCGCAAGCGCGCAGCCCCGCGCGGGCGTCCAGAGCCGTGCGGGGGAGGGTGCCACCGCGCGCGAGCGGCCGGTCCGGCCCGCGTGGCCAGCGACGGGCACGTGGACGGCAGCGGCACGCGGCGGGATAAAAAAGAAAAAAATGTACACCACCTACGGTCTCGGCTCGCATGGCTCACGCGAAAAATGTAAAAAAAAAAAGGACGCAAGCAAAACGACCGCACGGCACAGCCGACCACACCGGGCGCCGTCTGGTCCTCGTCAGGTCTTTCGGCGCGGCTTTTCCGTCACCTCGGGCGCCGGCGCCGGGTCCCACGTCCCCCCCGCCCAGCCCGGCCCCTTGGTCAAGTCGCGGCGGGAGCTAAAGTGGGGAAACATGCCCGTCTCAGACTCGTCCTCGCTGTCATTCGACTCGTCGCCCGCCGAGTCGGTCGACCCGCGGCCGCCGTCGCCGACGGGGCGCTTGGGCAGGCGCGGCAGGGACGGCAAGATGGGCGGCCGCGAGTTGCGAATCGCCGCAAAGTCCGTGTCCTTGAACCACTTTTCCCGCTTGAGGTCCGCGCTGCCAGCGTTGCCGCCGAGGCGCTTGGCGGGGTCCCGGTGGAGCAGCTTCTTGACGAGCGACTTGCAGTCAGAGGAGATGTGCGCGTCCTCGGGCCATGTGAGTTTTTGGTGGACGACGTTGGAAAAGGTGTCGTCGGGGTCGTTGCCGCGGAAGGGTGTGTGGCCGCAAACCATCTGGAGGAGATACACGGGAGGGGGCGGCCATCAAAGCACGGGATGAATGCATGGCCACCAAAAGCAATTCAGCAAGCGACACATCTTCAAGGTACAGGGCACGTCAGTAACCAAGAGCAGACACCGGGCACCTCGCAGTCGGAACCGCGAATGCACTTGCAGCCACTGCGCACAATGCGCACAGGTCAACGTCCACCAAGCGCGGTTCCTTACCTCGTAGATGAGCACACCCAGCGTCCACCAATCCACCGCCGACGTTTGCTCCACCCCCGCAATAATTTCTGGGGACAGGTACTCGGCGGTGCCGACAAAGGAGGTTGACGTCGTCCGGAGCTCGGGTTCCGACTCGACCAGATCCAACATCGACCGGGAACCTGTCGCGGAGCCGCTCGGCCGACGCATCGTCATTCGCTTCATCAGGCTGCGGTGCTGGGACACGACGCGTGCAGACACGGGCTTGCCCTCTTTGGACAAGTCAAAGTCGGTCAGCGCAATGTGACCGTTGGAGCGCATTAGGACGTTCTCCGGTTTCTGCGTAGCGGGGAGCACGAGGTTGCCAAAATAGAAAAACATGGCAGAGGAAGACAAGCCATACAGAAAACAAGAAAAGGACACGGACCAGAGCAGTCAAGAAAAGGAGCGGTGTGAGTTGGCGGAATCATTGACGCTGACCGAAAAAGGCAGGGCACGCAAAACGCTCGGCGCACACGAGACGCACGTACGTGCTCCGCAACCGCGCTGTCGGCTGTCCCAAAAAACGCATCGGCGCGTGAGTCGGCGAGTCCCTCACCACGCTCCCAGAAAAGAAGATGCCCCCCCGTTATCCCAAAACGTACCAAGTCACGATAGATAAACCCAATGTGGTGCAGGTACTCGAGCGCCAACAGCACCTCTGCCGCGTAGAAGCGCGCCGAAGACTCTTTGAGTCGCCGCCGCGGTTGCCGCTGCAGGACTCGAAAGAACTCACCACCCTCGCAGTGCTCCATGACAAACGATAGCGTGTTGTGAGTCTGGAACGAAGCATACATGGTCACGATGAAGGGGTGGTGGGCCGTCACGAGGATTTCCCGCTCCGTCATTACCCGCTTGATTTTGTTGCGCGCGATCATGTCGCTCTTAGTCAGCTCCTTCATCGCATAGTACTTCTCCGTCCCGCGCAGGCGCACGAGGTACACCTTGCCGATACTCCCCTGTCCGAGCAGCCGCATCTTCTCAAAGTGTTTTGGGCCGACCTGCTCCTCCGTGACGGGAAAGACGGAGGAGTAGGGCACCGCCGAGCGGGCAACGACCACGTCCGTGTTGCCAACGCGGCTGCACTTGCTGCCACTTGCACCTGCGTCTGCATGCCCACTACTTGTCACCCCAGACACGCTGATGCGCTTCAGCCGACTGCTGAGGGAAAAAGCCGGCTTGCTCGACGGCGGCCCGCGATACGACGCCGATGTCGTCATGCCAATGTCGGCCGCCGTGGCCGCCGCGGCGAGCTTGCGGCGGGACACGGCGTGGCGGTGGTCCTCGCTCGGACCACCGCGCGCGTCATCGTCGGTACTCCGTCGCCCCTGGCGGCCATTGGCGTCCTTGACCGGCAGCCGCACCGAGTGGTAGTTGCCCGTTGACGCGCCATTGGCCTTGCCACCGACGCCCGACTTGACGCCCCGCGCCGACGCCACGGTCACCGGGGACACGGAGAGGCCCGCCTTGGAGGAGCCGAGTCGCGAGCGCATGCCCTTCACCCGCTGCGCGCCGCCGCCGACTTCCAAATCGCCGGCCATGGCGCCAGGGGCGGCGGTGCGGCTCTTGAGCGTCGACGCCAAGCGTGGCGCGTCGCGGGGCCCGTCCGAGAGGGAGCGGCGAAGGCTGCCGCCGCCACCGCCACTCGACCCACTCAGCTGGGGAGGGCTCGGTCCCGGCGACGGCCGACGCGGAATGTCGGGCCGGATGGGCCGCGTGCCCGTCGGCCGCCCCGTCGAGACGGCCCGTGGCCGCCGCTCGTCGACGACGACCGTGGCGCCCGCCGCCGGTGCCCCGTGTGCGACAGACGACGCGGCGTTCGTCGGCGGCGGCGCCCTGGCATCTGCCGAGGCACTCCCTGTCGACGGGACGGCGGGGCTTTTGGCGGCCTTGGCGCTCACGGGCGTCGCCCACTTGTCGCGGGGGAAGCCCGGCGACGCGGCGTTGGCCTTGGTAGCGGCCGCCGCGGGCACGCCGCCGGCGGGGGTGTGGGGGCGGGCAGAGGCAAGGGCACCAGCAGGGCTCGGATGTTCCGCGTGTGCCATGTGTGACGACCCCGAAGGCGGCGGACTCATCTCGATGCCGCACCAACGGGTGAGCTGGCGGTGGTGGCCACCGGCACCCCTCGTCTACACGCCCACAACCACGCTACCGTCAGACCGTTGACGCGCGGGCGTGCGGACCACGACTCGAGTGCACAATCGTGGCGTCACGCACGCGGTTCGGGGCCCTCGTGGCGGAACCCGGCGTCCACGCCCTCCGACCCCGTCCAACGGGCACCCTCGTCGGCCCTCCACCCTGCGCTCAGTCCGCAAAGCGCCGCCGATACCCCCGACGCCGCTGCGAACGGTCCCCGCGGCTGCCGCGGAGGCGGCGGGCCACGGCCGGCGCGGGGGCCCTCCGCCCCGACGCCCTCCCTCCCAAGGGCACACCGTGACGCAACCGCGCGTGTCCGAGCCAGTGCGCGCCAGCAAGGACGGCCTCGTTGCTGCCCACCCGGCGCGGCCGACAACGGCAGACGGCCGCAAAAGGCACCACGCGGACGTGCCCCGCACGTGGCCGTAGCGCGCGCAGCCGAGCAAAGCGGCGCGCGGGCGACGGCCGCTGCGCCAACCGCAACCAGTCGCGGTCGTGCGCGCGTGCGTCCGAGACGGTTGGCCCCCCTCCCACGGCCACCCACGGCGGGGGCCGGTGGCCGTAAAGTGGCTCTCACACCGCGAAAAATCGCCCTTTGGCGCGCCGCCGGCCTCGGCACCCGGCCGAGTGCCGCCGCCGGCGGTGTGTGGCCTGTCTGGATCTGATCGAGCCTCCAGCGGGCCCCGTGGGCGGCTCGTCGCCACGCCCAGCGGCGGCGCTGGGGCCCGGGTGGTGGCGTCGAGCCGGCCAAACAGCTCTCGCCCGAGTTGGGCTTCGGTGCGCGTCGGAATTGTGTCGTGGCCGTTTGGCGCCGCGGGCGGCGGGTCTCAGCTGCGCCACGCCAGAAGAAGCCAGACTGGCGTCGGCTGGCGCCACCCGTGGGGGGGCTCCCCCCGCTACAGTTCCCCGTGCCTGACAGCCGCTGGGACAACCCACGGGGCGGTCGCGTCGTAGCGGCGCAGGCGGCAGGCCAACCAGATTGGCGCAGTTTCAATTGGGGGATTTCCTCCCGCGGCCTCTCGGCAGTGTCAACCGCCGCGTGGGGGTCCAACGCAGCGCGTTTTGGCCGCAGCGGGTGCGGGAGTGGCGCACACGCGCGCGCCGGGTCCAGTCAACGGAGAGCTGCCCGTCACCTGTGTTGTTGAACAGGGACCGTTTCGCGAGTGGGTGGCCGAGTGGCAACAAGAGCACCTGCCAGGTGGGGCCCACTGAATCTTCTGACGTGCGGCATCGCATCCAGTGCGAATGGCGTGTCGTCAATCATCGTTGGCCCCGCTTGTCTGCGACGTTGCCCAAATTGGGTGACGGTAGCGCGGGGGCGCTGCATCCACAGCGCTCCGGGCGGGTCCCTGCGCCCAGATTTCGAGGTCAGCGAATCGGCCCTTCCATTGGTTGGCCGCCTGACGCGACCGGTCCGCCAGCCGCCAGGCTGGGCGCCAGGATCGTCACCGCCGGCAGAATCCCCATCCGTCCCCATCCAAAGCCTATCCGTATCCAAAACTCTGATGGATGGGCG
>ENA-ORXR01005206-ORXR01005206.1-marine-metagenome-genome-assembly--contig:-NODE-5206-length-10450-cov-11.086282_pt1 | contig 10450 bp, 10 predicted proteins | sample MGYA00237866_ERZ511479 | MGnify/ENA metagenome assembly ERZ511479 | reverse complement strand
ATTTGAAGGTCTCCCAATTGGCAGCCGGCGCGTTCGTTACATCGTTACGGGCCACGAATCCTATCCCGCTCGTCGAAAGCTGTGAATCCAAACCTGCACATCCTGCGCGAAAACTATCCCTATGGACCATACCCGGGAAGCGTGCACAGCAACGTGAGGCTCCCCAAAACGACGAGGGACATCCCGAATCTAGTTGATCGGATTTGCATAAGTACACCCATACTCAGGCGGCAGAAAATGGGCCCGCTTCCCCCATTCTCAGCACAATTTCGGAAGTCGAGGCTTTCCTCCACGTATTTTTCTTCTCTCTTGTTGGCTGATGCTGAATCCGCCGCCAAACGAAATCCTTGTGTCGTGGCAATGACTGAGTTGAGAGCTTTTGTGAAAAATCATGCACTTTCAAGCGAGGCAGAGCGGCCGAGCGATCTCCACTCGAAAGGTATCGTGTCTGCAACGGACCAGTCCAACGAGGACGGGAGCCCAAAGAACCCGCCACCTCAGGATGCGACCGTTTCGGGGCTCGAACGAGGGGCACTAAAAGACTGTGCCAACAGGGCGGGCGAACAGAAAACTGGTGTGAAAGTGCGGTGCTGTCCCAATTGGGTGTGTGCTGAGATGCGAGTGCGGGTCGCACCGTCAGCGCGGTGTGGAGGCGTCGTCATCGGCGGCTGACGGCTGCCACCGTCGTTGCGACCGTCTTCTTCGCGCGATCTGTCCGCACAGGCAGTGCTGGAAGACACGATGGACACGCGCAGTGCTTCGGCAGTTGCCGCGCACCTCGATGCTCTGCGTCATTGGCGGAAGCGTCTTTGCGGGTCCCGGGTACTCCAGCGGCGGCGGTATGTCGGATCTCTATCGGGATGCCTGGGTGTATTGGCTCTCTTGACTGCAGCAACTGGGAGTGGCGCAACTGCCCAAAGGCTTCTGCTGGCATGTATCAAAGCCGCCACGGGAAGCGTGACGTGGCCATGGAGACGGTTTGTGATGAGGATCTCTGGAACTACCATTTATTCGTGGGGTGTCCCGGATCGCACAAAGACAACATTTTTATGCATGTTTCTCCTCTTTATTTATAGGTTACTATGGGGGAGTGGCCGCCGCGTACCTGTTCACTCACCGTTAACGGCACGACCAGCACCCTGCTGTATTATCTTGTGGATGGAAAATATTCCCGGTTTGCATTTTTTGTGTCACCCTTTCCCAACCCCACCACCAAAGTCGAGTTGAATTTTAATCGTCCACAAGAAGCAGTTCGAAAAAACGTGGAACGCCTATAAAATTTGCTGACGGCGCGCTTCCACGTCTATTTGCACCCGAAGAATTACTCGACTGTCGCCCAAATGGTCACCGTGACGAAGGCTGTGGCCATCGTTCATAATATGGTGACCGAGCAGCAAAAAGACGGTTACATATCCGGCACCCGTGTGGGGGAAACCCTCTGCCAGAGGGTGGTACGGCCCCGGTACGAATCGGAGACGGGTTGCAAGCAACTACGAAGGATCCCCTAGAGGGATAGCGTGTGACGCCTCCCTCGGGCGGGCGTCCCGGGAGGCCGAGAGCCACGGACGAAACGACCCCCCAGCGGAGGCGCTGGGTGATGAGCACCCGATCGGACCCCATTCTGGGGCCTAACACCGCCAAGGGAGACACACGTCTCCTCGATCCGGGACATCTGGAGGGACCGGGAAGCATGCGGGAGCTTCCTCAATCAGAGGGGAAGCCGGACCGAGATCAGATCTCGGCCACGGACAAAATCTCACCGGAATCCTATCCGGGAAAATTGAAAAATGTTGGGTTAAGTACTGAGATACGGTTTTTTGGGTAAATCTCGAAATCTAAGAAGTCTCAGTGACTTTCCTACTTTTACCCCGGGACGGATGGGGATGCACTTCCAGTGGAGGAATGATCGAGGATGCTGGGCAGGGGCCATCAGAAGCCCGTACCTGAGACCGTGGCCCGGTGGATACCGGTCCCCCCATGGTGGCGTTTGGGGGTTGGGATTGTGCAAGTCTGGATTCTTGCTTCTGAGGGTATATGAGTGTTTATCTTGGGGTCATCCTGCGTCATCGATTAAATCAGCGTTGCGTTTGCGTTTCTTCCGTCGTTCTGATGCGCTACGCGCCCTGTGATCCAGGCGTTTGTGTCGTTTCTCCTTTGCTCCGCTCCGCATCCTGTGCTGGGCGTTCTGACGGGGCTATACCTCTTCGGCTTTGAGGACAGTATCCACTACAACCCGCATGGCCACCAGCGGTCAGACGTCCGGCGACGGCGGCGGAGAGGGGGGGGCTCTGGTTGGATTCTGTACCGCAGCGGCCGGCTGACAGCCGGCCGGCGGCGGCGGCGGGGAAGAGGGGCCTGGCGTTGGTTTCTGTGCCGCTGCCGCTGGCGGGCAGCGGGCCGGCGACCGTGGCGCGGGGCGGGGCGGGGGCTGGCGCTGGTTTCGGTGCCGCCGCTGGCGTACGGCCGGCTGCCCGCGGCGGCGGAGGGGGGGGGCGGGCTGGCGTTGGTTTCGTTTCCGCCAACGCCGGCGGAGGCGGGATTGGTGAGGACCGCTTCGGAGGCGGTCATGGACCCGCAGGCCGCGGTCAGACGGCCCGCGGCGGGAGCGTGGCGGCGGGGGGTGGGGGTTCTCACACAGTGGCCGCCGTCGCCGGACTTGTGACCGGCGGGAGCGGCTCGGTCGCACACGCACTTGGTGGCTGGGCTGTGGGGGACGAGGAAGTTTACGCGCCCGCTGCAGCCGGCGGCCGGGCGGCCGGCGGCGGCGGGCTTGCGGCGGTGGGTGGTTGTGCTCACCCCACCGCCGCCGCCTTCGTTAATGCGGTCGGCGTCGGGAGCGCGGCGGCGGGGGGTGGTGGTGTCCTTCCCACCGCCACCGCCGCCGGTCATGTGTCCGGTGGCGGTGGATCGGCGGCACCAGCACTTAGTGGCGGGACGGAGCGGGGAGGATCCGTCTTCCCGCCCGCCGTCGCCAGAAGACGGGCGGCCGGCGGTGACGGGCGTGCGCCGAGAGATGTGGGGTTTTCCACCCCCCTCGTCGACGCCGGTCAAGCAGCCGACGGTGGAGAGCTCTCGGCGGAGGCAGCCATTCTTGACCCCTTTGCCGACGCCGCTGGTCCTGCGGCCGACGTCGGCGGCGGCGCCGCGAGGACTGGAGGTGGTCGTTCCCCAGCCGCCGCCGGTGGTCATGTGGCCGGCAGCGGCGGCAGCACGTTGGGGGGTGCACTTGTTGGCACCTTCACCGCCAACGGGGGTCATGCAGCCGGCGGAGGCGGGCGTGCGGCGGGGTGTGCGTGTTTAAACCCCCCCGCCGCCGCCGCAGACAGTGCGGTCGGCCGCAGGGGCGGGTCGGCCGGCGGTGGGGGTCTTAGCGTTCTCGCCGCCGCCTCCTGGCATGTGGCCGGCAGCGGCGGGCGTGCGGCGGGGGCTGCGGAGTTTTTCTCCTCCGACGCCGCCACCGGTAGTGCGGCCGGCGGCGCGAGCAGAGCGGCGGGGGGTGGGAGTCTTCACACCCACGCCGCCGCCGCCAGAAATGCTTCCGGCGGCGCCGGGCGCACGGCGATGGGTGGAGGTTCTTACACCCTTGTCGCCACCGGCAGTAACTCCGCCCGCGGCGAGAGCGGTAAGACGGGGGTTCGGGATGTATACTTTCCCGCCGCCGATGCCGGAAATGCGGCCGGCGGCGGCAGAATGGAGGCAGGGGGTGTGGGCTTTTACGCCCCCGCCGCCGCTGGTGGTAACTCCGCCGGGGGCGCGATTGGGGCGGCGGGGGGTAGGGGTGTTGAGCCCCCCGCAGCCGCCGCCGGTAGGACGGCCGGTGGAGGGACCAGAGCTGCGCGAGATCGGGGTCTCCATCCCCCCGCCGCCGCCATCGGTCATACTGCCAACGTCGGCGGGCGTGCGGCGATGGGCGGAGGTTCTCACACCCCCGCCGCCACCGCCGGAAACGCCGCCGGCGACGAGAACGGGGATGCGGGGGGTGTGGGGTTTTTTGACCCCGCCGCCGCCGGTTGTGAGGCGGCCGGATGCGGGAGCAGGACGGCGGGGGGCGTGGGCTTCTACTCCGCGCCGCCAGTACTGCGGCCGGCGGCAGGAGCGGGGCGGCCGGGGGTGGAGGATTTCAACGCCCCACCGCCGCTGCCGGTAATTCTGCTGACGGCGGTGGGCGCGCGTCGGGGGGTGTGGAATTTTATACCCCTGCAGCCGCCGCCGGGAGTACGAGAGGCGGCGGGAAGGAGGCGGCGGGGGGTGGGGGTCTTCACACCTACACCGCCGCCGCCGGTAATGCTGCCGGGGGCGGCGGGCGCACAGCGATGGGTGGGGGCTTGTATTCCCCCGCCTCTGGAGGAGACAACTCCGGCGGCGGAGAGAGCAGGGCGGCCTGGGGCTTGGGTTGGCACCCCCCCACAGCCGCTGGTGACGCGGCCGTCCGCGGCGGCTCGGCCTCACCCGGAATGGGTGGCTGGGAGGCGGCGGCTGCTTGTGCGGCTAGCGTCCCGGCTGCTGGTGGCACTGGAGCCGCTGGCGGCGGCGGATCTGGCGGCGGCTTTGACGCTGCCGCAGATCCAAACATGCGAGAAGAAGTCGAGGGCTTCATGGGCCGGGGTCCCGCCCCTCCTGCCATTGCGCCCGTAGCATGGCCGCATGTGGGCAGTGCTGTTCAAGCGCTGGGCGCCTTTGCGGGAACAAGGAGCGGGGAGGAGTACTTTCAGCTGAGACATGATCTGGCCGAGAACATTTGGGGGCACAGAGTCTGTCTGTTGGAGCTGTATCTGTGACCGTAGACGAACAAACGTTCTCTTTTTCCCGCTCAGCGGATTTTTTTCCATAGTACTTGTGTATCGTCGTGCAGGATTGCCGGGACGCCTTACTCGAAATTCTTTCTGGCGCCGCCACGCGCGAGCAGTCGGCGCCGACGATTCGACGGCAGCGGTGTGCACACCATGCCCTGTCGACAAAGCAGGAACAGAGTAGTCGGTATGAACAAAATGCAGTGCTACAGATCTAGCGCCGCCGCTGCATTTTGAATAGAATCAGCGCGTACCAATCCAAAGAGACGCTCACTGTCGAACGCAAAGACAAAAGAAGTAAAGAAAAAAACCCCTGCCCAACGGGGAAAAAATAACCTCAATACACAATGACCACACTACAGGTACTCGCTGTTTCTGTGTTCTTCACTAGAGTCGCCCCCCTCAGCATATTTCTTGTTACCGGTCTTGTCCGCGCCTGTGGCAGGAGGGGAAAACACAGGCAGGATTTAAATGCCGTCGTTCCGATCGGCGAGTGTCTTGGACGCGGCGGCATGAGCCACCCCAGCCTTGGCCTGCTTGGTCGACAGCAACCGCCAGCCACGACTGGCTGCACTTGAGCCGGCGATCGCTGCCGCAGGTGAAGACATTGTAAGGGCAGTCGTGACGTCGGAACACGCCGGCGGCGCACGTTCAGAGCCACCGCCTCCGGCGTAGAGGCCGGCGCCACCGCCGCGCCGGCTGCCGGCTCCTGCGCCAACGGCACACGCGGCGTCGAGGTAGAAGTCAGCACGAGTGTGGAGGGTGTTGTGTCCGCGGCCCCCGGAACGTTTCCGCCAGCCGCCGACGGCCCACTGGAGGCGGCCAGCGAAGTGGAGGCAGTTAGGGTCGTCGTCGCGGGTGACACGGCCGGCGGGAGTGTAGAGACGGCAACTGTCTCCGCTAGTGAATATAAAGTACCTAGTAGGGACACTTCGTACCCGGGCTTCGCCATCAGCTTGCGAGCATGCGCATGAAGAAAGAGAAGCTACAGCTTTGGGGGTGTCCCGCATCTCGGCAGTGTTGAATAACGCAACGGTCTTGCGCTCGGCTGTGGCTTGCGCCAGCGCATGGAGGGCGTCGGTGATGGCCTTGAGCATGCGCGGCGCCCGGATGTCCTCTGACTTGTCGCGCTTGGAGGCCTTGGCGCCGCGCGGGCGCGACAGGAATCCACCCACGCTCGCGTCCTCGCCTTCGTTGTCGTCAGAGACGGTCTTGGGGCCGCCGGGTGTTGGGGCAGCCCCCTAAGCCCGCACTGGTAAGTCGGAGTTACCGCGGACTGCCTGGATAATTTCGGGAGTACTTATGCGGTGATCGGCTTGTTTGTCTGTGCCTTTGACATGCATTGCTGTATGAGGGTGATGTGATTACTTGTACTTGTTTCTCGAGGGGAGCTCATTTAGGAGCTGAGCTCGGGGAGATTCTTGTGGCCTCCTTGCGGGGCGTCGCGATTTGTGGGGTGGTGAGAGCATGAACCCTCCAAGGGAGGGAGCTCTGCCTCGGGAGGTGTGTCGTGGGCCCTGTCACTGCGTTGGCGGGGGTGTGCCTCCAGGACGTTGAGAGAGGGGAACACGGGGGGGGTAAGAGGGTGCTGGCCTCGCGCCTCAGACCGGTATCGAGTAAAGCAACGCATCCACCCACTTACCTCCCGCTTCACACTCCGCCACCGCTTGCATGTTGCCGCGCACAGCCAGTAGCTCAGGGCTTGCCGCGGAGAGCCACGCAGGTACGTGGCATAAAACGCATGGGTGTCGGCACGTTTCACCCTTGTGGCCTAGAACGCTGCTCAAAAACGACAGGTCAACTGTCAGGAAGAGATGGATCGCCCGGAGGGACCCTTTGTCAGTGACACCGCTGTCCAGAAACGCGTGCAGGTCACCAATCTATGGTCCCAGCATCTAGTATAGTTCAGCGTTCTCGTCTGAGTTGCAGGGCATTTTTGAAAGTAGGATAGAGTTGGTGCGCGACATCGGCCGCTCCTGGTTCGGTGTGGTTGCCACCAACGTGACTTTTGAGCCCCCTCTGCCCCCCTTGTCCCGTCCCACGCACAACTGAAATTCTGCCACTTTGTCGGCGTGGGGCGCCTACGGGAGCTCTGGTGTTGGCCGATGTGGAGACGTACGGGGCACGTAGACTGACCGTCTTGGCCTCGCACAAGGCGCTCCCGGAATTGCCCAGACGACGTCAGCTCCGCCAGGAGGCACTCGAGTGCGTCACGTAGGCTGACAAGGTGTGCTCCGCGGTCGTCCGTCCATGTCTGCCGCCCAGGCTCCTCTGCAATGGTGCGTGCCGCCGACTGCACGACCTTCCGCGACGAGAAGCCGCTCGTATTGCCACCGTAAGATTTGCGGAGCGCGCTCCACGTGGCGAAGCCCAGGCAGTGCTTTGTCATGAAGAACGCTTGTGAGCGTGGCGACAGCTGCAGCAGGCCGCTTGTGAGGACGATTGAAACCCCAACCTTGGCCTGGGCGGCGAATAGGATAGTGACAACCGACTGGTATTGTGTTCGGGCGCTCACCAGAGTGGCGCTCCCTGCCACACGCGCGACAGCGCGCACCCGTCACTGGAGCTGCCGTTCAGCCACAACTGGCTGGCGGATGCGTCCCAGGGCCAACTTGTGCTGTCGCTTGACACCACTACGGAATGAGAAGGAGATGAACTCTGGCCGTATAGCTCGAAGATGTGTGGCCAAGAGCTCCGGAAACCTCGCCAACTCGATAGTGTTCAGAGTGCCGTAGCGCGCGCTAAGCGCCTCCATCAGCTGCATTGGGCCCTGGCATGGTGGATCCGGCCCGAACGAATTGTCGCCGCGCGACACGGACGGCAACGAAGTTTGGTAACCACCAGCCACGGTTCCTGGTGGCGTGACAGCGTGCAGTGTGTCTGGTGAACCATCTCCTGCCGCTCCGTTCGCGACCGCCGCAGACACGGACTACCCCGCTTCCGCGTGGCAAGGAAAATCCAGGCCTGAAGAACTCGTAATGCAGGGGAGCTGAGGTGGCGCGGCCGGCGCCGGCGCCGCCCGACGGCGCCTATCCGGCGCTGAACGGCATGCAGCGCACACCTTGAGCCGTTCGCAGGCTGGCAGTGCAGCTTGGGTGGTGGAAATTTGTGGTGGCCACAGCCACGGACGTGCAGGAGGGGATGGGGTGTAAGTCGTTCGAGCCGTCCCATCCTCCTTGTGCAGCAGAGACTGGCACGGCGCATGAGAAACCATCTTAAAAGGGCGGCTGGGGGGTGCGGACAAAAGAATAGCAGTAGGAGCACTCTCCAGAAGGGATGCCGCGGTGCTCGCCGTGCCTCCGCTTGCACTCACTCTTAAGGAGGGCAGCAGCCGCGCTGCATGGGCGTCCAGACCTTCGGGATTATAGGATATCACGCCAGGAATTCTTCTGTTTCCCGTTTTGGTCTTAAGAATGCACAGCGGCGCACAACACGGAGAAAAGTCAAAGGCTTCCATGTAGAAGGCTTTACAATGTCTCTTACTTGACTGGTCACTCTGTCCAAAGCACTGCGATCCAAGAAGGAAAAAGAAGACAGTGAAAGCTACGCATTCCGTGTTAGTCCATGGCCGTGTCAGACGAATCCGTAGGGGCGCCAGAGAAAGCGACGAAAATTGAAGTCCTAGTCCCGACAGGACCTCCGTCTCAGACCAGACATTCTTGTGTAGGCGGCGCAAGAAAACTCGCTGCGCCTCACACCGCCTCACGACGGTCAACGAAAGCATACCTCATCTCCCCAAGTGGCACGTGAGAGGAGTGTCCCGCCTATGCGCACGAACATTGGTGAAGAAGCAGGACAGGTATGATCAATAGGGGGGCAGGGTGGGAGGTGTAGAGAGGTGCTGCGAGCGCGGTAGGATAACCGAAAAGAAAGATACGGGTATGGCGGTACACCAAGCCGCAGATGTGGCGTCTCGACGAGAAGCGTAGTTGGCGCTCGGGTTTCGACGGTGGAGGCTGGTCTGGGTCACACCAGGGAGGGGGAAGATCTGGTAATTTCAAAGAGGAGTTGATGACTTTTTCATATATTTCAGACCCAAAAGACACCCCTTTGCTGGGTGCGCCTGGTGGCCACGACGCGCGTGTTCGTGCGCGAGATATACCAGAAAATCTCACACACGCTCATGTTCCGATCCTAATCGTCCCAATGGGGCCTATTTCGAACAGTAAGTCCTTCGTGTGCGGAACTGCCATTGGAGGAAGACTTGTAGGTATGATTCAGCCGTGATTGGAACGCAGCGGACTCATTGGTTGACACGCGTGCGTGCCCGCTGAGAGCCCGTCGTCAAGTCTGAGCCTTCGTACCGCTCCGCTGGCCCTTGAGTACAGAGGGCTTGCTGACAGCAACAGCACCGTCTTTCATCCCTCGATGTTACTGTATTGATGATCCCCGAATTCTGTCCCCATCGACCAAGACTGACTGTGCAAGATTGTGGCTGAGAAGCCTCTGATCGGTCAAAAGGCACAAAAGAAGGGCAAGTCGGATCAGATCTGTACAGAATGTGTCCTTTCAAGCTGGAATTGCACGTTAGCCACAGCAAAGTTTCTGAGGAAAACCCAGAATCTCCCAAAAAATCTCGATATCAACGGATCGGCTGCAGTCTTGGTCTGTCCAAGCCAAGAAGCGGGAAGAAAATCGCAATAAAAATCAGTATCTCGAAGCTGCAAGGGCCTGAATCTCCTTGGCCCATGTAACGTCCCAGAAACGTGCTGATCCGCTTGCGGACTTCGTTATTGACCAATGGACGGCCTGTTCTACAAGTCTGTCCCTGTCCATGGCGATCAACACAGACTTAAGGGATAAGCAATACGGGGGCCTTGTCGGCCCCCGTACCATGGACACATATGATTTCCGGATAAGTCGCCGATCTTCAGCCTACGGATACTAGACCTCGCAGAAACAAATCATAGCTCCTCGGATTGCGTGTCAGCCACCCGTCTAACCATTCGTTGTTCGCTCGCCACGCGTCAGTCTCGTGAGCCGTACATTCATCCGCCACTCTTGTGGTACACATATGTTCGTGTTCTTCGAAATTCACATCCGGGCTACCCCCCTCATGCTGCCTGGAATGGCCCGTTCTTCTAATGTTCGGGGTTATTTTTACACTTTGTCACAAATGTTCATACAATTTTTCCACTATGGCTGTTTTCGCCAATATCGGCTGGGCAGCGGACCCGGCACCCGCCGTCATAGGCCGCTGTTTGTGGTGCCCGCCGCCGTCCGCGGTTCCGACGGAGTCGCGGTCCGCCGGCGCGATGGCCAGGGTAGCCAGCTGGCGCTACAGCGCTGGCACGGGGTGCTCCTGCCACGGCCCCACGGGAACAGATGCAGGATAAAACAGGGATCTTCGGCACGGACGCAGGCCAGTTGGGCCACGAACGGAACAGGTATATAGCCGGGATCGATTGCACTTTGATTGGATCACAATCGCGCTGAGGCCAGCTGACAGCCTTGCTGCTATCCGGGTCATTTGAGGTGTTCCGTTCCGACAGCCTCTTGCCATCTAGCGCACCATAGTATGCACTGCTGTAGCGTCTCGTCGTTGCCACTTCATACGGCAAGAGTTCGCTTCTTCTCCCGACTTACAGTCGTTCCACAAAAAACCTAGCACTCAGCCGAGATCAATAGTACCACCCATATGTTCCTCGTTTCGCGTAAAC
>ENA-ORXR01005203-ORXR01005203.1-marine-metagenome-genome-assembly--contig:-NODE-5203-length-10454-cov-9.780958_pt1 | contig 10454 bp, 14 predicted proteins | sample MGYA00237866_ERZ511479 | MGnify/ENA metagenome assembly ERZ511479 | reverse complement strand
CTGCCGACCATGGCCTCCCCCGCCTACGAGTGGCCGCTCCAGTCGGTGCTCGTCGCCACCGGCCTCGCCATGGCCCCCCTCGTCGCCTCGGTCGGGTGGGCAATGCGCTCCGGCCGCTTCTCCAACGCCCTCCCCCGCACCTCCCAAACCGCACCCGACGTGCCGCCGTTTGTCGCGCGCGCGCGCGCGGCGCACGCCAACAACCTCGAGACGCTCGGGTTGTACGCGGGGGGGGTTGCCGCCGCGCTCGCCACGGGCGTGGCGCCCGCCAAGGCGGGCGCCCTCGCCACCCAATACGTGGTCGGGCGGGTGGCGTACAACGTCTTGTACGTGGGGGGGGAGGCCTGGTGCGGGACCGGCGGCTACCTGCGGTCGGTTGTGTACGCGGGGCTGTGCCTCGGGCCGACGCTGCGGCTGTGGCTTGAGGCCGCCCGTGCGGTGGGCGCGGCGGGCAAGGGCGTGTGAGGGGGGCGGAACAGTGGGGGTGGGCGGGCGCGGCGCCGGCCGTAGCTGGCGCCAGTGGTGATCATGTAGATCGTCGCGCAGGGCTCGCTCGTGTCTCCCCACATGTGTGCCACGCAACCCGTTCAAAGAGTGTGTCGTTTGTATTAGCAAAAAGCGAGTGCCTCGGGCCCCAAGCCCCGGTGTGCGACGCTACCCGGCCGCCCACGGCTGCGTACCAGTCACCCCATCTCGCCGTATAGTACACGAAAAAGTAGCCGCGGACCCTGCCCCCCCCCCCCCCCCCCCCCCCCCCCCCCCCCCCCCCCCCCCCCCCCCCTTCCCCCCCCCGACAGCCGCCCCAAGTTTACCACTCGGGCGACGGCGCCGGCACGTCGTCGCACTTGATGAGGTCCTCGGCCGGCACGGCCGGGCGCGCCCACGTGCGCCTCAGCGCCCCCCGGTTGCACACGGACTTGAAGCGGCGGAGCGCGCGCCAGTTGCCCGCACACAGCTTGGCCACATCCCCCGCCGCGACGCACGAGTGGGAGACGGGCCAGCGCCCCCAGCGGCGGTGGCACTCCCACGCCTTGACGACCGTGCGGGTGCCGCCGATGCGGGAGCCGTCGGCGGCGACGCGCCCCGTGACCACGTTGCGGAAGTAGACGACGAGGCCGTTGTGGGGCGCCCACCGGGGGCGCGTGTACCACCCGCCCGCGCGGACGAGGCAGGTGGTGCCGCCGTTGCGGCGCGCGCGGCGGCGGGCCGCCGCCGCGCGGCGGCGGGCGGCGGCCGCGCGGCGGCGCGCCGCGGCCGCGCGGCGGCGGGCGGCCTCGTGCGCGCGGCGGCGGGCGGCGGCGGCGCGGCGGCGAGCGGCTTGGCGCGCGCGGCGGGCGGCGGCTCGCGCGCGGCGGTTTGCGGCGCGCCGTTCGCGCCACTGGCGGGTGGTCGTGTCGAGGGTGGCGGGCGCCGCCGCATCGGCGGCCGCCTCGGCCACATCGGCCGCGTCGGCGGCCGCGTCGGCGGTCGCGTCGCGGTTGTCGGCCGTCTCAGCCGCCGCATCATTGGCCTCGCCAGAGGCGCCCAGGGTGGCAAAGTCCGCCGCCGTGAGGTCCTCCACGAGGGCCGCCAGGCCCGTCATGTCGGCGTCGGCGGCGGTGCCGATGCTTGCCGCCGTGACGGGGGCGGTGGGGGCGACCGTGACGGCGGCGACGGCGGCCAGGAGGGCGAGGAGCGCAAGCCGCAGGCGGGCCATGGCGCGCGTCGGCAGTGGAGGCGGTGCGAAAAATCCGCCGACGGAAGTAGAGGGTGGGGGGGCGCACGGCAACAATGTTGCCGTTGGCGAGCGCGGCCGTCGGTGGTGGTGGGACGAGGCCGGTCGCTTTAATGGGCGGTAGGCGTGCGGGTTGTGGCGAGCAAGAAAGGCGCGTCTGTCCACGACCAGCGAGCGCTTTTTAACCTTTGTGGGATGGGGTTTGGCGCCCACAGGCGCGCCCCCGTTGCTCCGCGCGCCGAAGCCGACGAGGAGGCCGCCAGAGTGGGTCAGGTGGGTGGTGTGCCGGCTGACTGCGACTCCACCCTACCAGTGGGCTCGCCAAACGACAACCTGACGCCACGCGGCGGGCGTTCCACCACTTCCTCGGTGGCCGCTCGGTGGCGATAGCATTGAGGGCCACCCCGCGGGAGCAGTGCGCCTGCGGGCCGTTGCACGCCAGCGGTACCGTTTCACGGCGGCGATTCGCGGCACCCGCCTGCTTGACATGGCCACCGGGACGCCCCCCCCAAACGCAGGTACCACCCCTCACCGGAGGGCGTTGCGATGACTGCCGATGCCCGCGACGGGCTGTCATGTGCGGCGACACGGCCGGCGGGTGGCCGACGACACGGTTGCGTAGGGCGGCGCGGGGGGGGGCGACAGTCGGTCGAGAGGAGGACCGACACGGTAACAAAGTGGGCGTAGAGCGCGGCCGAGTTGTCGCGCTGGCAGACACATGCAGTGGTCCAGTTAGGCTTCCGACCAGGGATGGCCGCTGCCAGCTGTACGCACCCGCGCCGGACCCCGTAGGAGGAGGCAGAGTCAGCGGCCGTTGCGAGTCGCCTTTTGGGGTCGGGCTTCTCCAGACACCGCTGAGGCCAGGCAGGCTCCCGCGGATGCAGCAAATGCCGCACGCGCGGGCCCCGAGCCCCCTCCCAGCAATGCGCGTCCGGGACCGCGGATCGCATGCAGGGGGACGGGGCCGACGACCACACGATCCCGCCTTCCCCAGTGTCAGATCCGCGGTGGTCGCACGTAGACGCGGTGGGGATGCCCGGCGCGTTGAGGTTTGGGGGCAGAGCCAACGTGTCGGCTCTACGTTGCGGTGTCACAGCTACGGGGAGAACTGCGGCGCAGACCTTGGCAGGTGGCCCCACAATTCCCTCTTGGCATGCCAGCCAGGTTGGCCTGGCGGCGTTTGAGAGCTGAGTCGAGGGTGGCGAGTCAGCGCAGTTGCAGTGGATGTGGCTAGCTTCCCAGTTGTGTCAGTGTCCGCCAGAGTCCGCCGGGCTATCCGGATTGCCAGTACGTCCGCACACAGTCGCCTGTCGTACGGACGACCGGTCACCCGTCGCAGGTGCTCGCTGGCGCGTTACGTAGGGGCGTCCCAGGGGGGCCTCCTCAGCAGCTGTGTAAACGCATGACAGTTCGGAGGCCTGACGATGATCCTGGCGTGCGGCATCTGGTGGTGGTCGAGCCTCGCGCCGGGCATGTGGCGCGACACATGAGGGTTCGCAGTACAGTTCATTCAATATTCGGTTAAGATTGGGCTAGTTATATTGCTGTCTTCCCAATTTTGGCCGATGCTGTTGATGTCAAGAGGGTGATCAACAGTGTAAAATGTGTCTCAGCCATCCATTCAGCCGGATAAAGTGAATCGACCAATGGGCAGTTGACCAAGTCCCTGTCTTGACTTTGACCACATCGGCCAAAATTGGGAAGACAGCAACAAAAGGAGCAGAACTCGACCTGAGACGCCATCTTTGGCACGAGAGCATCCTTTGATCCTCTTTTGCGGTAGAATAGACACTATCATGCTGAAATTAATCGCTCAAAAAGAGATAACAAAAGCGATGACAGGACGCAAGCAGAAAGGAAAGAGGAAGTGGAATAATAGGAGGGTGCGCTGCCAAGAGCACGAAGATCACAAGGAGGGCAAGCAAGCAATCATCGAAAAAGGAGGCAGCAATACGAGGACGCCGGCAGTCGTCGGAGTCATGACCATGGTGGGTGGGTCGACGTTCTCACGGTACGGCAAAGCAGCGGTGGTTGACCGCAAAGTTGTACCAGGACAGTAGGTCGGGCGTGGGGGTGTCAATGGCCACGCGTCTCCACAGGAGCGTCTACGCCACGACCGACCAAAGCAGACACACAGCAGCAGTACCAACACGAGGAGCAGCAGCACGAGCAGCAGGAACACCATGCCAGCGGCAGAGCCCGTGCAGCACTGTGCACGAGTCCACCATATGAAGTGAACGCGTCTGCAGCAATGAAGCGCCAAGGGACCACGGGACCGAGGGCAACTTACAAGCCCCCTTGTCCCGCCGCCATACAAGTGATCCGTGCCGCCGTGTCATCGGGCGTAATGACCACTGACCGGCCACACACGACCATCGGCGCCCCCCCGTCGCCTGGGTCATCCACCCGTCCCCCCCGGTCGGAAATGTAGGCGCGCGCCATGGCCACCAGCTGCTCGTCTTTCCCCGAGTGGGTGTATCGCCACCCGAGGCGGGCGACGACCTCGGGTAGGGGCAGGCCCGGACGATAGGCGGCCACCCACGAGCGTAGCACGTCCGCACGCAGGGCGCCCGCAAACAGGTCCATGAGACTCGCATTCATGCCCGGCGCGTCTTCGTACAGACGGAAAAAGGCGTAGGCATTGCGGTTGGTCAGCGCCCGCCACACTTGCCGCGCGTGCCAAACGGGCGGGGAGCAGCGCAAGGTTGGCGACATGTCGGCGAGGAGAGACGCCACCGCCAGCGCCGACCCAGAGTAGGCCGCGTACAGAAGGCGGTAGCCTGACAGTTCGGGGGAGAGCGGCCGCCGGCGGGCAGATGCCAACTCGACGAGCCGCGTAAGGCACTGGTTGAACTCACCAACGTCTGAGTTCTCCAACGCTACGCGAGCGTGCGTGAGGCATGCCGCCTCGGTCAGGTCATTCTCAATCGCCTGCACCAGCAGATCTTGGCGGATGGACTTGAGCTGGCGACACACCCAAGCGTAATCCGTGTCACCGTCGCGGTAGCGCTGCTGCACCAGCGTCAATGCCTGCCGCAGCACCGACTGGGGGCGCACGAGAGCAGCGTCGGCTTCGGCGGTCAGCCGCAAGAAGTCCTTCTCAACCGTCATGTTGCGGCCGACGAGCACCGGTCCCCGGGTGGCCGTCGACCGAACGTCGTCACCGTTTGCATTGGAAAAGACGGCCGTCTGGTTGGCGGGCACAAGCGCATAGTCGCGCGTAAACAAAATACCCGTGGCGATGCCCACATGCTTGTCTGCCACGTCGAGCAATCGCCGAACGCGAGTCGACGTGGCCGCAATCATCGACGGCTGCGACGCGGTGCTCGTGCGAGCCTTGACCAGCGCCGCGGCGACAGCAGGGGTACGGCCGCCAAACCTCGTCTTGTCCCCATAACGCTTGGCATTGAGCATCGCGCGGGCGTCAGTCACGGACCCAGTGTAGACCCCGCCATGGTGGGGCTGCGCCGCACCGGTCGTCGAGGGTACTGCGACAGATCCTGTCGCATGCTTGTTCTCCCAGTAGCGGCCGGCCGTGCGCTTGGCGGCCGGCAGCTGGGGGTTGGCCAGCTTGCGTTTGTTTTGACTGTACTGCGGCCCGTGGCCGGCTTGTGGCGCGGCGGCCGTCCCATACGCCCCGTACCCGTACGCTCCTTGGCTTGCAGGAGCGCCGCCAGCCGTGACGCCTTGTGGGAGTGCACCGTTCAACGCGGCCCACCCGCTGGCCGGTACTGCCTCGGCACCATACGCGCGGTAGGGCGTCGCAGAAGGCGCCGCACTGGCCTCATACGGCGCGCCGTTCCCGTCCCCGCCCGACAACACGTCCGCAATGGCGTTGGCGTTGGCGTGCGGAGACAAGACAGCGGCACCAAATTCTGCGCCCGTCGCGGGCGGCAGCTGCGCCCATGCGGTCGACGGCAGGGTGCCGTCCTGGTGGGCCTGCGACGCCAAGTGAAGCACCTCCCGCCATACGGCACGCTCGGTTGCGGCCCGGGTAGGCGCCGCTCCGCCGCGGGTCAGGCGGGGACCCTTGGCGGCCCGCGAGACCGCCAATGACCGGCGGGCGTAATCCACGAGCGCGCTGGGGAAGATAGATGGCACCGCCGACGAAGGAAAGACCGCGTGAAAGGAAATAGACCCCTTGGCTGCTTCAATCGCTGACGAGGCCGTCTGCAAGCTGGCGGCCACAGCGTCTTGAACTCCGTCGGCATTGACCTGCTGCGACGCTGCGTCGGCGAACCGAGAGCGGAAGCGGGCTCCGACTTTTTTACCTTCAGCGGGGACGCCGGCGGCGCCACCAGCAGATAAAGAGGCCCCCGTACCGTTCTGCTGGGCGTGCGCAATCCATGCGCCAGCGCCCGTGATGACGGTCTGTTGCGGCTGTTGAGACGAGTTAAGCAGGTGCGTCCGCGGCGGAGACGGGGTCACCTTTGCAGTCACCACGCCTGCGTCCCGGGCGTCGGCGGCCGACAACTGTTGCGGCCACTTGACCTCGTTGGTGATGACATTGTGAAGGTAGGATCCCCCGGAGCTGCTGCCGACTCCGGCCGTAGTGCTGGGTACCCTGCGCCACAACCACACCCGGTCCGTGCCGTGGTACAGGTACACTCGACCGCTCGCATCTTGTGCGCGGGGCCACCGCGAATAGTCCACCGCGGCGCCTTGGGTGTGCGCCATTGCGACCGTTACGGTGGCGTGCCGCGACCGAGGTCCACCCAGCGCTCCGAAAAAAAAGACAAACAAATTCGAAGGTGCAACACACGACGGAAAGCGAGGCGTATGTACGTGGTACCAGCCACGCGTCCCTGAAGAGCACGCGTACCCGTACGGTCAGTGGAGTAGGCAAAAGGCCTTCGGAATGACAAACAAGAGGCCAGCAGACAGAAACAACAGACTGTCAAACAGGCAAACAAACCGGGAGGAGGTCTCGCGCGAGCACAGCGGAAGGGTGCACACCGCGACAAGTGGCGCTAGCAGCCTTGCGTCAATCCACCGGCAGCACGTTGTACGTACGCTCCTGCAGCGGAGCAGGATGGAATCAATGTTCGAGATACAGTCGGCCACGGTCAAAGCCGCAAGCGGCGACAAAGCAACGATGGCACCAACGTCTGACACCGTAACGACACGGCCGATGTCTACAGAGCAGACACAAGCCGTGCCGCCGACCTGGCAGAAGCAAACAGCCGAGAGCACAGACTTAGGCCGCTAGCGGCTACAGCAAGAAGGCGGTGACGCACGTCAAAGCACACTTGTCGGTGTCGTGGGCGGATGAGCACCGGTGGTGAGGCCTCGTCGTCGGGCCTGACGCTGTGACGCTGGTGGGCAGCTGCACAGCGGCCCAGAAAGGAAGTAGGATGCCGGGCGCTTATCAAGGGCAAAGAGAAAAGGTTCGGACAAGAGCAGCAACACGGGTAGCAGCAGAAGCAGACCAGCAACCGAGGACACAGTACACACCAAGTCGAGTCCGGAGGCCGCACCCAAGTCCACCGCCTTGCCCGACAGACGACCAACGCGAGGCAAGGGTGGCGGAACACCACACGCTCGCCGTGTTCGGAAGGGTACAGTCGGCCAGGCGGTTGCGTCACAGTGCTTGGCGGATGTCAACGTCAGGCCAGCGCGGTCCGTCCAAACCGGCAACCGCACCGCGGGCAAAGTGCGTTCTTCAACAGCACCGCGCCAGAGGGCTCCTAGAGACTTGCAACTCGGATACGGATAGCAGCGATACGCAATCAGACCGTACACTCTCAAACGACTTCTTGGGGTAATGGGGCACGGACGGAGCTACACTCGCGTCCAGTGTCTTGATGAGTGGGGTGGTGACAGCCAGCGGGCGACCGAGCGCCGGCGGGGAAGTGAGTTGACGCCGCTGACGGGCGCCGATGTGCCGTCCTCCACAGCACCCAGAGCCGTCAACGGCACAGCTACAATCGGGTCCGCAAGCTGATCGATTGGAGCGGCCCGCCCGACGGCGCGCACCCAGGGAAGCGTTTACTGGTACCCTGTTCAGCCCGCCACTCCACGCTCGGCCCTTGATGCGGTGGCAGCGCCACCGTGGATGTCGTCCTGTCCGTTTCAGACGGCACCGGCGGGTCCACCGGTGACCGAGCAAAGCGGCCACGAGGGCGTACACGGCACAACAGGTAGGCAATCAGTTTTGGGTCACGGGCCAAGCCAGCAGGGGCATGCCGGGAAAATAAGGGTGGGGTAGAAGGAAGGATAGGAAGCACAACAAGAACCAATGGGCCGACAATGAGGGTCGACGTGCGGATGGCCAACGAGCGACACGCCAGGCAGGTGCTGGCGGTCATATGCCCGTCCCCGTCTGCCGCATGTGTCGTGCGACATGGGGAGTGGACCAGATGCACCACACCACGTGTCATGCCAAGTGCCAGAGGGTTGTTTGGGAAGTGTTGTTTGTCAGGTTTATTGCTGTCTTTCCAATTTTGGCCGATCTGGTCGAAGTCAAGATAGGGTCTGGGTCATCGTCCCATTGGTCGATCCTCTGTATCCGGCTGAATGGATGGCTGAGACACAGTTTCGCACTTCTTGGCATCGACCGGATCGGCCAAAACTGGGAAGACAGCAATAACTTGCCCCCACAAGTCCACAGGCTGTGATCCGTTGGTTCGAGCACCTCGCATGCTTGATGGGTCTTGTCTTTCCGAGCTCCCTGCCGACCCGGCATCGCCCACGCGACACCCCGGCAATCCTCCTTCGCCCACGCGATACCCCGGCAATCCTCCTTCGCCCTCTCTGAATGCATTGACACCTCCCTTGCTTCCATCATGGCCCCTCCAAGGAAGTGTGCGTTTGTACCGGCTGCGCTTTTGTCTATGTGTAGAGGTCGCCGGAATGCCGCCGCTATCTGCACGGGCCAGTCTGCCTACCGGTTTCTTGTCGGCGGCGCGCGGCGGTGGCAGTGGCTGCCGCGCCTGGATGCGGCCGAAAGTTCGAGGCATCGGCTACGCTCCGCTGAAGCAACCCATTCTGGTGCGTCTGGGGTTTGTATGGCGCTATCGTTGCAGTGTACCAAGCTCCCCTCGTCGCAGGTGCAGGTGGACATCTCCGTGTCGGCTGACGAAGTGATGGCGGCCTACGAGTCGGTACGTATAGTGCTCTACAAAGCTGCGTGATCCGTTTGTTTTTTTCTACGACCGTCACGATGCAGCCTGCGCCGTTGTTTGCACACTAGACAAGCCGCTGGCGCGACGTTGCTTGGGTTGATGCTTACTTTGCAGCTGCTTTGAGATCCTCGTGTTTCCATCTGACCCCTGCACCCCCACCCTCCCACAGGCGATCCAGGAGCTGGCACTCGAAGGCGACCTCCCCACCCCCTCCACTGTCGACGCGGTCACGTCGGCGTTTGGCGCACCTGCCGTCGCGTCCGCCTCCGTTGGCCGCGTCATCTCTTCCGCCGTCCCCGCCGCTCTCGCCCAGTTGTCTCTCACCCCCATTGGCCAGGTGCGGTTAGGCGACGACGACGACGCGGCGGCAATCGTTGCCGCCTTCACTCCGACCGCCCCGCTGGCCTTTTCCGTGACCATGGACGTGTGGCCGGTGGCGTCGCTGAAGGGCTCTCACCGGGGGCTCTCCGTGACCGTTCCCCGCGGGTCTGTCTCGGGTGACGCCGCGTCCGACGCGGCAGTGGAGCAAGCGCTGGCCATGCTCCGCGCCCAAGAAGCGACATACGTGCCCGCCGACGGAGAGGTGGCTGTCGCCGGCGGCGGGGCGATCGTCGAACTCGCCGGCTACGTGCGCGCGCCCGATGGCAGCCGTGGACCGCCCCTACCCGACGGTATTGGCGACGGGGAGCCGGTGGAATTGGTGTTGACGCCCGGCGGCGGCATGGCCGCCTTTGTCGACGCCGTCCTCGGCCTGCGCATCGGCGAGACAGGGGTGGCCGAAGTCGTTTTCCCACCGACGGCCGGGCGGGTGGAGCTCCGTGGTGTCGCCGCAGTCTTTGACGTCAAGCTCCTGGCGGTCACCAAGGCGGTGCTGCCGCCGCTCGACGACACGTTTGCGGCGGCGGTCGCGCCGCCCGCCAAGACGCTCCACGAGTTGCGGACGTCCATCCGCGGCTCGCTCGCCGCCGAAGCCGCTGTCACCGAGGCAGAAGCCGTCGCGTCGGCGGTTGAAGACGCTCTGGTCGGCATGGCCGCCGTCGACGTGCCTGAAACGCTCGTGGAGGAAGGCGTCCGCCGCCGCTTTGGTCGCATGCTCACCGCCCTTAAGGAGCAAGGCACGGTGCCGCCCGACGAGTGGGCCGCGATGGTAACCCCGGAGCGCTACGAGCTGTACAAGACTGGCGCGCGGGCGGGGGTGGAGCAGACGTTGGCCCTCAACTTTGCGCTCGCGGCTGTGGCGGCGGCGGAGGGGCTCGCCGCCGACCCAGCAGACGTGGAGGATCAGGTGGAACTCGCGCGGCTGGCGCTCAAGGGCGCCCCGATGGAAGATGAGGAGGCCGTGCGGGACCGCATCCGGGCGCACCTGGAGCGCAAGGTGGTGATGGACGTGCTGATGGAGCACGCGGTGGTCACGTGGGTAGAGCCAGAGGTGGCGGCGTAGATGGGGGATGAGGGGGACTTGTGGGGCGGGGCGGACTTTTTTGTTGGGCGACACGAGGAGGGACAAGCAAAGCCGTCGTATGGTGCGTGTCCCAAAAGTGAGACATCGCGGTTTTTTCTTTTTTTCTCGGCCCACTGGCCTTCTGCAGCGGTCCGATAATGTAATGTGACCCACT
>ENA-ORXR01005202-ORXR01005202.1-marine-metagenome-genome-assembly--contig:-NODE-5202-length-10454-cov-11.546208_pt1 | contig 10454 bp, 5 predicted proteins | sample MGYA00237866_ERZ511479 | MGnify/ENA metagenome assembly ERZ511479 | reverse complement strand
GAAAGGAATGGGCTAGAGGCGAAACGGTGGGGACGTCTGATGCGGCGGGGCAGGAAAAGCAGGGAGCGGGAAATGGTCACGGGGGTAGTGGCAGGAGCGGGAAATAAAAGCAACAGCATCAAGGGGCAGTTGCTGGTCCCTCGAGGCAGCGGATGTACCCGTGCCGCCCCCCACCCCCCCCGGACTCTCTCGCCCGCCACGCCACCCACGCCTACTCCGCGACCGCCGAGGGTACAGCCGCTGCAACCCCGTTCCCGTCGCGCCCCCCGCGGTGATATTCACGTGTCCCGTGGTACCTAGCCCTGCAAAGCACGACAACAAGCTGGTGATGAATGGGAAAACCTGGGAAACTGACATGAGCACACCCTCCGATGACCTACCAAGCGGCCTCCCCCTGGCCCGTCGCCGCCCACACCGACGCGGCCGCCTCCCTCACCACGGGTCACCCCCGCTGCCCTCATCTCCAACGTAGCTGTCCGTCTTAAACCCTGTTTCGGCACTCCCAGTAGCCGCTGTCGCGGGTGCTGCCGCCCTTCAGCGCCGCTGGCGACGGTTGGCAGCAACGGGGACAGCGGTCAGACGCACTCACTGGTCGTGTAAGAAATGAACAGGACCCGCATAAAAGGCATCCCGCGCCACAAACAAGAAAAGCAGACCAGACAAAGCTGGCAGGAGTTCGGAAAAACGCACAGGGGCGAGTGTAGCGGGCACCAGAAGGCCAGACCGAAGCGCGAAGGGCGGGGACGAAGATGCGCCCAAACGATGCTGCCTGGGGGCTGCCGTGTAGACCCCCTAGACACCGCAGTCGGGGAGTGCTGATCCTGCTCTGTGAGGCGGGGGGGCCAAGAGCGTCAAAAAACAGCGATACTGAGGTGGCCAGGAAGTCTTTGCGAAGTTGTCCAGAGAAAGTACTTTATTTGGACCTCTGAAATGCAGAGGCCAGCAGGCCCGGCTAGATCCGCCTCCAGTGCATCGAGCGAGCGCGCATTGCTGGCCCGCCTACTGGTTGCCTGTGGGCGCCTTTTGCCGTTGACAGTGCGCATGCCCCCCTCCAGGGCACCCCTAAGCGGCCTTGTCTGCCACTTTTGGGCGGGCAAACGCCCGGCCCCCGGTCACAGGTCACTGAGAGGCCATTTTTCGTTGGGGAGGGTGAGGCTGACCGCACGACGCGCCCCCCACCCCCCTGACAGGCACCACTGGTCACTTTTCTGCTGGCTGGGGCGCGCACGGGAGCGCCCTCCGGCGTCCGCGTCCCTGCGCCCTTCACAGGCACCCCTGGGAGCGTCTTTCGTGGGCAACTGAGACCACCTGTGCGCGATCTGGCGCCCTCGGCCCCACCTCCGTCACAGCCATCGCTGACCGTGATGTTCTTGGCCGCTGCGCGGTCGCAGGCTGGCACGGCGCTTGCACCGTGCCCCCACGAGAGCTTTCTTGGCTGCACCTTTTACTCCCGCTCGCCGCTTCCCCCTCACCACCTTTGTGGGTGCGCCCCCCCCCGTCTTCACGATCACACCTCCGTGGCCTTGCCGCCCCCGCTTTTTTATGGGCTCCTGGTGACGAGGGGCGCCATTGGCAGGCGCCGCCGCTGACTTGGGCGGGCGCCGCCATCGCCTCTATGGTCGGGCGGTTGGTACCGCCACCCCCCCGCGCGCAACGACGGGTGTCGCTGCCCCCACCCCGACCACCACCCCCACCTGCCGACCACGGGCGCCTCTGCCCCCACCCCGACAACCAGCGCCTGTGGGCGCGGCGGCCAGGGTCTTCCCCCCCCCCACCAGGTGGCCGGCGCCACGACCCTGCAGCCGCCGACCACCGGCGCCGCGGCCCCCGCTCCATCGACCACCACCTGTCGCGGCGGCGGCAGAGGTCTCCTCCCCCCCCCTCTAGGCCGCCCGTGCCGTGCCCCTGCAGCCGCGGACCACCGACGCCGAGGCCCCGACCCCATCGACCAGCACCTGTCCCGGCGGCGGCAGAGGTCTTCCCCCCCCCCGCCTGGCGGCCGGTGCCGCAACCTCGCGGCCGCGGAAGACCGGCGCCTCTGGCCCCACCCCATCTCCCACCACCTGTGGGCGCGGCGGCCACGGTCGTCGCGCGGCCACGGGGCAGGCCGTGCCGCCACTCCGCAGCTGCCGACCACGGGCGCCGCTATGCCGACGCCGACCACCAGCGCCTGTGGGCGCGGCGGCCAGAGTCGTCCCCCCCCCCTCCAGGTGGCCTGTGCCCCGACCCTGCAGCCGCCGACCACCGGCGCCGCGGCCCCCGCCCCATCGACCACCACCTTTCGTGGCGGCGGCCGAGGTCTTCTCCCCCCCCGCCTGGCGGCCGGTGCCGCGACCTCGCGGCCGCCGACGGCGCGAGCCACTGCGCCCGTCCCATCCATCACAACCTCTGGGCAGTTAGGCTTTCGTCGTCGCCCGCCCCTGCGGGCGGACTGTGAGTCCACCCCGCCTCCGCAGACCACCGGCGCCGCGGTCCCCACTCTATCGACCAACACCCGTGATGGCGGTGGGCGAGGTCTTCTCCCCCCCGTACTGGCGGCCGGAGCCGCGACCTCGCGGCCGCGGACAACCGGCGCCGCTGGCCCCACACCATCGCCCACCTCCTCTGGGCGCGGCATCCAGGGCCGTCTCGCGGCCTCGGGGGCAGGCCGCACCGCCACCCCGCGACTGCCCACCACGGGCTGCGCTACCCCCACCCCGACTACCAGCGCCTGAGGGCGCGGCGGCCAGGGCCGTCCCGCGCCCACGGGGGCAGGCCGCACCGCCACCCCGCGACTGCCGACCACGGGCTGCGCTGCCCCTGCCCCGACCACCAGCGCCTGCGGGCGCGGCGGCCAGGGTAGTCCCCCCCCCCGCCAGGCTGCCGGTACCGCTACCCTGCAGCCGCCGACCACCGGCGCCGCCGCCCCCGCCCCATGGACCAGCATCTCTGGGCGCGTCGGATTTCGCCTTCGCCCGCATCTTCCGGTGGACGGTGCCGCCACTCGGCGGCCGCCGACGGCGGACGCTGCTGCCCCCGCCCCAGCAACCACCACCTGTCGGCACGGCGGCCGAGGGCTTCCCCGTCCAACCCTGGCGGCCCGTGCCGCGACCGCGCGGTCGCCGACCACCGGCGCTGCTGGTCCCATCCCTTCTCCCATCACCTCGGGGCGCGGCGTCCAGCTTTGTCTCTAGGCCACGGGGTGAGGCGGTGCCGGTCTTCGCGACGGCGGCGATTTTGGCCTGCCCGCGGAGCTATCGGCCTCCCCATCTGCGGCTGGCCGTGATGCTGCCATCCTTTGCTGGCTGGTGGCCTGTATTGGTGCATGGTGCAAGTGCGTGGTGATGGGAGGCGCTGTTTCTGGCGCGACGTTTGACGTGGGTGCCCGTGGCGGGTCGCAGCCATCTTTGAGGAGGGGGCGATGGGGTTATCGGTCTTGGTCCCTTTAAGCGTGGCACTCTTGGCTTGGGGCAGAGGGTTTCTTTCTGGAAAGAGTGGTATCCCATACATTGTTACATGGGAGGGGGGATGTGGGGGAAGAATGTTCACGCGTTGTTGTGGTCATGCACGATAGAGGTAAACGAACATGGAAACGACCAGGATAACAGAGAAACAGAGAAGCAGGTAGATCCGACACCAGACCTGACAGAGGCAAAAGAGAAGCAATAAAAGAGGCGCCCAACCGCGGACGTAGGCCCACACACGATCAAGAACTTGCGCTTCGGCAATCTTCGCTCTCGCCCGAGCCGTTGCTCGTGCTACTTGCAACAGACCCTGCCGACATGGATCGTACAGACGGCGAAGTTGAAGACGACAAAGACGATGGACGGCCGGGGGATGAAGAGCGTGACGAGGAAGACGATGCTCGAGAGGACGGTGGCGTTGGTGGAGGCTGGATCTCCTCGGCCGGCCGGCAGTCGCAGCCGGGGACCTCGCAATGGTTGACGACGTACGCGTGAAAAAAGGCCGTGAGTGGGCGGTGGGTGACCTCTGGTAGCCTCGCCTTGCCAACCCCGAGGTGCTTGCGGTACTTTACGCGCAGGTTGTTGAACGCCCCGTGCAGCCTCATCTGCACGATGAAACGGTCCTGTCCGAGGTAGGTAAGGTGTGTTTTCAGCGGCTTGTTGAGACTGTGGCGGTTCTCCGCCGCCGACGTCTTGTGGCCGCTTGAGCGGCCCGGGTACATGTTGGCGTCAAACATTGGGGAGCAAACGTGGCCGGGGGCGTGGAACCGGTCCAAAGCCCAGGTCGTCGCCGAGAGCCGCACTAGCCACGGCATGCGACGGGTGGCGTTCCGAGCCGCCTGGCATGCCGTGTCAAAGTAGATGACGTACGGCAGGCGAGGGAAGCGGGCGGCCAGCGCCGACACGATGCACGCGGGGCTCTCCACGTCCTCCAACATCTCAAACCCCAGCAAAATGCCACAGCTGCAAAGGAAGCTCACGACGCCAGGGGCGAACACCTTGGACGCCTTGAACTCGTGTCGGCAGTCGTCGTCTCCAATGGCCTTGCTCTCTTTGGCCTCCTTGCTCCGTCCCGCTCGCCGCTTTCCACTCCCTGCCGCCTTGCGCTTTTTACGCAGCGCCGCCGCCCGGTCGTCCCGCGGCCCCGGCCGCACTTGGTCGAGCAGCGGCCACACTTGCCCACTGGCCACCTCCCGAGCCTGCTGCAGCGCGCGCTCCGTTGACAGCTCGTGCGCCCGCAAGCCAGATCTAGGGTCGGCCGTCCCGTTCTTACGCCGCCAGGTTGTGAACTTTCCCGCTGAAGTGTCCTGCCACATGCTCTGGTATATCTTGGAGTCCTCAGTGGCCTTGAGCGCCCATAGTCGCTCGACGTGTCTGTCCGTCTCCATCGAGAAGAGCACCAACTCGCCGATGGCCTGGCACAACAGCGGGTCCGCGTCCATGTCGTCCGCCACTTGCAACAGAAAGGGCACCAGGACGTTGACGCCGTGCACGCAGTCCATCAGCTTGAGCCACACCGACTGCTTCTCGCCGCGGACGAGCGCGCGGCCGAGGCGTCGCAGCTGCTTCTCGATGCACCCGCCAAAGATGCCAATGACGGGCTCGGCAACGAAAGCCCGAAAGAATGTCCGCACGTTGCTCCAGCGCTGGCTAACCACCGCCGCCGACAGACTCTGCCCCGCGCCGATCGCAGGCGCCGAACTGACAATGGACTTGAACGGAGCCGACGTACCTGCCGAGGATGACCCCGATGTAGACTGTACCGACGAGGCCTCGTCGTTGATGCCCTTGTCCGTCGCGGCGCTCGAGGCGCCCCCCGATCCGGAGCCGTCGCCGTCCGTCTGCTCTGCCTTCAGAGACCCGGTACCCTCATTGTAGAAGGAGAAAAACAAGTAGCTGCCTGCCCACTCGGCAGTCTTGGCGCGGTTGACCCGGCCCAAGTCGATGCCGGGGGTCTCGGTCCCGCACTTTGCGAATTTGGCCATCTTGGGCCCGTCTGCTTTGGCGACGGCGCACGCCTCGTTCCATTTCAGCTTCACCCTCTTGCGCACCACCCGCCGCACACCCGCCACGCGAGCGACGCACCCCTCGGCGATGGGGACGGGCACGGTCGGGCAGTTGGCCGTGTCGCGCACAAATGGGTGAGTCTTGTTCTTAAACGGCGCCAGAGTCTGCCCGTCGCAGATTATATGCGTGTACGGGCGACGTCGGGAGCGGCGGCAGTTGGTGCAGTGGTACACCTGGGGCGGCACGATCAGCGTCTTGGCGTAGAGCTCCGTCGCCGTCGTGATGACCTGGCGCAACACGCCCACGTCCCTCCCGTGCAGCGCAGAGTTGGCGTGCATCTGGAAGGCCATGACCGCCGACGAGGCAGCCAAGCTGCTTTTCGTGGTGAGCGTAATGTTGATGATGACGTCCAAGAACGTGCGGGTGAATAGCGTCTCGGAGCTAGTGGCGAACAGGGCGTGTGACGTGCCGTCGAACCGGACCAAGTTGTTGTCCGCCGGGCAATCAGGGCACTGCCAGGTGCCGGTCCGGGCGTTGACGAAGCCGTCGAGGGAGATGATGATAGCATTCTTGATCTTGAGGTTGGGGGGGCTAGGCTGGGCCGTGCCGTGCACCAGACACACCGACTCAGAGAGCACGTCGGGGTACGTCGCGATGACGCCGCCGATTGATCCGGTCTTTGCGCTGTGGCCGATCGCGGAACAGAGCTCCACCTCTGCGGTGCACGGGAGCAGGTTACGGCTCCGCCGCGGCCAGTCGACATCGCGAAAGGGCGACGCCGCGTGCCGGGCCGCAAGGTCCTTGGCCACCTCATCAGCGCGGTCGTCGGCGCCGTCGTCCCTGTCATCGTCGTCCTCAGCGGGCCCAGGGGGGCTAACTGCGCGCGCATGGATGCAGGTCCTGTTGCTCGTGCGGCAGAGCGGGGCCTGGCAAAAGACTCTCTGGTTGCGAGCCGTCGCCGGCGGCTTCTCGACTGTTGCCCACAGGTCGTCGGCGTTGACCACATGTAGCTCCCCCTCATTAGGAAGGTGGGCGACGTGAGAGCTCGTGGGCTCCATGCCGCCGTTGGTGAGCTGGTTGGCGAGTTGAGGGTGCCGGGCGTGCAGCTGGGTCAACCCCGCGTAACCGAACGCAGCGGCCAAGTACTTGTGCGCCTCGTTAAGAGCGATGGCGTGCTTGCACGATGATGACAACCCGCGCTTCATCTGCATGGCCACAGACTCGGCCTCCCGGCGGCCGTGACAAGAGCAGTAGAACCGGGCCTCGTCCATTACCACCGCCGCCCACACAACGCAGCTATGCTTGAGGTCTTGCACGACGATCGCCTTCCCGCCCATGACGGCGCGCGCCGACGCACGCGTGCCGTCGTAGACGCGGGTGTACCGCGCAAATCGGCCAACGACCACCCCGCATTGCTCCTTGAACAGCTCCACTAACCGCCTTGTTGAAGCCCGCTCTTTTTGCTTCACGACGCGGGCCGCGCTGCGCTGGCGGCGGCGCAAACTAGCATTGGATGGGGAGGGAGACGACGCTCGACCCGCCGCGTCCGCGCGCCGCTGCGCGCGCGCGCTCTTGGTCGACGGCCGCGCCTCGGGTCCATGGAGCGGCTCGGCGCCAGTCTCTTCCCCGACGCTCCGAATCGCGCGAGAGGCCACAACCGCCTGGTGGTAGATGCTCTTGGAGGATTGGTTGGCCTCAAAGTACTCGTCCAGGAAGTTGCGCACGCTGCAGGGCACGAGTAGCGTCTCTGCCGTCCCACCATGGTGCACCTCGGGGAGGGGCTCGCCCAGGGAAAAGCTGCTGCTGCTGCAGCCGTCGCTCACAACCGATGAGTGCGCCTCGGCTGTCCTCCCGCTGGCACCCTCCGCTGTGATGAGGGTCTCGTTCACACCTCCATCACCCGCCGGTTTCGTGATGGGACCATCGCGGCCAGCCGTCACGGCATCAGTGGCACCCAATGGGTGTGTGTGGCTGTCCACGACGCCAATCTCCAGCGAGGTACCCTCCGCGCGGCCCACGTCAACTTCACCACCGCTAGCGTTGCCACCCACACGCACGACACCGGGTGTAGCGCCGTGTGGCTCAAGCTGCATGGAGCCAAGGAGGTCGTCGAGATCACCGAGACCCCGCTCCCAACCAGGCCCGTCACCGTCCCCACCTTCCTCATCAACGGCGCCCGCAATCTCCATTAAATCTTTGGCCTCGTCCGTGCACCCACCAGCCATGATCGCAGGTTCCGGCACCAACAAAAGGCAGCCGACACGCCGGCAACAGGTGTACCCACCCAGCCCTAGACAGAAACACGAAAAGGATGTATGCTGCACAACGCAAGAGGGGGGGCAGGGGTGCCAGGTGGTGCCAAGGGCCGCCAGGGCAGGCAAAACAGATGAGGTAGTGTGGAGCGGCAGGGAGGCACAACCGGGGGCGGGCGCGCGGGTGGGGGCCAGGGGCCGCCACGGCACGACAAAAAGAGGAGGTAGTGCGGAGCGGCAGGGAGGCACAACCGGGGGCGGGCGCGCGGGCGGGGGCCAGGGGCCGCCACGGCACGACAAAAAGAGGAGGTAGTGCGGGGCGGCAGGGAGGCACAACCGGCCGCCAGAACACGACAGAAACGGGGAGGCAGTGCCGGGCGTCAGGGAGGCGGAGCGAGGGGCGAGGGCGCGGGCGGGGGCGGCAGGGGCCGCCAGCGCCCGCCACAACCGGGGAGGTGGTGGGAGGGAGCAGCAAGGCACAACGCGGCAGGGAGGCCACGCGCACGCTACTGGCGTTGTTGAGGAAAACGCCGCTGCCCGCGTGGGCGCCGACCCCGAGGGGGGGGGCAAGTGGACGGGGGCGCGGGTAACAACGGGGCCGCCGGAGCGGCGGCAGGGAGCGCGAGGGAGCGCCAGGGCGCCCAAACGACGGGACGGAGCGCGTGGGCAGGGTGGCACGACGGCGGCGACGGCGACGGACGTCGGTGGCAGCACGGGCCCAAGAGATTCCAATTTGGAATAGAATCCTGGTGGGGCCCGGGCGCGACCGCGCGGGCCCGAGGACGGGCCCAGGGCGGATGCACGGGGGTGCCCCTGTTCAATTCGCAGGCGCCAGGAGGGGACCATGCCCAGCGGGCTCAATCTGGAGGGTATGGGAGATGCATCGATATGATTGGGCCTCGGTCGCATGCAACATTTCAACGGCCAGGAGCCGCCGAGGGGCGGGCCCCGAACCGGCCAGGAAACCCCCCGGAGGCCCGCCTGCCAGTTGACACCCATGTACCTCCAAGATTGCTGGCTGCAAAGAAGAAGGCGTATTTCCTGCCTCCTCTGATCGCGGGATGGTCAGCGGTCCCAGAGCATCTGAAGAGTGCAACGCGGATTGGATTGTCAGAGAGTTGACAGCCAGGAGTTCTTTCCAACGAGATCGGAGGACCCGTACATACCCGTTCCATGCACATACCTGAGTTCGGATACCGAGAACGATTTCTGTCCAATTGTTAGCAAACCGGTGCACATGACTCTCGCTAACGATAGGCTATCGTCGGCCGTTGCTCTGCGCTCCGGACAATCACAGTCTATCGTTAGCCAATTCATGTGCGCGCCAGACCACTCTCAGCCGCACAAAGTATCCGCTTCGGTCGTAGCATGAAATATTTGAGGGCCCGTCCGTTTTCAAGCCATCTTCAGCACATTTTCTGCAACCTTTTCAAAAATCTCTTTGTTGTTCTTAGGTAAGAGCACTGCCAACAACGTCCGCATCGAGCCAGTTCCACAAAATTGAAGGGCGTCACGTATGTCACCGTGTAGGCTCGTGATTGGGTGTCGAGCCCGTGTCGAGCCCTTTACGAAAGGGCCGTCACGGGCCTAATGTAGTTGGCAAAGGACAGAGGCTACTTTTTGAAATGGTTTGCGGAATGCGACGGCGACGTTGGTGGTGGGGTCACGGCTCCAAGGAAGTAAGTAACAGGGGTACCGAGTAAGTATGGAATATTCTTGTGAGTAACTGAGCCATATTTCTCGCTGCCAAACGAAATACATTACCTGGTCCTCAGCAGCAATTAAGGTGGAACTCCGCGATGCTCACTTTTCTATCGCGCCTGTGGTCGACTTCTCAGCAACAGGATGGTGTAGTGAAGCCTTGAGGAGATGCATATGTCCGCCGGCTCGTAGGACAACGGCGGCAGTGATACTGAGTGCGACAGCTCTGAAGAGTGTGGACAGCCTAGGGCAAGAAACGACAATGGTTATGTACGTTTATTCATGCTATCCTGCTCGTTCCATGCACCCATCATATCTTGATCGCCGAGGCCGACTGAAGCGCGCGGGGGGGGCGACGGAGAGACGCCTTCGACGGAGAGGAGGTAGGAGCGGGGGGGGGCGGGGACCACCACTCTGCCATGTACTGCCAGCAATGGCGCGTGGGCGGCGGCGCGCCGCGGCCGCCGACGATGCTCCCATTCGGGAGAGGTGGTGGTGGCTGCGGCGATCGCGGCGGCCGCGACATCAAAGGGGGAGGTCATTTCGCCAGAAACCTCGGTCGTGCAGCCGGCCTTCACTGCCTGGACACACCCCCGGCGGCGGAAATGCTGTTCACGACGCAAGTACCTGTGGTGTGAGCGCGAGCAGAGGGGTGAGGAGTGAAGAGAGGCAGATACATGAGAGTGGGTACAGCGAGACGGGGGTGGGAAACCAATATGAGATCGAGGAGCAAGACCAAATTAGTCGTCAGAACAGTAGTAAACGCATTGTTCCCGCCCCGAGACGAAGACAGTGGTAATGATAGTGGCCGCGTGGAGGCGTCAACCAATTGGACAGATAGCCAGTCACGACGATGCGGCAGGGGGTGTGTTAGCGACGGTAGGAGGGGGGGAACCGTAACACCCGTGGGAGGAGGTAACAATGGCGATAGGGACGGGGACGCGCGCGAATACAATGCTGGTGAGGAGGAAGGTTGTGCTGGACGTGATGGGGAGGGGAGAGTGGTGACGCTTGTGGGGGGGGAGGAGGTGGTGGCCGGGGAAGCGATGGC
>ENA-ORXR01005201-ORXR01005201.1-marine-metagenome-genome-assembly--contig:-NODE-5201-length-10455-cov-8.142320_pt1 | contig 10455 bp, 5 predicted proteins | sample MGYA00237866_ERZ511479 | MGnify/ENA metagenome assembly ERZ511479 | reverse complement strand
CGGCAGACGCGGCGCCCCCAGCGTCGCCCGCCATGGCGGGCCGGGTCCCCCCCACGCCCGCGGCGGACCGCGCCGCCGAGCCGACCGCCTTTGACCACCACACCTACGGGGCGGCGGTCGATTGGACCCCCCACTGCCTGCTCGTCCACGGGGTGCCGACGCTCCTCGTGTGCGCCGAAGTGCACTACTTTCGGCTGCCCGACGCGTCGCGCTGGCGCGACGTGCTCCTCGCCCTCCGCGCCGCCGGCTTCAACGCGGTGCGCCTCTACCTCCACTGGGGCGCCCACTCCCCCGCGCCCGGCACGTACGTCTTTGACGGCAACCGCAACGTGTCGCGGCTGCTCGCGCTGTGCACCGCCCTGCGGCTGCTGGTCATTGTTGCGCCGGGCCCGTACATTTGCGCCGAAGTGCAAGCCGGCGGCTACCCGGCGTGGCTCGTTGCCCGCCGCGGCGTGCGCGTGCGGCACCTGTGTTGGCCCCCCGTCGGGCTGCGCAAGCGGTGGGACGCTGCCTTCCACGCCGCCTGCGTCGAGTGGCTCGCCGCCGTCGTGCCGCTCGTGGCCGCCCACGAGCGCACCGCGGACGCGGGCGGCTGCGTTGTGGCGGTGCAGGTGGAGAATGAGCTGCGCCAGTCGCTCGGCGGCGTCGACGTGGCGCTCAACGCCGAGGTGCGGGCGGTGGCCGAGGCGGTGCGCGCGGCGGGCTGCACCGTGCCGCTCTTCCACAATGACGACTCGGCGGCGGGGTCGTGGGCGACGGGCAAGCGCGCGCGGAAGGCGGTCGCCGGCGGTGCCCGCCGCGGCGACCGCAGCTACCGGTCCGACTTGTACGGGTTTGACTTGTACTTTACGTTTACGCCGGGCTGCGCGTCGGGCGACGCGTCCTCGTGTCAGGTGGGGATGTTGGAGCTCGGCGGCGCCGCCGCGTGCACGCAGCTGCTGTGCGGCCTCGGCGGGACGGGCGTGGGCGGGGCGGATGGCGCCGCCACGCGCTGCTGCTTCCACCCAGACGTGCGGTATGTGGCGCCGCCGGCGGTGGGGTGGACGACGGCGTCCATGGCCGGCGCCGTCGACGGCCTCGAAGAAAAGATGCGGCGGATTGGGGGCTCGGCCGCCACCGCGCCGCCGATCGTTGCGGAAGGCCAAGTCGGGTGGATCAACCAGTGGGCGCGCACGCGCGGCTACGACGACGTGTACGACTTTTTTGGGGAGGCCTTTTCGTCGACGCTCGCCGTCTCCCTCGCCGCCCAGGGGGTGACCATTGCCAACTGGTACATGGCGGCGGGGGGCACCAACTATGGGTGCATTGGCGACACGGAGGTGTACACCTCGTACGACTACTCGGCGTTTGTGCGGGAGTATGGCAAGCTGTCGATGCGGGGGCGGCGGCTGCGCCGCGTGTCCCTCTTCCAACGCTCCTTTGCGGGGGTGGGGCTCGCCGCCTGCGCGCGGCTGGCCGACCGCAAGGCCGCCGCCGCGTCTGTGCCGGGGCTCCTCCTCTGTGCCCGCCGCGCGGTGGCGCCCATCCCCGTCGTCGGCGGCGGCGGCGGCGCGCCAGCGGCGGTCGACGGCGGCGGCGACGCCCCGCTCGACGGCACGTCGCGGCGGCCGACCTTCCTCTTCCTCCGCAACTTTGGCCCCGACGCGTCCCCCCCGGTGTGCTACTCGGTGGCCGTGGCCGGCGTGGTCGCCAGGGGCACCCTCCCCCCCCGCGCCGCCGCGATTGTGCCCGCCACCTACCCCCTCACGCCAACCTTTTCCGTGCACGTTGCGACCGTGCCGGTGCTCGTGCGGGGCGTCCACGCGGGCGCCGACGTGTGGGCGCTCGCCGTGCGCCCCGCCGAGGCGGGGGTGCTCGTGCTGCACGCTGCCGCGGCGGCGACGCCGCCGCCGGTCGTGACGGTCACGTGGGCGGCGCTCGACGGGTCGGCGGCGGGGGCGGTCGCCGCGTCCGCCGCCGACCCGGGCGCGACGGTGCCCGTGACGGAGCGGGTGCCCCTCGACGAGCTGCCGCTCGGCGAGGCGCCGCCGGCGGGCGCCGCGGCGGCGCCCGTTGCCCTTGTGGCCACCACCGAAGCCGTCGGCGGCTTGTGTTACACGCTCACCGTGCGGCGGGGCGGCCTCGTTGCCGCCGTTTCCGTCGGCGACGGCGGCGGCGGCTCGGCCGTGGTGCTCCGCCTGCTCGCCATTGCCGACGCGGACGCCGACTCGCTGACGGCCGAGCTGTCGGCCGTGGAGGCGCACCACTTTCCGGTCGCCGCGCCCGCGGCGGCGGGTGCGGCGGCGGCCGCCTCTGCCCCGGGTGGTGGCAAGGCGCCGCCCGCGGTGGCGGCGGCGCAGCGGTTTGGCATTGCCTGGGGGGGGGCGGAGGAGCTCGCCTTTGACCCGGCGACGGGGGGGGGGGGGCGCCGTCGACGCCTGCGCCCGTGTACTTGCTACGGGGGGAGACTGCCGCTGGCGGCAGCGGCAGCGCCGGCGGAGACGACGTAGACGCGTGCGCCGCCGTCGATGGGGACAGCCGCTTGTCGGCCGTGACGGCTGAGAGTGGCGGCGGCGCCGACGGGGGAGCGCCATCGACGGCCGGCGGCGCCGACGGCGGCAGCGGGAGCGGCAGCGGCGGCAGCGGCTGCCGCCCCCCCGAAGCGTTTACGCCCCTCCCCGCGGCGGTGCTCGCCGTCTGCCCCGGCTTGTACGTGCTGCCGCCGGCGGGGGCGGCGGGCGCCCCCCCCCCCCCCCCCCCCCCCGGCGCCCTGTCGGCCGACGCGCGGCGGGTGTTGGCGTCCCCCGCGCACGCCGTGCCGCTCGTCGAGCCGCTCGTGCGGTCCGTCGACTGGGCGGCCGACGTGGCGTGGACGCCCATCACGTATGGGGATCGGGACCCGCTGTACCACCACTACACGAGCGGCCACGTGGCGTACCGCCTGCGCTTCCGGCTGCCCCGCCGCCGGCGGGGCGGCGGCGGTGCGCCCCGCCGGCCGACCGTGCGGCTAACACTCAACGTGCGGCACGTGGGGACGGTGTGGGTCGACGGCGTCGCCGTCGGCGGCCAAGTGTGTTACAGCCACAACGCGGTGAGCGCGGGCGCGATGCACTTTGGGGACGTGGCGTACGCTGGGCGCAAGTCGCACGACTTGACGCCGCACCTCGACGCGGCCGCCGCCGACGGTGGCGACCACACGGTCGTCATCCTCGTCGAGTCGCTCGGCCAATCCCGCTCGCCCTTCCTCCTCAACGACGTGCGCAACCGGCGGGGGCTCCTCTCCGCGCGCCTCTCCCGCGTCGCCACCGACCGCCGGTGGGACATTGCGGGGGTGGACGTGACCAAACTGCGGGACCCGTTCAACACGTCGGGGCTGCCGCTGGAGCGGGAGGCCGCCGCCGCGTCGCTGCCCGACGTGGCCGCGGCTGCGTGGGCGCCCCTGCGCGGGGCGGGCGCCGCCGCCGCGTCGTCGCTGTCGCTGCCGCTGACGCCGCGGGGCGGCCTCGTGTGGCTGCGGGCGACCTTTGACGCGCCCGCCGCGGCGGTGGGTGGGCGCTCGGGTGGCTGCGGGCGGGGCGGCGGGCTCGTCTACCCGCTCCGCCTCGCGCTCGACGGGCCGACCGCGTCGGCGCACGTGTGGGTCAATGGCCTCCTCGTCGGCCGCTACGTGGAGGCGCTCGGGCCCCAGTCGAGCTTTTACATCCCCGACGGGCTCCTCGCGGAGCGCCACAACCGCCTCGCCGTGGCCGCCTATGCGCCGCGGGAGGTGGCGCTCGTCTTGCGCTTGCTCCCGTGGGTCGTTGCGCCCACGTCGGGGAACTTGGACGCGCGGGGGGGGGTGTACGCCGTCGAGCGGCGGGTGCTGGCGGCGTGGTAGGGCCGCCGCCGGCGGACCACCCGGGGGGCGGGGAGGAGCACCGGGTGAGTGGGTGTGGGCGTGGAGTGACATCCCCACAGCTGCGTCGCGCGCGGGAGCCCAGCAGTCTAGAGCTCTTTTTGGGGGGTGCTGCGGAGCTGCTGATCGCGTGGACGGGGCGAGCTCGTGGCACCGCTGTGGACAGGCTCCCTGTGTCTGTCGCACCCCTTGGTCGCGGGTACGATGCGAGAGCGCGCACGAGCTCGGATGCGTGAGCGCCAGAGCCGGTTCATTGAAAACGAGCGTCAACGTTTTCGGGGCAGTACACACACGCGCCGTGACGCCCTCATCGCGCCACGCTCCCACTGCACTGGCAGTGCCTGCCGGCCAGCCCCACCAGGTCGAGAGGCTGCGCAGTATCCCCGCCAAACCTACGCAGCCCGAGGAAGCGAAAAGGAGAAAAAGCAACCATACCAGGACGCTACTGGCGCTCAACGGTCCACCTCCCCAAACACGATATCCTGGGTGCCGACAATCGTGACAACGTCGGCGACCATGTGGCCCTTGCTCATAAAATTGAGGCCCGCCAGATGCGCAAAGCCCGGCGCGCGGATGCGGCAGCGGTACGGCCGGTTGGTGCCATCGGCGACCAGCGCGACGCTAAACTCGCCCTTGGGCGCCTCCACGGACATGCACACCTCGCCCGGGGGGACCAGGAAGCCCTCCGAGTAGAGCTTGAAGTGGTGGATGAGTGCCTCCATGGACTGCTTGAGTTGCCCCCGCGACGGCGGGGAGATTTTGCGGTCGTCAACCTTGATTTCTCCAGCCGGCATCTGGTTGAGGCACTGCACAATGATGCGCACGCTCTGGCGCATCTCCTCCATGCGGCACAGGTAGCGGTCGTAGCAGTCACCATTGACGCCGACGGGCACGTTAAAGTCCACCTCTCCGTACGCATCGTACGGCTGGGTCTTGCGAAGGTCCCACGCCACGCCCGAGCCACGGAGCATCACGCCTGAGAAGCCCCAGTTGAGCGCCTCCTCGGCCGTCACGACGCCAATGTCGACCAGCCGCTGCTTCCAAATGCGGTTGCCCGTCAGCATCTCCTCCATCTCGTCAATGCGGGAAATGAACGGTTCGCAAAACGCATAAATGTCGTCCATGAGGCCCATGGGCATGTCCTGTGCAACCCCGCCGGGACGCACGTAGGCGGAATGGAGGCGCGCGCCCGACACGCGCTCGTAAAACTCCATCAGCTTCTCCCGCTCCTCAAATGCCCAGAGGAAGGGCGTCAGAGCGCCGACGTCCATGGCGTGGCACGGCACGGCGAGGAGGTGATTGAGGAGTCGCGTGATCTCCCCAAACAGAGTGCGGATGTACCGCGCACGCGGCGGCACCGTCGTCTTGAGTAGCTTCTCCACAGCCAGCGAGTAGCACTGCTCCTGCGCCATCATGGACACGTCTGTTGGGGGCGGAAGGAAAAAGCAGAATAGTCAGAGAATAATCGTCGGCACAGGGTGCGGCGACGAAAAAGAAGGGACAGTGAGGGTCAGTATCGCGCCGTCGAGGTTGTCCCCAAGCAGCGACTCGTATACCCGCATCACACAACGCGACACGCGGAAACAGAGCAGCACGGCCGAAGATGCTCGCCGGACACAACGAAGCTGCAGCCACCGTCGGCCCATCAGACATGGCAGACAACGTACAGTCGAGACGATCAAAATATGGCAGCGCCTGCAAGTAGGTCTTGTGCTCAATGAGCTTCTCCGTCCCACGGTGGAGGAGGCCAATGTGGGGGTCTGCACGCTCCACAACTTCACCATCCAGCTCCAGCACCAGCCGCAACACACCGTGCTACGCAGGCGAATCCGGCCAAGGGAGACAGAGAGTGTCGAACAAGGAGATCAGTGCAGAGCACGTCAGTGGTCTGCAACGGCATCACAGACAGACAAGGTCTCGACAGGCTGTCCACGTCCAGCTCGCAAACAAGGCGCCCCGGGAGCGCAGGATGTGCCACATAGAGGAAGACGCAAACGTACAGCTAAACGAACGCACGAAAGAACCGCCACGGGCACACCAAGCAGCAAGCAGTCACGCGCAATGCAAGACGAGGTCCATCCTGGTGGTTAGCTCCGAGACGCACCAAAGCGGCACCAGGGCGCCCAGGCATAGCGCGGCCACGCCACAAGCCTGGACCGCCCTTCACATCACAAGCCCCCCTGCAAACAAGAATGCTCGGCAGTCATGCTGCTCACGCACGGGCCCCCAGCCCCAGCTCCCGCCCCATGCCCCCCCACCACACACGTACCCGCCGGATGCTGGGGCCCAAAGTTGAGCGTGAAGTTCTTGATGGACTTCTGCGCCTCCCGGTCGGCGCGGAAGCGCGTCGTCTCCTCGGTCGTCAGCTGGTGCGGGGCCACCTCCCCGGCAACGACCCGCACCGCCGCATCGGTCGCCAGCTGTTCGTTGCCCGCCGACGCAACCGACGGGAGCGCAGCGCGGGACACCGACCGCGTTTGCATCGAGCTGCCGGCAGAGAGGCCGGCGCCGCGGCCGGCAGTGCCGGCGCCAGCGGCGAATCGGCGAAGGGCGGCGCCGCCGCTGGCGGCGACGGTTCGGAGCATGGTGGGCGAGAGCCCCCCCGGGCACCCCCAAAAACGGGTGGACACGTGACGGAGGAAAATGCGGCAACAACAAGAACGCGACCGAGAAGAAGTGCAGGAAGGCCGTGAGCCGTCCGCAGTCGCCCAAGGTGGCCCAGGAAGCGGCGGACGCCGTGGGGTCTGTCGCGACCGTGGTGCCCTTCGCGAGGCAACGTCTCAGCTGGAGCCAACGTGCAGGGCTGGTCAATTGCTGCCATCACTTTCGCTTGGTCAAGTCTCTCGACTTACCTGTAACAGAGTGGATCGCATTTTTATGGGGGCCACTTTTATCAAATACGATCGTACTCTGGCGCACGAGCTCGGGAATCCAACCAATCGACAAGTCTCAATCTATTTTCTCGAATCTGAGCTCCACGTGCCGCCGCCGCGGCCGGAGACGATGGTCGACCGTCTCTTTCGGCGCCAGCCGACAAGTAGAGCACTGCAAGGGGGGAAGCGACTCTGTGACCGCCCGTGTCTTGACTGGCCGCGTACGGCCGCCCGTCTTCTGCTTTTGCAATCGCTCACCGTGCCTCGCTCCTTCCTGCTGCACCTGCTTCGTCCGTTTCGAGCCGCTCTTCAACACTACCCGTGCTCCAGCGCACTGATTCTGCCAAAGCTATGGCCTTCATTCCACCCTTGCCCTCTGTCTACACCCCAGCGGCGGTGCTGCTGTCGTCCATGTCCAGGCGGCACACCCTCGTGCCACTCGCCCCGCGCGGTGCCACGCTCCCCTCCCCCACCCCCACGCCCGCCCGCCTGCCGGCGCGGACCACCCCCACCTGCGGCCGCCGCAACGGCCGCTCGTCGTCGTCGTCCAGCCGGGGGCGCCCCCCCTCCACCCCCCGGTTTGGGGAGGGGCCCGCTGCTGGTGGCCAACGCCGCCGCCCGGTGCGCGTCGGGGAGCTGCTCAAGCGGGAACTCTCTGGCATCATCCCTTCGCTCTTTGCTCGCGACTATGAGCGGGAGGACGCCCGCGCCGCCGGCGCCTCCTCCGTCCTCATCTCCATCATGGACGTGCGGGTGTCGGACGACCTCCGCTCCGCACGCGTCAAGATCAGTGTCCTTGGGGACCCGGTGGTGCGAGCGACGGCCATGGGGTGGCTAAAGTCGGCGCGGCGAACCATCCGCCACGAGGTGGCGCGGGAGCTGCGGGGGATGAAGACCATCCCCGAGCTCGTCTTTGATGAGAGCTTCATCGGCGACGCCTTTGCGACCGTGAGTGTGATTGACCGGCTGGCGGCGGAGCGGGCGGAGCGGGAGGCGGTGGGCGGTGGCCGGGCGGCAGTTGGCGGCCTCAAGTCGACGTTTACGCTCGCGGATGTGGACGGGCTGACCGACGAGGAGGTCGAAGCGCTCGAGGGTTTGGACGGCCTGGACGCGCTAGATGATGATGACGACGAAGACGCCATCATTGGCGAGGACGAGGACGAGGACGAAGTGGAGGAAAAGGTAGGAAGCGCCTGGAATGACGACGACGATGCGGCGCGCATTGTCGACGTGGGGGGGGAGGGGGAGGACGAGGTGCCGGCGCCCGCGCGCAAGGCCGCGCCGACAAGGCAGTGACGGTCGTCTTCCGTGGCAACGGAAGGCGCCACCGGGTGCGCCCCTCGCCTTTTCTGTTTTCACAATTCGGTGGGCGTGGTTGACGTCGTTGACGGTTGTTCATGCAAAAGAACCCCTAGGCAAACTCCCACAGGCAGAGCACGGGCAGTGCTCCCGCGCACTGCTTACTTCGTGAAGAGGATGGAAACAGACATGAAGAGGCACGCGGCGCCCACCCAGGGACTGAGGCGCTCGCCTGTGGAGGAGGTCGGGGGGGGCGTGACGAGCGCGGCAGGGCACGACGTGAGGCGCGAGAAAGCAACATCGAGCGGGAAGACCACCGAAAGCAGAGACGTCAGCGTCTGCGCGTCGTGTAGTCGTTGATACCAGATGCGCCAATAGCGAGCTGGCCCGCGGCATCGCCGCCTGGCACGCCTTCAACAGGGGCGCGGGTCGCCGCTGGAAGGACTCCCCCCCGCCCGCACCGCAGTCTCTCCCCCCTGTGCACCCCTCCCAGCGACAACGTACCGATGCGCGCGGCCTTCCAAAAAACTCCAAGGAAGCTGTCCCCCCAGTCGCCCGCCCGACAGCCAGGAATCGCCATAGAAACACAATCACTCAACCAGGGCGGTAGCCCAGAAGAAGCATATGTCAGCAACCAGAGCCAGGCCACACACGCTTCCATCACCCCGCCGTAGTGCAGCTGGGTCCAAACCGCGCAAAAGCACGCAGTCGCGGCCCACGACGCATGCACGTCCCGAGACCGCCGCACCACACCAGCGCCGCCACCTAGCCCCATCCCCAGCACGCCTCCCGCACGTACCCTGTCTGGTTCCTATCCAATAGCGCAGGGTAGAGCGAGCGCATGTAGGCGCACGTGCAGATGAGCAGGAGGACGACAATCAGCAGGCTCTGAAAGTTGAAGATGGCCGACATGGCGCCGGCGGGTGGACCGACGGCTGCTGGGGGTTTCGGCGGCCTCCAACAAAAAAGGGGTGAAGAGAATGCAGACAGCAGAGGGAAGGTACATCCGCACGCCACCCAGGGCGGCAGACGGTGAAGGCGCGTCCGCCGCGCCGCGCTACAGGACGTAGGCAGAAGCGGGCATGGAGTAGGTCGGGTGAGCAGTCGAGCGGCAAAAGACACGAGAGTGTTCGTGTCGTTGACGCGAAGCTGACAGCATCACGGGTTTCACGTGGCATTAATTCATGTTCAGTCTCTCATTCTCTGAAAAGGTCGGTGAAAAAGCAAGAGTGTCTGTCCCCATCAGGGACTTTTCTGCGATATGACAACGACATTTTTTTGCCATCCCAGGGCGACGCCTACCGTGAAACAGCGGGCGTGGTCAAGCCAAGGTGCACCCTTTCGAAGGACGCATGTGTAGAGACATGCGCATGGGCAACCAGTGGCGAAGAGAGTCGTGCCCCGATGGGCGCCCGTTGGCAAAGCACAAGGATAGGCGGCGCCGAAGCACAACAGATTTCCAAGCACCCCGCCACCGTCCCCCCCGCACCCGCGAGCCGCCAATCCCTCCCCCTCACACAATGACCGCGTCCAGCAGGTCCGCCACGCCCGCCCAGTCTTCCCCCGCCGGCTCGGCGAGGACGACCCCCCCCCCGGGGGGCCCCGCGGTGCACGTTTTCGAGTTGTGGCCGAGCACGCCGCAGGTGCCACACTTGTATTTTTGGCCGCGGCGCGACGAGTTGCGGCCGGCCCGCGGCCGCGTCGCGGCCACATCCGTGCCGGGCGTCGCGCTGCCGCCGCCCGTTGCGGGGGTGGCGGGCGTGCTGAGCGTGCCCACGGGGGTGGCGCGGGGGGCGAGGGGGGGGGCGCCGCCGCCGCGCGTGGCGCCGCCGCTGGCCGGGGTGGCGCCGCCGCTGGCCGGGGTGGCGCCGCCGCTGGCAACGGTCGTGCCACTGCCGCCGCCGGCGGGCGTGCCGCCTTTGCTCGTCCCGTCGGTCGGCGTTGTCGCCGACCCGCCGTCACCGGCGCCGTCGGCCGACGTCGCGGGGGGGGAGCCCCCCCCAGACGGCGGCGGCGACTCGGTGATAGCCGCCGCCGCGCCCGCCGCTGCTGCCGCCGCCGCCGCCGCCGCCGCCGCCGCCGCCGCCGCAGCGGTGGCCGCCCCGCCGCGCGCCGTCGACCCGTCGGCCGCCCCGCCGTCCACGTCCTGGGCGGCGGCGGGCGGCGGCGCGGCGGCGGCGCCCCCCTCTGGCGCCTCGACCGACCCGCGGCCGCCGCCACCCGCCGACGGCACGCCGTCGACCTCGTCCTCTGTTTCCTCGTCGGTGCCGCAGGGGTGCGCCCCGTCGAGCGCGCCGCCCGGAGCTTCGAGGACCGCCCCGCCGCCGCCGCCGTCGCCACCGTCGGCGCTGCCACCACCGCTGCCGCCATTGGCATTGCCGAGCAACGCGCCGGGCGGCGCGTCGTCCA
>ENA-ORXR01005200-ORXR01005200.1-marine-metagenome-genome-assembly--contig:-NODE-5200-length-10455-cov-9.823280_pt1 | contig 10455 bp, 5 predicted proteins | sample MGYA00237866_ERZ511479 | MGnify/ENA metagenome assembly ERZ511479 | reverse complement strand
GCGTGACTGTTCACGACCCGTCCCCGGCTCATGCCGGGGGGTCGTGTCTCCCCTGTCAGGGGGTTTCCCCCACAGTGTGCAGACGACCTATGCGAGACCATGACACGCTCGGGACAGCGATTGCCAGGCCAGATGCGCAAGCATCGTTGCCTATCTCGCTCCCTTGGTTAACCTTCATGGATGAGAAGTGTTCTGAGTCGTACAGGCCGCCCGTCAGCTGCCACGCGGGACAAAAGACGAAAAATCGCCCAGATTGCCAATCACCTTCGCCGTCGACGATGTGCCCTGAGTTGGCTCACTGCTATCCAGTATGTGTCTAACATATTACTGCGTGTCTCGTGCCGGCTTCGAGCGTTCGGAGCTGCTGGGAGAGTCAAGTTACCTGAGGTAGTGGGATGCCTTCGTTTGAAGACTGGTAAGTCATTGTACTTTCGTTTATCCGCTTCAGAGCCATTAACAGCGCTGTGCCATTCAGATAAGAGTACGTATAATCGGGCTTGCTTTTCCGGAATCTGAGTCTATCCGAGTATATCTATCCATCATATCAGAGTGCCATTTATTCACGTAAGCCCCTGGTGCCGACCTGTGTGTCGAGGTCCATAGCCGCCTTGCCAGTGCCGGGGATGGGGTAACGCGCACTGTAGGGGTACGCCACGGAGGCGTCCAAGACCGCGACCAACTCGACGGCCACCATGTCCGAGTCGATCCAGCGCGAGGAGAAATTATTTTTCTCTTTGACAAGACGCGCCGTTGCCACGGGAACTCCCAGTTCCGAGAGGAGCGTGCGCGAGGCTCGGTTGGGGATGGCCGTCAAGTCCATCGCCGTCCCTTTGGCGGCGCGCGCGCCACCGACGGCCGAGAGCATCTTGGTAGCCAGCCTCCGCGAGCGCTTCACCGGCTGTGATGGCGAGCCGTCCACGTCAGCCGCGGCACGACGCTTGTTGGCCACGGCCGGCGCTTCGTCGGAGGACGGAGTGGCGGCAGATGCGGCGGCGACGGCGGCGGCGGCGGCGGCGGAAGCGGCTGCGGCGGGGGCGGCTGCGAGGGCGGCCGCCCTGTTCCCACGCGTTGACCGCCTGCCGACCGAGGACAACGGGAGACCGGTGCTGGGCGCCGCTGCGGCGGCAGTTGACGGCTGCTGGATGCCGCTGGCCGGCTTCCCAGCGTCGGCAGCTACCGCCGCCACAGCGTGTGTAGACGCCCCGGTGCGACTGCCGCCAGCTGCCAATGCCGTCTTGACGCCGCTGGGAGGCCCCTTGCCCTTCCTAGTGGTGGTACCGGCGCCTGCGCCCGAATCAACAACAGCCCTTGGCGCCACGGTGGCCGGCCCGCTGGCACCCTTGCTCCGCCCGATGCCGCCTGTTTCGCTCCTGCTTGCCATCGAGGCCAAACGCTCGTCGCCGGAGGGCGGCACACTGCTCCCGTGGCCCCCCCTCCCCCGCACCCTGACCGGCTTTTGCGGAGGTGCGCTCGGCGCAGGCCGGGATGGCGGTGAAGGACGAGGAGGCAATGGTGGTCTCCGGGAGGACGACGCCGCGGGCGTCACCAAACTAGTCCCAGCGGCAGAAAGGGCAGAGCTGGCCGAGGATGACGCCGTCCGCTTGTTTGCCGGCGGCCGAGTGGATGAGGCAGAGATGTGCGTGCTGGTTTTTTGGCTGACGGCCGCAACCGGCGGTGACCCCTCGGCAGAGGACCGACCACCAGAGGGTGCTATTGGCTCGCCAGAGCACATCGTGCTTGAGGGAGTCGACAACGGCACAGACGCAGATGGCGAGCCTCCAGCGGACGACCCCACCGGCTGCGATGGAGAGGTAGAACTTGCTCCGACAGTGGGTGATGCAGACGACAACGAAACCGCTTTTACGGTCACAGCCGGACGAGAGTCGCACGCGACAGGGGGGGTAGCAATGACGGCTGCATCGGCGGCCGCTCGAGGAGGATTGGTCACGGAAGAGGGAGCACCATCGACCACCGCAGCTACAGCAGCATGGTCCGCTGCAGCGCACAAAGGGGGAGGGGGAGGATTCAACCGGGGAACGAAAGGCAGCGCGACGCTCTCAGCTGGCGCCGGTGACGGAGGTAGCGCCGTAGACGCTCCCGCGGATGGCAACAAGGAACTTGGCGGAGAAGGTGGTGTCGACGTGGGAGCACTTGTCGTTGGCGGTCCAGCCCCAGTTGGGGGAGCACTAGACGTGCTGCCACCGCCAGACGGAGCAGCAGGTGTCAGCGGCGTCGCGCTTGCAGCAGGCGGGAGAGGCGCAGGACGAGCATCTGCTGTCGAGGTGGATGCCAGCGGGGTAGTCTTGGATGCTGCACCAGGTGTCCTGTTGCTCTTCGTGCATGCCACACCGGCCGTCGGTGTAGCGGATGACGCCCCGTCAAGGCCGGCACAGCCCGCCGATGACACAGCGGTCGCCAGCTCGCCAGGCATCTCGCGCAGCGCGACGGAGGAAGCGGCCCCACCCGAAGCACTGCCAGTCGCGCTCGTCTTGCCTACCGCGCGCCTCTTGCTCGTGGCGCTCCCCTTGCTCGCGGCGCTCCCCTTGCTCACGGATCTCCCATTGCCCGTGGCGCTCCCCTTGGCGCCGGCGCTCCCTTTGGCCGCGGCACTCCCCTTCACCGCTGCGCTGCCCTTGCCCACGGCGCTCCCAACCTCCGCGGCGCTGCCTTTGGCCGCGGCGCTGCCTTTGGCCGCGGCGCTGCCTTTGGCCGCGGCGCTGCCTTTGGCCGCGGCGCTGCCATTGGCCGCGGCGCTGCAATTGGCCGCGGTGCTCCCCTTGCCTGCAGCGCGGGCTAGCAGAGCCGCACGGATTGCAGCGCTATTGGACGAGGTAGGACCGCCGGCCGGCGGGGCGACCGTCCGAGTAGTAGCCGCTGCAGCCGCCGCGCGAATAGCGGCCGGGTGCGTCGGAGGGAGCGGAGCCGGCAGCTCCTCAGGTGGCTGCCGGCTCTGGTGCGTTGGCGGTTGCGACCCGGCGGCCACCCAGCCGGTAGGGCGGCTCGGCTCGCCAGTAAACTTGTCACCCGGCCGACGCGGGTCCGCCTGCTGCTTTAAGAACTGTGCTGGCGTGGGCGCAATCCTTGGCACCGCCCGGAGCCCCGACAGCGTCCCGAGCGGTGGAGCGCGCCCCGAGCTCGACAGCAGCGGCGTTGGGGCGAAGCCGTTGACGTACTTGGACATCGCTAAGTGCGCCTTCTGCGACATGCCGGCGAGCAATAGGAACTCGGCCACCCGCTGCGCGACTGTCGAGTTGCGCTTGAGGGTGGCCTTGGGCAGGACCGCCCTCACCGTCGCCGCCGTAATCTTGGACGCGCCCTTGGCACGCGCCGCCACCAACAGTGACGTGTCCACGATGACACCCCGCGGCCACGGCACGTCATGCGTCCGTTGCCTCGGCCACCAGGGGATGCATAAGCGCAATCTCCTTGTCGACATTCCCTCGGCCAGGGCGGCGTTGCCCTTGGTCAACGCGACACGCAAGCGCGTCAGACGGTCCGTCGAGGAATCAAACATTGTCTTGAGCAGCTCCTTGGATGCGTCCGTCGGAATGTAGTCGGCCGGCTGGAACTCTTGGATGGGTGCCTCAGGGCTCCACCGACGACGCTTTGGCTTCCCGACACGGCGCCGCCGCTTGCCCCGCCGCTCGTCCGACGACGAACCAGATGAGCTTGAGTCCGTGTCCTCGCCGCCGCTGCCGCCAGCTGCTTGCGCCATCGCCATACGAGCGTTGGCACCTTCGAGGGCGCCAGCGGGCAATGCTGTTGCCGCGGACGCCGTCGACGACGGTGCCGCGGCCGCATTCAAGCGAGCTGCCGCGGCCGCCGTGCCATTGGCTCCAACGCCTTCCCCACTCTCGGCGGCGTCCACAACAGCTGCAGCGGCCGCTTGTGCGCGGGCCAGGGCGTGCGCGTCTGCATCCCCCGTCCCTTCTGGTGTCACCGCCCCCTCCCCGTCCGCAGTCCCCACATTGTCGCTCTCCAATCCCGTAAGCGGATCGCTCGGCAGCAGTGGGTTACCTGCTGCGACCGACAGGTTGCCTGTTGCGTCCGACGGCGCCCCCCGCTCGGCCAACAACGGTTCCGCCACCGCCTCCAGGCAGTGCGCACTCTCCACGTACCGATACAGCATGCAAAGCACCTTGCGGGCATGGCTCTCCAGCACGTGCGGGTCCTCAAAGACGGGCACCCAAAATACCTGTCCCGTTGTGTCGTAGCCCGACACATGGACGTGAAAGTTGAAGTTGCTGTTGTTCTTGGTGAAGACCTCAATCAGCCGCAACACCTCCACGAGCAACGTCAGCGTGACAGGGCCCATGCGCGTCGGCCCCACGAAGCCCCGCAATTTGTCAAACACGTCCTGGGCACAGGCGCGCACGGCGGACGACACCATCTTCGCGACGACGACGGGAGACCGGCAGACGAACGGGTAGCCGCAGCGGGGGCCGCACGGACGAGAAAGCACCAACCAGGGCAGCTCCGACGCACGCCGTAGCGCCAAAGAGATGGGACGGAAACGGGGAAGGGGGACGCAGCGACGACGCGCAGGGTCGATGGCGGCGCCAAAGAGCAGGGGCGGCAACAGGGAGGGGGAACGCGACGAGTGCGGGTGAGGCCGCCGCCGGCCACAGCAACGTACGACAGGGGGGGGCAAGGGCGTGGGCGGCGGGGCCCACGACGAGAGCGACTGGCAACCAACGGCGGCGCCAAAGAGCAGGGGCGGCAACAGGGAGGGGGGACGGGACGAGTGCGGGTGGGGCCGCCGACGGCCCCAGCAACGTGTAACGGGGGGGGGCAGGGCGTAGGATAGGGGGCCCACGACGAGAGCGACGGGCAACCAACGGCGGCGCCAACGTGGGGGGTGGCAACGCAGAGGGGGGACGGGCCGAGCGCGAGAAGGGCGGCCGGCGGCAGCAGCAGGGTGGGGGAGGGGGCGCAAGGACGATGGCGGCGGGGCCGACAACGACGGCGACGAGGAGCGCGGTGGGACGCGATGCCGACAAGCGGCAACGCAGGGGGACCCCAGCAACGGTCCCATAGCCAACAGTCCAGGGCGCGCAATGGCAGCCTGTGCGCCTGCTGGCACGCGCGCGGCACGCGAGAGGGCGCATTCTCGCGGCCGGCTGCCCCCCTACCGCGACCAGGGTCAACCGTCGTGAGGACCGCGGACCAAAGTGGAGCCACAAGGCCCCCATCACATCGCAACGGTTGGTCCGAATATGAACAGCTGGGAGATCCTGGACCTCGAGCCGGACCCAGCAGAGCATCGAAAACGAAGGCCACAAATTGCAGGGGCACACTACAGATGCGGACCGCTGTAAGACAGCTGACCGCGAAAATGTTGCATGGGCCCAGGTCAATCTGCAGGCGGCCAGCGCAAGCGCAGGCCCGGGAAATGGGGGCCCAGGTGGGGCCTGTGGCGGGGAGATTCCCGTCTTCTGATTGGCGGAGCGGCCGGCATGGATGTGAAAATGGCCCGTTCGTGCCGTGCCGGGAGTGCGTAGCGGCCTGGAAACGACGCGTTTGGAGGCCGCTGTGGTGGGTGGTCATCCCGCGCCGGAATAACGAGGGTAGTCCTGGGCCGGACGCGGCGCGCACGTGGCGGCCGCGGCCGTCGGCGTGGCGCTCCCGCATCCGGCCGCGGTGTCGTGGGTTGGGATGGGGCGCAATTTTGGTTTGCCCGACAAATCCGTCGCCGCAAACACTCCCCCGAACAGAAAAAAAAAAGCCCGCCATTGGCACCCCCGACGCGCGGGGGTGCGCGCCGCGACTTGGGATCACCGTCGTTTGTGCGCCCACGGGGGCGCCCAGGGCCGCGCGACGGCCGCTGCGGCGGGGTCCGCGGCGGTCGGGCGGACGCCCGCACTCCGCGTGCGGCCGTTGCGGCAGGTGCGCCCCCCGCGGTCGTCTGCCTGCGCGGCGCGCGTGCGTTTCTCCACGGCACGGACGGCGCGGCGCGGGGCGGCCGGCACCGTCGTGGCCGCGTGACTTGCCACGCGCGCGCGCGCCGCGGGGTCCGCGTCGCAGCGCGGCACGCCCCTCCCCCTCCCCCCTCCCCCCTCCGGGTGCTTCCCCAGTGGCGGCAGCTCCCCCCCTCGCGCCGCGCTGCGGCCGCCATGACGTCCAAGCGCCCCCGGTCGGCGTCGCCCGAGGCGGGGGAGGACGAGATTGTGCCCCTGCGCCGTAGTGCGCGCGGCGGCGGCGGCGCCACGGCCGAGGCGGTGACGCCGAGCAGCGACGATGGGGATGTGGCGCCCGCGCGGCGCAGGCGCCGCCTGTCGGCCGCCGCTGGGGACGCTGACGGGGAGGCGGCGGCGGCCAATGGGCACGCCGACGCCGACGGTGACGGCGGTGGCGGTGACCGCGGCGGGGACGACCGTGGCGCCGATGAGGAAGAGGAGGAGGAGGAGGAGGAGGAGGAGGAGGAGGAGGATGTGGATGAGGAGGATGCGGGCAACCACGTGGCCGGTGCGGCGCCGTCGGTCCAGCGCCCCCGTGGCCGCGCGCGCTTGTCGGGTGGGCGCGGCGAAGCCGCGACCGACGACGATGACTTTAGCGACGGCACGAGCAGCATGGCGCTCGACACGGACGCGCTCATGCAGGCGGCGTCGGACGACCTGGAGGTGCGCACCGGCTTTGCGCAGGTCGGCATCCTCGAAAAGGTGCGGGTGGACAACTTTATGTGCCACCGCTCCTTTGAGTTTGTCTTTGGCCCCAACATCAACATCATCAATGGCCAAAACGGGTCGGGCAAGTCGGCCATTGTGGCGGCGCTGCAGATTGGGCTCGGCGTCAAGGCGACGAAAACGGAGCGGGCGCGCAAGATTAGCGACCACATCATGCACGGCAAGGAGTGGGCCATGATCTCCATCCGCATCCGCAACCACGCGGCGGAGGATGGGGACACGGGCCTGTGCTTTCGGCGCGAAGCGTATGGCGACGCGGTGGTGGTCGAGCGCAAGATCACCAAGTCGAGCACCGTGCTCACGTTTAAGAATGCGCGGGGCCACCGGGTCGCCCCCGAGCGGTCGGCGCGGGCAGAGTTGGACGCCATCCTCGACACCTTTAACCTGCAAGTCGACAACCCGATTGCCATCCTGACGCAGCAAAAGAGCAAGCAGTTTCTGCTGTCGGGCAAGGACGTGGCCATGTACGACTTTTTCATGGAGGCCACCCTGCTGTCTGCGGCCAAGGAGGAGCTGATTACGATTGCCAGCATCAGCCGTGAGATTGAGGTGTTGCTCAAGGCCAAGCGGGGCCTCCGCCCCGACATTGAAAAACACTTGAAGCTGCTCGAAGCGAGCTTCAAGGAGGCCAACGAAATGAAGTCGTTGACGGTGCGGCTGCAGGAGCTCCACCACAAGTACGCGTGGGCGTCGGTCGGCGAGTACGAGGAGGAGCTCAAGACCGTGTCGGACAAGTTGGCCGTCTTGCGGAATGAGCTCGACCGCGTGGCGGCGGCGGTCGAGACGCGGCGCACCAAGACGGACGCCATCCAAGTCGAAATGTCGGCCGCCAATGACGCGTACGACACGGCGCTGGAAGCCTTCACGGCGACGCGCAAGGAGATGGCGGCGGTGGAGGCGACGGCCAAGACGAAAAAGGTCGAACTCGACCGCAAACTCAAGGACGTGGCGTCGGCCACGCGCGGCGTCCGCGACGCCGAAGCCGCCCTCCGCAGGGCCGAGGCGGAGAAGCAGCGGATTATCAAGCAGCACCTGTCGAGCTCGCAAAACAAGGAGACGCTCGCCGCCCGCCTCGACGCGGCCCGCGCGGAAGCCGAAGGCGCGCGCGTGCGCCGCGAGCACGCAGAGGAGGCCAAAACCACCGCCGACGCCGACTTTCGCCGCGTCGACCATGACCGCACGCCGTTGGTGCAAGAGCGGTCCGCGCGGGAGCGGGAGCTCCGCAACGCCGAGGCGGAGTTCCGTGGCCTCTCCCGCGCCTCCCACAACGAGGTTGCCAAGTGGGGGCACTACATGCCCGAGCTGGTGGCGCAAATCGAGGCGGCCGCCCGCGCGGGGCGCTTCCACGCCAAGCCGGTCGGGCCCATCGGCTCCCTCATCTCGGTGCTCGACCGGCAGTGGGCGCGGGCGATCCAGGTGTGTGTCGGCCTCGGCACCCTCAACACGTTTCTCGTGCTCGACTCGCACGACGAGCGGGTGCTGCGGCAGCTCGGGTTCAACCTCACCTCGGGCGGCGGGCGGCAGATCCACCTCAACATTGCGATTGCGGGCATCAACAAGAACCGCTACCCCATCACGGTCCACGACAAGCCCAACGTGGGCCACCCAACGATGCACGAGATGATGTCTGTGTCGCACCACGCGGCGTTCAACGCGCTCGTCGACTTTGCGCGCATCGAGCAGCAGGTGCTCGTCGCGGACCCGACCGAACACCGGCGCGTCGGCTACACGCCGACGCCCAACCTCGCGACGGCGTGGACGCCCGACGCGTCGCGCGCCTACGTGTCGTCGGGCGCCCAAATTTTCCGCTCGGACGCGTCCACGGCGGCGCCGCTGCTCGGCGCGGACATGGCGTCGACGATTGAGGCGGCCAAGGCGCGGGTTATTGACGCGCAGGCGGCGCTGGAGACGGCCAAGGCCAAGTTCCTCACCCACGAGTCACGGGTGGCGGACGTGCGCGTCCGCGCGGCGGCCGCCAAGACGGAGCTCGACGCGGCCCTCCGCGCCGAGGGCGCCAACAAGGCAGCGATGCAAAACTTGGAGGACGCCCTCGAGCAAACGACCGTTGCGCTCGACACGTCGGCCAACGATACGGAGATTTCGCGGTGCAAGGACGACTTGGCCGAGGCGCGCCAACGCCAGACGGCGTGCGAGGCGGCGATTGAGGACCTCGACGCGGCCGCCAAGGAGGCGCACGCGCGGCTCGTGGAGGAAAAGGCCAAGGTCGACAAGGTCGCGGCCAAAAAGGAGGACCTCCAAAAGGCGCTGCAGGACTGCCACACCTCCCTCAAGCGGTCCCAAGCCAAGCGCTCGCAGTTGGCCACCAACTTGACGGAGATCAAGGAGGACGTGGCCGCGCACGAAAAGGAGGTGGCCTCCCTCACGGCAGACGTGGCCAAGGAGACCAAGCTCGCGCAGAGCATTTGCAAGGAGCGGGTCGACACGGGCGGCCAACCGTCCAAGGCGCTGGAGATTGAAATCAATGCGCACAAGACGCGGTTGGCGGCGGAGCAGGCGCGCCACGACGACCGCTCCGTCGACGAGATTGAGGCGGAGCTCTTGGAAGCACAGCTCCGCAAGGCGAGCAATGACAAGGACATGCTCACCATGAAGCAGTCACTGGCGAGCATCCGCCGCTGCTTGATACAGCGCAAGAAGCAGCTGCGGGAGCTTACATCCTTCCTGCAGCAGCTCGCCAACTACTACTTTTCCAAGTTTATGCGCACCCGCGGCCACGTGGGCAAGCTCGTCTTTTCTGGCAAGGACCGCACCCTGCGCTTTGAAATCCACATGAAGGACCACATCAACACGGAAGAGGGGGGCCTCCACGCCACCACCGACTTGCGGTCCCTGTCGGGCGGGGAGCGCAGCTACACGACGCTTTGCTTTATGCTTGCGCTCGGCGAGTCGATGGTCCTCCCCGTCCGCATCATGGACGAGTTTGACGTGTTTATGGACGAGGCCAACCGCCACGCCGCGTACAAGACGCTCGTCGACTTTGCGCGCAAGCAGCTGAGCGACCGGCAGCTCATCTTTATCACCCCGCTGACGCTGCCGGCGGTGGAGCCCGGGCCGGCGGTCAAGATCCAACGGCTGAACCCGCCGACGCGGGGGGGTTGAGCGCCGGGGGGCAGGCGCGGGCGGGCGACGGGCGGGCGCGTGCGCGTGCGCCTGCCTGTCCCGCTGGCCTGGCGGCCTCCAGTCGCGGCATCCCTGCAATGGTTTTTCTTCTCTTGTGTTTCTTCTTGTCTGCTTGTTCCCTTTTCCTCTCGGACGTGTCTGCCATATGAGCTCCAGCGGCTGGGGTGGCCACCCTCGCAATGCACACCGCAGGAGGCAGCCGTTGCCCTGCGCCTGCGGCCTACCCCCGAGTGCCAACAGCAGTCGGCGCGGCACCCGCGCCACCGCCGTCTGTCTCTGTCCAGCGGCGACGACAGGACGGCGCCCCCACCGCGCACGCCCCCCCAGCCTCGGCGCGCCCCCGTCGCCGCCGCGCCCGCGCCCCGCGCGCGCCGCCCGACCGCCGGGGGGCCCGCACCGCGCCACCGCCCGGCGCCCAACCGCCGCCGCCGGGGGCGCGCGCCCGTGCGCGCCGCGCCGTCGCCGCCCACCACGCCCGGCGTGCGCCGGGCGCGCCGTCAGAGCGCCCCACGCCAGCGTCAGACGGCCGCCGCGCGCCGCCCATCTAGCTGAACCCCCCCCCCCCCCCCCCCCCCCCCCCCCCCCCCCCCCCCCCCCCCCCCCCCCCCCCCCCCCCCCCCCCCCTCCCCCC
>ENA-ORXR01005199-ORXR01005199.1-marine-metagenome-genome-assembly--contig:-NODE-5199-length-10457-cov-2.848362_pt1 | contig 10457 bp, 8 predicted proteins | sample MGYA00237866_ERZ511479 | MGnify/ENA metagenome assembly ERZ511479 | reverse complement strand
CAACCATTTAGTCTAGAAATTTCATTTTGCCAGTTTATACTCATAAATTGATTATCACTTCAAAACTAAAATTTTGCTTCCATAAAAAGTGTCCTTAAGTCATTACTCTATTTAAGTTAGCCAAAATTATCTGTAATAAATTTCAATATTTTTGAACAAAACTTAATTTTATTAGATTTCAAGCGCAATAATTTATCTCGGGATCTAATAGCAGCTGATATTGACTATTTTTTTATAATACTTGTCGCATCAATTGAACCATTGCCCTTAATTATCATTTTGATGCCATCAAAAATGATTTTCAAATCAACGACAATTAATCTAATGCTACCTAAATTCATATATTCATCAATATAAGAATATTCAGCATCGCGACTCCAAAATGTAGAAGTATTCTTCTTAACATGTGTACGACTGAAAATCCCTGATTGTATGAGAAATCGGCTTATATGACCTGAATTTATCGCAATATTATAATCCTCTTCTGCAAGAGCTCGCGGCCCCACAAGGCTAATATCGCCTTTTAGTATATTGAGTAGCTGAGGTAATTCATCAAGATAAAATTTTCTTAAAAATTTTCCAACTAATGTTAAGTTGTTATCATTTTCTTCACCTGGCAAAGCTCCATGCTCACCATTCTGAAGTTTTTTATAATCAATTAAATTTCCTTTTACTATTCTAAGTTTTAATTTTTTAAACTTTTGACCACGATCTAATGAAAAGTAACTGACCAAAACAGGTCCTCGAGCTTCTTTTTTGAGTAATGCTTCGATCAAAAAACAAATTAGAATTCCTGTAATCAATGGGCTTAAACCAAGTATAGCGCTTATACAAAAAGAAATATCAAAGAATCTTTTAATTTTTCTAGCTCTTAATGGGGACTTTAATTTAAAAATATGTGGATACTTTTCTAAAGTTTTTTGATCGACTCCTTCGTAAAGATTCTTAGAGTCATCTTTTGTCTTTAATATTGTTGCGCCCATATAACTATTTATCGGTAAAAAAAGTCAAATTTCATATAAAAATATAGTTAATTAAGACTAAGCTGCTTGGTCATCATCGACATCTTTATCTTGAGCTGCTGGAACGATTTCTTCTTCAATACTAGAAAGAATACCTTCTGCCATTCTAAGCGATTGAATACTTCTTGTAATCCGAGCAATTCTTTCTTCTGCTTTTTCAGTTTCATCAAGTAGACGCTCTTTTAAATTATCAATTTCATAATTCAATTTATCCATATCTCTTTTTTGCTCCAAAATAATTTCATCTTTTGAAGACAAAAGCGCTTCAGCGTCTCTTTTTTGAATTTCTAGTTTAGCGAATAATTCTCTTTCACGTCTTCGAATCTTTAAAATGTCTTCTTTGACGCGTTCCCTAAAATCTCCTAATTTACGATCAGACTTTCTAGCTTGAAGTTGAAAATTCTCAAGTCTTAGTTCAATGTCTCTTTTTTCATTATCATGCTTTTTCTCAAGCTTATAAATTTCTTGCCTTCTTTGATCTCGAATGTCTTCAAGGCCTTTCATGGCACTTCTTGATTCTTCATAAAGCTCATTAAGCTCTCTTCTTTTGTCTTCGCTTTCTTCATATCTAACAACAAGTTGTTCTAGCTTAGAATTAAGCTCTTGAATATGACCTTCTTTTACCTTGAGGTCCGAATTCTTTAATTGAACATACTGTCTTAAGGTATCTATTTGCTGCTGTTGAGTTTCAACTCCATCGAAAGACACGACTTCCTCATTCAACATGGGCATTGACGCTGCCTTGGTCATTAACGGAGGAGTTGGCGGGGAGGAAGGTGGAGGTGGAGGCATATCTAATCCCGAGTTCAATTCATTGTCATTTTCTAAAACTAATTCATTATTTTCTTCCTGATTGCTATCGATATTAAGATCGTCGTTCGGCTCAGAGCTTAATTCAATTGAAACATCTTCAAGTTCATCTTGTTCAAAATTAGGATTATCAACAAGCTCTTCTTTTTCATTCATATCTAGCACTGCAACTGCATCTTCATCTTCACTATCATCTGAAGACATTTCAGCAAAAGCGTTAGTTAAACCAAGATCGTCATCCATTTCCATCAATATTTTTGAATCTTCCTGAGTGACCACTGTTTTGTCTTCATCTTCATTTGAAAATTCAGAATTATTTAATTCAACTAAATCAATTTTTGATTCATTAAAGTCTTCTTTAGTGTTTTCTTCAAATTTCAAAGAACTTGCTAATGATACATTAGTTAAAGAATCATTGGATTGATTAAAAAACTGATTAACGGTTGGCCAATCCTTTTCATTTGAAATAATCTGACTTGGTTTTAAACTATTCTTTAAAACCGGAGAAAGCATAGCCTTTGTTAATACAAATAATGGTTTATGCTGTAAAAAATTACGGCAATTTTCGCTCAGTTGCTTAAACTCAGCTGAAAACCCGTCTCCTGGAAAATAGAGATAAACAATTTCTTGAATACTATCATCCAGGTTGTTTTCTAAATCACTTATGGATTCAATTTTTATCCAATCAAACCTACTATCTAGTTTTGAGATAAACTCTGAATTATCAGAACTTTGAAGCGATTCTTTAAAACCAATCAATAATGCTTTTAGCTTGCCGGACATATCATTCTTTTCGGCAAACAAGCTGAAAGAATAAATAAGATACCCTTAACTTAACATAATCTTAACGTTCAAATTGAGGAAATGATAAAACAAATTGAGCCCCACCCTCAAAGCTGTCATTGAGTATTAAATCTCCGCCATGATCAATCAATATTTTCTTACAAATATACAAACCTAGTCCAGATCCTGAGTCATCACTCTGAGTTTGCTTCAAAAGCAGTTTTGCTTGATCAACGGTAGAATCAGAAGAATGTCCCATAACCCCTTTACTAGTAAAAAAAGGATAAAATATTTGATCCTTCACAAGACTTGAAACGCCAACCCCATCATCTTGTACAACAACTAAAACTTCTTTTTCTTTTTTCTGACTTGTGACTAAAATAGTTCCTTTTTTTCCTGAAATAGATAAACTTTCAATGGCGTTTTTTATTAAATTAACAAAAACTTCAAAAACTTGATTTTCATCGGCAAAAATATCTTCTTGGCCTAAATTTACAGTTAACTGATGTCCATTTAAACTTTTTTCAAAATGTTTTTTTATACTATCTTCAAATGTGTCTTTAAGAATTAGATATTCTCGACTGGGTTCAGTATTTAAAGATAAATTTTGCAGCGATTTTGTAATCTTCCACGAACGACGGCAAGCAATTTGAGCCATCATCAGTGCTTCTTTATAATCTTCGACTGAATCGGAATCCAAAGCCCATTCAGAATAACCTTCAATAGACCCCAGTATATTATTAAATTCATGAGCTATACCTTGAGTTAACAGCTTTTGATCGACTTCAAATTCACGCTGGTTGATTTGCTCAACTTTTTTAGCGGCAAACAATTCTCTTTTGAGTTTTATAATTTCAGCTTTTAATAACTCAACTTCTTGACTCATCTTAAAGTCCATTCATAGGGTTTAAAGATGCTCTTCTGTCAGGTTGTTCAAAAAATGTCATGATTTTTTGGCAAGCTTCTACACTAACCTGACTTTGCGCTTCTGTTGTTGAGGCCCCTAAATGCGGAGTTGAAAACAAATTCTCTAATTTAAATAATGTTTGATAATGAATGCTTTCAAAGTCAGTTGGTTCTTGCTCAAAAACATCTAAAGCGGCTGCTTGAATTTGATTTTCTTTTAATGCTTTAATCAGAGCAACTTCATCAACTAATCCCCCTCGAGAACAATTAATCAAATAAGCCGTCTTTTGCATTAACTCTAACTCACTGGCAGCAATAAAATGATGTGTTTCTTTAATTTTTGGAATATGTAAACTGATATAATCACTTGAGGACAAAAGCTCATCTTTTGTTTTTTTAACTATTTTAACATTATTTAACTCAATAAAATCTTCTTTAACAAAGGGATCAAAAAACTGAACCATCATTCCAAGACCAACCGCCATATGAGCTAGTTTTCTTCCTATATTACCCATACCCACTATTCCCAGTACTTTGCCTTGAATTTGACGTCCTTTTTTTGAATATTGTTTTTTAGCCCAATTATTGTCACGAAAGGCTTGGTGTACGTGAGGTAAAAATCTCGACATAGAAAAAATATGAGCTAATGCCAATTCTGCAGTACTTTGAAAGTTACCTGATGGAGCATTATAAACATAAACCCCTCTTTTTTTAGCCTCAACAAGATCTATATTATCCACTCCGACTCCGGCACGAACGACAACTTTTAGTTGTGGAAATAAATTCCAAATATCACCTTTAAGTTTTGTTGCAGAACGAACAATTAAAGCCTGAGCAGATTGACCTTTTTCCGACAACTGTTCTTGTGTTAAACCTTGATGAACCTCAAAATCAATTGAATTTTGTGTTAAAGCTTCAACACCATCTTTATGTAAGCCATCTAATGCTAATAACTTATAAGTCATGACTAACCACTTTCCAAAAAGCTTCAAGCCCCTGTGACACTTTGATAGCTTCATTCTTTCGAGCGCTTTCATGGCCAAGAACAGTTAGCGAAGAATACACATCCCAGGCGTCAATGTATCCCATGTGCCCTATTCGTAATATTTTTCCTTTAAGCTCGTCTTGTCCACCACTTATGGTTAATCCATAAGATTCTCTGATTTTATTAACTAAGCTGCCATCGCAAATAATTGCGGTACAAGCTTCGGAAGCTTGTTGTTCTTTTTCAACTAACAATGAAAAGCCCATACCAAGTGCCCCAGCACGAGTCGCTTTTTTCATAATATTATTTTTTCGGTAAACATTTTCAAGACCAATATTGAGATAATAATCCAAGGCAACATCTAAACCTGCTATCAAACTAACTGGGCTTGTAAAGGCTCCAGTATTTTTTTTAAGGGCTTTGTATTCTTTACGCCAATCCATATAATAACGAGTATTTTGAACTGCTTCCATTCTTTCTTGAGCACGTTTACTGGCTGAAGCAAAAGATAGTCCTGGCGGTAACATAAAACCTTTTTGTGAGCCTGCGATTAAAACATCGATTCCCCACTCATCCATAGGAACGGAAAAAACACCAACTGCCGTCACCCCATCAACAAGTGAAAGACAGTCCTCAAGTTGGTGACATAGTTTCGTAATAGCTTGAACGTCATGTTTCACTCCAGTTGATGTTTCACTGGCATGAGATAACACAGCTTTAGTTTTAGGATGCTTTTTTAAAAGTTCTTCAAGTTTTAAAACATCAACGGCCTGTCCTCGCTCGACAAACAGCTCAATAACTTCAGCTCCGTATATTCGAGCTTGCTCAGCCCACCTCGATCCAAACTTACCACTATCAATGGCGATAACTTGGTCTCCTCGATTAATAAAATTACAAATGCTACCTTCCATAGCCAAAGTTCCCGATCCTGATAAGATCAAAACTTCTTCTTGAGTTCCAAAAACTTGAGGAAGTTTTTGGCGACAACGTTGTACAACCTCACCAAAATCTTTAGCCCGATGATAATAGACTGCAGACGACATAGCAGAATGAACAAAATCAGGAACCGGTGTCGGTCCTGCGGTCATTAATCGTTTTTTAAAAAATGGGCTGTCTTGTTTTGAGATTTCCATGTTAACTCCAGTTCTCTAAGCTTAAGCAAATGATCTCTATGCTTAGCTGCTTGTTCAAAATCTAAATCAGATGCTGCTTGTTTCATAGCAACTTCTAAAGATTTTTTCTTTTTCTTTAATTCTTTATAATCAAGCTTTTTAAAAGTTTCATCAGAGATAGCTTTATCTAAAAGATAATCTCCTTGTCCTGACGCTAACTCCCGATAAAAATCTTCATTATCCTCACCCTTTTCTTGCACAACTGAAACTTGTGGTGCTCGAGCAATAGTTTGAGGAGTAATTCCCATCTTATCATTATATTCTTTTTGAATTTCACGCCTACGATCTGTTTCCTCAATAGCCTGCTGCATACTATTTGTAATACGATCGGCATATAAGATAACGTGACCATTGACATTACGAGCAGCTCGTCCAAAAGTTTGAATAAATGAAGTTCGTGATCGTAAAAATCCTTCTTTATCAGCATCCAAAATAGCTACTAAAGACACTTCTGGCAAATCCAAGCCCTCTCTCAACAAGTTAATCCCTACTAAGACATCGAAAACACCCGCTCTAAGATCTCGCAATATTTCCACTCGCTCAAGAGTATCAATATCAGAATGCAAATACCTCACTTTAACATGCTGAGTTCTCAAATATGAGCTCAAATCTTCAGCCATTCGTTTAGTTAAAGTCGTTGCTAAAACACGCTCACCTTTTTTAACAATCTTTTTAATTTCTTTATGTAAATCTTGAACCTGTGACGATACTGGGCGTATCTCAATAGTAGGATCTAATAATCCAGTTGGTCTAATAATTTGCTCAACAATTCTACCCTGACATTTTGCCATCTCATATTTTCCAGGAGTCGCGCTGACATAAAGAACCTTTTTATGTGTCTCTTCAAATTCACTAAACTTAAGAGGTCTGTTATCCAAAGCACTTGGTAAACGAAAACCATGCTCGACTAAATTTGTTTTTCGAGCAAAGTCACCTTTATACATCGCTCCTACTTGCGGTATAGTGACATGACTTTCATCAACAATAAGCAACCAATCTTTAGGAAAAAATTCAATCAATGTTGGTGGAGCTTCTCCTTTTTGCCGTCCTGATAAATGCCTTGAATAATTTTCAATACCCGAACAAAAACCCATCTCTTCCATCATTTCAATATCGTGTAAAGTTCTGGTTTCTAAACGAAGCGCTTCCTCCATTTTTCCAAGGCTTTTCAATTGCACTAATCTTTCATGAAGCTCTTCTTGTATTGTAATAACAGCTTTTCTCTTGGCATCAAGATCAACGACATAGTGTGATCCTGGATAAATAAAACAATCTTTTAATTTTTCTTTTTTCGTTCCCCTAATAGCATCAATTGTGTAGATGTTTTCAATTTCATTTCCAAAGAATACAATACGAAGTGCTTCTTCATGTTCATAGGAAGGAATTAAATCAACATTATCTGCTCTAACTCGAAACGTTCCTCGATGAAAATCTTCATCATTACGATTGTAATTCATTTCAATTAATTTCAACAAAAATTGTTTACGATTAATTTTTTGTCCTGTTTTTAAGTGCATGCGCATTTTAAGATATGTTTCCGGTGAACCTAATCCATAAATACAAGAAACACTCGAAACAATAATAGCGTCTTTACGCTCAAATAATGACTTAGTCGCTCGATGCCTAACCTTGTCTATTTCTTCATTCACTGATGAATCTTTTTCAATAAAAGTCCCTGTTGAAGGAATAAAAGCTTCGGGCTGATAATAATCATAAAAAGAAACAAAATATTCAACCGAATTTTTTGGGAAAATGTGCTTAAATTCAGAATAAAGCTGAGCGGCTAAAGTTTTATTATGAGCCATAATCAAAGTTGGTCTTTGCAGTTTTTCTATGACATTAGCCATGGTAAAAGTTTTTCCGGAACCTGTAACCCCCATCAAAACTTGATCTTTAAGATCTTCCTTCAAAAAACCCTGACAAATTTCTTTTATCGCCTGAGGTTGATCCCCTTGAGGCTTGAATGGGCTTTGAATTTCAAATGAAGACATAAAATATAATAGTACCGCAATTTTAAGGCTTTTTAAAAACTATAGATAATATATTTAATTCAACACTGGGCTTTGTTGTACTGGCATTCCCATCATAATTAAGGGATCAGCTCCAGCCAGTAAAGAAGACCTTCTCCAGAAATCTCGCGACCATTTCGCCTGGTCTTGACCTATTTTTTCGGTCATCAATTCCTCTTCAAAAGGACAAATCAACCAAACTCCAGAATGAATTTCATCTTCTAGTTGACCAGGCTTCCAAAGACACTGCCCAATAAAGTATCGAAGAAAGAAAGGTTTTTCTAATTGGCTTTTATTTTTGTTACGGTAATTCATCAACTCCGTAAAGGTATCAGCATGAGTTGAGTAAAAAAATCGAGATTTTGAATCTATTTTTACACTTTTTTGTGTTTTTAAGGGCAATTTACCATGCAACGCAAATAAACGCTCAGTATCAGCTGGTCCACCACAAAGAATATCTTCTTCCACAGTGACAATAGTTTTACCTGAAAAATCCTTAAGCTCTAGATGCAAGCGATTACTCTCTACTTTTTCAGCACTTTCTTCTTGAGAAGCGTTCAGTGGAAAGGGAAAACAATTATTCAAACAGAATCCTTTTGCCCCTTTTTCAGCCGAATATTCAACAACCAAAACCACTTTTTGCACAAAAAATGGATCATCCATTCGAGGCAAAGCAACCACCAAAAAAGGTGCTTTTAGAGATTCCTTTTGTCGAGCTAAAGCCATCACCTACAGTGATAATGAATTTTATCAAAACAAGCAACAAGTTGAATTTTAAGGAACACACTAAACACAGGGCATAAATAATAATCAAAAAAAAACGTAATTTAACCTGTGCTCACTACATTAACTCGCCTATAAATTCATCTCAAGTTATGTTGTGGGAAAAATCAACTATTTACGAAAACGCGGTTAAGTCTTTAAATACGGCTGCAGAACTTATGAACCTTGATCACAATGTTCATTCTCGACTCAAGTACCCTTTTAGAGGACTTGTTGTCAGTGTTCCCGTGCGCATGGACGATGGCAATATAAAAGTTTTTGAAGGATATCGAGTTCATCATAATCAGACCTTAGGACCTGGAAAAGGTGGAATCAGATATTCCCCTTCCGTCACCTTTTCGGAAACTTCAGGATTAGCTATGTTAATGACTTTTAAATGTGCATTAATGGGCCTGCCACTAGGTGGTGCCAAAGGTGGAGTTCGAGTTGATCCCAGTAAATTATCGCGCGGTGAATTGCAGCGTTTAACAAGGCGCTACACGTCTGAATTACTTCCTTTTATTGGACCTGAAAAAGATATTCCAGCCCCAGACATTGGTACTAACCAACAAATCATGGCTTGGATTATGGATACTTATTCTCAAGAAATTGGCCATGCTGTCCCAGGCGTTGTTACTGGAAAACCTGTTCATGTTGGTGGATCAGTTGGTCGAGTTGAAGCCACTGGTCGTGGAGTTGTTTACTCGATTCTTGATGCCGCAAAAGTCATTAACTTAGAATTAGATGAAAAAGTCTCTGTTGTTATTCAAGGTTTTGGTAACGTTGGTTCAGCAGCTGCCAAAAAAATTAGTAAAGTAGGCTGCCGAGTTATTGCCATCTCTGATGTTACCGGCGGAATTTACAATGAAAAAGGTATTGATGTTGAGGAAGCTCACGAATATTTATTAAAAAATAAAAGTTTCAAAGGATATGCTGATTGCGATTTAGTGACTAACGAAGAAATTTTAACTATTCCTTGTGATATCTTAATCCCTGCCGCTATTGACAACGTTATTACTGAAGAGAATGCTAACAAGATTTCTTGCAAAATCATTGCAGAAGGAGCTAACTCTCCAATGAATTCAGCAGCTGACCAAATCCTCCACGATAAGGGTGTTTTCATTATTCCTGACATTTTAGCTAATGCCGGCGGTGTTACAGTATCTTATTTTGAATGGGTTCAAGGACTACAACAACTGTTTTGGTCTGAAAAAGAAGTTAACAATCGACTGTGGGAAATCATGACTAATGCTTTTCATAGAGCACTTGCTGTTAGGGAAGAAAAAAACTGCAGCATGCGTAATGCTGTATTTATTGCCGGCATTAAAAGATTAAGTGCAGCGATGTTATCTAGAGGCTTTTTCCCTTGATCAAAAGGATTTTTCAATGAATAAAATAAAAACGCCTAACGCTGCTAATATTTCCCCTAAGGGAATGTTGGTTCTGCTTTCCATTGGCCTTTGGGCGGGATACATGATTTTTGCCCCATTTATTGTAGCCCTTATCTGTGGTGCTATTGCCGCTATCATGATCTACCCTTTTCACAAGAAAAACTGCCAAACCTTTAAAATGCCCTATTGGGCTTCCGCAGCTTTTCTTTGTTTCATTGTTTTTATTGTTATTGGTTTCCCATTAGCCTTTCTACTCTGGGTAGGAATACGCGACGGTCTTCAATTGCTTCGAACTGTTAAAGTGCAGAATATTCGCGAAGTCATTAATCTTGAACAATATAAAGATTATTTACCTGAAAGCATCGAAACAACTCAAATTTATGATTTTATTAACTTAGGTTTGCAAGATGCCTCACGTTTTTTAGCTAACTTTGCGGGAGACCTGATATCGTCGATTCCTGGCAATATTCTATTTTTAATTATTATGCTTTTGAGTTGCTACTTCTTCTTAGTTGACCGCTCTAAAATAAAATCATTAACTCAAACCTTATTTCCGTATGAAAAGACGCGTTCTTCGCTAGTCAACACTTTTATGAAAACAACTTTTGGAACTGTTA
>ENA-ORXR01005198-ORXR01005198.1-marine-metagenome-genome-assembly--contig:-NODE-5198-length-10457-cov-5.394990_pt1 | contig 10457 bp, 8 predicted proteins | sample MGYA00237866_ERZ511479 | MGnify/ENA metagenome assembly ERZ511479 | reverse complement strand
TCCTTCACTTGAATGTCCGATGGACATTCATCCTTCGGAAACGTTCAGTCATGCCTCAACCAGACTAAAAATAACGTCGCCTAGCTTACCATTTACTTACGGGATGAGGCACTAGCCCCTTCCCCGATATTCTGCCAATTTGGCAAAATTTTTGCACCCATCCCTGCGGGAAATCTTTATAAATTAACCCTGAATAATTCACCCTCTTTAACAAAAAAGAAGTAATATCTCCTTTTCTCAATGGCTATATTATTCGTTATTTTGTATTTGTATGAAAAAGAATCTAATACTCCTTTGTTTGATCCTGATGAGCGGTATGGTATACGGTCAGGAACCTGCTATTACCGAAGATGATACCTTCTCCGTAGAAGATACGGAAGGTCTTACATCGGAGGGTAAAAGTGATTTTTTTTCTACCCAAAATGCTAAAAAATCGCTACAACACGCCCAAACGCTTATCAACCAGGGAAAGCTTAAAACTGCTCGTAAACAGCTGGAACACACCATTAAGATTAAAGCAAATTTTGCCGTTGCACACCGGGAACTCGCCATGGTCAATCTTGAATTAGGGGATTATCAGCGTGCCATCAATGCTTTCGAGACTTCGTTTGATCTGGATGAAAAACTTTCCCGAGCTGCTTTTTTTGAATGTGGCGAAGCGTATTTCCAATTGGGACAAGCGGATATGGCCAAATACTATTACACTAAATTTACGGAGTTAAAAAATAAATCCTATGCTAACAAACAGAAGGAATCCGGACTCGAAATAGATTACGATCTACTGTTGGAAGAACGGCTTATCAATTGTAAATACATTGAGCAGTTAGCGACCACCGTTCCCGTTGGCTCTCCAGCGCAAGCGTTACCAGCGGAAATTAATTCGAAAGTTGACGACTATTTACCTACCGTTAGCAATACCGGAGACTTGATGATTTTTACGCGAACCGATCGCCGGGGAAACCAAAATATTTTTCGTAGTCAAAATATTGATAGCACCTGGACCAAGGCCCGATCTTTTGGTAAGGAAATCAATACCAATAAAAATGAGGGAATGGCCAAACTGGAAGCGCACGGACGACGATTTTATTTTACCGGATGCTTCCGACCCGATAGTGAAGGAGGCTGCGATATTTATCAAGCTATTTTTGAAAATCAGGAAATTAAAGAAACCCAAAAACTGACGGGCAGTCTGAATGGAGCAGAATGGGATTCACAACCGTCCGTTACCTGTGATGGTCAAACCCTGTATTTTACCAGTAACCGCGAAGGTGGACTGGGAGGAGCGGATCTTTGGATGAGTACCAAAAATCCGGATGATTCCTGGAGTGAAGCCACCAACCTTGGCCCGAAGGTTAATACGCCCGGGGATGAAGAAGCGCCTTATATTTCCAACGATGGAAACACGCTTTTCTTTACCTCCACTGGCCACGCCGGACAAGGAGAAGGAGATTTATTTATTGCCCGAAAGGCCAACGATGCGTGGGCCCATCCCGAAAACCTGGACTACCCTTTTAATTCTCCCGGTAAAGAGATTGGGTTCTTTCTACACGCGGATGGAAAGACGGCTTACTTCTCTTCCGCTCGTGCCGGTGGATCTGGTGGACTGGATATTTATAGTGTAGAGCTGCCCGAAAAATTTCGTCCCGATCCTACCATTTTACTGGAAGGACAGGTGGTCAATCAGGTCACCAACGAACCGGTGCCTGCGTACATAAAGATTAGTCGCGAAGAAGAACATCGTTATATTAAAACCAACGAAACTGGTAGTTTTTTTATCTGCCTGCCCGGAAATAAAGGCTATAGTTTTCAAATTAACGAACCGGATTACGACTATTTTATCGATGCGCGTTTTGTAGCAGCTACGGGACACCTTGATCCATCCAGAGCATTGTTGAAGTTGAAACCAAAACAGATGTCTCCAAAATTAGTCGTAAAAAAATCGGCTGCTCAAAAAGAAGAAAAACGGGTGCAGTTCTTTTTTGCGTCCGACTCTTATTCGTTGACGCACGATGATCTACTGGAATTAGAGGCACTGGCTAAAAGACTCAAGAAAAAACGTTCGTGGAGTGCCGAAGTGATCGGCTACGCGGATGGGAGTGGCAGCAAGGATTATAATAAATGGATCTCAGAACAACGTGCACAAAAAATTATGGCGTATCTTCGTGCTCAGGGAGTAGCTTCGGATCAAATTGTCAAACTGGAAGGAAAAGGTTCTACTGATGCGGAGGGAAATTCTGCCGAGATGCGGAGAGTGGATGTGGTGTTGTATGGTGAATAAAGAATATTGAATAATTTGAATAATTAATTATGAATATTGAATACCTTCTACCGCAAAAAAACTTATACCGTATTTTTGTGTTGATTTGGTAGACCACTTTTTTAACGATTCAGAACGCGCTGATCACGAATGTTATCGCTGACCAGGTATTAGAATTTTACCAAATATAATAACCAACCCTTGCCAAAAATAATATCCTCCCTGTTACTGTTGCTCTGTCTGGTCCTGTACGCACCTGTCTTTTCTCAAGATAACACGACAGAATACGTCGGTTCAGAAATTCGTATTAAAAAAACAAATCAAAAAATTACGCTGGATGGTATGCTGGATGAATCCGTATGGATCAAAGGAAATACCGATTCTCCTTTCTGGCAGTATTTCCCCAATGATTCGGTATCGGCCACCGGACAAACAGAAATTTATATGACGTACGACCACCAAAACCTGTACGTTGCGGTCAAGTGCTACAGTAAGGATAATGATTTTATTACGCCAAGCCTGAGAAGGGATTATAGTTTTCGTGGAAGTGACAACATTAGTATTTTATTTGATACTTACAGTGATGCGACCAATGCTTTTCTCTTTGGATTGAACCCTTACGGAGTCAGAAGAGAGGCGCTGATCTCAAACGGCGGGAGACGCGGCGGTGACTTCAGCGGTTCGTGGGATAATAAATGGCGGGGTACTTCCAGGACTTACGAGAATTATTGGGTAGGTGAATTTGCGATACCATTTAAAACCATCCGTTATCAGGAAGGTGCTTTGGAATGGCGTTTTAATGCTTACCGTAATGATACTCAACTCAACGAACATTCTACCTGGAGTAATATTCCGCGAAACCGAATAGTAATGGACCTTACTTATATGGGGAAAATTATCTGGGATGAACCTTTAAAAAAACCGGGAACCAACTTTGCCATTATCCCCTTTCTCTCCGCAGCGAGTGGACGGGATTTTGAAGGCGATCCGACCGGAAAATATAACGCTGAATTTGCGGCAGGTGGAGATGCTAAAATTGGAATTACCGCTGGATTAAATTTAGATTTAACAGTTAATCCGGATTTTTCACAAGTAGAAGTGGATCGCCAGGTAACCAATTTAGATCGTTTTGAAATTTTCTTTCCGGAGCGAAGACAGTTTTTTTTAGAAAACGCAGATCTCTTTGGCAGCTTTGGTCATCCCCGCATAAATCCTTTTTTCTCCCGTCGGATTGGCGTAGCACAAGATACCGCTACAGGTCAAAACATTCAAAATACTATTCTCTTCGGCTCTCGGCTCAGTGGAAAAATAAATGATCGGGCCCGCATCGGATTGCTCAATATGCAGACGGCCAAACAACTGGATAATGATTTGCCGGGAATCAATTACACGGTAGCGGCACTTGAAAAAACTGTTTTTGCCCGTTCTCAAATTGTCGGTATTTTTGTCAATCAACAATCTATCAATCCTGGCAATTTTAGTGGTGAACTTCCCGCTTACAATCGGGTCGGTGGGCTGGAATACCGTTTGGCGACAGCCGATAATCGCTGGGCCGGAAAACTCAGTTATCAACACGCCTTTACACCCGAAGCAACATCGAATGGAAATGCACAGTATTTTAATTTGAATTACGAAGTGCCCCGTTTCAGGGCGTCACTCGATCAATATATAGTATCAGAAGGTTTTGATGCGAAGGTAGGATTTGTGCCCAGGAGAGATATTTTGTATTTGGGTCCACAAGCTTTTGTCAACTTTTTTCCGGATGAAAATGCCAAGGTCAACCGACACCGGGTTGGTTTTAATACCCGTATTTTTTATAAACTTGGCGCAGATGATAACGAAATAATTCGCGATTTTGGATTATGGGAATGGGAGGGTAGAATTTTTTACGAAGCTCGATTTCAGAATACGACGAGCATCGAAGCACAACTTCGGTATACGGATGTAACGCTGCTCGGTGATTTTGATCCTACTCGAATTCAGGACGAAACTATTTTTTTAGCAGCCGGCGAACGGTTTAAATATACGCGACTGGAATTGTCGTACCGCTCGGATGTTCGCAAAGAATTTTCTTACCGAATTAATACCAATTTTGGTCAGTTTTTTAATGGAACTATCCTGGGAATCAATGGACGATTTAACTATCGTTTTCAACCTTACGGACAATTTGCATTGCAATACGGTTATAATCGAATTGTGCTGGATAACCCTTTTAAGCCCGCTAACTTATGGCTGGTGGGCCCACGGGTGGACCTGACTTTTACAAAAAATTTATTCTTAACTGCGCTGGTACAGTATAATTCTCAATTGGACAATATGAATATCAACGCGCGGTTACAATGGCGATACGCGCCCGTATCAGATTTCTTTATTGTGTACACCGACAATTATCTGACCAGTCCCTGGGATCAGTTTGGTACCCGTAACCGATCTATTGTAGCAAAGGTTACATATTGGTTAAACTTATAAACAACAACGTTTATACTTTTTTCCGGAACCACATGGGCAAGAAGCGTTGCGGCTTATATTTTTAGGAATGGACAAAGGAGATATAATATTGGTTACCGTTTTTTCATCCGTCCCTTGTTCCAATCGAGGTCCCAATTGAGGTTCAAATTGGGGATCCAAAGCACGGTAGTGTGTCTCCCAATCTTCTCTCTTTAGATAAGATTCTTTGGTGGCAGGATAGTCTGCTTTGGACAGGGTTTCCTGAAGGACAGGAATTCGTTTCAGGACATTTTTCTCAATGTGGTCGTTCGTTTCCATCAGCTCATATTCCAACCGCAGGATTTCTAGTTTTTGGTGAATTTTTTCCAACAGTTCAGGATGTTTTTTTTGTGAAAACGGAATAATCGGAAATTGCTCAAGCATTGATTCCAACCAATAATTAGACTTATTCAGGAGCGCCAATATTTGTTCTGGATATTTGGCTGGATCAATAAATCTAAAGCAATCGAATAGATAGAGGAACGGTAAATCACTTTCGGCTTCTACTTGTTGGATCATGGCATTCAGAAAACGCTCGACGGCCAGATCGCCCAACGCTTCACAGAGGTTGATAACCAATATCGTTCCCTGATCATTTAGTAAACCCCAGTCTTTGTCCACCGTAGTATATAAATTAATCACTGGATCAATCAATGCTTCCTCTGGATATTTTTCTGCGATGATGGCAAACCAAAGAGGTGCTTCTCCCCCCTTTTCCGACGAGTCTGAATTTAAAGCATTTTCAAGCCAGTAAATTACCTTGCTGCGAATATCTTCCGCTGGTGGTTGGAAATACAGATAGCGAATAGCTTTGTAAGGGATCGCTTGAACTGGGGTTTCGAGTATTTCGAATGCGTGGGTATTGGAACGAATCATTTATTTTTAATTTTTCACTTAGCTTGTATAAGGAAATCAAAAAAGCTGCTTTTCCTATTTTTTATAACCGTGTTCAGGATCATAATCCGAAGCAAGTAATCCGTAGATTTCGCTATCTAAAAATTTACCATCAAAGTAATAATCTTCCCGAAAATAAGCTTCTCTTTGAAAACCAAATTTCTTTAATAGTCCACGGCTCGCTTCGTTTGCGGGATTAATGTTACCAATGACCCGATGTAGATTAAGTTCTTCAAATACAAATTTTAAAACAGCTTCAACCGCTTCGGTCATCCAGCTACTCGCCCAATAATCAGGGTGTAAGACATAGCCAATTTCGGCAGATTTATTTTTTTTGTCAATTTCTTTAAATCCGATGTAGCCCATAAATTTATTATTACGTTTATCAGCCAGTGCCCACCAGATACCTTTCTTTTTCCGAAAATTTTGGTGGGTCTTTTTAATCGCCTCCAGTGCTTCTTCTTTACTTTTAGAAAGTGGGCGATCCATATACTGCATGGCTTCTTCGTTGGACCTCAGCTCGTAATAAGCCATCGCATCGGTTACGGCAAATCGACGGAGTACCAACCGTTTGGTCTCTAGTTCGGGAAAACGGCTGAAAACATTCAAATTTAAAATTTCAGCATTGGACTTTAACCTGGACCTGGAAAGAGCACCCGTTTTATTTACGCTCTTTTTGCGCATAAGGGCGATACGTGTTGACGGAGCAAGCGGAAGCTTGGCAGTATTTTCTGGAAAAGCAGATACCGTCGAATCAATAGTCCGAACTTTTTTTAATAAACTATCTTGAGTTTTTTTCCCTTTTTTTCCCAGTATAATTCGCAGACCCATTTTATATACTTTGTCGCTGATGATGGTCAGCCCTGCCCGATCCAGCAAAGCGTTGGCATCTCGGGTTATATCCGAAAAGAGAAAGTTGGTAAACGGATTAAGGAGTTGTCGAATGAAGCTGATCTCTCCCTGGGCAGGAATAAATTTGTCCATGATGGTAAATCGGCCGTTGGGTTTTAGTACCCGACGAACTTCAGAAAGACAGCGATCGGGGTCCGGGATGACTGCTACGATCAGGTGCAGAATAACGACATCAAAGGTACTGTCCGAAAATTCCAGTTCGTGACCATCCATGACGAGCGCCTCCACGGGAAGATGTAACTCTTCCGCTTTGCCCATCAGATCTGCGACCATACTACTGGTCAAATCGATGGCGGTGATATTTTTCTGGTGGTTCAGGTAATTTAGATCCAGTCCCGTTCCGGCGCCTACGATGAGAATTTTGTCGGCAGGACTCAGGTTTAATCCCTCGATAGAAAGCTTCCGGTATTCGTTAAAATAGTTACCCGCCAAATCGTAAAATGGCTGATAAAGCGTATAGCGAATCCGATTCCAGGTGTTGGTATTTACGCTCATTTACTCAATTTTTGACAAAATAAACAAATTATTTTAAATTGTCATATACCAAAACATAAAAGAATATCACCGAAGTTCAAATTATCTGCAAAAACGGCTGCTTTTCTGTAAAGTTCTGGTTAAATTTGTGCCATCGATCATTAAAATAATATGTCAACGATATGAATACAGAAGAAACTTCTACCGGAAAATACTGGATCATGACTTTGGTAAGCCTCGCTGCTTGTCTGGCCTTCCTTTTTATTAAGCCTGAATGGTTTTGGGTAACCTTGCCATTTTTGTTTACAGCGCTAACCAAAGCGATGGGAAAGATGTAAAAGCACTTTAATATCCTTTATCTAAAAACCCCGATAAGTGTAATACTTATCGGGGTTTTTTAATACTTGTTTCGCTACTTTCCATTATCAAATTATGATAAGGAATGTTGACAAAATAACCTTGTTTGTTTAATTGGCCATAGCCAATTTACCTTGTGCAACGTTGATGCTGTGGGTTGGGTAAGCCACCTTGATACCTGCTTTTCCTAAAGCAGCCTTTACGTTTTTGTACGTACCAAAGTATACATCCCAGTAGTCTTCGCAAGTTGCGAACGGACGTACAGCTAAAAGGATATTATGTGCATCAAATTTTTCAATTTCTACCACTGGTGCAGGATTACTCAACACCTTTGGAGTCTGACGAATCGCTTCTAGAATAATAGCCTGTACTTTATCAAAATCTTCTTCGTATGGCATCGCAACGTTAAGATCTACTCTTAAAAATTCGTTAGCAGATAAGTTGGTCATAATACCGGAAGTAGCGATTCCGTTAGGAATAATTACTTTTTTATTATCCAGTGATTTTACCACTGTATTAAAAACCTGAATTTCTTCTACGTGTCCAAGTTCTCCCTGAAGATTAACAAGATCACCCACCCGGTAAGGCTTGAAGATCAAGATCATCACCCCGGAAGCGAAGTGACCAAGGGTACCTTGTAAAGCCATACCAAAGGCCAAACCAGCCATACCGATTAAAGCGATAAAAGAAGTCGTTTCGATGCCCACCATTCCGGCGACACTAAGAATCAACATAACTTTCATTAATACACTGATCATGGAAGTTAGAAAAGGAATTAAATCCCGGTCAAGGCCCGACTTAGCCATGGCCTTGGAGATCGCACGGGTAATCATACCTACGATCCATAGTCCAATTATTAAAACTAAAATTGCACCAATGAGTTTTGGTGCCCATGCGATTAAACCTGAGACTAAAAGATCTGATTTTGCTATTAAGCTTTCCATAAGTTTTTATTAAAGTGATTTATAAATAAAGATTTAAGAAATATAAAAGTTCGCAATTGTGACGTGAATGGATCTGATTAGTAACAAAAACACTTAAATCTATCTTAAATTTCTTATCTTTGTAAACATAACCACCCTTCATCCTACTGATTTTCAACAACTTATATTTTTATTATTTTATTTTTAGAATGTTAATTATTTATTACCATAAGGTTCCCATTATATGAAATACATTAAATTACTATGCCTTTTTTTATTTTCTCAAAATTTATCAGCACAATTGGATTTAGTTACCGATCGCGGAAGTGCCCTTTATAAAGTTGGTGAAAATATTAATTTCCGGGTAAGCAGCGATCAGGCAGGATCGGTTGGCTATAAAATCTTTTATGATCGTTTTGCGACTCCACTGGCAACAGGTACCGTAAATATAGCCGCTGGACAAACCCTTTCTATTCCCTACCAAAGTGATGAACCCGGTGTGGTACTCTGTGATGTTTTTCTTAATGGAAATAAAGCTTTTGCAGCTGCGGCTGTTGATCCTTTTGATATTGCGCCCATCGGAACAGCGCCCACTGATCTGGATATGTTCTGGGATGAGCAAAAAAACCAATTGGCTCAAGTACCCTTTGATTTACAAATCAGTTTATTTGAGCAACACGATAATTCCATTACTTATCGGGTCAATCTAAGGAATGTTGGCGGGCGACGGGTATATGGCTTATTGTCCGTTCCCGATACCCCCGGACCGCATCCGGCGATTATCACTTTGCCTCCTTTCGGTAATTCACCCGGTATAGTAACACCAGAATATATTTTGGCGGAGCGTGTCGGCGCTTTGTCTTTTTCACTGAGTGTTCACAATACGCCCGTAGATCAGAGCGATCCGGTAGGCTACGATTTAGATCAGTCCGATGATCCAAATGAAATTTATTATCGGTACGCTATTTTAGGTGCCATTCGAGCAATTGATTATTTAGAAACCCGGGATGATTTTTCTGGTGAGGTAGCCGTCAACGGAGTTAGTCAGGGTGCGGGACTTAGTATGTTGCTGTCGGGAATCGATGATCGGATTACCTTGATGGCGCAAAGTAATGGTGCACTTTGTCAGCATCTGGGAATTCTGGAAAATAAAGCCAGTGGTTTCCCTTATTATATTGGGCAATCCCGCGCAGAAGAGAACGATCCGGTTCACGAAGCCCAAACAATCGAAGCAGTTAAATATTATGATGCAGTTTATTTGAATAAAAATATTGATTATCCTACTTATCATATTATCAGTTATCAGGATACCATTACACCTTCGGCAACCGTCTTTGCCGCTTACAATCAAATTATCGCCCCCAAGGTTTTATTGCACGCCACCCTCCTCGGTCATCAACATCCCGACGAATATATTAGTTTGCGGAGGCATTTTTACCGTCGATACTTTTCCGCACCACTTGATCCTTCCTGGCCTTTTATGGAAGATTTTACTGGCTATTTGGTAAATGCTGGTCCTGACGTTAACACCAATTTAAGTAATGAAATTTCCTTAAATGCACTGGTAATGCTAAACACTTCGGTTAGGAATGACCTTCCTGCAATATGGGATAAGATATCCGGTCCCGGAAATGTAAACTTTGGTAGTCAAAACAATTATCAAACTTCCGCAAGTTTTTCTTTGCCTGGAGAATATTTATTGAGGTTTACCGCTTTTGATAATTACCCTTCGGAAACAAACAAGTTTTATTCTGTACAGGATTATGTTCGTGTTACGGTGGATGGAACCCTGGCTACTGAAAATATTAGTGATGCGGAAATGATAGGGTTAAGGCTAACGCCAAATCCTGCAACGGATCGGGTTTTGGTAAATATGGAAATACCTTTTTTCGGGACCTTGCATATTTATAATACGACGGGACAATTGGTTAGACACGCTGATCGTAAACATTGGACCAACGGTACGGAAATCGATGGGACAGATTTGCCGTCCGGGATTTATTGGTTGTCTTTTGAACTGGAGAATGAGATCATAGTGCAAAAATTAGTTGTGTTGTAGATTTTGGTCTGCGGATGTCTAGTGGTTCGGGTACTAAATTAGTATGTACTTCAAATTGTTAATTTTTCCTAGACAAAAAGAACAGTTGATTAGT
>ENA-ORXR01005195-ORXR01005195.1-marine-metagenome-genome-assembly--contig:-NODE-5195-length-10465-cov-2.799384_pt1 | contig 10465 bp, 8 predicted proteins | sample MGYA00237866_ERZ511479 | MGnify/ENA metagenome assembly ERZ511479 | reverse complement strand
TGGGATGAAATCGAAATCAATCCCGGTGTCTGGGTGTACCGCTTGCATTTCCGCCTCTAACTCATCGGCGAAGGCACGCAGCTGGCGGACCCAATCTTTGGGATCTTCGTCCCCCACACAGCGGATATCCAGCGTGAAGAAACAATCCTTGGCCGTGATATTCGCCGCCGTGCCGCCGTTGAAGATCCCGCAGTGCAGGGTGGTGAACGGGGGATCATAAAGTGCCGCGATGGGCGTGGGTGTTTTATCGCGGTTAGCCACGGTGGCCTTGCGGCACCATTCCACCAAACGTGCGGCATACATAATCGCCGACACCCCTTCAAAGAACTTGGACGAATGCACTTCAAACCCGCGCACGTTCACATACAGCCCTTCACAGCCCTTATGGCCCGTGACGACCCCCATGTTCGTGGGCTCCCCCACGATCACAGCCCCCGCTTTGGGGTAATGATCCAGCAACGCTTGGGCCACATCAGGTGCCCCCAACAGACCGATTTCTTCGTCCCGTGACAGGGCGATCTGCAAAGGGCGTTTGAGATCGCGATCCTTGGCGGCCACCAAGGTGTGCACCGCCAAGGCCACAAAGCCCTTCATGTCGCATGTGCCGCGCCCGTAAAGCCGGTCGTCTTTTTCCACCACGGTCCAGGGATCGGTGGTCCAGGCCTGGCCGTCTGTGGGCACCACGTCCGTGTGCCCCGACAACACGACGCCGCCCGGAACATCTGGGCCCACCTGGGCCACAAAGCCCGCCTTGGTGCCGTCTTCATTGGGGATACGGCGGCCCTGGATTCCATGGCTGGCCAGGTATTCTTCGACATAGTCGATCAGCGGCAGGTTACTGTCGCGGCTGACGGTGGGAAAACCCACCAACGCGTCCAGCAATTCTCTTGATGTTTTTTGCATGCGCCGACCGTCTCAACCTGCCCGCCGAAGGTCAAGCCTATTCGGCGGATTTTCGGATTTGGCGCACCGACAGCCAGACCCCCAAAATCACCAGGGGGGCCACAAACGCCCCGGCCCAAAGTTTGGAAATCCCAAACAGATCGGGGATCGGCCCCAAGACATACAGCACCAGGTTAATGGCATAGTAACTGATGGCCACAACCGACAAGCCTTCTACGGTTTTCTGCAACCGCAGTTGCAAATCCGCGCGTTGGTCCATGCTTTCTAGCAGCTTCTGGTTTTGGCCTTGGCGTTCCACATCCACCCGGGTTCGCAGCAAGTCCCCTGCCCGTATGGCGCGATCCGCCATGGCTTGCAGGCGGGTCTGGGTGGCATTGACCGTGCGCATCGCCGGATCAAAGCGCCGCATCATGAATTCGTGAAATGTCTGCCGTCCGTTGAACCTTTCTTCACGCAGCACACCGATCCGTTGGGTCACCAAAGTTTCGTACGCTTTGGTGGCCGAAAACCGAAAGCTGGCCTTGGCGGACATGTTTTCCAGTTCCGTGGAAATCGACAGCAGGTCATGCAGTGTGTTTTCAGGGGCCACGTCATCGCCAGCCATCTGTTCCACCAGGGCAGACAGCTTCTGGTCCAATTCCCCCATGCGCGCGCCCATGCCCCGCGCCCGGGCAAGACCCAACATCGACATGGATTTATAAGTTTCAATCTCGCACATCCGCTGCACGATGCGACCGATGCGCCGCACCCCGGTGTCCGCCCCCACATAGACTGCGAACCGCATGTGCCCTGCAGGGTCAATGCGGAAATCAGCGGCCACTGTGGCAGAGGTATCCAGCACCCGCGACACAGCCAAGCTTTCGGCCACAAACCAATTTTCCACGTGGCTTTTGATCTCGGCTGGGCCTTGGCCATCCACCACCCGCACCAACGCGGATGTCAGGCGCTTGCCCGGGGCCGCGTCCAACCAATCGTCGGGGAACACTTCGAAATCCACCGGATCAAACGCCCTGTCCGACACCCCATCCGCAAACGCGGTATAGGTCATGAATTCGGTGTGTTGTTCCCATTTCAGCCAAACTTTACCCACCTGGCCGTAATAATGCGTGGCCCCCGGTGCCGGATGATCAGCCCCGTGACGGTCCAACAAATCCAACAAATGCGCCCGGTCCAAATCCCGGTCCCGCGCGGCGGCATTCTCTGCGGCTTTGATGGCCAGGTAACACGCCGTCGTGGGCGCGCTCAGCGTGGGAAACGGCCGCGCGTGCAATTCATTGGCCAGCTTATAGCGCAGATCGTGGTCTTCGATGGGGGGCATGGGCTTGTCCTGTAACGTCCCTTATGTGGGCTTAAAACAGGACATAGGGCGGCTTGGGCCATTGGTCACGGTGTTCTTGGGTATACTTTGTGACCCGCACAGAAAACCCGATGACTTCTCCTTGATGTGACAACGGCCATGCCTCACACGTCTTATCAGCATTTCCCAAAGTCGGAGCCCACCATGAAACTCGAAGATCCCCGTTTTTTGGTGCTGGGTGTTTGTCTGGGCATTTTGTGTGCTTGGACGCACACACCCTTGGTTCTTGCGCTGGCCGTCGGCGCGATCTGGGGGCTTTTTTGGGTGCCCCCATTTGTCTTCAACAACGTTCTGGGTTTTTGGAAATCGTATAGCCCGTCCCAATTTATCACCATCAGAAGTATCTTAATGGACCGCAGCAATATTCCGTTTCGGCGGGCTTGGGTCATGGTCGCCGCACTGATTTTATTGGCCACGACGGCGGTATTATTTGGACTGGGCATGGCGGAATTTGCTTTGCCGCGCTGGTTTAACAGGCCCGTTGCCGATCGCGCACCGTTGAGTACGGCAATGGTCATGCTGTGTGTTTATGTGTTGTTCAAAATTTTGACCTGGTGGGCCAAACGCCAACAATAAAACGCCCCACCGTTTCCAGCAGGGCGTCCTTAAATTGTAGGGTGGGTAAAACCCACCGATCAACCCGTCGATCATCACACCAAAGGTGTGTTAATCAATCAACGGCAACAGCTTATCAAAGCTGGCTTTCGCATCACCGTAAAACATCCGTGTGTTGTCCTTAAAGAACAGCGGGTTTTCGATACCCGAATAACCCGTTCCCTGACCGCGCTTGGATACAAACACCTGCTTCGCTTTCCAGCATTCCAGAACCGGCATACCCGCGATGGGGCTGTTCGGATCATCCTGCGCCGCTGGGTTCACGATGTCGTTGGACCCGATCACGATGGCGACGTCCGTTTCGGGGAAGTCGTCGTTGATCTCGTCCATTTCCAGCACGATGTCGTAGGGCACTTTGGCTTCGGCCAACAGCACGTTCATGTGACCCGGCAAACGCCCCGCAACGGGGTGAATGGCGAACCGCACGTTTTTGCCTTGAGCACGCAGTTTGCGTGTCAACTCAGCCACGGTTTGCTGGGCTTGCGCCACCGCCATGCCGTACCCTGGGATGATCACAACGCTGTCCGCTTCGTTCAAGGAAGCGGCAACACCGTCAGCGTCTATAGCGATTTGTTCGCCCTCTACTGCCATTTGTTCACCCGCAGGACCGCCAAAGCCGCCCAAGATCACGGACACAAACGACCGGTTCATCGCCTTACACATGATGTAGGACAAGATCGCACCGGAGGAACCAACCAGCGCCCCCACAACGATCAACAGATCATTGCCCAGGCTGAAACCAATCGCAGCCGCAGCCCAACCGGAATAGCTGTTCAACATCGACACAACCACTGGCATGTCAGCACCGCCGATGCCCATGATAAGATGATACCCGATGAATAGCGCCGCCAAGGTCATCAAGAACAGTGGGAAGAACCCGCCTGTGTTGAAGTACCAGATCAGCGTGATGACCGAAATCGCAGCAGCACCGATGTTCAGCATGTGCCCACCGGGCAGCTTTTCGGCCGCAGACGTTACGCGACCGGACAGTTTGCCGTACGCGATCACCGACCCCGTGAAGGTCACAGCACCGATGAAGATGCCCAAGAACAGTTCAACTTTCAGGATGTTCAGCTCGACGTTCGATTTCTTCGCGATCAACTGACCAAAGGTGCCGAAGTCTTTCGCGCTTTCGCCCGCTGCCAATGCAGCCGCCACGTTGCCCATTTCAAAATGCGCAATGAAGCCGACGAAAACAGCCGCCAAACCCACCAGACTGTGCATCGCTGCCACCAGTTCCGGCATTTGGGTCATCTGAACCTTCGTGGCCAGTTGATACCCGATGGCACCCCCGCCCGCGATCAGCAGGATCGACAACAACCAGTACCCCGAACCGGGACCCACCAGCGTCGCAGCCACAGCCAAAGCCATCCCCGCGATACCGTACCATACAGCGCGCTTTGCGCTTTCTTGACCTGACAGCCCGCCCAAAGACAGGATGAACAGGATTGCCGCCACAACATAAGCAGCCGTTGTAAAACCAAATTCCATTTCACAAACCTCCGCTTAAGATTTCTGGAACATGGCGAGCATTCGCCGTGTCACAAGGAAGCCACCGAAGATGTTAATCCCGGTCATAAAGACAGACAGTGCCGCCAGCAGGATCACGAGGAAAGACCCCGACCCGATCTGCATTAGCGCGCCCAAGATGATGATCGAACTGATCGCGTTCGTCACCGCCATCAGCGGCGTGTGCAAGCTGTGCGCCACGCCCCAAATCACTTGGAAGCCCACGAATACCGCCAATACAAACACGATGAAGTGCTGCATAAAGCTGGCCGGGGCCACCAGGCCCACTGCCAACAACAATGCCCCGCCGATGGCCAACAGGCCAACTTGGGTCTTTGTTTGCGCCTTGAACGCGGCATCTTCTTCCGCACGAATTTCTTCGCGAGTTTTCTCAACCACAGGCGCTTTTGGCTGTGCCGCAATCGCAGCTACCTTTGGCGGTGGCGGTGGGAATGTGATCGCGCCCTCATGGGTCACGGTCGCGCCACGGATCACGTCGTCTTCCATGTTGTGGTTCACTTGACCGTCTTTTTCAGGGGTCAAATCAGCCATCATGTGACGCACGTTTGTTGAATACAGCGTGGATGCCTGTGCGGCCATCCGCGATGGGAAATCGGTGTACCCGATGATGGTCACGCCGTTATCTGTGACGATCTTTTCGTCCATCACAGTCAACTTGCAGTTTCCGCCGCGTTCGGCCGCCAAGTCCACAATCACGGACCCCTGTTTCATGGCCGCAACCATTTCCTTGGTCCACAATTCAGGCGCATCCCGGTTGGGGATCAGCGCTGTAGTGATAACTATGTCGATCTCAGGGGCCATCTCAGAAAATTTGGCCAACTGTGCCGCCGCAAATTCCGGCGAAGACACCGCCGCATATCCGCCTGTGGCGGCCCCGTCGGCTTGTTCTTCTTCGAAGTCCAAGAACACAAATTCCGCGCCCATGGATTCAACTTGTTCGGCCACTTCGGGACGTACGTCAAAGGCGTATGTGATGGCGCCCAGCGATGTGGCTGTCCCGATGGCGGCAAGACCCGCAACACCGGCGCCCACCACCAGAACTTTCGCGGGCGGTACTTTACCCGCGGCCGTCACCTGGCCCGTGAAGAACCGGCCAAAGTTGTTGCCCGCTTCAATCACCGCGCGGTAGCCTGCGATGTTGGCCATCGATGACAAGGCATCCATCTTTTGGGCACGTGAAATCCGGGGCACCATGTCCATGGCAATGACGTTGGCACCCTTGGATCGGGCCAATTCCATCAGCTTTTCGTTGGACGATGGATAAAAGAACGAGATCAGCGTTTTCCCAGTGGACAGGCGCTTGGCCTCGGCGTCACTGGGGGGACGGACCTTGATGATCACGTCGCTGGCTTTGGTCAGGGCTGCGGCGGATGCCAGCACCTCAACGCCCGCATCTTTATAAAGTGCATCGGCAAATCCGGCGGCAGAACCCGCCCCTTTTTCGATCACACAGTTGTATCCCAGCTTTTGCAGCTGAAGGGCGCTGTCGGGCGTCATCGCTACGCGATTCTCCCCCTCAAACGTCTCTTTTAAAGCTCCGATTTTCACGATTTCCGTCCTTTCGCGCGGCTTCTCACCGTAATTTAGTCTATAATGAGTGGACGTCCCGTATACCGCGCAATATTATTGCGCAAGCGTTTGGCGGGTAGAAAGTTCTGCAAAGCCTCAAGAATACCGTCGCATACAAAAGCCAAGGAAAAAACGATGCAAAAACATGCGGTTATCACCGGCGGCGGCACTGGAATTGGACGGGCCATTGCAACGGCACTTCACGATCAAGGCTGCACCATTACCATCATGGGACGCCGCGAAGATGTGTTGGAAAACGCAGCCCAATCCCACGGCTGGGGCACCCAAGTCCTTGATGTCACGGATGAAAAATCTGTGGTTGACGGCATGGCCCGCGCGGCGGATTTCGGCGGCGGGGTCGACATTGTGGTGGCCAACGCTGGGATCGCCGAAGGGCAAAACATTCGCGGCTCTGACCTGGGATTTTGGCGCAACATCATGGCCACCAACCTGGACGGCGCGTATCTGACCATCCGCGAAGGGCTGCGCCACATGCCCGTCAAGTCCTGGGGGCGTGTCGTGGCAGTGTCGTCAATCGCGGGTCTGCGCGGGTTAAAGGGCGCGCATGCGTACACCGCCAGCAAACATGGGATGGTGGGTCTGATCCGGGGCCTGTCCGCCGATCACACCGCCCTGCCTGTCACGTTCAACGCGGTCTGCCCAGGATATGTCGACACCGACATCATCGCTCGCAACACGCAATCCATCGCGCAAAAAGCCAAGATTTCAGAACATGAAGCCCGTGATATGATGGTGAACTTAAACCCCCACAACCGCCTGATCACGCCAGAAGAAGTGGCCGCCAGCGTTGCGTGGATCTGCGGACCCGGCAGTGACAGCGTCGATGGCCAAGCCATTGAAATCAGCGGCGGTCCCGCTTAAGCGGCGCGCAGCACCCCGTCGCGGAACGCCCAAACAGCGCGTCCCAATCCTTCGAACAACGGGCGGGACACCGGGTCTTCGTCGGCGCGGTATTCGGGATGCCATTGCACCCCCAACGCAAAGCCCAAGGCATCGCGCACATATATCGCCTCTGCCGTGCCGTCGGGGGCATGGCCGTCCACAATGATCCGGTCGCCCGCATCGCGAATGCCCTGCCCGTGGAGCGTATTGGTGCGCACCACGTCCGCCCCAAAAAGGCGCGCAAAGGGCCCGTCCGGCGTCAGGGTCACGTCATGGCGCAATTCAAACTTTTCGTCCAAAGTGCCATCAGGCGGCATTCGGTGGTTATCACGCCCCGGCAGGTCGCGGATTTCTGGGTCCAGCGTCCCGCCCATCGCCACGTTCATTTCTTGAAAGCCCCGGCAGATCGCCAAGAACGGCTGTCCCCGTTCCACCAACGCCCGGATCAAAGGCAAAGCCACCTCGTCGCGGGCCTCGTCCATATCGCCGTGGGCGTCCGTCAATTTTTCGCCGTAAAATCGGGGATGCACATTGGGGCGTCCGCCCGTGAACACAAACCCATGACAGGTCTGCATCAAATCGGTGATATCCACATGGGCGGGGTTCGCAGGGATGATCAACGGCACGGCGTCGCAAACTTTGGCCACCGCCGCACAGGTCATGTCCCCCGCCGCGTGGGCGGGGTATTCGTCGTTCAGCAAGTAATGGTTGCCGATAATGCCGATCACGGGCCGGGTCATGGGTTCTCCGTCATAGTTGAAATCCCATTACCCTGACACGCGTCCAAAGAAAAGATCACCCTTCGGCAGTCAGTCCAGCGCCCTCGATGGCGGCGATACCGCACAGGGCATCATTGTCGGATGTATCACCCGTCACACCCACCGCGCCGATCACTTCACCCTTTTTGTCCCGGATCAAGACACCGCCCGGCACGGGAACTGTCGCCCCGCCAAACACGCCGTTCACCGCATTCATAAAATAACCTTGCGCCTCGGCCCGTTCCATCTGGGCTTTGCCGCCCATGCCCAACATCACAGCGCCGTAGGCCTTGCCGTGGGCAATGGCGAACCGACCGGGGGCTGCCCCTTCACCGCGTTCAAACGCAATGACATGTCCCCCGTCGTCCAACACCACCACCGACAGCGGCTTCAATTCCATTTCCTGACCCTTGGCCACGGCCGCTTTAATGATCGATCGTGCCTTGCGCGTTGCCACACCTGCCATAGTCTTTATCCTTCTTTGTGCCCCAAATACCTCGGGGGTTTGGGGGCAGCGCCCCCATAATAGTTAAATGTCGGCGTCAGCCGGCCTTTTTCTCAAGCCGGCGGGCGTGCAACACAGGTTCAGTATACCCGGACGGTTGATTGCGTCCATCAAATACCAACTCACACGCCGCCAAGAACGCAACCCCGTCAAAGCCTGGGGCCATGGGTTCGTACAATGCGTCGCCCGCGTTTTGCGCGTCCACCACGGCGGCCATCTTTTCCATGGATGCCCGCACTTGGTCTTGGGTGACAACGCCGTGATGCAACCAATTCGCCAGGGCTTGGCTGGAAATCCGGCACGTGGCGCGGTCTTCCATCAAGCCCACGTTGTTGATGTCTGGCACTTTGGAACAGCCGATCCCTTGATCGACCCACCGCACAACGTATCCCAAAATCCCTTGGGCGTTGTTGTCGACTTCCTTTTGCACCTGCTCAGGGGACCAGCGACGGAAAGCGGCCAACGGAATATCCAGGATGGACTGGGTATAAGACCCACCTGCCCCCGCCATCATCTTGGCCTGGACGGCCATCACATCCACCATGTGGTAATGCAGCGCGTGCAAAGTGGCCGCCGTTGGGCTGGGCACCCAGGCGCAGTTGGCACCCGATTTCGGGTGGCCGATCTTTTGTTCCAGCATCGCCGCCATCATATCGGGCATGGCCCACATGCCTTTGCCGATTTGGGCTTTGCCGGAAAATCCGCAATCCAAGCCCACCGACACGTTTTGATCTTCGTAGGCCCCGATCCAGGTTTTCTTCTTGATGAAATCCTTGCGGCTGAACGGTCCCGCCTCCATCGAGGTGTGGATTTCATCGCCTGTGCGATCCAAAAACCCCGTGTTGATGAACGCCACCCGGGTCTTCGCCGCCCGGATACATTCCTTCAGGTTCACTGTGGTGCGGCGTTCTTCGTCCATGATGCCCACTTTGATGGTGTCTTTGGGCAGATCCAGAATGCCTTCGATCACGCCGAACACTTCGTTGGTGAACGCCACTTCTTCGGGCCCGTGCATCTTGGGTTTCACGATGTAGATCGACCCGTGCACCGAATTGCCGCTGTCGCGTTTCAGATCGTGCTTGGCGATCAGACTTGTCACCAAGCCGTCCAACATCCCTTCAAACGTTTCATTGCCGTCCGCGTCCAGAACGGCGGGGTTGGTCATCAAGTGACCCACGTTGCGCACCCACAACAAAGCGCGACCTTTCAGGGTTTGCGTGCCCCCATCCGGCGTGGTGAAAGTCTTGTCGTCCGCCAACACCCGCGTCATGGTTTCGCCGCCCTTTTGGAACGTCGCTGCCAAATCGCCCTTCATCAGGCCCAGCCAGTTCCGGTAAGCGCCGGCCTTGTCTTCGCCGTCCACACAGGTGACGGAATCTTCGCAGTCCATGATCGCAGACACAGCACTTTCAAGGCGCACATCCGCCAGTAATGCTTGGTCGCGGCTGCCAATCGGATGCGCCCGATCAAATACAAGTTCGACGTGCAAGCCATTGTTTTTCAACAAAACTGTGTCTGGTGCCTTGGCGTTTCCTGTAAAGCCCACGAATTTGGATGGGTCTTCCAGTGGCATGTCGTCGATCAACAACTGCCCCTTGTCGACATAGTACCGGCGCACGTCGGCATGGCTGCCGCCCGCGATGGGAAATGCGCTGTCTAAGAACACGCGTGTGCGCGCCACAACCCGGCCGCCGTGGCCCCGGTCATACCCGCCTTTGGGGGGTAAGCTGCCCATGGCGTCGGTGCCATAGAACCCGTCATACAGACTGCCCCAACGGGCATTGGCGGCGTTCAAAGCAAAGCGTGCATTGGTGATGGGCACCACCAGTTGCGGCCCTGGGATCGACGCAATTTCCGGGTCGATGTTCTTAGTTTCAATGGCGAACTTGTCCCCCTCGGGCACCAGATATCCGATGTCGCGCAGAAAAACGGTATAGGCATCCCGGTCATGGGGCGCGTTGTTGTTGGACTTGTGCCAGGCATCGATCTTGGCTTGGATTTCTGCACGCTTGGCCAGCAATTCGCGGTTGCGCGGGCCGTGGTCTGCCACCAATTTGGCCAGACCGTCCCAGAATGTGGCGGATGATACCTCCGTGCCGGGCAATGCCTCAGTTTCGATGAAATCGTACAGGATTTTGTCCACCTGCAAGCCTGATACGTCGATGCGGTCTGCCATGCTGTCCTCCGGGAATGTGCGTGTGGGTCGGGATACCGCGCCCTACCCAAGGGGACAAGCAAAATTGGTTAGGGTTTCAGACCAGTTTTCCTTTAGTAGATTTCCGTTCCCGTTTGCAGCGGTCCGAGCAGTACTTCACCTCGTCCCAG
>ENA-ORXR01005194-ORXR01005194.1-marine-metagenome-genome-assembly--contig:-NODE-5194-length-10465-cov-11.224490_pt1 | contig 10465 bp, 7 predicted proteins | sample MGYA00237866_ERZ511479 | MGnify/ENA metagenome assembly ERZ511479 | reverse complement strand
TTTGTCTTCAAAAGGTGTTCCAAACTGGGCGGTGGGGGAACATTATCTCCGTAAAAATCCTTAATACCTGACAAAGGAATTTGCTCAATATCGCCGCCGATCGACCCTTCTGAAAAGAACATCGTCATCCAAGGCTCGAACGTTGTCAGCAATGCGGGCGTGACCTCAAAATGGTCGGACAGATAGTCATTCAGCCCGGCCGCCCAAGCGTCGCATAGTGCCTTTAAGGTGGCAGGCGCGCCGTCATATGCAGCCTTAGCCTCCTCCACGGTCATATAGAGCCGCGCCCGCAAATCGGAGAAGAGTGCGCTCTCGCCTTCGACCTCAGCTAAGCGTCCGGTCGCCCAGACATAATTGCGTTCGATGCGCGGAAAGTCATCTTCCGCTTGCGCGTAGATCATACCGTAAACAGCGTCGGCATCGGTCTTTCCATAAATATGCGGAACGCCGTAATCATCGCGGATAATTTCGGCGGAATAAGTGGAGGACGTTTCAGGGGTCGTTTCTTCGCCGCATCCGGATAGAAGTAGCCCGATGGACAGAGCCAGCGTTACAAACCGATAATACATAAAATCTCCCTCTGCCTTTTTGGCTAACAGAGGGAAGGAGATTTTACCACAATTAGACGTCGCCGGAGCTTTCGGGTGAATCGGTCGGGCTTTCGCCACCTTCGGCACCCTGTTCAGGCGCATCCTCTTCATCAGCCTCTTCAATCCGGCCCACGCTGACAACGCGCTCTTCGTCCTTCACGCGGATCACGGTGACGCCTCTTGCGCTGCGGGAGACGATGGAGATGTTTTTGACGGGACAGCGGATAAGCTGGCCGCCATCGGTGACAATCATCAACTGATTATCTTCTAGAATGCTCATAGATCGCACAAGTTTGGCATCATCCTTTTTCTTGCCGCGATCCAGATTCTGCGCGGTTACGCCCTGCCCACCGCGATTCATACAGCGGTAGTCATAAGACGAGCTGCGCTTACCCAAACCATCATCGGCAAGGGTCAGCAGGAATTGCTCATTGGCTTGTAGGAAGCCGAGACGTTCCGCATCAATCGGCGTTTCGACACCGCCTTCATCCGTATCGTCTTCGGTCTCGTCCCCTAAAGCGCGGCGCATAGCGTTTGCGTGTTTCATATAGGCGCGGGCTTCGTCTGTTTCGATATCGACGTGGCGCAAGACGGCCATGGAGATGACTTCATCGCCATCTGCGAGCTTTATCCCGCGCACACCGGAGGATGTCCGGCCAACAAAGCGCCTGACATCGGTCGTGCGGAAACGAATGGATTTGCCGTTCGCTGTAGTCAGCATCAAATCATCATCTTCGGTGACAACGCGGACATCGACAATGCCGTCGCCCTCATCAGGTTTCATCGCGATTTTACCATTGCGATTAACGCGGGTGAAATCTGACAAGCTGTTCCGGCGAACGCCACCTGAGCGGGCTGCGAACATGATGTCCAGATCTGCCCAGCTTTCTTCGTCTTCCGGGAGCGCCATGATAGAATTGACCGTCTCGCCTTGCTGCAATGGCAGCAGGTTCACGAGCGCTTTGCCGCGTGTGTTCGGACCGCCCGGAGGTAATTTCCAAACCTTGAGTTTATAGGCCATCCCCGTTGAGGAGAAGAACAGCACGGGCGTATGGGTGGTCGCGACAAAGACAGTTGTGACGTAATCTTCGTCCTTCATGGACATGCCGGCACGGCCTTTGCCGCCGCGGCGTTGCGCGCGATATGTGTCCAGAGGCGTGCGTTTGACATAACCGGCAGCAGTGACCGTGACGACCATATCTTCAACAGTAATTAGATCTTCATCGTCGAAGTCCGTCCCGCCAGCGACAAATTCAGAACGGCGCGGCGTTTCATATTTCTCTTTAATTTCAGTGAGTTCTGCGGAGATGATAGACTGAACGCGAGCACGGCTACGCAGAATATCGAGCAAATCGGTAATTGTTGCGGCGAGTTTTTCCGCCTCTTCCGTAATCTCATCCATGCCCAATTGCGTAAGTTTCAGCAGGCGCAAATCGAGAATGGCGCGAGCCTGTTCTTCAGTAAGTTGGATGCTGCCATCGTCCATGAGCTTGGAACGCGGGTCCGCAATCAGTTTGATCAAAGCGCCCATATCTTGCGCGGGCCATGTCCGAGCCGTCAACTTATCGCGCGCCTCTTTCGGGTTTGCGGAGGAGCGAATGATGCGGATGATTTCGTCAATATTGGCGACGGCCGTGGCGAGACCAACCAAAATATGTGCGCGGTCTCGCGCCTTGGCGAGATCGAATTTTGTGCGCCGCGCGATGACGTCTTCGCGGAAGCTTAGGAAAGCCTCGAGCATATCGCGCACGGACATCTGCATCGGCTTGCCGCCGTTCAGCGCGAGCATATTTGAGCTGAAATTCTGTTGCATCGGCGTGTAGCGGAAGAGTTGGTTCAGCACGACTTCCGGCACGGCGTCACGCTTGAGCTCCACCACGAGGCGCATGCCGACACGGTCAGATTCATCCCGAACAGCAGACACGCCCTCAATCTTCTTATCATTGACGAGATGCACAATTTTCTTCTGAAGGTTCGCTTTATTAACCTGATAGGGCAATTCCGTCGTCACAATCGCGAAACGGTCCTTGCGGATTTCTTCGATCGCCGTGACGGCGCGAACCGTAACTGAGCCACGTCCCGTCAATACGCCTTGGCGCGCGCCGGAACGACCCATGATCTGCCCGCCTGTCGGGAAGTCAGGCCCGGGAATAATCTCCAGCAGCTCATCATCAGTAAGCTGACTATTTTCCATCAACGCCAGCGTCGCTTCAATCACCTCACCGAGATTATGCGGCGCGATATTGGTCGCCATACCGACGGCAATACCGCCTGCCCCGTTGACAAGGATGTTTGGGTAGCGCGCAGGCAGAACCACAGGCTCGCGCTCAGAGGCGTCATAGTTATCTTGGAAGTTGACCGTATTCTTTTCAATATCGGCCAGCAGCGATGCCGCAGGGCGGTCCATGCGCACTTCTGTGTAGCGCATCGCGGCGGGCGGATCGCCGTCAACAGAGCCAAAGTTCCCCTGCCCGTCGAGCAAAGGCAGGCGCATAGAGAAATCCTGCGCCATACGCACCAATGCGTCATAAACAGCCGTATCACCATGCGGGTGATATTTACCAATGACATCACCAACGACTCGCGCGGATTTGCGGTAGGCTTTTTCGCGCGTAAATCCGTTCTCATGCATGGAATAAAGAATACGCCTGTGGACGGGTTTTAGCCCGTCGCGCACATCCGGGATAGCCCGTGAAACAATCACTGACATCGCGTAATCGAGATAGGAGCGTTTCATCTCCTCCTCAATCGTTACCGGCGAAACTCCCGCTTCGGGTATCGGCGCGGGGCGCTCATTTTCGTCTTCCGGGATGTCAGTCTCGTCGGCCATTCAGCACTCGATTCGGCAGGGTTGAATTATATCTCGCAACCTAGCACTTTGCTCACGCGTATTCAATTCAGACGCCTATTATTAAACGGGTTTAGCAGGAGAGAAAAAATGAGAAAAATACTAGCGTTTACAATGCTTACAAGCACCTCAATCATGTTAACGGCTTGCGGCGGGGCAGAGGCTGATATGGAAGAGGTAAGTTACCCCATTATGAATGCGCAAGGTGCCAAAATTGGAACGGTGGAGATCGAAGCCATTAACGGCGGCGGTGTCGAGGTTGAAGTCGAAGTCACCGGCCTAACACCCGGGACGCACGCGATGCATTTCCATGAGATCGGTAAATGTGACGCGCCCGCCTACACGAGCTCAGGTGGCCACTACAACCCGGACGGCGTGGCCCACGGCGATGTCGAAGACGGCCCTCACGCTGGCGATATGATGAATATAGAAATCAGCGATGACGGCGCAGGTGAATTCAATGTGAAAAACATGAAGGTTAATCTACGTGCTGGTTCGTTACCCGCCCTCATGGACGGCGACGGCACGGCCCTCATCATCCACGGCGGGGCAGATGATTATAAGAGCCAGCCCAGCGGCGCAGCCGGACCACGCGTGGCCTGTGCTGTCATCCCTGCCGGCTAAGCGGCTTTAGTTAAGGCGAACATTTGAGCGGGAAATTTCCGATCCAATTCGCTCAAACGCAGCTTCAAAAGCTGCCGCATCGCTTGCATCATAGAAATATTCGGACCGCGTGGCTCTATCGGCGCAACGCCCCAAGGCCAATCCGTTCCGACCAGCTGTCAAACAGGCCCCACTGTCGGCCCGATTTCGTCCGCGCTCTGCCGCCCGATCGTTAGGTGTCGCACACTCAATAAGGAGTAATTGACCCGTGTCAGGCGCATCAAACGCAACGGAATATAAATCAATCCCGTCGTCTCTTATTTCTTGGCAAAGCTCAATCGATGCTTGATCGAACTCGGGTTCATTATTGTCCCCATCGGTCATGAAAATAATATATTCTTTGAGCCGAGCGGGGTCATAGTGCATTTCATTTGCGAACCGCCAGGACCTGTCATTTAGGACTTGGTCGTAGCTGTTTTGCAGCGCAGGAGTCGAGTCGGTCCCCCCATCTGCGATCAAGGCTGATAGCGACGCCTCGAGGTGGTCCCATCCCGGCGCGATAGGCTGGGTGGTGACCAAATCTGTGTTGTAAGCTGACATCCCGGTCCGAATGACACCTTGCAGTCTGTTAGGATCATTTACTCCGCTTTCGATAGCGTCAAATAATGCGGTTGTTGCAGATTGAACAACCTCTATCTTTGGCCGACCATCAGCCGTCAAATCCTCCATGGACCCAGACACATCAAGAGCAAATGCGATCGTCACAGGATCAATTGTATTCACCAAGTAACTCGCTTTGCTGGACGAAACAAGCGGCCTCGAATTCTTCCCAAACAATCCCCCAAAAGGCATATTGAGACTAACAGGCAATGTGACTTCGACGGTTTCAGCCTCGTCATCAAAGGTAATGATAGGTTCCCCGCTCAGTTCGCCGGGCGCAATCGCGTATAAATTAGCTTCAATATTGGCCCGAACAATCTCTTCCCGGTCGCTTGCCTGCGCTTCAGTAGCGGCAGCACCGGACAAGGCAGCGGCATCTGATACGGCGAGTGCACGCGCTTTGACAGCCATTAATCGACTGCCATCGGTCGCTAAGCCGACCCCCATTGTGATCATTAACACCACGCCGCCAAACATCAGGGCGACGTTGCCGTCGGTCGAATTTTTATATCGCTTCCACATAATCTAGCCCAATCCCACATTCCTCAGTTAGTGGTCGCCTATAAAGGTAGATGTATAAAAATCCGTTAGTGATGAATTAGGGAAATATTAAAAACAAAAATATATTAAGATTTATGAAGACGCGACCGTGGGACAACGAACACCCCTATTCATCCTTCCAAAGATCATTCCACCATTTTGAGCCGCGGTCATCTTTGTCTTTGACATCGAACTTCACGCCGACGCCCGCATCCTCAATATCGTTCCAGATGTCCTTGCGGTCCCATCCGGTGAGATTAGCGAGGGTTTTAACCTCTTTGTCCCTGCGTTCATTGACTTGTTTCTTATAATCTACAGCAGCTTCGCAGGTCATTTCGCCCTCAAAGGCGTGCCGCAGCACATAGCGGCCTTGGAAGTTCTGCTTATTCCCTGTCGTTTTGAATTTCAGGTCTTCAGGAAAGCTTTTGGCATCGTATCGAACATGCAGGCGCGTGACGAAAACGTCCTGCGCTTGCGGCATGATGCGGCGGCCTCGCGGCATTGGCGTTTGATTACTTTTACCCAGCCAGAACACGCCCAGCTCCTGCAACTCTTCTCGAGAGAGCGGGTCAGCGGCGCAAGGGTCGCACCACCCCATATCCCACGCATATTCCATAAAGACGCCGTGCCCGCCTTCTCGGTTGGCTGCGGTCTTATACATGCTCTTATAAAATTCCGGGAATTCATCTTTGATATAGACGGGCAACTCTTGTCCGGTTGGGATTTTCTGTGTCCGGTAGTTCGTGGTTTCAACCTGCCCCTCACGGGTGAGCGCATAGACAAAAAGGTCCTGCTCGCCGCGCGCATTCAACGTGCCGAGACGGATCGGCAGCATAAATTTCGGGCTCTCAAATGCCACCGCAATTGGACGAAGATATTCACTTCCTGTTTGCGCTTGCTCTTCCAAATTTACCTTGGCGATGAAGAACTTCATATTCTGTTTGATATAACTGCCGAGGATGCGGCCTGCGCCGGATGGCACCTGATACCCGTTTTCATCGAGATAGGTCATAAGTCCATCGGATTGGGTCGCAGAGAGGAGCTGGATGTCATATTCTCCAACCGTAAATTCGTCTTCTATTGTGACGCCTAGCGATTTGGCGCGTTGGCGCGAGCCTGTCATGACGATTACATCCTCCGCCATCGGTGAGCGAGACATCATCTCCATTCGCATCTGCCGCGCACAGGGATCACTATCGAAATACTCAACTAAGCGCGGCGCGGTATAAGCATCCAAATGCTTGAGCAGCGCGGGGTCACTGATATGGACTTGCTCGCGCGTGATGGCAGTCGGCACAGGAATGACCATGGCAAATTCTGTCAGCTCGCCCTGATAATCATTCGCCATCGTGATGACTGTGCGATCACCATCCCTAACTAATGCCACTTTCGAGCTTTCATTGAATAAATCCGTGCCCGCTTTGGCGACATAAAAACCGCAAAAAGCCTGGGCGGACGGCGCAGCGGCGAAAAGGCCAATGGCAAAAACGCTACTCAGCAGGGTCGAGTATTTCATGGGAGACTCCATTTCGGTTGGAAATTGATAGGGTGAGTTGGGTCGGCCATTGATAGAGGCCAGCCGGCAAAAATCGGTCAATGAGCGGAACGAGAGGCGCGCAGAGAATAAGCGCCAAAATGATCCCCGCCGCATTGTAAACAGCGAACTGAATTGTGAAACCGACAGCGGCGACGATAAGTGCGAACAAGACACGGCCAAGTCTGGAATTCGGCGTCGTTTTTGGATCAGAAATCATGAAGAAAGCGAAAATGAGCAGCGCCCCTGATTGCATTTGATGCACGGGAATTGCCAGTGGGTCGCCAAGCCAAAGCGCCCGCCCAAAAACGAAAGACGCATAAAACGCCAGCAGCGCGAGTGACACATCCCAGCGTTTCGCTTTGCCCGTCACAACGCCGCCGAGGGCTAAAAGCAGCAGAGCGAATAATGTCGCCTGCCCCCACTGCCCCGGCGAAATCCAAGCCGCGCCGAACAGGAGTGACATAATAACGAGGCCGAAATTTGCGGGATTAAAGATGTGTTTGCCCTGAAAACGGATAAGATATTTCGAGGCCACGGCAATTACGCCTGCCGCGATGGACAAGGTAAACGACCCCGTACGGAGCAATAATGTGAGGGAGAGCGCCGAAATCAGCGGGCTGCGGGGGTCAAAGGGGCGCTTAATCATACGGTCAGCAAAGGCCTGCGTTGTCAGCGTCGCGCCAATACATCCCACCACATGCCACCACGGCAGGTGAAAACTGTAATGAAACAGGCCAAGCAGGATGAGCGACGACAGGACCGAGATTTGATAATTACGGGGGTCAGCGAACAAAGCGCTTAGTTTTCGTGTCTGAGAGGAAACACCCGTCACATCTACACCTTTCTCAATTACTCCATGAATACACAAAACAATGCGGCACAATCATGACAAATTAACCACGTTTATGGGTGTAGGACGTGTGTCGGTGTGGAATCCTTGGCGGGTTACTGTAAAAATTTGCGATTTGTGTGGGTTTACACAGAACTGTCATCCCCGCCTTGAGCGGGGACCTTTGTAGAAAGCGATATGTGCAACGTCAGAGAAACACGGGACAACGGCGGAGAACGTCGATTCAAAGGTCCCTGCTCAAGGCAGGGATGACAATTGCGAGTTGACGCCAGGCCTAATATTACCTGTCATCCGGGGCTTGACCCGGGACCTTTGACTAATCGGACCCTGCGATATCCCGCATCAACCCACTCAATCCGCTTCCAAATTCTTAATCGTCAGGTCTTCCCAATTTGGATTCTGCTTTTCGATCAACTCATGCTTCCAGGGCACGAGCCATCGCTTTAATCGCTTCTCCCGGGTGATCGCCGCATCAATATCCTCAAAAGTCTCAAAATAAACCAGTCGCTGAATATTGTACTTTCGTACATGCTTCGACCCTGTGCCGGATTTATGCTGATCCACTCGGAAATGCAGATCATTGGTCACGCCAACATAGGTCGCGCCGCGCGGCACGTTGGCCATGATGTAGACGTAATAAGTTTTCACCTGCCCTAAAACGGGATCTCGTCATCCAGATCAAAGTCACCCTTTGGACCTTCTTGCGCGGAGGCGCTGCGGCTTCCGCCGCCGCCCTGATCCATATTGCCATAGCCACCGCGGTCTTGGTTGTAGCCACCTCCACCGCCGCCACCTGAACGACCACCGCCGCCACCTTGGCCACCTGCACTGTCTAGCATGGTTAGCGTTGTGCCAGGGCCCTGTAGGACAACTTCTGTTGTGTATTTGTCATTGCCATCACGGTCTTGCCATTTTCGCGTTTGCAGCTTGCCTTCGATGTAAAGCTTGGAGCCTTTTTTGACGTAGCGCTCGATGACGCCGACGAGGCCTTCACCGAAAACGGCAATACGGTGCCATTCTGTTTTCTCGCGCTTTTCGCCGGATTGCTTATCGCGCCAGCTTTCGGATGTCGCGATGCTGAAGTTCGCGACTTTGCCGCCATTGCCGAATGTGCGGATTTCCGGATCATTTCCGAGATTGCCGACGAGGATTACTTTGTTGACTGAGCCTGCCATGATGCACCTATTGTAATTTTGTTCTCTTTATGTTCTAGCCGACTCACAACGTCGCTGCAAGGCGCGGCTTCATTCATCTTGTTTTGGGTCGGGACGCGCCCTAAGTCCACGGCCAGCCGAAGATAACCTGTTAAGAACCGAGACCCATTCCACATGGCCATGTTAAAAAATATCGAAGTCCGCGGCGCGCGCGAGCATAATCTCAAGAGCGTCAATGTGGATCTGCCGCGTGACAAGCTGATCGTTATTACGGGCCTGTCGGGGTCCGGTAAATCCTCCCTCGCCTTTGATACGATCTATGCGGAAGGCCAACGGCGCTATGTCGAGAGCCTGTCCGCTTATGCGCGGCAATTTTTGGAGCTACAATCCAAGCCCGATGTGGATTCCATCGAGGGCCTCTCCCCCGCGATTTCGATTGAGCAAAAGACAACGTCCAAAAACCCCCGCTCGACCGTCGGGACTGTGACGGAGATTTACGACTATATGCGTCTGCTCTGGGCGCGAGTCGGTATTCCCTACTCCCCCGCAACGGGACTGCCGATTGAAAGCCAGACCGTCTCGCAAATGGTTGACCGCACCATGACGCTGCCCGTGGATACCAAGCTGTATATCCTCGCGCCCGTCGTGCGGAACCGCAAAGGTGAGTTTAAGAAAGACCTCGCCGAATATATGCGCCTCGGATTTCAGCGCGCGAAGATCAATGGCGAGATTGTTCGCATTGAGGATGCGCCGGATCTCGATAAGAAATTTAAACATGACATTGACGTCGTTGTGGACCGCGTGGTGGTTCGAGAGGGACTTAAAACCCGCCTCGCCGACTCCATTCCGCAAGCTTTACAATTAGCCGACGGCTTGGCCGTGGCGGAAAATGCGACGACGGGCGAACGCATGTTATTCTCAGAGAAATTCGCCTGTCCTGTCTCCGGTTTTACATTGGCCGAGATCGAACCACGCCTTTTCTCATTCAACAACCCCCAAGGCGCTTGTCCTGTCTGCGACGGATTAGGAAAAGAGTTGAAATTTGACGAAGGGTTGATTGTCCAAGACACGTCCCGCAGCCTCGCAGGCGGCGCGATTGTGCCGTGGTCCAAGACCCCGACCAGCCTGTATATGCAGACGCTAAAAGCGCTTTCGAAACATTATAAGTTCAGCGTCGATAAACCGTGGAGCAAGCTCTCGGATGATGCCAAGTTTGTGGTGCTTTACGGCACGGGCAAAGAACAGGTTAAGTTCGAATATAAAGACGGCAAGCGGAGTTATAAGACGGAGAAAACCTTTGAGGGCGTTATTCCAAATCTGGACCGCCGCTACCGCGAAACTGACTCGACTTGGATGCGCGAAGAGCTCTCCAAATATATGTCGGATGCGCAGTGCGAAACCTGCGAAGGCAAACGCCTCCGCCCCGAAGCGCTCTCCGTGCGCGTCGCGGATATGGATATTTCCATCCCCGGCGAGCTCTCAATTAAAAACGCTTATGACCGCTTTGATGGGTTGCGCAAAACACTCTCGAAGAAAGAGATGGAAATCGCTGAGCGGATTTTAAAAGAGATTTTGGACCGCCTCAAATTCCTCAATGCAGTGGGTTTGGATTATCTGACATTGGGGCGTGGATCCGGCTCACTGTCCGGCGGAGAAAGTCAGCGCATTCGACTCGCCTCGCAA
>ENA-ORXR01005193-ORXR01005193.1-marine-metagenome-genome-assembly--contig:-NODE-5193-length-10466-cov-14.101357_pt1 | contig 10466 bp, 8 predicted proteins | sample MGYA00237866_ERZ511479 | MGnify/ENA metagenome assembly ERZ511479 | reverse complement strand
CTAAAAGTGCTAAAGTCATATCAGCTTGACCAACAGTTCTCTTACTTCTGAATTTATTTACTACTACTGAACATGCCACACTAACTCGTCCATGAGGCCTCAGAGTCATTCTCAGGTACTTCGTATTTTCTAATCTTACCTTGGCTTTATGCTACAATTCAATCAATCGATTAAATAACATCAATTTTGAGGTGCAGCATTCTTTTGCATCCGATCCTATCATTTGCATCCTGTTAAAATCATAATCTATTTTGTCCAGATTTGAATTCAAGTAGTCTTTGTACTTATACTGTTGTATCTACTCTCTGTACGCGTTATACCCAGTCCTTTTACTCGCTATTTTTTATTGAATACTCAGGTCACTATGGATTAAGCAGATCTACACGTAGTGCTCTATAGTTTAGATAGTGCCTGATCGATGTCCCTCTTGATGTCATCAATGTGCTCAAGTCCTGTGCTAATCCTGATAAGTCCAGCCGTAATGCCCAACTTCAGCCGATCCTCTTCTGGTACTCGTAAGTGAGTGGTGGAGGCAGGATGAGAGGCTATACTACGGGAGTCCCCCAGATTAGCCGTGAGAGACAGCATCTCTAAATGATTTAAAAAAGAGGCTCCCTGCTCTAAGCCTCCAGCTAACTCAAAGGTGACCACGCCTCCGCCTTGTTTCATCTGCTTCTGAGCGAGATCGTACTGAGGATGACTGGGCAGGTAGGGGTAGTTTACTTTGTGAATGCGTGAATGATCCTCCAGCCATTTCGCTAAGGCCAGAGCGTTAGCACAGTGCCGATCCATTCTCACGGCGAGGGTCTCCAAACTTTTAGATAGAATCCATGCATTGAATGGTGATAGTGATCCGCCTGTGCGCCTGATGAACTGATACACCTCTTGTATGAGCTCATCACTTCCAGCGACTGCCCCTCCTAATACTCGCCCCTGCCCGTCAATGAATTTTGTGGCCGAATGCGTGATGAGGTCTGCTCCAAAGTCTACTGGATTCTGCAAGTAGGGCGTAGTGAAACAGTTATCCACGTTCAGCAAAATATCATGGGCCTGACATAGAGCCGATAACTGTTCTAAATCCACGAGAGAGAGTCCTGGATTTGACGGCGTCTCTACGTAAAACATTTTAGTGTTGGACTGAACCGCCTGCTCCCAGCTATCTTGATCAGTATGATCTACGATCGTGACTTCTATACCGTATTTAGTCAGTGATTGATTCAGCACCTGAAAGGTAGAGCCAAAGACTGCCCGGGAGGCTATCACATGGTCACCCGCCTGAAGAAATGCCATGAACCCAGCGAACACTGCCGCCATGCCAGAGGCTGTAGCTTGCGCGCGTTCTACACCTTCGAGTACTGCCATCTTTTCCTCAAATTCAGAAACCGTTGGATTAGAAAATCGGCTGTAGATATAGGCACTCTCATCTCCCGCGAAAACTGCCTGCATCTGCTCTGCATGATCAAAGACAAATGAGCTGGTCGGAAAAATAGGTGTGCTGTGCTCTCGGTACTGAGTTCTTCCCGTCTGTATCCTGATAGCTTTGGTTTCAAAATTCATAAGTATCTACTATATCCGTGTCTATAAAATATAATCAGCTCTAAACTTCGGCTGAAAAAATCACACTGATCATAACTAACAAGAAATACGAATGATATATGTAGTCAGTAAAAAACTATCCTACGCTTATCTTGATCTGGGGATTAGTCCCACATCAGGAATTAGCACCTTGTCGGGTGACAGGTTGCTAAGGCATCACAGGGCCATTCCCTCCGCCTTTCTTGATAAGTATGACAATGAACTGGAAGTAAAGCTATGATAATTATAATCTGAGAGCTAATTTTTAAGATTTTTGTTTGCTAAATATTCATATACAAGATTAGATTCATAGCCTTTGCTGAATAAATGATTAGCGGTCTTCTTACGTACTAAAGCTGGATGTTGTCCGATCTGCTTATCACTGTATTTATCGATAAGGTCCCGCATTGCCTGTAGGTACTCTTTTTCATCAATCTCCGCTAAGCCCTTCTTGATCAGGTACGCTGAGATTTGTCGTCGCTTCAGCTCTTGCATTATCTTGATCCTCCCCCACCGCTTCATGCGAAATTTGCCACGCGCATAAGCAGTGGCAAACCGCTCCTCATTCAGATAGTTATCATCGATCAGCTCCGATATGATTTCCTCTAAATCATCTCCATATACTTTCAGACTCAGCAGCTTAGATCTGACCTCCTGATGACAGCGTTCTTGGTAAGCGCAGTAACGTCTGAGCTTTTCTAAGGCTACCTGATTAGTCATTGTACTTAGCTATATATTGAGGCACCATTTCGATAATATTTGTCTTAGGATCATGCTGTACTGCCTGAAGTCCAGCGCGCACTGCTCCCTGAATATTGGGCATCAGATCATCTATGAATAAGCTTTCATCGGCTCGTAACACATTGTCAGATATGACGCGCTCGAATATCTCTACATCAGGTTTGCGCATTCCCAATAAGTGAGAATAATAGGTATTATGAAAGTGATCATCATTAAAGTCTTTGACATCCATGATATTTGATAGTACTTTCATCCCATACTGCACGTGCAGCTCATTAGAATTGCTCAGTAAAAACACTTTATAATCTTTCTTAAGCTCTTTCAAGAAATCAAATCTCTCTGTGGTAGACCCTAATATCATCTGATTCCAGGCGTCGATAACTAACCGAGGTTCGGGCTTAGTCTTAGATGCATGTTGTAACTCCCAGATAAAATTTTCGCTGCTTACATCTCCCTTTTCATACTGCCTGAATATGCTGAGAAACCATTTCCTATTTTCCTCACTGACCACATCTATTTGCAGTAGTTCGTTCAGTGCTCTGACAGATAGGCGGTAGTCAAGATCCATGAGGACGCCCCCAAAATCGAAAATGATATTTTTGACCATAGGCTAAAGATAAAAGCCTTTAGGTATTCTAATTGTAAGGGGAATGAAATTATAAAAGAATCTATGAAAATATTTATATGACTGATTCTGGCATGTACAAAAGAAAATCTGAGATAAGTATTGATGTATACTGCTCTTGGCACGGATAGGTCTACATCTTAAAAAATGAAATATTACAATCCTAAATCAAGTAAATAAGAAAATCAGAAATCATGATAAATACGAGTTAAATTATAATAGATACCTCAGCAAAGTAGCATCGTTCTTTAAAAGCTTCATCATGATAATATAGCGAGCAGTTCTGCTTTGATGCAAAATTCAGATCGCCTTGCTTGAGCATCGGTGTATCGTACAACAAAACTAAAAAAAATCATGGGTTGCTACGCAGCAATGACATTTGTTGCTAAGAGTTAAGTCCAGGTATTATTTTATATTTAGTGGTTCTATTGTCTCCGATTTTGTTCCATACTTTCATTTCCATTCCTTTTTTCATGTCTCTTGTTGCTGTCGCCACGGATATTTCTTTAAATATTTCAAGATAATCTTTTCTTGCAAATTCGATTCCTTTGAAATTTGAATAGAAATAGTTTATCCGTTCTGTCTCACTTAGATTATTTCTTTGACCGAGAATTAATTGACTTAAACTTGTTTTAATTATTTCGAGCATAAATTCAACGAAAATGGTGCATACTCCTTCTTTATCGGATTGAGCCAACGCATCATAATAGTTTTGTTGTTGAATTTTAATTTCATGTTCGATAGGTAGGAATTCAAAGACTGGATTTTCATTCATTAGGATTACTGTCTGCCATAACCTTCCCATTCGCCCATTACCATCCATGAAAGGGTGCAAAAATTCCATTTCATAATGAAAAACACAACTTTTAATTATTAGGTTATCATTGCTTTGTTTTAAGTATGTAAATAATTTTTGAATTAGGTTTTCAACGTTCCAAGCTGGTGGTGCAATATGGGCAACTTGTTCACCTTTAAATACGCCAACTCCTTTGGTTCTGAACTTACCAGGATTTTCCATCAGTTCATTCATTAGAAGTTTATGAGCTTTCAAGTAAGATTTTATGTTGTCAAACTTAAATTTACTTAATTGTTCATATACATTGATAGCATTTTTAACTTCCCGAATATCCTTTTTCGAACCTAAGACTCGCTTATTGTTTATGATATCAGATACTTGTATTTCACTAAGAGAATTTCCTTCAATCCACAATGATGATTGAATTGATTTTATTCGATTTGCTTTGCGAAATTTAGTTGCTGGTTTTCTCAAGTGAGCAGCATCAACTATTCCCAAAAGTTTACCGATTTCGATTGAAAGGTTTATTATTTGACTTGTTCCTTCGTAATATCTATCCTGCATGATGCCATCATATGATAGCATGAAGTTAACATTATCTTACTTTTCTTCCTAACTTGGGCAAAACACAAAGGAATGTGTATGGCTTTTAGACACATACACTTAAGTTTAACCCTACGGGGTAACGCTTCATGTTCTCTTTCTATCTAAATTAGTAAATATTCTTATGCTATTCTGTGTTTGGGCGAATGGTAGAATAGTATGAATCGGAACTCTTGTGCAGATAGCTTAGGTGTTGTGTTATTTGCATGAGCATGGCTTGTATTTATGGAGTAAAAGCATAGGAAGCCTGTATGAGTCAGTGAGTCTATGATGATAAATAAGCTTTGATATGTGATGCAGAAATAAGAGGCCCCCTTAGCTTAGGCAGCGTAAAACATAGAATATCCAGTTAGCATCTTTTTTAACATGTCTTAATTCATACTATTGGCTTTCGCAATTTCCCGACTGTACCGATCTATTTTCATTAATGCTTTCAGTATAGCAAATAACTGCCTTATGGACTCTCCGTTATTGAACAGCTTGCTGTCTATTCTGCCTTTGCATAGGCCAAAACTATTTTTTTTATTATATCCGCTAACTCATCAAAGTAGTATCGTTCTTTTAAAAGCTCCATCGTTATACCATAGCGACCAGCCCTGCTTTGATTCAAAATACATATAGCCTTGCTTAAACATCGGTGTAACGTGCAACAAAACCAAAAATGTCATGGACTGCTACGCAGCAATGACATTTGTTGCTAAGTGTTACAGAACGTATTTAGTCTTTTGTAATAAATCCGTCACTCATTACTATTATCCTGTCGGTTTTATTTGCGAAGTCTATGTCATGTGTCACAATTAACATAGACATATCAAGCTCGTTGCCTAACCCCCTCAACACATTAAAGACAGATTCTGCGTTTTTGCTGTCAAGATTTCCCGTTGGTTCATCGCCCATAATTATTTTAGGATTATTGATAATGGCTCTTGCAATCGCGACTCTTTGCTTCTGCCCGCCAGAGATTCGAGAAGCCTTTTTATGGGCTTGGTCAGCGATACCAAGTACATCCAATTTTTCGAGAGCATTTTTTCTGATTGTTTTTTCATCATCTTTTGCTAATTTCAATGCGGGTAGCATTACGTTTCGCAATACAGAAAATTCAGATAACAGGTAATGGAACTGAAATATGAAACCTATTTTTTCATTTCTGATTTCAGCCAATTGATATTCTGCTTTGTCGACCATGCTCTCACCATCAATGATAAGTTCTCCTTCGTAGTTAGTATCCATAGTGGAAAGTATATACAAAAGGGTGGATTTTCCACAACCTGACTTTCCCATGATGGATACAAATTCTTTTCTCTTGATTTTTATTGATATATCTTTCAGTACGTGAAACTTTGTAGGCTCCATGAAGTATTTATTCACTTTTTTTGTTTCCAATATATAGTCCATCGTTACATTATTGACTTCTTATGATTTGGATAGGGTCTATTTTTTTGGCTTTTCTGGCAGGAAGGTAGCCCGCAAGGAAAGTTGCCGTTAATGCGAATATGACTCCCGTAAGGTAGAACATTGGGTCATAATTGATAGGGTATGTTTTGATAGTAGGCAAGGCTTCGGTCTCAAAAGGAATCGTATCGATGAAGGAGGAAATACCATAGCCAACACTTATGCCCAGTATTGCTCCGATAAATCCAATGGTAAGTGCTTGAAGAATAAAAATAATCATCACGTCTCCCCCCGTAAAACCAGTTGCTTTGAGGATGGCGATATCGTTCATTTTTTCAATTATAAACATATTTAGTATGTTGTAGATACCAAAGCCTGCTACGATTAACAGAGTAATACTGACAGCGTAAGAAATTAGTGTTCTAATATCGGAACCCGTATCATATTGGGCATTTGCCTTTCTTATGTCCAAGGCTTCTACATCGTAAGTATTTTCAATTAACGTAGCAAAGGGAGTTGCCGTTTCTATTTCGTGTAGCTTTACGTGAATTCTACTGATGTGATTTCCACCAACACTCAGTATTTGTTGAGCCATTTTTAAATTGACAAAACTTTGTACGTCATCTACCTCTGCTAAACCAGTCTGATATATACCCCCGATACGGAGAGAGTAAATTGCTCCATTTGTACTTGCAACCTGAATATTGTCTCCAACGAAAAGAGAGAGCTTCTTAGCAATGCCCGCACCCAGCAAAATGGCATTCTTTTTTTTCAATAGGGAGTACATATCCCCTTCCACAATGTATTCATCAAAATTAAATAATCGCACTTCTTCATTGACTTCTATTCCACTAATGATGCCGTTCAGATTGTTGGAACCAGCAAGATAAAATACCTTACAGGTGGCTTGAGGAGTAGCACCTTTTACTTTGTCATGTTTCCTAAGTTCCGAAAGTATGGGCAGGGCATTATGAATCCGCTCCAGACGACTTTTGGGTTTTATTGAATTGATGATATTGACATTTTTGACTGCGTCAAAGAATAGGTCGGAGGGTTGGATTTCCGTAGGTGTCGTTTTGTTGTAGATTTGAATATGCGGTGTTCTGTTAAGTACTAAACCATCTAATAGGTCATTCAACCCTGTCATAAAACCCATCATTATAATAAACATACTTATACCAAAGGTCACGCCTAATGCCGCAATCATCGTTTGCTTTTTCTTTGCCAACAAATGAGTTTTTGATATACCTATAAGTAGGTTAAGTCTATTCATTTGGTTTGAATAAAACGGCACTTGTATCAATGCCAGATAATATCTCGGAAAACTCTAAATTCTTTACGCCTACGCGTACACTTCTTTCGCCGTCTACGGTTAATACCTTGTTGTCTGAGGTCAGATAATTGGTTGGTATAACCAAGGCATTTTCTATTACGGAGACGATAATATTAGCTTCGCCAGAAAGCCCATAGTATAATTTTTCAGGAGGATTTTTAAAGATACTTTCTACCTCAAAAGTTTGAGTAATAACATTCTTCTTATTGCTTATTTTGCTAATTTCAGCTAAAAATACTGTATCGGGATAGGCATCAAGCGTGATTAGGACAGAATCACGCAAGTCAATTTTAGATATATCAACTTCGTCAATACTCATTTCAATTTTAAAAACTTCATCACTACCTATTTCAGCAATTTTTTCTTGGGTACTGATAATATCTCCTTCTTCGATATTTATTGAATATACCCTCCCTTTGATTTTTGATAGTATCTTAAAATCACTTATTTGCTCTCGCTGGGTACCTACTTGGTTCAATGCCCTTTTATAATTTTGCTCAAGCGTAAGTTTTGTCTGGTTTATTTTTCGATTTAGTAGTTCAAGTTGGTTCAGCCCACTTGTATATTTCAATTTCAAATTTTCGTAATCAATTTGCTTCCCAATGTTTTGACTTAAAAGTCTTTCTTGTCTTTCTAAGTTTATAGAATCAAGGGATAGTTGCTCTTCAATGGAATTAATTTCCAATTGAATATTATCAATCAGGCTATTTTCTCCTTTAAAATTTGACTTGGCTTCTTCGAAGTTTAATTCGGCATTACTTAACTGCATTTTGTCAATAGCAGTAGCTGCAATTTGAAATAGCTTTTGTTCTTTCTCCACAAGGTCTCCCTCTTGGATATAAATATTTTCGACTGTGCCAGGACGGATAGACTTAACTTGATACGACGATGCTGGATTGATATTCACCGAGGCATATACGGACTCTATTATATTATTTCGTTTTGGTTTTATCTCTGTATCATCACGCCCATTTTCACAAGACAGAAATACAAAGATGAATATTATCAGTAGCATATAATTTTTCATATCTTAATATATGTTCTGTAACGTATCGGCGACATCCGTCGTGCTGACGAAGGAAGCATGATCGTGATCGTCGCTTATTACTTACCGTACTCCTTCTTACCTTCCTATCAAATTTAGAATATACTCATGATAGATAAACTAAATTTTCAGATATTCACAAAGATCCTTCTATAGCATTTTATATTCTGAACTTATCATTCTTCATAAAGTGGTCAAACTTAGCCATATAGAATATAATGTCATAGAGATATAAAATCGACCGCTTCCTCGGTTTTAATAATTAAATTCATAAATGGTTAAAAAGCCCGAATAGCTCGCACTTTAAAGGAGTAGCTCTTAAGGTAGACAGAGGACGAAGCGCCAAACATATACTTCGTCCAGGATTCGTGAGCGTTGGACTCCGTAGAACTCCAATAATCATACGGAGAAACAAAATTACCAATGTTTCTATTTGCTCCTGCGGCTCCTGGACCGATTTTTTTGTACATCTCATCGAGCTCGTTTATTGACGGTAAAAACCAATCATTATAACCTCCTCCCGAATATTCTATGCAAGCCAAGGCAGCAGGAGCAGTTGGGCAATCAGTTAATATATTTGCAGTATTCGTAGTTCCATCACCAATTTCCGATCCTGGACCTGAGGGTGGATAATTCACTACGTTTGGTACGCTGGCTAAATCTGTTCCATAACATCCCCATTGCGTTAATAAGCTTTGGTCTACAGAAGCTGCGACCAGACCAGCGCCGTTGCTTTCTATATAGAATATGATACCACCTGCATGATTGAGCCCTATGAAGTAACTGCCGTCGATTCCCCCGTTAAGTATTGCAACTACACTAATGCCTGCATTCAGTAAAGCTTGTACTGTCATCGATGTATCGACAATCGTGGACATAGCAAAGTTAAATAAAAGATTGTCCACGTAGGCCTTAGTCGCAGCATCCTGAGTATCCACAGGATCATCAACATAGCTGATTTTACCAGTGACTGAAATATTCCCATCATTAAATAAAGTGAATAAAGGAGAACCATCCACAGCATTTAATACAAGCTTGTTCGAGGCACCGTAACCAGTTCCGTCATACTCTATACTCATTCCCCCATATATGTTATTATTTTCACTGAACTGTATCGAAGGTCTTTGTGAGATATTTGACATAATACCTAATACGGCAGTACGCGTATCAACTATACCTGATCCTTTGATACTGAGCTTTAACTGGGGTGCAGGCAGACCAATACCTAATGAACCAGAGATAATACCATCTCCTCCAACATCTAATTGTACTTGTGCATTGCCTCTTGGAATTGACAGTAGCACTATAGCTGTTATATACAGCACAAAGGATAAATGAACCTTCGAAAACCCTATATTTTCAAATCTATTATTCATATCATTTTGTATTACTTAGTTAATACAAATAATTTTCAAACAAATCAACTTAGGATTTTATGATGGCTATCATGTTGGAAGATGTTTTTACTCATTGTGAAGGTCATAACCACTAATCCACATTAACATATGGATTAGTGGTTATCTTGAATTTCAGGCTTTTGATTATAGTTTTTTATGTATGTATTATAAGGCACATACTTTACACTTCTTCGGGTACATAGTTTACACTTTTATTTTTAAATCGACCGCTTCGCGGTATTAATAGTTAAATAGTTAAATAGTTAAAAAGCCCTGATAGCTCGGACATGAAGGAAACTGCTGCCCTTAAGGTCATTGACCTGACTGCCAATGACGAAATTCTGCCACCAGGCATTGAAATCATCGAACTCCGAAGAACTCCAATAAAATGAATCCGCAAATCCGCCAATGTTTTGATTAGCACCAGTGGCTGCTTGCCCAATTTTGAGATACATTTCGTTTAGTTCATCCCTTGATGGTAAAAACCAATCCGTAAATCCATTGAGACTTAGGTTGGCACAAATATCAGCGGCAGTTCCACTGGTAGTACATCCAGTTTCAATATCTATTGTATTTTGATTTCCAGTTCCAATAGCCGTTCTATCTGCTCCACTTATTGGTATCCCATAGCACCCCCATTGTGCTCCTGTACTTTGATCCATTTCAGCCGCAACAAGACCTTGGCCATTTCCAGAAGGGTCCATATAAAATATGATGCCGCCTGCATGATTGAGGCCTATGAAGTCTGTAAGAGGGGCTCCATTGTTAATGATAACTGAAGGACTAAATCCTGCATTTAATAAGCCCTGTATTCCTGAAGACCCTATAGAGACACCAAATGACAACAATAGATTATCAACATATGCCTTAGTTGCAGCATCTTGAGTATCCACAGGATCATCAACATAGCTGATTTTACCAGTGACTGAAATATTCCCATCATTAAATAAAGTGAATAA
>ENA-ORXR01005192-ORXR01005192.1-marine-metagenome-genome-assembly--contig:-NODE-5192-length-10467-cov-11.817036_pt1 | contig 10467 bp, 5 predicted proteins | sample MGYA00237866_ERZ511479 | MGnify/ENA metagenome assembly ERZ511479 | reverse complement strand
AAGGATTTTTTGGTGAAGAGTCATTTTAAAAGAAATACTCAAAAAAGTAAATAAATTTGTGAAACAGTGTATTTAATCTTTCAAATCTGGAATCACTACCAAAACATGCTACAACAATTTAATGACATTCAGCAGATGCCCAAATAATTATATTTTATTTTTGAATGAAAAAATTATGCTATATGGACTAAAGCCTTTAACTTAGCATTTTTCGGAAAAAAAATTGATTTTCATACATGGTTCAGTTAGCATTAAGGTACTTTATTTTCGCCTGCCAATTTCCTGATGCTCACACTACCTACAAGATATGTTATAGAATAAGTTTGTTTACAAATTTGAATTAATGTAAAATGTAAATAGCTGTTTAATAGTGTATAAAGTCCAATGGTTTTACATCATACATATTTTACGGATTTCGATTTAAACCTGTTTGCCGCAGGTAAGCACACTCGCTTATACGATAAATTCGGTAGTCATTTGACCGAAATTAACGGACAACAAGGGGTGTATTTTGCGGTCTATGCACCATCAGCACGTCGGGTAGAAGTCATTGGAAATTTCAATCATTGGAATGGCAAACAACACGCGCTACACGTCAAGTGGGATGGTTCGGGAATATGGGAAGGCTTTATTCCCGACATCAAAAACGGTGATTTGTACAAGTACAGAATCTACTCCAATCACGACGAAAAAATCAGAGAAAAAGCCGACCCTTTTGCGAGAAAATACGAAAGCCCGCCCAAATCAGCCAGTGTTGTATGGGCGGATGATTATAAATGGTCGGATAAAAAATGGGTGAGCAAAAGAAAAAAACACAATCACCTTGATGCGCCGATAAGCGTATATGAATTGCATTTGGGAAGTTGGAAAAAGAAAGACGGACGTTCATTACAATATACCGAAATGGCGGACGAGTTGGTCGCTTATCTCAAAGATATGGGCTATACTCACGCACAATTTATGCCCGTAATGGAACACCCTTACTATCCATCGTGGGGCTATCAGTGTACCGGATATTTCGCGCCCACCGTTCGCTATGGCAAGCCCGATGAACTCAAATTGCTTATAGACGCACTGCATCAGGCGGGTATCGGTGTTTTTTTGGATTGGGTGCCGGCGCATTTTCCCGATGACGAACACGCATTGGCAGATTTCGATGGGTCAAAATTGTATGAACACCCCGATTTGGCAAAAGGCTATCACCCCGATTGGAAAAGCCTGATTTTCAATTATGAGCGTCCTCAAATTCGTTCTTTTCTACTCTCCAGCGCGCACTTTTGGTGCGATTATTATCATGCCGATGGCTTACGGGTAGATGCCGTAGCTTCCATGCTGTACTTGGATTATTCGCGCGAAGAAGGCGAATGGACACCCAATAAATTTGGGGGTAATGAATATCTGGCAGCTATCGAATTGCTTAAAGAACTCAACGTTTCTATATATAGAGATTTTCCTGATGTTCAAATGATTGCGGAGGAATCTACCGCCTTCGACGGTGTTACGAGACCTGTACATTTGGGTGGATTGGGTTTTGGTTTGAAATGGATGATGGGCTGGATGAATGACAGTCTCGAATACTTCGAAAAAGACCCCATTCATCGAAAACATCACCATGGTGATATTAGCCGTAGCCTGACTTACGCTTTTTCTGAAAATTATATGCTGCCCCTTTCGCATGATGAGGTCGTACATGGCAAAAAATCGCTCATCTATAAAATGCCCGGTGACGAGTGGCAACAATTTGCCAACTTGCGCTTACTCTACACCTATATGTACACGCATCCCGGACAAAAATTGCTTTTCATGGGTGGAGAATTTGGGCAAACCTCCGAATGGAATGTCAATAAATCGCTCGACTGGCACTTGCTGGATTTCGCGCCGCATCAAGGTGTTCAAGCATTGATAAAGGCATTGAATAATTGTTATAAAAAAGAAGTCGCTTTGTATCATTTCAATTATAGTCCGCGGGGATTTGAGTGGATTGATTATAATGACGGTGAAAATTCGGTACTGGCATATATCCGAAAATCGGAAAAAGAACAAGTCATCGTCGTACTCAATGCTGCTCCTGTCGTGAGGGAAAATTACCGTATCGGCGTACCTGAACTTGCTACCTACAAAGAAATTTTTAACAGTGATGATAAGAAATATTGGGGCAGTGGCGTAAAAAACGGAAAAAATATACAAGCTGAAAAGCACGAATGTCATGGTCGCCCTTATTCCTTGAATTTGGTGTTGCCTCCACTGGCTGGTATTATCTTGAAAGTGGTTTATTGAGTTTATAGAGTTTATGAAGTTTATAGAGTGATTAAAATTTTGCCTGTGGCAAACTTGATTCACTTTATAAACTAATCACTCAGTAAACTTCATAAACTCTATAAACTAATCACTCAATAAACTAAAATGAAAGTATTACATATATCTTCCGAATGTTATCCGGCGGCAAAAGCGGGTGGAATGGGTGATGTAGTTGGTGCATTGCCGGTATATCTTCCGGCACAAGGCATTGAGGCAAGCGTAGTGATTCCGAAATATAAAAACAAATGGTTTGCCGCGCAGTCATTTTCTACGGTTGCGAAGGGGAAGTTCAAATTAAGTGAAGAAACCATCAAATACACCGTAGAACAACTCGACAATAACGAACTTGACTATCCGTTTTACTGCATAGATATACCCGGAAAATTCGATAGAGAAAGTATTTACTTGGCAGAAAACGGTCATGGCTACCCCGACGAACCGCAGCGCAATGTATCTTTTCAAATTGCAGTAGTAGAATGGCTCAAACGACACAAAGAATCGTTTGATGTCTTGCATTGTCATGACCACATGACCGGCTTGATTACTTTCTTTATAAAGCATTGTCCGACATACGAAAAACTTAGCGATATTCCGACTTGTCTTACGATACACAACGGGCAATATCGCGGAATTTTTGATTGGGAAATCGCTAATTTATTTCCCGATTATGATAAAAAACATGATGGATTATTAGATTGGGATGGACAAATCAACAGCTTGGCAACAGCCATAAAATGTGCATGGAAAGTGGCAACCGTCTCGCCTTCATACATGGACGAATTGCTGGAAGATTTTGACACGCTTACCTCATTGATACGCCACAGAAAAGCGGAAACGCACGGTATTTTGAATGGTATAGACGAGCAATTATGGAATCCGGCAAGCGACGAACACCTGACCACACATTTAAAGGATAAGCGATGGGCAGCCTTTAAATCTACACAAAAAAAATCACTCCTCAAACGCTATGGCTTAAAAAGCAAGCGTCCGCTTATTAGTTTCATCGGGCGTTTTGCCCATCAGAAAGGAGCTGACTTATTAGTGGCTTCTATCGCAACATTATTACAACAAAAAAAGCCCTTGAGTATTATTATTCTCGGTTCGGGCGATAAATCTATCGAAGAGGAAATTAAAAACCTCGCTGCCCAATATCCTAAAGAAGTTGCTGCCATTATTGCTTATGATGAAGGACTTGCGAGAGCATTATATGCAGGTTCGGATTTTATGATTATGCCCTCACGTTTTGAACCTTGCGGACTCAATCAACTCTACGCTATGCGATACGGAACTATTCCCGTCGTAAGGGCTGTCGGTGGATTGAAAGATACTGTACCCGATATTTCGGATGGCGGTAATGGTATCGCATTTCAAGATGCCAACCCAACAGATGTCAGCCACGCCCTCAACCGCGCGATTGATTTATATAAAAATAAAAAACAATTTAATGCCCTTAGAAAAAAGGTAACAACCTTAAATTATTCATGGCACGAATCCGCCAAAAAATACAGCGAGCTTTATGAGAGTATGATTGTGAAATTGAATGAATGAATGAATGAATGTGAAATTGAATGATGGTATAATTATGAGCGTTTTTAATTGCAAAATATTGATTATCAATTATATACAACTACATGATTTCACATTCACACAATTCTACAATCACACAATTCCACAGTCCTACAATCACACAATTCCACAATCACACAATTTTCACAGTTACACAAACACATCACTATGACAGATAAAACAGTAGCTATCATACTCGGTGGCGGCACAGGTTCTCGATTGTACCCGCTCACTATGGACCGTTCCAAGCCCGCAGTTCCTATTGCCGGCAAATATCGCCTGATTGATATTCCGATTAGCAACTGTCTCAACTCGGATATTCGGAAAATGTTTGTAGCGACCATGTACAACTCTGCCTCTTTGAATAAGCATATCAAAAATACGTATCATTTCGATATGTTTTCCAGTGGTTTTGTGGACATCATGGCGGCAGAACAAACAAGGGAAAGCAAAGACTGGTTTCAAGGCACAGCGGATGCTGTGCGCCAGACTCTCCCGCGATTGAAAAAGATAGATTACGACTACGTACTCATCCTTTCCGGCGACCAGTTGTACAACATGGATTTTGAAGCTATCCTTGAATATCACGTAACTCAAAAAGCCGACCTCACTGTTGCTACCATACCTGTAAATGCTAAAGATGCTACCGCTTTTGGCATTATGAAAGTCGATGAAAAGGGTATGATTGGCAGTTTTGTAGAAAAACCGCCTGCCAGTGAAGTAGAACAATGGAAATCTGTGCTACCCGAAAAATATACAGATATAGGAAAAGATTATTTGGCTTCTATGGGTATATATGTTTTTAATAAGAAAACTATGCAGCGTTTATTTGATGAAAATGCAAAATCAAATGACTTTGGAAAAGATATAATACCTTATGCAGTAAGTAAAGAAGATTACGCTGTAGCCAGTTATCCTTACGATGGATATTGGGCAGATATAGGAACTATTTCTTCCTTTTTAGAAGCTAATTTGAAACTAACAGACTTTCTGCCTCGGTTTCAATTATACAATAATCAGAAAAAAATATATACCCATGCAAGAATGTTATCGCCTTCCAAATTATTTGGTACAAGGCTGACACATGGTTTAATCAGCGATGGTTGTATATGTCATGCTGCCGAAATTACGAGAAGTGTCGTCGGTATTCGTTCCAGAATAGGGCAGGGAACTATCATTGAAGGTTCTATTATTATGGGTAATGACTATTATCAAACTGTGGACGACCTCACACAATTACCGGATAATGAATTGTTGGGTATCGGCAATAATTGTATTATAAAAAACGCAATCATTGATAAAAATGCAAGGGTCGGACACAACGTCACTATCATCGGCGGCGAAGGATTGGAAGACATAGAAACCGATACTTATTGTATTCGAGAAGGTATTATCATCCTCAAAAAAGCCGCCTTCATTGAAGGGAATAGTAAAATTGGACTGGGGTAGATGCACCAATTGGAACCACGAATACCGTACTGACTGCTTTAGCTGTCAAGTGAGACAGGGAAATATTTATAAATTAAAATAAAAAAACGCTTGACAGCTAAAGCAGTCAGTACGAAGTTTCACTCTATCATTCACATTCATCAAAAACGCACTATTTTTAAAATTTTTTTTTAATAATGTGCAAATTTTAATAAAAAATTATCAAATAATATGGATTATCTAATTCAGAACTTTATTTGGTTTTTGTTTTTTAAAAACATTCAAATTCGATAAAGATGTCCTCATTCAATACATTCGATAAGTCGAAAAGATTTAATAAAAAAGAATGTTTTGTAATTCAAAAAAATAAACAAATTTATCACGTCAATATTTGCGACATACAAGCTATTACGGATAAGTTAATTAGAAAGTTATTTTAATTTCTACTAACTTCACATTACTTTTGTTTGATAATTTATACAAACAGGAAAGTCGAAAACTATTGATTTAATATTTTAAATTGTTGATTTTAAAATATTTAAAAATTATAAAAAATAAGCTTTATATACTACTATACATGACTCAAAAACGCCAAGAAAAACCGTCTTGCTGAATTTATTTCTCCCGTACAGCTGTCGGGAGAAATAAATTCAGCAAGACGTTCTGGTTTGGGGGGGGCATGTAAAGTAGTATGAATATTTTATTAATACTCGAATTTCCTATTATCTAAAGCATGATTCTGTTGCACAACAGCATTAGATTTAATTTTAATTTAAAAAGGCGATGAACGATACGACCAAGACCAGCATCTACACAGAGAAAGAAGCACATCCGGGTAAAATTACAAACTTCGAGTTGCGGGGACAATGCCTTGAATGTATCGGCGAAAGCGATACTATCATGCAAATCCATGTGATTAATGAGCATATCTTGAGATTCAGATACGCCATTGAAGGCATTTTTGACGACGATTTTTCCTACGGTATAGACCCGACATTCAGCGCAAGTAAAGATACAAAAATTACCGTAGAAGAAACCTCCGTTTTTTTGTACTTGCATACGCCGACTTTGATTTGTCGAATATCTTTAGCCGACTTCAATATCAGCATATCGGACAAAAACGGAATGATTATCAATGAAGATGAAAAGGGTTTTCATTGGGAAAAAAATGAACGCTATGGTGGCAACATTGTGCAGATGAGTAAGAATGTGCAGCAAGGAGAAGCCTATTACGGATTGGGCGATAAACCTACCGAACAAAACCTTAGAGGCGGACGCTTTCAAAACTGGGGCACCGACCAATATGGCTACCAAAAAAATACCGACCCGCTGTATAAAAACATTCCCTTTTATTACGGATTACATCAAGGCATCGGGTACGGAATATTTTTTGATAATTCGTTTCGGTCTTATTTTGATTTTGGTAAAGAGCGCGGTGGCACGACCAGTTTTTGGGCGCAGGGCGGCGAAATGAATTACTATTTTATCGCGGGTCCGGCACTCATAGATGTCTGCAAACGATACACCCAACTCACCGGTACGCCCGACATGCCGCCCATGTGGGCTTTAGGTTTTCAGCAATGCAAATGGAGTTATTATCCTGAATCACAGGTCAAAGAAATTGCCGCGACGATGCGACAAAAGAGGATTCCATGTGATGCCATTTATTTGGACATTGACTATATGGATGGCTTTCGGTGTTTTACTTGGGATAATGAAAAATTTCCCGACCCGAAGCGCATGGTGGACGAACTGAAAGCCGATGGATTTCAAACTATGGTGATTATTGACCCCGGCATAAAAAAAGATAAAAACTATTCCGTTTTCAAAGAAGGATTGGAGAAAGGCTATTTTTGCAAACGCTTGGATGGTCCTTATATGGAAGGCAAAGTGTGGCCCGGTGACTGTTATTTTCCCGATTTTACCCGACCGGAAGTCAGGGAATGGTGGGGCGATTTGTATCAAGGATTGATTGAAGAAGTAGGTATAGCAGGCGTTTGGAATGACATGAACGAACCCGCCCTGTTTGAGGTGGAAAGCAAAACCTTCCCGATGGATGTCGTATTTGACTATGACGGACATTCGACCGGACACCGCAAAGCGCATAACGTGTATGGTATGCAAATGGCAAGAGCTACCGCAGATGGTGTCAAAAAATTTCACAATGGAAAGCGAACCCTCATCATCACGCGCTCCGGCTATGCGGGCTTGCAACGCTACACTTCTGTATGGACGGGTGACAATCTATCCACTTGGGAACATATATGGATAGCAGATATACAAGCGGTCAGACTGGCGATTTCGGGAGTCTCATTTTGCGGGTCGGATATAGGCGGATTTACAGAGCCTTGTCATGGCGAGTTGATGGTGCGTTGGATACAATTGGGTATTTTTCATCCCTTTTGCCGCGTCCATTCATCGGGCGACCACGGCGACCAAGAGCCTTGGTCTTTTGGTGAAAAATATACCGATTTATTCAGGCAGGCAGTTGAATTACGCTATCAATTATTGCCTTATATTTATACCGCATTTTATAGGTATCACAAAGAAGGCATACCGATGTTGCGCCCACTGATTTTTCACGACCAGCAAGACAAAGCGGTTGTTGATAAAGACCATGAATTTTTATGTGGCGAGCATATTTTGGTGTGTCCGATTGTGAAGCCAAATGCTTCGAGTCGTCTTGTCTATTTGCCCAAAGGCGAATGGTATAATTTCTGGACTGGCGATATGTTTAAAGGCGGTCAGGAATACGATGTAAATGCGCCTTTGGATAAAATTCCTATATTTATAAAAGCCGGAGCTATCATTCCGTTCTACCCTGTGCAGCAATATGTCGGCGAGAAAACCATTACAGAAATCACGCTGAAAATTCATTATACAACAGGGCAGGAACAAAGCGATTTGTATGAAGACGATAGAGAAAGTTTTGATTATGAAAATGATGCTTTTCGCCTGTCCGTTTTTACTTTAAATGGCGAGTCCAAGCAAGTCTCCATAACACAATCATTTACAGGAAGTTATCAGCCGGAAATTAAAGCATATATATTGGAATTGATTGGTTTTCCTTTCAAAGTGAATCAGCTTATTGTGGATGGAGAAACGCAAGCGGTGGCAGATGTGATTCGGGTGAAAGCTGATTTTGGGAAGTTAGCCTTGCAATAATATCGGTACACCTTAAATTAAATTTATTTACAAATGCAAAATTATTCTACTGAACAATAACTTTTTTTAATATGATAGTCTCCAAAAAGTTGGAGCGATATTGGCGAAAAAATAAGGCGAAAAAAGTCGCCAAACCATTTTCGCCATGATAGAATTTGAAAATTCCAAGGATTTGCAAGAGCAAATACCCGTTATCACAGAGAAAAAATTGAGCCAATTGTTGTTGGTGTGTGCCTGTATATTAGCTGTAGGTAGCACCAACCTAAGTCGTGCGGCTAAACGAATGAGCAAAATACTAGACGAACCGCTAAAGTATGATACTGCCTATTCGCGCTTGAAACGCTTCTTTCAGAGCGGCAACACAGAAGGTATTTTTAAATTCGTTTGTGTACTGGTTATCAATACCTTTGCTCAAAGTCCTGAATGTTATCTGCTCTTAGACCGTACCAATTGGAAACTCGGTAAATTACATATCAATTTACTGGTTGTCGGCTTGCTGTATCGGGATGTTTTTATTCCTTTAGTTTGGTTGGATTTGGGGCGTGCCGGAAACAGTAATTGTAAACAGCGTTTGGATTTAATGGATAAATTAGTGTCTTGGTGGGCTTTGTCTGATGTTGCGATGCCGCAATTGCATATTGCCGGAGACCGCGAATTTATTGGCTTTGACTGGTTTAAAGGCTTGGAATTGCGTAGTATCCTCTTCGTGATGCGTATTCCTGCTAGCTTTAAATTACAATTGTGGTTCAACGGAAAAATCAAAGACCGAAAATTAGGACTTAAAATTATCCAACGCTACCTGTTTGCCTCCGGTAAAGATAGTGTAGAAGCGGTTTTAATGGCAGAATACATTGTCCGGCTGACCGTTTGTGAAAATGATTCTTCTCGTGGCAAAGCTGCATACATATTTTTATTCACCAACATGGATAATATGCAAGAAGCCAGTAAGTTTTACCGAAAACGCTATAAAATTGAAATTTGTTTTAAGCATCTCAAAAAATGCGGTCTTTGTCTAGAAGATACCTCTATGGAAGGACAGCATAAGATGGACTTACTTTTTGCCGTGCTGACCCTCATTTATGCGATGGCTATTCAAAAAGGCATCCTACATTTTGAAAACATAGAACCACAACAGATGAAAATGTTTTATGACCCCAAGCCATATATTGCCCCAACTAAATCTGTTTTTATGAAGGGATTTGAGATCTTATGGGATAATATCTTCTCTTTTGAAGAGTTTACCCACGAATTGCTACAACTTGTTAAATGGATAGCAAAGCAACAAAACCCTCTTTATCAACATTTTTATACATAATAAATTTTTATTGTTCAGTAGAATAAGAAATGACTTTATATTTGAGATAAATTTAAATGTTTTTAGGGAGAATGAATTGCGTTTCATCTATTCACACAAACGATGTGTAGCGTAAAACGATTTTGTAAATCGTCAATATCTGCACAGAACGATTTGCAAAATCGTTTTACGCACAATAAAAAAACCACAACACAGGCAAAATGCCCATGTTGTGGTTTTCAAAAAATATTCATCATATTTATAGAGCAATTAAAAATATGAGAATACTAATTGCGAGGGAATGAGCCCGCATTAGCAGATTTAGGGTTTATCACCGTAAAAGTACAAGTAACAGGGTCGCTGATACAGCCATCCGGAGCTTCATAAGATAAGGTAAAACTATATGTTCCGACACTCAAGACTGAGGCATCAATAATGCCCGCATTGTTCACTACGCCGGGATTGGTACCAGCAATAATTGGGTTGGCTTCAGTGCCCAATGCTGCGGTAATCGGATTGTTGTCTGTAAACATGCAATCAAAGATATTGCTGCCGTCGGTGGCGCATTTATCTAATTCCACCGGACAGGTCAGTGAAGGGATGGGCGGACCGATGAGTTCGCCTGCACAGGGTACGCACACAGAACCATCACAAGCCAGTGTCACCATGTCATTGACGGTGCAAGGATCATCATCGTCACACGTTTGAATATTTGT
>ENA-ORXR01005191-ORXR01005191.1-marine-metagenome-genome-assembly--contig:-NODE-5191-length-10468-cov-60.621114_pt1 | contig 10468 bp, 10 predicted proteins | sample MGYA00237866_ERZ511479 | MGnify/ENA metagenome assembly ERZ511479 | reverse complement strand
TGCATCCGCGAATGGGGCTTGGCTGACGACGACCCGCGTATTAATCCCAACGGCGGTGCTATCGCTATCGGTCATCCACTTGGTATGTCAGGCACACGCATCCTGCAAACTGCCGCTATTGAACTGCATAAGCAGAATAAACGTTATGCTCTTTGTACGATGTGTGTGGGTGTGGGACAAGGCTATGCTGCGGTGATTGAGAGAGTGTAGAGTAAGAGAGTGTGAGAGTGGAGAGTTTTCGAGTTACGAGTTACGAGTTATTTTGCAATTTTAAACTTGTTTTTATAAAATAATTTTACGATATTTGTAAAATAATTTTTGTTTTTATGAAACTAATTATACGTGAAACCAATAAAGAATTTGAAGCGGAAATTATTGAAGTAAATGAAGATGATTTTTTAGCAATTAGAAAATCAGGTCAATTCGGATTTAATTGGGATGAAGAACAACAATATCAGGTATTTAAAATTGTAAAAGAAAACGAAGAAAACCCTGTAATACATGGACTTATATCTTTGATAGATATTTCTAATGAAATGAGAATCCACATCAGTTTGATTGAAAATTCAAACGATAATAAAGGAAAAAACAAAAAAATAGACCGTGTAGCGGGTTGTCTTTTGGCTTTTGCAGCCGGACTTGCCTATCAGCAAGGATATGAAGGCTTTACCTCACTCGTACCAAAAACAGGGTTGATTGGATTATATGTTAATAAATATGGTTTCAGTCAATACGGCAGACAATTGGCTATTGAAAAAAATGATGCTATTCAACTGATTCAAAAATATTTATAATGAAAAAATACGAAAAAATATACAAGGAATTGCGTAAAAAATACAGCGATGAAGAGATAGTAGATTCGATGCTTATTCCGGCAGATTTAACAGAAGAGGAACAAGCAGAATTAGCAAGTGAAATGCGAGAGATTCGAATGAAAAGTTTGCGCGAAACGACCGAATCTCAGCAAATTGTATCGGATGTAATGCGGCTTCGTTTTCAGATTGAAAATTACTTAAAAAAAGAGCCGTTTTCAACACAAAAAACATTTGGTCAATATCTGAAAGAATATATTAGAGTTGTCAAGAAATCAAGACAGGAAATCGCAGAGGATTTATCGATACATTACACAAAATTGAGTCGAATTATCAACGATAAAGAAGAACCAAATGTAGAATTGAGTTATCGTTTGGAAAAACATTCCGGCAAATTAATCGCAGCAGAATTATGGTGGAAATTAGTTATTAAAAAACAAACATATTTAATTTCACAAGACGTAGAAGGCAGAAAGATAGAGTATTTAAAAGTGAAAAATCAAATTAGAGCATAGTAAACACCGTAGCGTAACGCCTCCGGCTTGCGCCACGTACTACATGCACAAGCGAGACGCATTATGCTACGGGAACGCAAGCCGGAGGCATTACGCTACGTAAAAACTATAATTATGACCGAACTGTATGTCAATAATTTTCGTGGGTTTCGAGATACTTTTATTCCGATAGATAAAGTCAATTTTTTAATCGGGGAAAATAGTACGGGGAAGACTTCTATTTTGAAGTTGATTCGGGTGTTGAGTGATGACAAATTCTGGGTTGATTTTGATTTAAACGCTTGTGGTTTTCATTTTGGTTTTTTTAATGAATTGTGTGATAAAGATTTTTTTGAAATTGGTTTGTATTCAAATAATAAATTTAATTTTAAATTAAAATATAAAAATAATACTAATAAATTTATTGTTGATAATGTTGAGAAAATTTCATCTAATAATAGTAAATATTTAAAACACTTAACTTGGCTTACTCCAACAAAGATTAAATCCGAACATATTAATAATAATTACAAAGTTAATCTTTCTCCTAATAAAAAACACGACATCTTCCAAGCTGCATTAAATAAATTCGGTCAGGACAGTGGTTTATTCGATAAAATAGAAGTAAAAGTATTGGGAGAAGAACAAACTTCACCATTGGAGATACGAGTATTTTTCGGAGAAAATAATATCAAAATATCAAATGTCGGTTATGGTGTCTCTCAAATTTTGCCATTAATTATTGAAGTATTGGCAAAGGAAAAAGACATGTGGTACGCCATTCAACAACCTGAAATTCACCTCCACCCACGCGGTCAGGCGGCTTTCGGCGAATTAATTTATGACACACAAAAAGCTGATAATAAGACTTTTATCATCGAAACACATAGCGATTATATTGTCGATAGATTCAGGTTGTGTGTGAATAAAGACAAGGAAGAAACAAGCGACGAATTTCAAGTATTATTTTTTGAACGAACAAAGGACGGCAATAAAGTGACTCCAATAAAAATACAATCCAACGGAAAATACGCCGACAAGCAACCCAAGTCATTTCAAGAGTTTTTCATCAAAGAACAATTAGAACTTATCAAAATATAATCCCATGTGCATCGTTGTAGACACCAATACTATTTCGCGGGTTTTTAATGAACAAAACAGCGAACATGAGGCGTTCAAACCCGTCCGAGATTGGATAATTGACAAAAAAGGAAAACTCGTACATGGCGGCACGAAATACTTGGAAGAACTCTCTGAAATGGGGCAATATTTGAAGCTGTTTCAGTTGTTGGGCAGGATAAATAAAACGGTCATTGTGGACACGGAAGCCGTAGATGAATATCAGGCAGAAGCCGAGCAAATGATTCAACACAAGGATTTTGACGACCCACATTTGGTGGCGATACTGAAGGTGTCGGGCTGCAAATTGGTTTGTTCGGTGGATGAACGCGCCTTTCCCTTTTTGAAACATCATTTATTTTTCAAAGGCAAAGAAAAGCCCAAAATTTACAGTTCGTCGCGTAACAAAGACCTCCTTTGTGATGCTAATATCGCTGAATGTTGCACACCTTCGCACGACACCACCAATGAACAAAAGAAAATTTTAGAATCCACGTAGCGTAACGCCTCCGGCTTGCGCCGCGTTAGTTCGCAAGTAGTACGCGAACGCAAGCCGGAGGCATTACGCTACGTTTGCAAACGAATTCACAGAACACATGGCAAAAAGAGGCATTATAAAATATTTCCTACTATTCGTCCTGATAGCGGGCGCAGTAGCAGCGTATTTCGGTTACGAATTTTACCAAAAGATATTCGGTAGCGGTGTCGATTTGAAAGGCGCACAGACGGAGTGGTTATACATCGAAAAGGGTGCAGGCGCAGACGAAGTTTTACAAAATATTGAAAGTAAAGGTTTTGTAAAAGACATGCAGTTGATGCGTTGGGTAGCCGAGCAGAAAAACTTGGCAAATCATATCTATCCCGGACGTTACAAATTGCGTAACGATATGAGTATCAATTCGTTGATAGACTTGTTGCGTTCCGGTTCGCATACGCCTGCAAGGGTGACATTCAGCTCGGTGAGAACATCGCAGGACCTTGCCGGAAAAGCCACCAAAAATATCATGGCAGACTCGCTCGAACTCCTCAAATTGTTCAAAGACATCAACGTGCAAACGAAATACGGCTTCAATGAAAACACTTTTATGGCAATGTACATTCCGAATACTTACGAGTTTAATTGGGCAACTACGGCAGAAGAGTTTGTAGCGCGCATGGCAAGCGAATATAAGCGTTTTTGGACTGATGAACGCAAGGCAGAAGCCCAAAAAATCGGCTTGTCACAGTCCGAAGTCTCTACCCTTGCTTCTATCGTACAGGCAGAAACCAACATGCCAAAAGACCGCCCGCGTATTGCCGGAGTATATATGAATCGCCTCGAAAAAGGCATCCCGCTTGAAGCCGACCCTACGCTCGTATATGCTCTAGGCAATTTCAATATTCGGCGCGTACTCAATAAACATAAAAAAATTGAATCACCCTACAACACCTACATGAATAAAGGTTTGCCGCCCGGACCAATTCTACTGCCATCAATTCCCTACATTGACGCAGTTTTGAATCATGAAGAACACGAGTATATATTTTTCTGTGCAAAAGAGGACTTCTCTGGACATTCCAACTTTGCAAAGACCTATAAACAGCATTTGAGAAACGCTAAAAAGTACCAGCAAGCACTTAATAAAAGGAAGATTTATAAGTAGGCAATGCGACAATGCTACAATGATGAAATGCTACAATGAAATGAGTGAATGAGTGAATTTTGAATGAGCGAATATGAGAACGATATTCACTCATTCAAAATTCACTCATTAGATATTATCGCATTTCAACATTATCGCATTATCGCATTAAAACCCGTATACCATACCAAGTACGAATGAAGCCAAACTACTCGCAGGTACATAATCTGTATCAATAAAAATATCTTCCGAAGAAGTATCAAATCGAATTTCAGGAATCAATGTAAGCGGACCGACGCCGATATTTCCACTCAATGTAATCGCTGTAATATCGGCATTTGCATCGCCCAGATAAGCCTCAAAATACTCACCACGTATGCCGATAGCCGCTACTTCAGAAACCGAATATTGCAAATACAAAGCACCACCCAAAAACCCGAAAGCATCGCCATCCATATCTTGCACACTGCCATCGAAAAATTCGCCAGGACTGGTCGTATTATACGTTGCATTCACGCCTGCAAAAAAAGCATTAGATAAATCCCAACCTGTCGTCAAATCCACTTGAAAAGTCGCGCCGGAAGAAGCCTCGCCCATGCTTGCCGTTCTATCATTGAGTGCGCCGTCTTGGTCACCGTAAATGAAGTTGAGGTAGGCATTTCCCACATCATTGGAGTAGCCCAATTGTGCGCCGAGCGAGTAGGTTCCAAAGGGATTCAACTCCGTATAATCCGTTGGATTCAAGATGCCCAACATCGCCGAAAAATTATCCGAAAGTGCAAAATCTGCCTTCAGACCCGTGTGCGAAAACGGTCCATTCGAAAACATATACGAGGTCGAATAATTGAAGTTTGCCGTAGGCGAAATCACTTCATAACCCAAAAATGTATTAAAATTTCCCATCGTCAACGTCACCTTATCGCTCACATTCCAATATACAAATAACTGATTGACAATGGACGAGTTACCTTCGCTCAAAAAAACAGCATCCGCCCCTTTCGGACCAAATCCCAAATCTGCCGTAAAACCAACTTTTCCTTTTTCTCCGCTGGCAATCAAATTGACCATTCCAAGCGCGAAACCGGGCGTATTGACAAAGGAACTTCCGGGTGCTGCGCCGTCCACAGGCTTGTTGGGCGCAGTGATATTTTGTCGGAAATAAGTATCCACAGAACCACTAAATGAGAAGGTGGCTTCTTCGGTTTCTTGGGCAAATGAAATATTGACCGAGGTGGTTAGGGCGAGTAAAAGTATGAGTAATAATTTGATGTTTTGCATAATAATTTACTTGAATAGTTGAAAAATATTTGTGTTTGATGCACCATACTATCCAAGTAAATTTTGAATCAAAGCCACTTTTTCATAACTTTGACACTAGGATAATAAGAGGACAGTATAATGCTGTTTTCTTTGATTTTGCTCCCGATTTGTTTAGCGGCTCATCGGGAGTTTTTTTTTGTTGGTGTTGTGGTTGGTTGGTGTTGTGGTGTTTTAGTGTTGTAGTGTTTTTTTGCTTCGCAAAAATCATATTAACGACAACACGACAACACTAAGCCACCACAACACTACGAAACTATGCAAAGGCGGCATTTTCGACATCTTGGTACGCCGAAGCTCCGTGTTCTGATATATCCAATCCTGTAATTTCTTCTTCTTCGCTCACGCGAATACCAATCGTTACTTTTAGTAAATACATTAATCCGAAAGAGAATGCGAACGTAAACGAACAGACCGCAAGCACACCGATGAGTTGGTTGAAAAGCTGCGCCATACCTGCCATTTTCCCGAAAATACCAACGGCAAGCGTTCCCCAAATACCACAGACTAAGTGTACCGATGTCGCGCCAACGGGGTCATCCACTTTGATTTTATCGAAGAAAACAACAGAGAACGGAATGATGACTCCCGCTATCAATCCAATCAAAATCGCGGAAGTCGGTCCCATCTGATCGGCACCGGCAGTGATGCCCACCAAGCCACCCAAAATACCATTGAGTACCATCGACAAATCATGCGATTTGAACAGCAGATATGAAGCGATAAACGCCCCAACAGCGCCCGCCGCCGCAGCCAATGCCGTAGTCACGAATACAAGTGAAACGCCCGCAGCATCGGCAGAAAGTACGGAACCGCCATTGAACCCAAACCAGCCAAACCAGAGTAAAAACACCCCGACGGCAGCCAGTGGCATATTATGTCCAGGGATGGGTTTGATGCCCGTAGCGGTGTACTTGCCCAAGCGCGGACCGAGTACGATAGCTGCCGCAAGTGCAGCCGCACCACCCACAGCATGTACGAGTGTAGAACCCGCAAAATCGTAGAAGCCCATAGCATTGAGCCAACCACCGCCCCACTTCCACATCCCCGTAATCGGGTAGCTAATCGCCACCAAAAGAGTCGCAAAAATCAGGAAAGCCCCCAATTTGATACGCTCTGCCACCGCACCCGAAACTATCGTAGCCGCAGTTGCCGCAAACATCCCTTGAAAGATGAAATCTGACCAATAAGTGTAGTCTCCATAAGCGGAAGTCAGGTCAGCTTCAGATGGATTGAGTCCAAAACCGCCGAAGCCAAAAATTTTACCTGCAAACGCCTCGCCCGGATACATCAAATTGAACCCGATAAGACAGTAAGTCAGCAATCCGATGGAAATAATCATCGTGTTTTTAAAGAGAATATTGACCGTATTTTTGCGCTGTACAAAACCTGATTCGAGCATAGCAAATCCCAAGTGCATGATAAATACCAAGACCGTTGCTACGAGTATCCATAAATTATTTGTCAAAAAAGCCGCCTGATTAGCCGCTTCCATAGCTTGTTGTGCTGTTACATTTTCCATAAGTTTTCTATTTTTTATAAACCAGAAAAAATACAATAACTTTCTGATTATCAATTATTTTTAAATTTAAAAAATCTATTTATCGTTTGTTGTTCACCGTCTGCCGTTTAGATAGCACTTTCGCCAACCTCGCCTGTACGTATGCGTGTGACGGACTGCACATCGAATACCGTAATTTTGCCATCGCCAACTTCACCTGTTCGCCCTGCACCACTAATAGTTTTAATAATCTCATTGACCTTCTCGTCCGTTGTCAGGATGTCGAGTTGGAGGCGAGCGATATAGTTAGAATCATATACACTACCGCGATAAACCATTTTCGAGCCTTGCTGCAAGCCAAAACCCTTTACATCACTCAAGGTGAAGAAATTGACCCCAATATTGGCAAGCGCACCCTTGACCTTTTCAAAGCGTGACGAACGTATAACTGCTTCTATTTTTTTCATAATAAATGTTTGAAGTGAATTAATGCTGAATAGAATAACTTTGATAAATCTCTAATCAAAGCAACATTTGATTAAAAATTTACTACGTTTAATTCAATTTTATTTCAAATTTAGTAACAAATATTATATTAAACAAGTCTATTGGCAGCACACAAAAGCGTGTTTAGATTGAATATTATCGAATGTGGTGAAAAAATTGGTGAGACTAAATTTGACCAAATATATGTTTGGGAAGCGATACGTTCGTAAAATATATACGCAATTTTTAAAAATCACTTTTTTGAAAAAAAAATCAATTGAAGTTAAGATTTTGTTATTATTTTTAAAAAATATTGACATTAAAGTCAATTTAAATTAATTTATTCCAATTATTTTATAAAAATAATTGAAAAATTTAACCGAAACATGATTTTTATATAACACTTTTCAAAAATAAGAATAAAGGATTGTTTTGTTTTATCGTTAATTGTCAGATTGAGGTGTCAAAGGTGGCATCTTTCGCAGATTTTGTTTAATTTTAAGGTTCAAAATCACATCGAATATAGATATTCGGCAGTGTTACAGATGTAATGCTATCTGTAAATTAAGTAGTGGGACAAAAATAGGCTTACAATTTTGACGTGGTTATTTTTTCGATATTTTTTCTTACAAAAACCACACATAGCCTACGCTACAGCCTGTCCCGTACTTGATTCGGGATAAGTGAAACATATAAGAGAAAGAACAATTCAGACGGGTAGATTATTTTTTTCGTCTTCCCTTACCATCTTGGGTAGGTTATTTCGTGCTTCCCCGATAGCTACCGGATTGGCGTCTTGAAAGCAGTCTCGGCTCAGCCGAGATAGATAAATAACTGATTCCAAGTCGGAAAATAAATGCAAAAAAAAGCAGCCAAATGGTAAAGTTATTTTTGCCACGTTCCTAAAAATCAATTATTTACAGTTTAATTATTTGTAACGATGTATCATTAACAAATCAATTATATTAAATATGTAATTAATATGTATTAAATTTCTGCTAAAAACCCATTTAAATACTGTATTTTAGCATTTTGAACAAATATTCGATATACTTGTTGAGTGTTTTTTATTTAATGTTAATCTATTTTAATATGTTGAAAAGTAACAAATTTACGAAATTTATAAGCACCATTCTTTACAAAAGAATTTGCTTGTTGGCGATTCTATCGCTACTCATGACACCCCTATCTTTTGGGCAATCAGTTTCGCAAAAGTTAAAAGAGAGCACTGTTCAAAATCAGATTATTCTGAAATTGAAACCAAGCTACAAATTTAATATCAGCACCAACAAAAAAAGCCTCGGTGTACAAATGATAGATCAAATCGCTGCCAAACAAGGTGTCTACACCATTAAACAACTTGGCTACAGCCAACCAAAAACACCTAAAAAAAATCGCCCTGATTTTGAAAATATTGTCATATTAAAATACGACAATAATATTGACATCCAAAAAGCAATCAAGGACTTTGAAGATTCAGGCATAATAGAATATGCCGAACCAAATGGTTACATCTATGGTGTCGGTAAATTTGAAAATGAGTCATCTGGCTTGGCTATCACACCCAACGACGGATGGTACGGCACTCAATACTGGAGCGAAAACGACGGTACATTCGACCTCAACCCATCCTATACAACGCCCCCATGCGTCGTAGATGCCGATATTGACCTTGAAGAAGCATGGGAATATACCACGGGCGGTACCAACGTAAAAATCGCCGTTCTTGATACAGGCTTTAAAATGGATCACCCTGAAATGACCGGACGCCTGATAGCAGGAAGAGACTTTGTAAACAATGATAACGATCCCACTGACGACCACGGACACGGCACAAACGTAGCGGGTATCGCCACTGCAACAGGCAATAATAGCATAGGACATGCAGGAGTCAACTGGGTGAGTCCCGTACTTATCATAAAAGTATTAGATGAAGAAAACAAAGGAGTCTTGTCAAATCTCGTCGACGGCATCATCTATGCAGTTGATAACGACGCAGATGTTATCAATTTGTCTATCTCAACAACACAGAATATAGCTATTCTACAACAAGCTATAGAATATGCTTATAGCAATGATGTATTCGTAGCCGCCGCCATGGGAAATGAAAATAACGGTGTTCCCGTATTTCCCGCTGCTTATCCAGAGGTGATTTCCGTAGGAGCTACCGACTGTGATGATAAAAGAGTAGATGCCACCAACACTTCATGGGGGTCCAACTATGGTGGGCATATCGACTTAGTTTCGCCGGGCGGCTGGATACTTGGACTACGACACGATACCAACGAATATGGTTTTTTTCGCGGCGGTACATCTATGGCAGCTCCTATGGTAGCGGGGGCTGCTTCTTTATTATTGAGTATCAATCCTAATTTGAGCATCGAAGAACTTAGAGGCATCCTGCGTAACACTGCCGAAGATCAAGTCGGAAACCCTGCCGAAGATGCACCTGGATTTGACATATATTATGGTGCAGGAAGAATGAACGTAGAGGCAGCTCTTTCTTCCATTACTAATTGCAACATAGGCGCACTATGCGATGACAATGATGCCTGTACAATAGGAGAAACTTACGATAATAACTGCGTCTGTAACGGAGGAGCTTTATTGGATAACGACAATAACGGCGTCTGTGATCTGAACGAAGACTGCGACGTAGGCGCACCATGCGATGACAATAATCCCTGTACAATAGGCGAAACTTACGATGATAACTGCGACTGTAACGGAGGAGCTTTATTGGATAACAACAATAACGGCGTCTGCGATCTGAACGAAGACTGCGCAATGGGCGCACCATGCGATGACAATGATCCCTGTACAATAGGCGAAATTTACGATGATAACTGCGACTGTAGCGGAGTTTTATTGGATAACAACGATAACGGTGTCTGTGATCTGGACGAAGGCTGCGACATAGGCGCACCATGCGATGACAATGATGCCTGTACAACAGGAGAAATTTACGATGATAACTGCGACTGTAGCGGAGGAGTTTTATTGGATAACAACGATAACGGTGTCTGTGATCTGGACGAAAGCTGCGACATAGGCGCACCATGCGATGACAATGATGCCTGTACAACAGGAGAAATTTACGATGATAACTGCGACTGT
>ENA-ORXR01005186-ORXR01005186.1-marine-metagenome-genome-assembly--contig:-NODE-5186-length-10479-cov-3.086618_pt1 | contig 10479 bp, 11 predicted proteins | sample MGYA00237866_ERZ511479 | MGnify/ENA metagenome assembly ERZ511479 | reverse complement strand
TGACTTTTGACGATATGACCCGCTTAGTGTCAGCCCAGCGCCACTCAGCGTGGCGTGAAGTTGCTCGCCGGATTGCGCATGAAATCAAAAACCCGTTGACACCTATTCAACTCTCCGCAGAGCGGCTCGCCCGCAAATACACACGGGAAATCACGTCGGATCGCCAAACTTTTGAGAATTGTACGCAGACGATTATCCGTCAAGTTGGCAGCCTGGAGCAAATGGTTGATGAGTTTTCGGCCTTTGCGCGCATGCCGTCCCCCGAATTGGCCGCTACGGATTTGAGCGCTGTCTTGGAAGACACGATTTTTGCGCAAGGCGTCAGTTTTCCGGAAATTCGCTTTAGCAAGAAAGGGCGTTGGCCCGACCGCACATTCGTCCATGCCGATGAGCGCTTACTAAGTCAAGCCCTGACAAATGTGTTGAAAAATGCGGGCGAGGCCGTGCACCGCAAAACTGAAGCCGGTGTGTCCAACCACTTTCGAGGCGAAGTGAATGTTGAACTTATCGATACAGGATCGAAGCTGGCCGTCCATGTGACTGACAATGGACCGGGCTGGCCGTTTAAAGACACGGAACGATTGATGGAGCCCTATGTGACAACGCGTGAAAGCGGCACGGGCCTCGGCTTGGCAATCGTGAAACGCATTGTCGAAGATCATGGCGGCCAATTGAGACTTGAATCCCGTGAAGATGCGGAAGGGGCTCGAACCATCCTCTATCTTCCGCAAAGTTCCGAGATGACCCCTATTTCTGACGTAAAATTGAGCGAGGCCTCATGATATCCGATGTTTTGATTGTTGAAGATGAAGACGATATTCGGGCGATGATTTCCGGAATTTTAGAAGATGAGGGATATCAAACGCGCGAGGCGGCGACATCCCAAGAAGCTTTGGAAGCTGTGAAAACACGCAAGCCGAATCTGGTTGTTTTGGACGTTTGGCTCAAAGGCTCTGAAATGGACGGCATTGAATTATTGGCGGCCTTAAAGGCACGCTATCAGAACCTGCCAGTCATTGTAATTTCCGGTCATGGAACGGTAGAAACGGCTGTTTCAGCTATTCGGAAGGGCGCGTTCGACTACATCGTCAAGCCGTTCAAGGCCGCTAAATTACTTGTCACGGCCACGCGGGCGCTGGAGAACGCACATCTTCGGCAGGAAAATGAAGAACTGAAGGGCAAGTCAATAAATGAGGACACATTGGTTGGAACGTCCGCCCCGATTGCGCAGCTTCGCCAGAAAATTGGACGAATTGCGGCGACAAATTCCCGCGTATTGATCACTGGGTCATCCGGCACGGGCAAAGAATTGCTTGCGCGCTTGCTGCATGCCCAATCTAATCGGGCAGAGGGACCGTTCAAAGCGGTGAACGCGGCTTCTATGGTGCCGGAACGGGTTGAAGAGGAACTTTTCGGTGTCGAAACGACGGGGCCTGATAATCCGCAAAAGACCGGTCTTTTAGAGCGCGCTCACAACGGAACGTTATATCTGGACGAGGTCGCGGATATGCCGTTGGAAACCCAAGGCAAGCTGTTACGGCTCCTCGTCGAGCAACGCTTTCACCGTGTGGGCGGTCAGGATGACGTCCAAGTGGATGTGCGGGTCATTACAAGCTCTTCGCGTGATCTCACGAATGAGGTTGCCATTGGAAAATTCCGTGAGGATCTTTTTCATCGCCTAAATGTGATGCCCTTACATGCACCAAAATTATCAGAGCGGCGTGAGGACATTCCGGCCTTGGTCGAGCATTTCATTGAGCAATTGGCGGCGTCCACAGGCTTGCCCGCTCGCCAAATCGGTGATGACGCAATGGCCGCTTTACAAGCGCATGACTGGCCCGGAAATGTGCGGCAACTCCGCAATAATGTCGAAAGATTGCTGATCCTGGCGACGGGCGAGCCGACGCAGCCGATCACCCTCGCGACATTGCCAAAAGAAGTCTCAGTGGTAAAGTCGGTGAATAATTCGCAAGAAAACGACCGAATTATCGCAATGCCATTGCGTGATGCCCGAGAGCATTTCGAACGCGAGTATTTACAGGCGCAAATCGACAGGTTTGGGGGTAATATTTCGCGCACTGCTAACTTTGTCGGGATGGAGCGTTCGGCCTTGCATCGCAAACTCAAGTCGCTAGGCTTAGGCACGACCGGGCGGGAGGGATGAGCCGCCGTAGCTAGGATATTGATACATGCGGGTCATAATTTGTGGCGCAGGACGCGTTGGATACGGATTGGCCGAGCGTCTATCCCAAGAACGCAATACTGTAACTGTTATCGACACCTCACCGGATTTGATACGTCAAATCACGAATGAGCTGGATGTGCGGGGCGTTATTGGCCACGGCAGCCATCCGGACGTTTTAGTCAGAGCAGGGGTTCGCGATTGCGATATGATCATCGCTGTCACCTATGCGGACGAAGTGAATATGATGGCCTGCCAGGTCGCCCACTCCCTATTTGATGTCCCGACGAAAGTCGCCCGCGTGCGGGCGCAGGGTTATCTCGACAATCAATGGAACGACCTTTATTCCCGAGAGAATATGCCGATCGACATTATTATCTCGCCGGAGATCGAGATCGGTAAAGCCATCTTGCGCCGCTTGAATACGCCGGGCGCGTTTAATGTCGTGCCTTTTGGTGACGGCGCGGTTCAATTGCTGGGTGTGGAAATCAACGAAGATTGCCCGATTATTCAAACACCCATCCGCCAAATCCCGGATCTTTTTACAGGTTTGCACGCTGCCGTTGTCGGGATTGAACGGGATGGCGAATTGTTTGCGCCAACGCCTGACGACCCTTTAGAAGTCGGGGACCGGGCTTATATTGTGACCCAAGCCGCGCATTCAGCGCGGTTGCTGGAGGTGCTGGGCTCACGTCAAGTTCAAGCGCGTCATATCGTTATTATTGGCGGTGGCAATGTCGGCACCTATGTTGCGGAAAAGCTGGAAGGTAAGTCAGGCATGCGGGTTCGCGTGATTGAACGCGATAAAAATCGCGCGGAGAAAGCGGCTGAGCAGTTGAGTCGCACCGTGATTTTGAACGGCGATGCCATGTCGGCGGATATCCAAGAGGAGGCGGGCGTTCCAAACGCCGAGATGGTGATTGCCCTCACAAACAGTGACAGCGTCAATATCCTCGCCGCCGTGCAAGCTAAAAAATTGGGCGCTCGCATGACCATCAGCTTGATCAATGAAGTTTCTATGCAAGGTATGCAGTCCGAGTTGGGCATTGATATGGTGATTGACCCGCGCGCCTCGACAATTTCTTCTATTCTCCGGCACGTCCGCAGAGGTCGTATTCTGGAGGTTTATTCGCTCGAGCAAGGCGGCGCTGAAGTCATTGAGGGCGAAGTCCTAGACACCTCTCCAATGGCCGGGAAAGCGTTGGGCGACCTAGCCATGGGAGAGGGCGTGGCTGTCGGCGCAATCATTGCTGACGGCGCAGTTTTGCCACCATCGCCGGGGCTGGTTCTGCGGCCCGGAAATAGGGTTGTGTTGATGGCGGAAAAAGGGGCTTTGGATAATATCGTCACCATGTTCCGCGTGTCTTCAGATTACTACTAGGGTGTCCGACCTCCTATGGCGATGAATCGAATCCTGTTTTGGCTGGGGCGAACATTCCTACTTTGCACGGGTTTGTTCACAGTCGCCGGACTCATTGCGGCAATGGCACGGGATTTCCCGGGAGCGATAAGCATGGCGGCCTTTGGGGTCAGCGTTGGTGTCTTTGGCCTTTTGCTTGTTATGTTATCAACCGGCTTTGACAGGCGAGAGTCCAAGTCAGAAGCCATATTGTTTTTTGTTCTGTTCTGGATATTGATGCCCGCGATCCTCAGCCTGCCATTTCGATATTTAGGACCGAGCCCCAGTTTTCTGGCCGCTTATTTCGAAAGCGTTTCCGCTTTCACGACGACCGGTGCATCCCGTCTGAACCCCGATGAGTTGTCACCTGTTTTGCTGTTTTGGCGATCCCTTGTGCAGTGGATTGGTGGAGTGAGTGTGGCGACATTTGCCGTCGTAATTCTAGCTGCGGTCAATCAGACCGGCACGGGCGTGCATAAATCCATGCTTTATACAGTACAGGACGGGAAGCTTTTCAATCGATTGAGCGGCATTGGCGGTCTGGTTGCCGGCGTTTACATGCTCTTGGCGCTAATTGGTTTCATTCTGATGACCCTGGGCGGCGCCCCGGCATTTGACGCGCTTTGCCTGTCGCTATCGGGTGTCAGCACGGGCGGTCTAACGCCTCGCGCCGGGCCGTTACAGCTCTACATACCGCCCTTCGCCGCGACTGTTTTGGGCATCCTTTGTATTTTGGGCGCGATGAATGTCGCTGTGATTTGGGACTATCTGCGTTTACGAAAACTCGCCCATGCACTGCGGATGGTTTTCAATGTTGAACACAGGGCCTTACTCGTCATTTTAGCAATTTTGGTTTTGATTGGCCTGATGTTCTCCGGATTGGCCAGCCTCGGTGATCTCATTCTCGACAGCGCGTTTTTTGTCAGCTCCGCCGGTTTTCAATATCAGGTGATCAGCCTTGATTTGATTCCTCCTGTTATCCTCATCACCTTTGCGCTGACGGGCGGTTCGGCTTTGTCAACGGCGGGCGGGGTGAAGCTTATTCGCATACTCTTGCTGTTTAAACACTTGGGTACGGAGCTTTCACGCTTGTCTCACCCGTCGCGCGTAATCCCTGTGACGTTCCGATCACGGATTATTCCCGATTCTGCCTTCTTATCGATCTGGATGTATTTCTTTGCTTATACGCTAGCATTTGGCGTCGGCATTGCTGCGTTCGGCGTGGTCGGCTTGCCTTTGGACGATGCGATAGCGTCATCTGCGGCCAGTCTGTCAAATGTCGGTCCATTGCTCGGCCTGACTTTGCCCGAATCGGGACTGACCTATGCGCAATTCACAAATGGGCAAATGAGCGTTGGTCTGGTCCTGATGCTACTAGGCCGCATTGAGGTTTTGGCAGCTCTCGCCCTGATTTTGCCCAATTTCTGGAGGCAATAAGCAGGATTGCAACATTTTAACAGCCATCACGGATTTGCTTCTTGAATCCCACCAGACGCTAAGACATTAGACCCTTGTAGGCCGCAGCGGTGCAAAGCTTCTGACCTCAAGCTTTGAAAACTAACATTGGGGACCATTATGTCCGATCGTAATCAAAATCTTCAGGACACATTCCTAAATACTGTCCGTAAAGCGAAGACACCGCTCACGATCTTTCTCGTCAATGGCGTGAAGCTTCAGGGTGTTGTCACCTGGTTTGATAATTTCTGCGTTTTGCTGCGCCGCGATGGACAGGTTCAACTCGTCTATAAACACGCCATTTCGACAATTATGCCGGGCGGTCCCGTCCAGTTACATGACCCTGTCGATGAGGATTAGCACGTTGAAAGTTTTGCATGGTTGAGCATGCCGTAAAGCGTGACCGGGCGTTGGTTGCCCATCCAAGATTTGCAGATAATCGGGCATCCGACGCGGATTATGATTTGGACGAAGCCATTGGCTTGGCCGAAGCCTTAGGGGTTGATCCTGTTTCGGCTCGGATTGTGCCCATCCGAGATATTCGTAGTTCCAATTTTTTCGGATCAGGCCAGATAGAAGAGATGGCCGCCGCGATTGCGGGTGAGGCGTTATCGTTGGTTATCGTCAACGCTACACTGACGCCAGTTCAACAGCGAAATCTGGAGCGCACATTAAAGGTCAAAGTCATTGACCGTACGGGTCTTATCCTTGAAATTTTCGGGCTGCGCGCCGCCACGAAAGAAGGCCGGCTGCAGGTCGAGCTCGCGCGCCTCGGATATGAGCGATCGCGTCTTGTGCGAACATGGACTCATTTGGAACGCCAACGTGGCGGCACGGGTGGTTTGGCCGGTCCGGGTGAAACACAGATCGAGAGTGATCGCCGTGTTCTAAATGACAAGATGGTTCGCCTAAAACGTAAGCTTGACGATGTCCGCCGTACGCGAGGGTTACAGCGTCAACAGCGGCAGCGCGCGCCGGAACGTGTCGTCGCGCTTGTCGGATATACAAATGCGGGAAAATCCACCCTATTCAATAAAATCACCGCGGGCGGCGTCCTAGCGAAAGATATGCTCTTCGCAACCTTGGACACGACACATAGAATTCTGCCGCTGCCCAGCGGTCAAACGGCTGTTTTATCCGACACGGTTGGATTTATCTCCGATTTGCCCACATCGCTGATCACGGCGTTTCGCGCGACTTTGGAAGAGGTCAAAGAAGCAGATCTCCTTGTCCATGTTAGGGATATGTCTGATCCTCTGACCGAACGCCGCCGCGAGGAAGTCATGGACGTCCTCAACCAGATTGAAGCCGGGCCTGAACATTCGCAATCCATGATAGAGGTTTGGAATAAAACCGATCTTTTGAATGAAGAACAAGCGAGACATCTCGCCGAGCGTGCGGCTGCATCGCGCACCCATATTGACATGATCGATGCGTTTGAGATTTCCTGTCTGACGGGCGAGGGCGTAGAGGCGCTCGAAAATGGCATTGAAGAAGTGCTGACCCGTAATGATCACATTCTGGATGTCCGCGTCACACCTGCAAATTTTTCAGCGCGCGCGTGGCTCCATGAAAACGGGCAGGTTTTACGGGATGAAGCGGGCGAGGGCGGAACGGCCAATATGCAGGTTCGTCTTTCCGAATCCGATGCAGGGAAATTCCTGTCGCGCTACAAAGAGCTGATTGTCAATTAAAGCCCGTCGCGTTTCGCGGCTTCCCAAAGCAATTCCATTTCATCCAGACTGAGCGCTTCCAGATCTGGTTTCGCTCGATCCTCTACGGCATTGAAACGCCGTGTGAATTTACTGTTCGCATTGCGCAATGCCGCTTCGGGCTCGACGTTGAGTTTGCGGGCCAAGTTCACGACAGAGAAAAGAAGATCACCGATCTCGGCTTCAACTTGCGTTTGGTCTTGAGACACAACAGCTTCGCTAACTTCTTCAATTTCCTCACGCAATTTTTCTATCGGGCCATCTGTATCAGGCCAATCAAAGCCACGTTTCGCCGCGCGCTTTTGCAGTTTCTCTGCCCGCATCAGGGCGGGAAGGGATTTCGCAACACCGTCAAGCGTCCTTGCCTGTCCTTCATGCTTTCGTTCAGCAGCTTTAATCGTGTCCCAATCGGGCACCTCGGCGCCTTCAAAAACATGCGGGTGCCGACGCACCATTTTCTCTACCAGTCCGTCACACACATCTGCGAAATCAAACGCTTTGATTTCCGACGCCATCTTCGCGTGAAACAGGACCTGAAACAATAGATCGCCCAACTCATTTTTCAGGTCCGCCATATCCTCTCGTTCAACCGCGTCCATAACCTCATAGCTTTCCTCAACTGTGTAAGGGGCAATGGTCTCGAAGGTTTGCTCGCGGTCCCAAGGGCACTCCGCTCGCAGCCTATCCATCAGCGCCGTAATGCGCGCATAAGGCGTATTGCCGAGATCAGTCATCGTCGGGGTTTCCGCAAGGTGAGGATCACTAATAAGCCTAATGTCAGGATCGAGATGCCATAAGACGCAAGAATGAAAACTGTGTTTTTGCCAAAATCAATCATGTGATGACGTCTTCCAATGTCACAGTTGCGGGTTTGGACTGCGCCGCGCGTTGTTGCCTTAGCTCAACCAATTCAGCTTCTGTTCCGCGGAAGGCGAACCAAGCCAGTAAAACAGTATAACCCAAAGTCATAAAGAGTAGCGGCATGAGTAATTCAGCGGGTAGTCCCGGTGCGCCCGGTTCGGAAATCGTGGCAGGCTGATGCAGCGTATTCCACCAGTTTACGGAAAATTTGATAATTGGCAGGTTCAACGCGCCGACCATTGCCAAAATTGCGGCGAGCTGAGATGCCTGCCGTCGGTCTGTCACGATGTTCCAGATCGCCATATATCCGATATAGATAAACAAAAGCACCAGAACGGACGTCATGCGGCCATCCCATTGCCACCAAGTGCCCCAAGCCGGACGTCCCCAAAGGCTGCCTGTCACGAGCGCGAGGAAGGTAAAAGCAGCGCCGGGCAAGGCGAGGGAACGGGCCACGCTATCGGCGAGACTATGCCGCCAGACGAAACTCACGAAACTGGCGACAGCAATGGCGGAATAGGCCGCCATGGCGCACCAAGCTGCAGGAACATGCACATACATAATCCGAACGGCTTCCCCATGCTCGATAGCGGGCGGGGAAATGAAGAGTGCTAGAACCAAACCAATCCCAATCAGACCTAGCGCCGACCATCCACAAACAGGCGTGGCAATACGCGAGACCCTTAAGAAGCGTGCCGGATTGGCGAGATATGAGATAAAACGCATTTAGCGATCCGTATTGACTGAGAGAGCAGCAGCTGATGCCGGGATAGATACCGCTAAAGCGAGCAAGGACAAACCCATAAGACCGCGAAATTCTACCGCAGCTAATCCGCTCTCTTGGTAGCTTTGCGTTGCGGCGATTCCGAATATCAGCAGCGGCACGAGTAGCGGCGCGCTGATAAAAATCGCAAGAAACCCGCCTTTGCCTCGCGCGTCAGTCAAGGCACCGGCCAAAGCTGTAAAAGCTGCTAAGCCGGGCAGGGCGCAGAGCAGGGCCAAGACTAATCCCGTGACTGTCCCGGTGCTGAGATCAAACAGGATGGCCCAGAGCGGCACTGTTAGAACGAGGGGTAATAGATAGATGACGCAGAAACTAATTAGGCCTGCCACGGCTTGGGTCATGTAGCTGACGCCGGATAGCCAAAGCTGGCCCGTTGTGCCGTCGCGCAGGTCGTCTGCGAAAACGCGGTCCACGCTCATCAAGCCTGCAAATGTGACGGCGAGCCAAATTAGCGGGACCCCCAATCGCCGCAAGACTGACATTTCCCCGTCCAGCGCGATACCGCACAGTGCAAGGAAGAGAGCCATAAACACGAGGCCATATGCCCAACTTCCGCCGGAGCGGGCCGCGCGAATAAGGTCTCTTCGCAGAATTCTCAAAACGGCACTCATCCCAATAGGAGCCGCTGAGTCGGAATATCCTGAACCGCGATGGGCGCGTGGGATGCGACCAGCGCCAACCCGCCGACATTGACATGGGCTTGCAGATGGTGCGCGATCAAGGACCGCCCGTCTGTGTCCAGTCCTGCCAAAGGTTCATCCAATATCCAGATGGGTTTCTCGCTGGCCAGAAGCTTGGCGAATGACAGTCTTTTTGCCTGACCTGTCGACAGGTTCTGAGTCAGGGTTTCGGCGTGCTGCGCGATGTCTGTTGTAGCCAGACCTGCGCTCCAGAATGCACCGTCTTCGGACGCCTTCAAACCCGGCTTGGCGTAGGTGTCCGCCGGTAGAAACGCCGCCACTTCGGGGGCTGAAACATTCGCACCGTCAATTTCCCATCTCACATCGCCGCTCGCTGCGCGACTGAGGCCTGCACAGGTTCGCAGGAGTGAGGTTTTCCCAATCCCGTTTCCGCCCACGACCCAAAGAAGTTTCGGGCCGGAAAGCTCCAGGCTCAAATTGGAGATGAGCGGTTTTCCGCCCCGTTCGACCGAGACGTCGTCCAACCTTAATGTGGGCCTAGCGTGCATGACGTGCGTTTAACGACGCTGACTTGGTATGTCACTCTCTGTCTGATTGGCTTGATGCACGCGCGGTTCGTGTTATCTGAGCGGTATGTCCGAGAGCCGCATAATACCGCCCAATCGCAATCGCCGTTTGATCTGGATTGCTGTGCTCGGGCTCATGCTGGCCGGAGGATTATTTTTGGTTTTTCAGGCACTGAATACGAACACGCAATTTTTTGAAAATCCGTCTGACGTTGTGGCTGATGATTTTGAGCCGCGCTCTGATGTTTTCAAGATTGGCGGAGTTGTGGCGGAAGGCACCGTCGAGACCCAAGGCTTAACGACGAAATTCCGTGTTGAGGATTTTGAGCGCGAGATGGCCCGCGAGCTTTACGTCACATACACAGGCGCTTTACCGGATTTATTTCGCGAAGGGCAAGGCGTGGTTGTTTCGGGACAACTTACTTCGCCGACGACTTTTCAGGCCCGTGAAGTTTTAGCGAAACATGACGAGAATTATCAGCCGAAAATCAACTATCGGGATGGCGCGCCAAAGCCCTAATTTTTCGGCTTGAAACAACGGATAATTCAGCCGCGTTTGGGGGGTGGCTAAATTATCCGCACCAATTTTCATTGGATATTCTGCGCCGGGAATTCAAGGTGGCGGGCAGATTGGTCGATGTGGGGCAACCGCACCACCCGCCGTGAAAGGCTTTCACCTAACGTTACGACTATGACAGGTTTAATTGGCTTATGGGAAGGGATTCACCTAAAAAAGGGACTGAAAATGCCTGTAACGTGCGAAAATGCCGCAATTTTTTCTCTCAGCTTGTTGCCGCGATATCGGAAAACAATGAAGAGTTGCGCAAGGTGTGACAGCGTTATCTAAAGTGTGGGGGAATTTAACTCTTTAGCTTTGGT
>ENA-ORXR01005185-ORXR01005185.1-marine-metagenome-genome-assembly--contig:-NODE-5185-length-10480-cov-4.041719_pt1 | contig 10480 bp, 13 predicted proteins | sample MGYA00237866_ERZ511479 | MGnify/ENA metagenome assembly ERZ511479 | reverse complement strand
AGCGATGGGCTTACTTGAGAAAATCAGTGCATAGCCCCAGAACACGGTGGCCGAGGCTGTGATCAGGCAGGAAAAAAGTGTCCAGACCGCCTGCGCGCCTGCGTCTGGCATAAGCGCAATTGCGTAGATGGACCCCCAGCCAAGCATGGCCTTGGGGTTGGTAAGGTGCAGCATCATCCCTTTGCGGAATGGACGTGCGCTGGCGTTTTGATCGCAAGAGAGCGGCGTATTGCGCCATGCTGACCGCAAGGATTTGAGCGCGAGGTAGAGCAAGTAAGCTGCCCCAATGTAACGGAGGGTTTCGGCTACCCAGACGTTGGCCTGCATGAGGGCCGCAAACCCCAGCGCTGCCGCTATCCCCCACATCGCCGATCCGCAGATGATACCGCTGGACAACGCCAACCCTGCCCTCCGCCCCAGCGCCATGGATGTGCTGCTAATAGCCAGCGTGGCCGGGCCAGGGCTGCCACCACCGATCATCCAACCAAGTAAGAGCACCGGAAGTGGAAAGAGAAGGAGATCGGTCATGCCCGCGCCTCATCCATCAGGCGGCGCATTTCCGCGATTGCCGGGGCCAGCCCCAGAAAAATCGCCTCCCCGATCAGGAAATGCCCGATGTTCAGCTCCACCACCTCGGGGAATGCGGCGACAGGGCTGACAGTGTCATAGGTCAGCCCGTGACCCACATGCATCTCCAGCCCCAAGCCGTGACCGAACGTCGCCATCTCGCGCAGCTTGGCCAACTCCGCGTCGGCATCCTCAGGGCGGCCCTCGTGATAGGCATCACAATAAGCGCCGGAATGAAGCTCGACCACCTGCGCCCCGATGCGGTGGGCGGCCTCGATCTGGCGCTGCTCGGCGGCAATAAAGATCGACACACGGCACCCCGCATCGCGCAGGGGTGCAATAAAATGAGCCAGCCTGTTTTCCTCGCGCGCGACTTCCAGCCCGCCCTCGGTCGTGCGTTCCTCGCGCTTTTCGGGGACAATGCAGACGGCGTGAGGTTTGTGGCGCAGCGCGATTTTCTGCATCTCGTCCGTAGCGGCCATTTCGAAATTAAGCGGCACGCTCAGCATCTCCATCAACCCCTCGATGTCGGCGTCCGAGATGTGGCGGCGGTCCTCACGCAGGTGTGCGGTGATGCCATCCGCGCCCGCCTCCTGGGCGATATGCGCCGCACGCAACGGATCAGGCGTGTCGCCGCCACGCGCGTTGCGTACCGTGGCCACATGATCAATATTCACACCCAATCGCAGCTTGCCCAGATCAGCCATTCGCCTCCCCCTTTTTCTTTTTTACAGCCCGTTTCTTTTCTTCCGCCTTGGCGGCGGTCTTGGCTTTAAGTGCTTCGAACTTTGCTTTGATCAAGCCGCGCCTGCGTTTTTGATACGCCCGCAATAGTGGCACCGCCAGATAATAGCTGATCGTGGCGAAAAAGATGCCCGACACGATACCCCCCATCAGATAGGGATAGAACACGTCGCGCGAAAATACGGCCAGCCCCGCCCAGTCCATTTTCTCGGAGGTGAAAACGGCCAGCAGATTGTGCCACAAATCCCCCCACGCGTCCGAGAATTTACGGCTGAGCGCGCGCAGCTCGCCCTCCTCCAGCTCGGTCCCCAAAATCCAGTGACCGGTCTTGAGCGAGGACAGCGCGATGAAAACGAACGTCAGCGGGTTACCTACAAACGTAGCCATCAGCGAGGCGAGAATATTGCCCTTCATCATCTTGGCCAGCAGGATAGCGACAACGAAATGCAGCCCGAACAAGGGTGAGAAGGTCACGAAAACGCCGGCCCAAATGCCGCGCGCGATCCGTTCGGGACTGTCGGGCAGACGGCGCATGCGGTGTTTGACATAGTGGAACGCACGCGCCCACCCGCCGCGCGGCCACAGCATTTCCGCGACTGAACGCAGGAACGGTTTGGGGTCGCGACGTTTAAAGATCACAAGGCACTCTCCACAGCGGCGACGGCATCCGCCTCGCGCCCTGTATCGCGGTAACGGCTCAGGGTTGCGACGTGACTTTCTGCCTCAAGGGTCAGCATCAGCGAATGGAGCTGTGCCAGATCGCGGACCTCCGCATGCAACTTCACGCGAAAGAAATCCGGCTTCCGCTCAATGAAATTGAGATCGGCAATATTTGCACCTGCCTCCCCGATGAGGGTACAGATCCGGCCCAGTACACCGCGGTCGTTGGCCACCGTGATGTCGAGGGTGGCACCGTAAACTGCCGGATGGCTGCCGTCATGCCAGCGCAGATCCAGCCAGCGTTCGGGCTGCTCCTCATAGGCGCTGAGACGGTCACAGTCGATCGCGTGCAGCGTGACCCCTTTTCCGCGAAAGGTGATGCCCACGATCCGCTCACCGGGCAGCGGCTCACAGCAGGGCGCACGGTCGAACGACTGGCCCGGCTCCAGACCCACAACCGCGCGTTTGCGGTCCACTTCCTCACCGGTGATCTGACCCAGTTCGGGGTAGACCGCGCCGACTACCTCACGGCCCGTCAACTCGGCACTGCCGAGTTGTTCCAGCAGATGATCCACCCCGTTCAGCCGCAGCGCGCGCGCGGCAGTCGCCAGCACCTTGTCGGTCGCGCGCTTGCCCACATGCTCGAACCCCGAGCGGGCCAGCTCCTGACCAAGCTTGATAAACCGCGTGCGGTCGACTTCGCGCAGGGAGCGGCGGATCGCCGTCTTTGCCTTGCCGGTGGTGGCGATGTCCAGCCATGTCACCTGCGGCGTCTGCCCCTCAGCGGTGATGATCTCGACCGACTGGCCATTTTTCACCCGCGTCCACAGCGGCACGCGAATGCCGTCAATCTTGGCCCCCACGCAGGCCGACCCGATGCGCGTGTGGATGGCAAAGGCAAAATCAATCGGCGTTGCCCCGCGCGGCAGCTTGATGACCTCGCCCTTGGGCGTGAAACAAAAAACCTTGTCTGTGTACATCTCGAGTTTGACCGCTTCGAGAAAGTCCTGATGGTTGTCCTCGCCGCTGAATTGTTCGGTGAGTTGGGCAATCCATTTCGACGGATCCACGGCAAAGGGATTTCGCGACCGCACGCCGTCGCGGTAGGACCAATGCGCAGCCACCCCGGTTTCGGCCACATCGTGCATCTGACGGGTGCGGATCTGCACCTCGACCCGCTTGCCGTCGCGGCCCGACACGGTTGTATGGATCGACCGGTAGCCGTTGGATTTTGGCTGGCTGATGTAATCCTTGAAGCGGCCCGGCACGGCACGCCAGCGGCGGTGGATCGCGCCCAGCGCGCCGTAACATTCCTCCTCCGATTCCGTGACAATCCGAAAGCCGTAGATGTCCGACAGCCGCGAGAAGGACTGCTCCTTCTCCTCCATCTTGCGCCAGATCGAATAGGGCTTTTTGGCGCGCCCCAGTACATCGGCGTCAATGCCTGCCTTGGCCAGTTCCTTGTGCATGTCTGTCGTGATCCGTTCAATCACGTCGCCGGTTTCTTTTTGCAGCGTGATAAAGCGGCGGATGATCGACTGGCGCGCCTCGGGGTTGAGGACCTTAAAGGCCAGATCCTCCAGTTCCTCGCGCATCCACTGCATGCCCATGCGGCCCGCAAGAGGGGCGAAAATATCCATCGTCTCACGCGCTTTTTGCGTCTGCTTGTCGGGGCGCATCGCTTTGATCGTGCGCATGTTATGCAGCCGGTCCGACAGTTTGACCAGAATGACACGCAGGTCCTTGGACATGGCCATGAACAGTTTGCGAAAATTCTCGGCCTGTTTCGTCTCGGAGGAGTTGAGCTGCAAATTCGTGAGCTTGGTCACCCCGTCCACCAGCTCTGCCACTTCCTTGCCGAACAGGTCCATTACCTCACCGTAGGACGCGCGGGTGTCCTCGATCGTGTCGTGCAACAGGGCAGTAATGAGGGTGGCGTCGTCCAGACGCTGCTCTGCCAGAATGGCGGCAACGGCAACGGGGTGCGTGAAATAGGCCTCGCCGGAATGGCGGGTCTGGCCCTCGTGCATCAGCGCGCCGTAGCTATAGGCGGCGCGGATGAGCGTCTCGTTTGTTTTGGGGTTAAACCCGCGGACCAATGTGATCAGGTCATCGGCAGTGGTTGTCATTAGCTGCCCCGGTCTTCAGGCAGGAACATTCTTCCCGCCGCGTGTCACCCCTGCCCTTGCGCTGCCATCAGCTGACGCAACAACATCTCTTCGGACATGCTGTCCTCTTCGGGTTTGTCCTGCTCGGCCCCCATGAGGATCGCCATCGCGTCTTCCTCGGGCTCGTCGACCTCGATCTGGGTCTGGTTGCTTTCGATCAGGCGTTCGCGCAGATCATCGGCGCCCTGGGTTTCGTCCGCGATTTCACGCAGGGACACGACAGGGTTTTTATCGTTGTCACGGTCCACAGTCACGGTGGAACCGGCAGAGATTTCGCGCGCACGGTGCGCAGCAAGCATAACCAGCTCGAACCGGTTAGGGACTTTATCAACACAATCTTCGACGGTGACGCGGGCCATGGAATGCTCCAAAATAAAATATCTGCCAGAAATGGCTACTTAGGCACGTTCGCCCCGATTTACAAGCAGGTAATACAGGGCAGCGCTTACAAGGCAACGACCGTATGGCGCAGCGCGCGCGGAAGGGCGTCGTGCATCTGCGAAATCGTCTGGCCCGTGACCGGATGGACCCAGTCGGGCGCAACCTCACGCGCGGGCACCAACACAAAGGCGCGTTGCGCAAGGCGCGGATGGGGCAGGACCAGCTCTGACGGGGCGGTGGTTTTCTGCGCCTCAAGCGGCAGATCGCACCAGTGCTGGTAGGTTTGCAGGTCGGGCAACACCAGATCCCCCGCCGCGATCAGATCAAGGTCGAGCGTCCGCGCGCCCCAGCGCACATCACGCGTCCGTCCCATTTCCGCCTCGACCGCGTGCAACTGCGCCAGAACTTGCGGGGCCGACGCCGCCATATCCAGCACGGCCGCCGCGTTCACAAAATCGGGACCGGCCCCGGCGGGATAGGCCGGCGTGCGAAAAAACCGGCTGCTGGCGCGAATCGCAAATCCGCGAGTGCGCAACGCGTCCAGCGCCGTCTCAAGCACCTGCGCAGGGTTCTGCGCCCCCACCGCAAGGTTCGAGCCAAGCGCCACAAGGAAACCGGCGTTCTGTTTTCGAGGCACGCCGCCGATTTTTCCCCTGAACCGCTCTTCGAACATCTGACACCTTTTCCGCATACACAGTGATCGCTATTGCGCGACGCTATTCCATAAATTTTCGTTTTGAATGACGACAAAAGCCAGTCTTTGGCAAGGACCAGATATGTTTTATAAAGACGAGCGCATCGCGCTATTTATCGACGGTGCCAATCTTTATGCTGCCTCCAAAACACTAGGTTTTGACATTGATTACAAGCTTTTGCGAACGGAGTTCATGCGGCGCGGGAAGCTATTGAGAGCGTTCTACTACACCGCCCTGCTAGAGAATGATGAATATTCGCCCATCCGCCCACTGGTCGACTGGCTGCACTACAACGGATATTCGATGGTGACAAAACCGGCCAAGGAATACACCGACAGCATGGGCCGCCGGAAGGTGAAGGGCAACATGGACATCGAGCTGGCCGTCGACGCGATGGAACTGGCCCCGCATGTCGATCACATGGTTATTTTTTCAGGCGACGGTGACTTCCGCCCCCTGCTCGAAAGCCTCCAGCGTCAGGGCGTGCGCGTCTCGGTCGTGTCGACCATCCGCAGCCAGCCGCCCATGATTTCCGACGATCTGCGCAGACAGGCCGATAACTTTATCGAGCTGGACGATCTGCGCGATGTCATCGGGCGCCCCCCGCGCGAGGCGCGCCCGACCGAGCAGCCAGCAGAAGCAGACGCCTAAGCACCAAGACTGCACCACGACCTTGGCACCTGAGCAAACGCCCTGTCCGATCTGGTGCGGCTTTTGTGCGTTGTGGCGCCCTGCATCTAGACGCGTCGGCGCGAAACCCTTAGCTGTAGGGCGATGCAGGAGACACCGATGACACAACCGCCCCTCACCCTTTACCTTGCGGCGCCGCGCGGATTTTGCGCAGGCGTCGACCGCGCGATCAAGATCGTTGAAATGGCGATCGAAAAATGGGGCGCGCCGGTGTTTGTGCGTCACGAAATCGTGCACAATAAATTTGTCGTCGACGGGTTGCGCGACCTCGGCGCCGTCTTTGTCGAGGAACTTTCGGAATGTCCCGACGACCGGCCCGTTATCTTCTCCGCCCACGGCGTGCCCAAATCCGTGCCCACAGCGGCACAGGCCCGCAACATGGTCTATGTCGATGCCACCTGCCCACTGGTCAGCAAGGTCCATATCGAGGCGCAGCGCCACGCCGATGCAGGTCTGCAAATGATTATGATCGGTCACAAGGGGCATCCGGAAACTGTCGGCACGATGGGTCAGTTGCCCGACGGTGACGTGCTGCTGGTCGAGGTGCCTGAAGACGTGGCAAACGTGCAGGTCCGCGACCCCGACAAGCTGGCCTATGTCACGCAAACCACGCTGAGCATCGACGACACAGCAGAAATTGTCGCAGCCTTGCAGGCGCGGTTTCCCGCTATCGTCGGTCCCCACAAGGAAGACATCTGCTATGCCACCACCAACCGTCAGGAGGCGGTCAAGGCGATGGCCCCCAAGTGCGATGCGATGCTGGTCGTGGGCGCGCCCAACTCGTCAAACTCCAAACGGCTGGTCGAGGTCGGATCGCGGGCGGGCTGCGCCTATGCCCAGCTGGTGCAACGCGCCGCCGACATCGACTGGCGTGCGCTCGACGGGATCACGAGCATCGGCATCACGGCAGGGGCCTCTGCGCCAGAGGTCCTCATCAACGAGGTGATCGACGCCTTCAAATCCCGCTATGACGTCACCGAAGAACTGGTGGAAACCGCCGTCGAGAACGTCGAATTCAAAGTACCGCGCGTGCTGCGCGAACCTGCATGAGCGGCCCTGCACCCCACCGCTGCGCGCCGGCCTGCGCCTGATGTTCGGCATCCCGCGCGCGCCGCTGATCCTTGGCCTTGCGGGGCTACTACCATTCCTCGCTGGGGCGATCATCGCAAGCGGTGCGTTCAATGTCCGGATGGGCGAGGTTGCGACCGGCGGCTATCCCCTGATCGTCGCAGCTGACGGGACGAAGACACTGATCGCTTACGGCACCATTATTCTGTCGTTCATGTCAGGTGTGCTTTGGGGGTTCGCGACCAAGGCGAATGGCCGGATGGCGACAACCGGATACATCCTGTCTGTCCTCCCCGCCCTTTGGGCATATACACATGGTGCCAGCCTTCCGGTGCCTGCATTGATCAACCTGATCATCGGCTTTGTCGGCCTGCTGGCACTTGATTATGTCTTCTTCCGTCAGGGGCTCACTCCGCCGTGGTGGATGCGTCTGCGCGTCTTGCTCACGGCTATTGTGGTCCTTTGCCTTGCCATCGGGATTGCAGGATGAGCGATCCAGAGACGCTCAAGGTCTACGCTGCGCGGTCACAAAACTATGCGCGCCTGACCGATGGTGATCTGAGCAATGATCCCCTGCTGGCAGATTTTATCGCCGCCCTCCCGCACGGGGGCAGCGCGCTGGACCTCGGGTGCGGACCGGGCACGGCGGCGGGGGTCATGGCGGCGGCAGGCCTTGCGGTGCATGCCACCGACGCCGTCCCCGAGATGATCGCGATGGCCGCGCAAAACCCGCGTGTCCATGCCGAGGTCCGGACCTTTGACCAGATCGGGGGCAGCGCCCTTTATGACGGCATCTGGGCCAACTTCAGCCTGCTGCACGCAGCGCGCGCCACCCTGCCCGCCCTTCTGGAAACCCTGCATACCGCGCTCAAACCAAATGGCTATTTCCACATAGCGATGAAGCTGGGCACGGGTACCACGCGCGACCGGATCGGCCGCCAGTATACCTACGTTACCGAAGACGAGCTGCGCACCCTTCTGGCAACCGCAGGGTTCACTATCACAAAAATGCGCACCGGACGCGGTAAGGGGCTGGACGGCACCTATGCCGATTGGATAGCACTCGGCGCATATGGCTAAACTTTACGCATACACAGACGGCGCCTGTTCAGGCAATCCCGGCCCCGGCGGCTGGGGCGCGTTGATGCAGGCGATGGACGGCGACGCGGTTGTAAAGGAGCGTGAGCTGAAGGGCGGAGAGGCCAATACCACCAACAACCGGATGGAGCTGCTGGCCGCGATCCACGCGCTTGAGGCATTGGAACGGGATACTGAAATCACCATTGTGACCGACAGCAACTATGTCAAAAACGGCATCACCGGCTGGATCTTTGGCTGGAAGAAAAACGGCTGGAAAAACGCGGCGAAAAAACCTGTCAAAAACGTCGAGCTTTGGCAACGCCTGGATGAGGCCAACGCCCGCCACCGCGTCACATGGGAATGGGTCAAGGGACATGCTGGCCACCCGCAGAACGAACGTGCCGATGCGCTGGCCCGCGCTGGCATGGCACCGTTCAAACCGTGAGGCAGATCGCCTGCCCTGTTGCCTTGCACCCCGATGGGGGCATCCGCCGGATCGCTTGTTTTTCGCCCGCCCACGCAGGTTTTGAACTGGTCACTACCGCCCTCCCCGATGGCGCGCCGCCCGCAACCCTCGCTGCCAAAACCCTCTATGACCAAAGCGGTCTGGAAACCACCGCGGCCATTGCAATCGGTCAATCACCAGACATTCAAGAAGGCGCTGTCTGGCACTTTTCCCTGTGCCGCATCAAACCGCCTGTGCGGACGCAATGGCAGCATTTTTACGCCGCAAACGCACAGCGGTTGCACTTTCACTGGATGGCGCTCGACGCTGCCGCCCCGGACCAACTCGCCCCCCCGCATCTGCGCGCGCTCGACTGGATCAGGGCCACAGTATGAGCTTGCTGAATTTCCTCGATTTCGCTTCTGTGGTCGTCTTTGCCATTACCGGCGCGCTGGTGGCCAGTCGCGCCCAGCTTGATTTGGTGGGCTTTGCCTTTATCGCGTGCCTCACGGCCGTGGGCGGTGGCACGATCCGCGATCTCCTGCTCGACAGAAACCCCATTTTCTGGATCGCGCAACCCGCCTATCTGGGCGCTGCGACGGCGGCGGCTCTCGTCATCTTTTTCACCGCCCACCGCCTCGAGAGCCGCCTGCGCGCGATCATCTGGCTCGACAGTCTGGCGCTTGCAGTAGCTGTGTCGGCCGGCACGGGTGTCGCGATCAGTCTGGAACAAAGCCCCAGCATCGTCATCCTGATGGGCATTGTCACAGGCTGCATGGGCGGGCTGATGCGCGACGTAGTCGTGGGGGACGTCCCCGTCGTCCTCAAACAGGGTGAGCTTTATGTCACCGCAGCCCTTGCAGGAGCAGGCGCCACTGTGGTTCTCGAAACCTACGCCCCCCAATTTCCCTACAGCCTGCTCGCTGGTGCCGCCGTGACATGGATCTTGCGCGCAGGCTCGGTCCAGTTCGGCTGGCACCTGCCGGTCTACAAAGCTACCCCACCGCGCCAATAATCTATTTATCCTGACCCGAAATACTCCGGGGGAAGCGCCCCATCGGGGGTGCTGGGGGCTGGCCCCCTCCCCTCATTTCCGCCAGTGGAACGGCACGATGACCAGCGCCCCCACGGATGACACGATGGCATTCATCCCCGCCGAGGAAAAACCGAACCCGAACATCAGGCGAACGAAATAAAACACGAACGCCCCCCCGATACAGATGATGATACTTTGCAAAATCCCGTTATGGGTAAAGCCTGTGCGCTCGGCCAGATAGCCGACGATACCCGCGATCACGACGGTTCCGATCATGGTGGGAAACATGGCGTTATCCTTTACTCAAATCCGTGCCGGGGGCAATCTGTGCGCCGCGCTGGAACACCTGAACATCCTGCGCGGCTTTGCCCGCTTTTTGCAAGCGGGTCAGTGCCACGGCACCCTGCCCGCAGGCCACATGCAGCGCGGCGTCCAGTACCTCGCCTGCCTGGCCCTGACCGCGCACCACCTGCGATCCCAGTACTTTTACCCGTGTGCCTGCGTGCATGAACCACGCGCCGGGAAAGGGGGACAGACCGCGGATCAGGCGGTCCACCTCTGCTGCGGGGCGAGTCCAGTCGATGCGGGCCTCTGCTTTGTCAATCTTGGCGGCATAGGTCACGCCCTCGTCAGGCTGGGGCTGCGCGCGCAACCCGTCAAGCTGCGCCAAAGCCTGCACAATCAGCGCAGCCCCCAGCATGCTCAGCCGGTCGTGCAGCTGCGCAGTGGTTTCCTGCGCGCCGATGTCCAGCGCTTTGCGCAACAGAACGGGGCCTGTGTCCAGCCCCGCCTCCATCTGCATGATGCACACGCCGGTCTGCGCATCACCCGCCATAATCGCGCGGTGGATCGGCGCCGCTCCGCGCCAGCGCGGCAACAGGCTGGCGTGAATATTCAAACAGCCGCGTGCGGGTGCGTCCAGAATGTCCTGCGGCAGGATCAAACC
>ENA-ORXR01005184-ORXR01005184.1-marine-metagenome-genome-assembly--contig:-NODE-5184-length-10480-cov-10.678362_pt1 | contig 10480 bp, 13 predicted proteins | sample MGYA00237866_ERZ511479 | MGnify/ENA metagenome assembly ERZ511479 | reverse complement strand
GTGGCAGCGGCCCGCGCATTGCCGAGGGCCCGCAACGTAACAGTGCTGGCCGGCAACTGTAGAAGCCACCCATGACAGAGGTTACAACAATCTCGAATCCATATTCATGTAGCGAAGTCGAGCATGGCACATCAAGTTCTGTATGGAGTTGTATCAATGACATTACATATTTATCCCCCCACCCCCGAAGTCAACCCGCCTTGACCGCAAACCGTCCAGGAGTCAAGGCTGGCTTTTTCTCGCCTCCGCCCCGGTGCGTCCCGTGCCATGGGAGGAGGTGGGGATAGCGCGGATGCACGAATTGCTGAGGATTGGTCATGTAGCAGCAGAGGGGTCGCATCGATTAGATGTATTTGTTTTCGGGCTATCATTGTCATCGGCCGTCTGCTGGCTCCTGTGGACACGGGGCCCGCCCACCGGGGCGCCCAAACGGCCGACATCAGCAATCGGTGGACTAAAAGCTCGTCGGACTTGGCCACGCTGTTGTAAGTGACAAGCAATCGATAACTTATCGCGCCCCATGGGCGCATATTCACGGCGCTCCGTCCAGCGTGCTGCCCCTCCTTTTCCCGCGGCGGCGGACGCACGGTGGCGCCCTGGAATCGCGCACGACGGGGCTCCACGCCGAGTACAGTGGCCGCCCGTGTCGCCCCACGAGCCTCTTAGGGCGGGCTGATCTCGGTGGGCGTACGAGTCGAACTCGACGGGGACGGTGCCCTTGGCCGGGGATTCACTCGACGGGGACGCGACTCAGGGCGGATACGGCGCTGAGAGGGGGTGTGCATTCGATGGTGACGCGCCGCCAGGCGGGGGCTGTACTCGGCGCGGAGGTCCACTCGACGGTTACGCGCCGCCAGGAGGGGGCTGCAGTCTGCGGGTTTGAGGGACACGCTCTACACGCGGGGGAGAGCTCGACGGGCAGGGAAGCGGCACTGCGGGGAGATGCACTCGTCGGGGATGCGACGCTGCAAAGGGCATGCACTCAATGGGGACGCGGCGCCAGGCCGAGGCGGCACTCGGCGGGCATGGGGGATGCACTCTGCGCGGCGGGCTACGCTCTGCAAACTCGGACGCGGCACGGCGCGCGCGCTGCAATGGACAGGACGCCGCGGTTGGCCGGCACAGCGGGTTGGTGATGCGGGCGGCGTGAAGCAATTCGCGGGAATGGGTTGAGCTTGTCCTGTCCTCCGTCATTGTCTCATCGGTCTCCTCTTCACCTGGTCGTCAACATCCTGCACGGGCGCACACATCACCTCCTCGCCACAACTTCGGTGGCTCCGTCTTCTCCCATTGGCACACACCGTCCCCCCTCCCCGCACGGTGCCGGCCGCGCCGCCCTTGTCGGCGACATGGTCCGCATGCCGCTACATGTGGGTCTTTGCGAGCCGTGGAACGAGCCCGACACAGGCTTCGTGATCAGCGACGCGACCGAGGCCGACACGCACGCACCTTCACTGGTCGCGCATTCCGTTTGGGTCGACAAGGTCCTCATGAACCGGTACCAGACCATCTTGGTGGTTGTGGCCCCACACAAGTATTTGGTGCGCGTCATCGCCGTCTACAAGGCCGCGGGCTCGGTGGTACGCTTTGACGTTGCGGTCAGCCTCAACGAGGACGCCCAGAGGAGCAACTTCCTGGTGATTTCGTCTTTGAACCCGGGCGTGGCACAGTCAAAGAACTTTATGCACTTTGACGCTGACGTTGTCGTGCGACACCCCGGTGGGCTCATCGTCTACAACATGCTCATCAACTACGGAGAGCAGCCAGCGACTAAGAACTTCAACCGCCTACGCCGGCGCGCGCCTCGCATGGTGGCAGGCCCCGCCAACGGACGGGAGATTGCGATGGAGGACCTCAACAAGGCGATGTTCCTTGGCACTGGTTACAACTTAGTGCCTGGGCTGTCAGCTCCCTTTATCGGCGGCGGTCGCTTGGAGTTTTGGCCACATTTGTATTGGGACGATGGCTTTCGCCAGCTCATCACTTCAGTGGCATCGTCCATGTCTTCTGTCGATGAGCCGCCCATCGACTTGGTTGAAGCCGGAGATGTGGGCTCGGGCGCGTGCGTTGGAACCCCCACGGCCGCGGCCGCGGGCGCGAGCGGCGCGGGGGCGAGCGGACGCGGTAGCGGCGGACCTGTCGGGCACAAGGGGTGACGAGGCGGGTGGGGCTATTGTGAGTGAAGGTGTGGTGTCGTAGAGGTCGACGATGCTATGGTGGTTGAGATTTCGGGGCGGCCGTGGCGGGTTGCTGTTCGCGGTTTTCCTATTGGTCGTAGTATGTTCAGGGAGACCAGGACGACGCCTCCATATCAAACTCGTCTCAATCTCGCACACCAGTGAGCACGCTGACTGATCTTGGCGCTAGATCGATCCGCACAACCGTCTATGGCTTCCAAGGGCTCCTCGGGTACTGACAGTAACACCCCCTGCATTTCGCATCATTGCATCGGCGGTGGCAGCGCCCCCGTGTCTCCCCATCCCGGCACCATCGCGTAACCCGTCCCCCCCCAACGCCTCTCACGGTCTTCTCTGCAATCACTTTCCCTGCTGCTCCTACCCCGCCGTGGTGCTCGGCCTTCCCCCGGCGCCCCCCCCACCCCACAGCCCCACGAGTTTTCCACTCTAAGACCTCCTCCCCTGCCGCTCCTACGCCGCAGCTGTGCTCGGCCTTCCCCTGTGCACGCTGAAAATGTTCCACCGCTCTTCTCGGGCAGCGGCTGTTGATGAGGAGGAGTACGAAGAGGTCGAGTGGCCCCTACCTGGCGAGGGGAGGCGGGCGGGGCGGGCGGATGTTGTGAGCGGGTTGAGTGAGTCGGTGGGCGGCGACCGTCGTCACCACGATGGTGGAGAGGCATCGGCGCCGGGCGATGATCATCGTGGCGGAAGCGGTGCCATGGAGCACGTTTCGGGCCTTTCCCAGGGTGAATCAGCTGCTGGTGGAGACTTTGTGGCTCCAGATGAGGCCAATTTCGTTCATGACGTGGCCGATGCTGTGGCCGCCATGGCCGGCAGCAGCAGTGACTCTGACGGCTCGTCTGCCACCGGCCGTACGACCTCAGAAGCGTCTGCGTCTCCGCCTGGGTCTCCGGGTGCAAGCAGCTCTGACAGCGCGGAGCTTCTCGAGCGCGACGCCCCCCCCTCCTCCCCGCAACCAGACCTCTCTGCCGTCACCGCCGCCCGCCGCTCCCCCTTTTCCAAGTTGGAGCACCTCTTTTCGTACCTCCTCCTCCGCGGACAGACAACCGTGACGGAGGCGGCCTACGAAATTGTGCGTGCCTTCCACAACGGCCGTGTGGGGGCTATTGCGGGCAGCACGTGGCGCTCCATGCGCCTCCCGTCCACATACACTGTGCGCAACAAGATTGCGCCTCGTGTGCGGGCAGAGCTCGGGCTGCCCGTGAAAACCATCGTAGTACAAGTCAACGCCGCCGCTGAGCCCGTCGCCGTGGACGTTATACTCCCTAGCGACCATGTCCGTCGGGACTTCAAGTGGCGCGGGACTTACGAATTGTTCAACCACGCGGGGGCGCGCAGTGCGGAGGAGCGGCGGTGGCACCCAGAGTTTGTTGATTCCCGCTTTTGTCGCGGGCGGGCAGAGGTGCTCGGAGCTGGCCCAGAGCTGCACGCCTTTGTCGTCGACGGCATTCCACTAAGAAGAGGCGACGTGGTGGACGTCTCGTTAGCCGATGGTGCGGTTGTAACCAGCCTCACCGTCGGCGCTGGGGCCTTTGCAGGTCGCGGCGCGGGCGTGCGCCCTGATGAGTGCGTGCATGCAGGGGACTTCACCTTCCCCTGCTCCAAGGGCGGGCACAACGTTGGTGTCCTCAACGCACGACATTGGCTGCCAATCAAACATGGGCCCATCTCATGGCATGTGGAGGGCAAGCCGACATTGAAGGTGAATAGTGTGGCGCTCGTGAGGAGCCCATCAAGAGCTGCAGAGGCCCGGATGCTGGACGGGGGGGGCCCGCTGCCCGGTATGGAGTACATTGGAGACGACCACATGCCCACTTTTGTGTTGTCCCTTGCCTTTTTTTTGGATGACTTTGTTTGTCGCATGGGGCGCTCTGCGTCTGTGGGTGGTGTTTACATGCTTTACCTCTCATGGCTCTTCAGGCACCGGACCAGCCGTAGCGCCGTGAGGCCCATCGGTTTGGCTGCCCCAGAGGTGGATTCGGACTTGTTCCTAGAGGCCATCTCTGATGACTTGGTGGAGGGGGCGACAGTGGGATGGGTAATTCAGGATCCCGATGGGCGACAAGTGCGTGTGTTTGCTGACGTTGCTCTTTTCATCGGCGACTATAAGCAGGTTTCCAAGACCACCCACCTAATGGGCCACAGGGCCAACGCCCCGTGTCCGTTGTGCTCCTTCACCAAGCCGCGCAATGAGAGTAGCTTCTACGCCGGGAAGCAGAGCTCCCGAGAGGCTGCCTTGATGCGGACAACGGCCAGGACGCTTGCTGTCGTCGGCGCTGTGCAGGATGTGCTCAACGGCGCGAATGACGGAGAACAAGACGGAGTGATGAACGTTGACTCAACGAGTGAGGACTCCACGTGAAGCCTTTGCACAGCACTTATAAAAAAAAGGAACATACCTACCCACACCAGACACCCCCGCCTCCCCGAAGGCTACTCACATGCCACCAACCCGCTGATATCTCACCCACTGCGAGATGGGTAGCCATCCTGGCGCCCAAGCACGTGCCACTTGTTGGTACCGGAATGCGCCATGCCCCCTTCCGCCACGGTGCTACAGTCCTCCCCGCCGCAACCGTGCAGGCGAAGTGCGCGACGCACACCAACCTGCAACCGCATGAACAAGAACATGGATGAATTCAAAGAGCACGTCCCACGCTCATCACGCCTCGAAAATGGACACACAATGGCACCAGGCTGCCCGCATGGGAGCTTCAAAAAAGCACAAACACTAAAAAATGACACCACGGCATCGTTACTGTAGGCAAGTGGGCCGACAGCCACATCAACGATCTGCCCACCGGTGAAGCCCGTCGTCAGCACCGCAACTGCATCCCCAACAATGAGGCGCTCCGACTGACCACGGGTGCAGCTGGAGCGCCAATGTATCGGGGTTGAAATTTGCGGCAGGTCGGCAGCGTGGCGCTCGGCCCCAGCCGGGATGCTACGCGCCGGCAACTCTTCGCGACCAATGACCCAGTCGTCGCTCTCCTGGCTCCACAGAGGAGAGGCGGCTTGCAACTGCTGGCGTACCCCCGGGGTGGCACACCAGTCCGCTCGTACGCCAAGCACACTGGGGTCCAAACACAGGCGGGAAACCGCCTCCTGCTCGACGTACCTGGAGAAGGCCCGGCTGGCGTCGTTGCGCCCGTTGCCCCGCACAATGGAGCGTTTCAGCGGTTGATGAAAACTCTCCAGTGGCAACTCAAGAATATCTCGGATGGCATCGATCACCCCCACCGTCTTGTGCAGTAGCTCTCGGAAGCGGTGCGTGTTGGGCACGTCCAGGATGCTGGAGAAGCCGTCGCAATCAGGCCGTCGACACACCTCGTTGACGCAGACGAGGAACCTCTCGGCACACGCCTGGACACGTGTCGTGTCGTAACGCGCGCGGCACGTCCGGCCGCCGTCCAGCTCGACGCGGGGGTAGAAGAAGGCAGCCGCTGCAAAGTCTGCCAGTGAATCGATTGTGTCGAGCATGACACCAACGGAGGAGGTCACCAGCGTGACGCCCCGGATCTCTGGGTACAGGACCCGTCGACACGCAATAGAACCGACCGTGAGGACTGCGGCCCACTCCTGTATCTGCAGGCCGTTGACCTTGTCCCGCTTGCTGTTGTAAACTCTAGTCCTCTTGTACCCGCACTGGGCCAGCGCTTCACGAAGCGAGGCGGCCACTACCTTCCTAAGGTCCGTCGGCAGCGCCTTGAAAAGGGCCTTAAAGCAGCAACGCGCCAGACCATGAAAAATGAGGTGGTCGGGGGCAGGGAACACACTACCGTGACCATCGAACATGCCGTAGGGCAGACGCTGGGCCCACTTATGGAGCACACTGCTGTGAGAGTCCAGCCGCAGGCCAAGCAGCTTCAGACCCAGCTTGGCGTTGGCCGCCTCCTGACTAGGTCGAGCCCCACGAGTTGCCATCTTAAGCACCTCGTTCCTAGTCTTGCTGAGCCGAGGGGGTCTCACGTGGCTCCCGCGCCGCGGAGGCGGTCTACCGCACGCCCTGAGCCGGCCTTGGAGAACGGAGTGTGCATGCAACGCACCGGCACAAGAAAGCCAGCACGATAGCGCACCGCAGGCGCGACAGTAGCAGGTGCCACAGCGGGGGGGGGGGGGAGCGGTGTGCAGTAGCGGGCAACCGGTGCGTCGGCAGCCGGCCAAAACGAAGCGGGGGCTGAGAGGGGCGGGGTGGGTGACAGAGAAGAAGTAAGCGGCACCGCAGTAGGCCGTGATGGCGGTTGAATGGAACGCGTGACCTGGCAGAGCCGCTGTGGCCCTTTACTAGACAGTGGGGCGGGTGTCGGTGGGGGTTGGTTCTGTCTCGGGCGCTCCTGCGTCCCGCTGTCAGTCCGGGGCACAGCAGGTTCCGTGACATTGCTTGCAACGGAGAAACGGTTTCGCGATCTCATTAATATGGTACTCGGATCTCACGCACATTTCGCTATGTGACAAGCAGGCAGACCAGTGGTTCCCCAATGTCCTTCCTGGCACGTTAGGAAGAACTCATCCAGGCCGCCCCGAGAGGTGGCGGTGGTGATGGCGATAGTGGCGGCGGCGGCGGTGCGGCGTGGATGGCGCCGCCGGCGATGCGGCGGCCGCCGCCGCCACCGGCGACGGGCGAGCAACCGCCGGGCGAATGACTTGGGAATCGCTGCCGCACCCACCGCCAAGGCTGGCGGCACCCCCCATCGGCCCAGCATCTGCCGCGGTGACTCTCGCCGCCGCTGGAGCCGCGGCCACTGACATTGCAGCATTGCGGGCCGCGGCCGACGCGGTCGCGGATTGTGGGAGCCCCCCCACGCCCGCCCCGACCAGCCTGTGTAACTCCCACGTAGTAGACCAACGGTTGCGTGGGGGCGTGAAAGAGCCCCGCCGCCGCCACCGCCGCCGCCGCCGCCGTCGCTGTGGCGGCGGTGGTGGCGGGCGCGCCAAAGAGGCGAAATGTCCGAGCTTAGACTGGCTCGAAGGGGAGGAATGGTGGCGCCATGCCCACGTGCAGCGGGTGGGTGATGGACGGCGTGGGGGGGAGGGCACCGCGGTCGGATGACGGGTCGGTGGCTGTGACGGCGGGCGGCGGTGGCGGCGGCGGCGGCACCGTTGACCTGGCCGACCGGGACGCGAGGAGAAGAGGGGCGCGGGGGGTGGAAAGGGCACCACTACCATCGCCGCCGCCGCCGTCGCCGCCGACGATTACGGGGGTCCCGAGCCGCCTGCCGAAGGATTGGAAGGGGGAAGTAGCGACCGCGTAAGCGGGGATGGGGGGGGGGGCGGGGCCGTCAGCAACAACCGCCGCGGGACAGCGGCACCACCGTTAGCGCGTTGCCCTCGGCCGCCGTCGTCGGTGGCAACAGCCGGCGCCGCGGTGTGCCGCGGCACCATTGTCAACGGCCAGCAGCAGCGACGTCGGCGAGGTGTTGCGGCGTGAAATCGCGAAGTGGGCCGCCCAGTGCTTGTCTCATGCAGGAGCCTGGCGGCTTCTTGCAACAGGGGCTTCGAGGTGCCTGGGCGGGGGTCTTCTTCAACAAATACGTTCTTGCAACATGTGTAGACAACGTTTTCGGTCAAAATATAAGTTGTCATTTTCTGTGTGGGCACAGTTTTTGGGACCTGCTGAGGGGTGCCGGCCGCCGTGGGAGGACAGATCATCCTGGCGACGCGCCCTGCAGTAGCGAACGGCGGTTGGCGCGTTGGTCAGGCCAGCAGCCCGTGCGATGGACACAGGCCGTGCGAGCCCAAACTGACAGAACCTCAAAAAGACAGCCCTCAACTGTATGATACGCTTTGCGCACGGATCATGACAGAACCGAATGCGTGGCAGCACGGGAGGGAGCCAAATGCGCGCCTCTTCTCCTTCGCATCCCCGTGTCGCGGTACGGGCCTTCCCCCCCCCCCCCCTCCCCCCCACCCCCCCCCAGAGCCCCCCCCCCCCCCCCCCCCCCTCCCCCCCCCCCCCTGTCCCCTAATGAAGCCCTAGAGACGCCCTCTACCGCCACCTCCATTCCCCTCGCAACGGCCGCTGGCCACCCCCGGCCACTCACGAGATGTCCACCTGCTTCCACTTTCTGCGCCCAACCAACGCCACCCGCCGACCCGCGAATTCCCGCTGTGGGCGCAGGCGCAATATGGCGCCACCGCGCGGGGCCGCCGCCGCACCTCTGTTGTGTTGACGCCGCGCGCAGGCCCCACCCCCCCAGCCACTGTCTTTTGGCCGTGGCACGGCCATTCGCACCGCAATCGTGAGTGCTCGCGCCGCGCCCGCCGCCATGGCTCTCGCCAGTTAGGTCGTGCTGCGTTGCGTGTGCCACGCCGCGTCGCTGTGGGTTCCACTTCTACACTTTCGATTGTGTCAACCTGCACCTACCACTGCCTGGCTCCCCATCCTCTGCCGTCCTGCAGACTTGCGCCATGACCGGATCCTCGGGTATGTTGACTTGTGGAGTGGCAGGGGGGGCGTGGAGTGAGTGGGTGCTCGGAAGGGGTGCACCTCTGTGAGTTTCTGGTCGCTATCGGGCGGGGAGCTGCGCGTTGCCCAACGACAGCGCTCAGAGCAGGGCTAATTCTCGTTTTATATACATTTCTCTTTGGTCTGGTTCTGTTTCCATCGTGTACGCCTTGTTCGTGCGGCGCAGTTCCTTGGTCTTCTGCCGCGTCTGGTGCTCTGGATCCTCCAGAAGCCGCGTCGCAAGCCACTCAACACTGCCCCAACATCCCCGGCACCGGCACTCGTCCAGCTCTTGCCGAGGAGCGCAAGGGTACCCCGACGCCGATCTCCACAGACGCCCTCTTGCGCCGTGTTATGGCGCTCGAGGAGCGCGACGTGCTGGTGACCGAGCTGACGGCAAAGCTCGACGCTGTGCAACGGGACCTGATGCTGTCAAAAGCGTCTGTGTCGGGGCTGAGCGCGCTCCAAGACGTCATGTCGATCGACAAGTGGGCGCTCGGTTCGGCTTTGCAGGGCTGTTTGCGGGCCATGTTTATGGCACGTGTGAAGGCGTGCCCGCCCCGCCGGACGGCCAGAAACAAGCGCAACCAGAGCACGTTGACTGTCGACCAAGTGACCGTGCGTGGAGCTGTTGACCAGCTCGCTGCCATGTGCGACTTGGAGATGGAGAATACGAGGAGTGTCGGGGGGCGTGTGGAGGGTCGTTTTTTGCGCTTTTCCGGGTGTCGTGCTGCACTTTCGGTGCTCGCTTGCTCTGTCGCAGAGACGACCGCGTCTCTGAGCCACTCTTTCGGGAGAAAGGACGGAACGATGACGACAAGGTTGCTGCTTGAGCGGTACACTCAAGCAGATGGCAAGGTGTGGTACATCCTACTGCGCAACGAGCCGGAGGGGACGGTAGAGGTCGCCTGTCGCGGCGAGTTGGCGGACGCTGTGCTGCGGCCAAGCGCGGGCGGACCGCTGGTGCGTACCACGATGGACATGACGGACATCCCTGGTCTCAGCTCCACTTGTCCGGTGGTACTGCGCTGGTCGCCCCTTGCTGGCCACGGCAGTCCCGCGGGCTCGCCTAATAGTGCTGTTCCGGGGCGCGTGTCTTTGGTTTTTCCCGTCTGTATTGTGGAGGACGCTGCTGTGGACTTGCAGGTGTTGCTTTGAGTAGGAAAACAGTTATAATCTTCTGGTGCTTGCGCCCATCTCTATGTTTTTCTCGCACAACGTCGATTCTTGGACTCGTGCTGGTAGCCAGGAGCGTCGCCTCGGTGGGCGACGGTGGAGCGATGGTGTAGGCCGCCGTCGGCGAGGCCGTCCTCCTCTCAACCGCCGCCGCCACCACTGCACGAGTCGGGTGGCGTCAGTAATGGGAACGGCGGGGCTCGCATGGCGATGGCGATCGCGGCAGATGCGGCGGCAGTCCTGGCTCTGCAGCTGCCGCGTCAGCAGTGGCGCCCTCCCTGTGCCACTGCACGTGATTTGGGTCAATCGCCGCTCAGCCACTGATGCCGACTCAAGTCAGCCCAGTTGCCATCATCGAGATCAGCTTTTTCCATCGAAGTGAAATATTATGTCCTGGGCAAATGCTCACGTCGTACGTTTCCCAACAATATCCGTTTTCCGCCACCCGTCGTAAAGACTCTCGGTGCTGTGACAGTACAGTGCGACCCCTCACTTGACCGTCCCGCAGTTGTTCCGATCGGAACAACTGAGGGGAGGGTCCAGCTATGTAGCCCCCATTAATACAGAAGAGTTGCTACATTTATCCACTTCAAAACCTCTAGGTTTACAAGGTCAAATCACCTCAAAGGGAGGCTTTCTGTACTTGAAGTATTGAAATCTT
>ENA-ORXR01005183-ORXR01005183.1-marine-metagenome-genome-assembly--contig:-NODE-5183-length-10482-cov-9.669582_pt1 | contig 10482 bp, 11 predicted proteins | sample MGYA00237866_ERZ511479 | MGnify/ENA metagenome assembly ERZ511479 | reverse complement strand
CTTTTTGGGGCATTTGGTGCCGCAACTAAGAGGGACTACGCCAAGGGCTCTGTGAGCGACCCGAGGGGGGCACCGATTTGTATACATGGGATACATGCGATCAACCAACGGCGGAGGAAGGGAAGAACCATCGATTCGTCGACTCATCGACTACTATTAATCACCATTGACAACCATTGGCCACCGACGCCACTGAATCCGAGAACCTGAGAACAACCGCTGCAAATCTCATCTTCTTCACACCTGTCTTCTTCGCGGACGTCCTCATCGCGAGCACGCGTTGCCCGCGACCGACTGGTACCGAGTACGATAACCGGCGCTTGAGGACGTGTGACTCGAGTGAGAGTCGGGTAGCGTGAGAGGGACCGAGCGAGCACGAGCGTGCGGTCGTTTACGGCGCTTCTTCGCGCTTCTCCTTACATTTGGTAGCTTCAGGTGGTTGATTGCCGGCTTGTTCTGACTGCGCTTGTGTTCATCCCTGACACCGACGTATCACCCTGCGCGGGTGTGCCGCTCCCTAGGACCCAAGCCCGGGTCAGGTCACGGAGATCCCCTAATTTCACCGGACCACGGTGTCATACGGGGCTGGGGGTCTCTCGCTGACGATCCGGACAGCCTGTGGGTACGGACCAGTGCGACTGGTTCGGTAGGGGCTCGGTACCGACGGGTTGCAGCGCACTGCGGACAAGTGACCCGTTACTGCCAAGGGAAGACGGCTGAGCTCCTCTGAGTCGCGTCTTTGTGCAGGCTCGTCTGGTCCGGGAGGTTGTACTCTCTAATAGGATCAGGCCAGTCTTCCATAGCGCCGCATGTTACCGGACTGTAAAATTGGTGAGGCCGAGCCTCGTCGGTGCCATACTCCGAGTGCCTTCACTAACAGGGGACCACACAGTGATCCCAGTGCGTTGCGCTGTGGCTACGTTTTCGTAATCCTGTCACTGCCCTCTGGTCGCGCGCATGTCTGACATGCACCACGCGCTCTTATTGGCTAGAAGGTGACCGCCGCGCAGACCACTGACCAAATTCAGACGAAATCAGCTGTGGTGTGACTTTCAGTGGCTTGCGGAACCACGTCGCCTGCCGCTCTCACGCACAAACATGACACGCGACACGAACACAGCAACACAAAGCGTGCAAAGCATTCCCGCTCAAGCATGGGCCGCGATCGGCAGAGAAACACCCTGCCGCGGAGCAACTAAAGAAGAAGAAAAGAAGACAAAATACCAGGACACAGGCCGTACATCGGTAGGTAGCGCACACTCTTCCGAGTCGCTCTCGTCAGACCCAGTGGAGTCCGATGAAGAGCGCCCCCCATACCGCGCAAACTGTGCGATGATGTTTGAATCAAAGACATCAAAGCCGCCACCGCCAGGCAATGAGTCATCGGACGAAAAAGCAGACGGCGGCGGCTACTTCTGGCGCTGCTGCGGGAGGCCAGACGGCGGGGGGGTCCGCTCTGAAGACGTGAGAGAGGCAGCGGCAGCCGCCGGTGCTGATATGGCGGCCGCCGCCGCGAAGGTCACCTCAGAAGACTGCGTTCTCGCTGCCGCGACAGGATGTGTCGTGCGTTCCGCCATGTCGACGGTCGTAAAAGGCAGAAGCGCCATGACCGCCGCGGCGTTCTTCAGCTCGGTAGCCATGGCGCGGCGGTCGCGCACAGTTAACGCCGCCTGCCTCGTGCCCGCCGGTGTGCCACCAGCGTTGTTAGAGGCCGGCGTTTGCGGCTATGGTGCCCCCGCGAGAGAAGGAGATGTACCAGCGGCGGCGGCCGCCGGCCGTCGAGCGGACGATACGCCCACACGGACCTGCGACCGTGCGTGCGACGAAGCCGCGGCTGCCGCTCTTGATGCGGCCGCGGCGCTTGTCGGTGGACGTCCCGGCGAGGGAGAAGCACCAGCCGCTGAAAGGGCAGCCGCCAGCGCCGATGACGCCGGCGCGGCGGCCGTCGATGGAGCAGCGGCAAACTCCGCTACGGATGATGCGAAACCCGTGGAGGATGCAGGCGCAGAAGCAGACATGCGGGAGCCAGCCGCAGAAGAAGACATGGCCGCCACCGGTGCCTTCCTTGATGGGCACCGGCGGTTGCCGAAGATGACCGGCGCACGATGGTCGACGCGGTAGCCGCCGACGGTGGGGATGCTGCATCGGCGCCCACTCCCGCCTCGCCCCCAAACGTGACAGGAGGCGGCCGACTGGCTGGCACCAGAAATACGTCGCCATCTCCTTCCACAAAGATTAATTGCGAGTACTTCACACCCGCTCCTTTCCCAGACACCAACATGGCGTCAACAGGCGACCCACCGGCCGCAAGACCTGCGGGAGATGGGGCCCGAGGCGCACGGACGGCGCCATCGGTGGCCTCCCCGGGCGCCCCGCCGGTGGCGGCCAGCCAGTCACGTGCAACCTTGATGCCTTCCTTCTCCTGCATCTTCCTTGCTTGGTGTGCCCAGCACGCAGCCCCCTTTTCCGTCTCCCGCATACGCGGCTGGCTAAACTCCGTCATCATAGTTTGCTGCTCGGTCCCATCCCGCAGCTTCTCGACCGCGCTAGCAACGCGGCCGATCGTGCGCTCATCGGCCACAGAGTCCGCGCGCGCCTGCTTGGCCGCCTTTGTCACAATGGGGCGGCCTCCCCACAGCTCTCCATCACTGCCATTGACGTCGACCGAAGACGGTGGGCCGCTCTCTTCCGGGCCGGCGGCCACGTTCGCTGCGGCTGCCGGCGCCGGATCACAGACGGCAGCCTGCTCCTCGGCGGCGTCCCCACCGCCATCTGCGCCGGCGGCCGCCGCCTCCCTTGCTGCCTCTCTCACCTGCTTGTTCGCGGACTTTTTTTTCAAGGCGGCGGCGGCCGCCGACCTGAACAGGTCCTTGACTTTGAGCCGCTCCCAGTAGAGCGCCCATGGGCACGAGACTTTCTTCTTGCGCCGCTTGGTCGTCTTGCCCTTGCCCGCGTCGTAGGCGTGGTCGCCGCGAATGCGGCTGTAAATGTTTCTGCTTCATTACAAGCCCTCAGCACTGTTGATCAGGTCGGCGTGCGTCGCGATGCCCGTCGGCTTGGACTGGCGCGCCTGCACGACGCATCTAGAAACTCCACTACACCAGCGACGATCTTTCCCCACTGCTTCCTCATTGCGTCTAAATCGCGCTTCTCCCTCCAAGAGGCGTCCGACTGGCCGCGGAGCAAGTTCAGCAAACCCTTCAGCACACGCCCCCAAAACTCCTTCACGGACTGGTCGGTCCCGCGGATGGGGTTGCTCACTTCAATCAGACACGCCTTAAACAACCCTTCGTTCTCGCAGACCGTCGACGCCATTCCGCGGCCCATGATGCCTACTGCTCCGGGCAGCCGCCACGGAGACGACCAGCTGGTGGAATGAGAGTTCGGCCGCCGCTACGGCGCTTGCAGGGGGGCAGACCGTCGACAGCGGCGGCAAGCGCACAGTTCGCTCCCTAGAGGTCTGCCTCACAGGCCGCACGGACAGAGTCGGCGGCCGGCGGCGAGCCAGCGCCGCCTCCAGCGACAGAGGCGGACGCCAGCCGATTGGCGGCAGAGTTTGGCGTCGGCTGCCGAACAGAATCGGCCGCAGCGACAGATTCGGCGGCGGCGAAGTACTGTCCTTTTACGCACGCCAAAGCCGCCGCCGCTCTTTTGGAAGCTTTGTCCTCTTTCTTTCCAGCTATACTCGCGTTGGTTGCCTCCTCTTTCGCCCGCGATACTGTGGCGACCGCCGCGTGGTACGTGGCGGAAGCTTTTGCAGACTCTTCCGCCGCCGTAGTCGCGACAGCGGTGGCCTCTGCCGAGGAAACCGCCGCCGCAGAGGCGGCGGCGACCGATACACGATGCACGTCCGCGAGATCATCGCGCGTGCGCGTCAGCACGAAGCGCCGCTTGCGCACGAAAGGTTGAGCCCACTTCTTCCGGGGCGGCCGCACGCCTAGGAGAGAAATAATAGGGGGTCCTGGAGGTCCATGGGACGCAAGAGTGGCAGCCATCGGTGCCCGAAGATGCGCGGGGGATGCGTTTGCTACGGCGCGTCGCCGCCCCACGGACGCGGGCTCGTCGGCCGCTGCTGCTCCGGTGGCGGAGCGTCCTCCCCGACACTCCTCTGCGGGCTCGGCAGTCGTTCTCTCTGACCTGCGACGGTCCACTTCTGTGTGTTCTCCGGGTGACGGTCGGGCGGCGCACCGCCGGTACACCGTGGAGGGCTTAACTGCCGACGGTTGGGCGACGTTCTGCCTGTCCGCCTCGGCAGGCTTGACGACCGACGGTTGGGCAGTGCGCCGCCTGTGTACCTTTGGGGACTGCACGGCCGATGGTCGGGCGGCGCGCCGCCCGTCCACCTTGGCGGTCTTGACGGCCGACGATTGGGCGGTGCGACACCCGTCCACCTTGAGGGACTGTACGACCGACAGTTGGGCGGTGCGCCTCCCGTCCACCTTGGCGGGCTTGACGGCCGACGATTGGGCGGTGCGCCACCCGTCCACTTTAGGGGACTGCACGAACGACGGTTGGGCGGCGCGCCGCCCGTCCACCTCGGCGGGCGTGGCGTCCGACTGTTGGGTGGTGCGCCACCCGTCCACTATGGGGGACTGCCGGCCGACGGTCGGAAGGTGCGCCGCCCGTCCACCTGGGCGGGCTCCGCGACAGTCTGTTGGGTGTCGCGCGGCCCGTCCACCTCGGGGGGCTTCGTGGCCGACGGTCTGCTTGCGCGCCGCCGGTATCGGGCGGAGGCGGAGTCCGTCACCTGATCGGTGGGAGGGCGCTACTTCGCAAAATAGGTCGCGGGGAGGTCGCATCACAGCAGCACTGGCACTGGCAGAGCGCCAAGTGCGGCGCGACAGCGTCCGTCCTGTCATGCAGGTGCCTCCGATCCTCGGTTTTCCGCCACTGCTGCCGCTCCGGCTGCGCCCTGCGCCGCTTGCTGTCTGGTGGCCTCTTCTCCCACGGCATGGAGCCTCTTTATAGGAGAGCAGCACCCGCCTAGCCCTAGGCCGCTACATGGTCACGCACGCCACTGCCGGCAGCCGGCTCCGCCACGCACGCACGCAAGGAGCACACCGCCTAGCATCAACGGCCGACCGCAGCTCACAACACGCGCAGACGGGCGGCCGCCGCCCACTCCACCGATGGGTGGCCGCCGCTCACAACACCAACAGGCTGCATGCACCAGCAAAAACGCCCGCCCCCCAAACCCTTCGATCCGTCCGCCGCCTACACACACCAACGGCCGGCAGCCGCCCACAGCACCGAAGGGCGGCCGCAGCCCACTCCACCGACGGGCGGCACCCACCCGCAAAGCGCGCACTCCCTGAACTCCTCTGCCGGCGCTCCTGGGCGGCCACCAAGCGCGTACCGGCGCGGTAGCTGCGCCAATAACGGAGGAGGCGGAGGGGGGAGGGGATGACAGACGCTGGAAAATGGTCGGGGGGTGGGCGTCGGAGAGGGTATCCGAGGTGCCCACAAAATAGAGTACAAAAAGCGCGCGCGCGAGAATGTACCCCAGAAAGGCACCCACCACGCACTGGCCGCCGCTCGGGTGGAGGCCAACGGAAAAAGAGCGCGCGCAGAGAATGCGCTCGCACGACGAACAGCTGCGTCACACACGTCCGCCGGTTGCACAGGTCTCACGGAACCGGTCAGCACAGCGTATGCACCAAGACGTGAGAGAACGAAGGTACTGCGCACTCCGACGACAGACAGGCAGCGCACGCTCAAAGGCACGGCCGCCCTCCAACACGCTCCTTCGCAACACACCTTTTACGGAAGGCCCGGCAGGCGTTCCCCGCGCGGGGCCGCACCTCCCCGTTCTGAACAGAGGGTGCTTGCCAGCACCTTTCCGTCTGCTGTCTCTTGTGAAAGAGATCGGTGACGGAAAGATGCTAGATGTCGTGCGCAGGGGGGGGGGGAGCACTGAGAAAGTCGCGCTGTCGCGTCCCAAACGCTCGCGTCAGTCCCCCACACGCAGCCACCCGCGCCTCCCGCGCTCCTCGCCCCTCGTCACTGACGAAGCGAGACGTGACACCAGACGAGCCCGCGTCAGTCCTAACATCTGACAGTGCCACGGCCGACTCGAGGACGAGAAACCGTGGACGCGCCCCCATAGAAATCTATACATTGCGCGCGTGCTTCATTGCGCGGAAGAGTCGTCTCTGGAACGGGTGCATCGTGCGAGGCGCCCAAAACGGGTCACGGGCCGGGCGCATGAATATCTCTGAAACACGCTCGTGTGCACCACTAGAATTGCGGCGTTCTGCTGACAGTGTGGCTGTGCCAGCCATGAACATCTGGCCCAGGTCCCTCACCCCGGTCTTTTCCACAGCTTGCGTATGATCTGGGAAGTCTGACAATCAGCAAGCACTGACGGTCAATGCCAGCGCGGCCGCCTCAAATGGCACGCAAGACGGGCGAAGTGCCCACGATGGGGCCGTGCTCCGCTGCAGGGGGGGATAGTGCACGCACGCACCAGTGCCACGGAGCGGCTTTGAGCGCCGCGTCCGATGTGGCCCGCGCCGAGCCGCGCCCCCCGCGCCCAAGACCTGGGGCGCGGGCCCAACGCGAGGCAAGCGCCTCGCGTGACGACACGCGCTCGCTTCCCGTCCACGGACCATGCGTGCTGTTTATTTTTTGCCACGTCAGGTCGGCCCGTGCCTGATAAGGGAGTCCTTCGGGACTTGCCCTGTTCTTGAGTCACACGAGGGGCACCACACTTTCACACTCACCAGGACAGGCCGTGGGCAAGGCGTAGCGCCCTCGCACGATGCCAGGGGGGAAAGGGTGCTGCGAGAGTACTTCCACGCTCGCATATGACGGTACGCACCGCCGGGCACGTGAGGCGCAACGCAGTCGTCGGTGCGTGCGTGCTGGCCTCTGCGCTGTCCCCGGGCTGCCGCAAGGAACGTCACTGGCGGTGCCTCCATTTCTTCGTGTTCACAAGTCAATCCTCAGTTTCTACCATTTTTTGGATCACTGGTCCCTGGTCAGCAGACCTGCGTGATGGTGGCCTCCAAGCACGCGCGCCAGTGCGAAATTCGTGGCTCTGGTTCCTGCATTCATCATTCGCCAGGCACACGACACTTCTCCTGCGCGGATCACACGAATGCTAGTCAAACATCACACTGATCACTGCCGACATGAGGATCTCATGCTCATCCACTCGAGGTGCGAGAGCATATGTTGACCACTCCCGCGTGCAGCTCACCGCTTCATCTCACGCGACAGCACGATTGGCTCGAAATGCATCATCCCTGCGCGCCGTGGCAGCACGGGGCGCCGCCATGTGGCACGCAAAATCCGCTTTCGAGCACGTTGTCGTAATTTCCGTCGTACATGTGTGTCGTGTCAGGTTTGTGTCAATCAATCGCTGAGTCTCGGCGGGTTCTCATCGGTAATCTGCAGCGCTCCTCGCGCATCTCGCATTCATCACGGCTGCGATATTCCGCACAACGTTTCGACCAAGGGATTAGTTCATCGACCCCCCAACAACGACAGGGACTATCGTTCGAGAAGTAGCCCGGTCCCGCGTAGCTCCATTGCACATCTTCCTCTTTCTGGACCCCTACAATAGTCGGCCTGTGGGGGGGCGCCACGTCGCATGCCCAATGAAGAATTGAAGGATAGTCTATTTACATTGTTAGGTTTTCTCTCCGTACGTTGTACAGTTTCGCGACGATGCTGCTTCCATTGCAGTCTGCCCAATTCTAGCCGATCCGAACAGGAACAGATGCACTCATGTGTTCTCGTAAGTTTTCATAACTCCACAATTATCCTGCATTTATGCAGGCATGTTTCACTGGAAGTCGGCGGTTGAATTAAATTGGAACTGGAGGAGGAGCAAGAACCCGCTGTCGGCGACCCGGCGGCCGTGGCATCGACCGTTGCGCCGCACCCCGCCCCCCCACCCCCGCCCGTCACCATCGCCGCCGCCCCCGTCGCTCCGCCGATTGCAGACATCCATCGTGCCTTGGCTCGTATCGAGGGCTTCGCGGAGGTATGTCGCCGAGGCGCACACAATAGGAAGTCCGCCTTTCTGTATTTTTCGGGGGGTCGGGGCGGGGCGGGGGGGGGGTCGGGGGCTCGTGAGGGCGCCATGAGTGGCGGGAGCCGTGATCGTTCATCTTGTGCTGTTGGTCTCTGTCTGTCTGTTGTAAATGTTGTCCTTCTCACTCTTGCTCGCGATCTCGGTCGTGACTATAGTGTAGGATCATGTCCTCCCCGTGCTTGACTTGTATGTGCCCCGGCTCCTCCCCTTTTCGTGCTTTTTGTGCGTCTGTATATGTTAGGGACCATCAGGCATTCTGATTGCTGCTGAGTATGGCTTTCTGGGAGGCGGCGCAGACGGCGGCGATCGGACGGGAAGGGCGTGAAGCGTCAGATTTGTTTTAACATTGAATTACGCTACAGAAAAGACACAGGCAGACGCGCCGTCTTTTTATTTCTTGTATGGTCGCTCTCCCCCTATGTGGGCGGTCTTGCCCCCTATTTCGTCGGTCCGTGAGCAAGGAGCCCGACTATTGTGTCACTTCGGGGGGGTGACAGGGGAGAGGCGAAGACGAAGACGACAACGCGCCGAGCAGCAACAAACAGCCAATCAGCGATCGAATTTGTGGTGCAAGGATCATTTGTTGCAGCCGGTCAGCAGATGCGGAACTGTAAACAGGTCTCCTTCAGATGGTCGGCGTGTCCAGCGGCCCGACCGAGGTCGCTCCGGCCCCCACTGCAGTCCCGTCGTTTCCCTTCGTTTCCACCCGTTTCTCGTCGTTTCTCGTCGTTTCTCGGGCTTTCTTCCTTGGATCCGCGTCGATTTTCGGCTCTTTGCCGCCTCGGTCGTGCAAAGCAGGCTCGATCCAGGCAGAATGGCCTCAGCGACTTACACCACGACACGAGTGCGGTGAACCTCTTGCGACATTCAAATGTTTTCAAATCACGATCTGACCACATCGTCCGTGGTAGGGGAGCCAGGGCACCCCCCGCTTGATCACTTATCTGACAGTTTGATTCTCAGTCAGAAGTTTCCCAGCACTGGGCCTCAGATGTAGTTTGATTTGGTCCTGAAAAGGTCGTCAGTCCGTGCTTTGCACTCTTGTTCTCGTTCCCCTCGTGTTCGTGTTCCTGTTCGGATCGGCCAAAATTGGGCAGACTGCAATATAAGTGTTAGCGTACTGTACATTACGGTCAACATGGACCTCTCTATCGTGCTTCCAACAAAAACTGGACCCTGATGCATCGTCGGGAAAGTGGGGCGCATACTAGGTGTGCACTAAGACGCGTACTAGAGCAATTTTCATGTACTGCAGGCCCGATTTCCTTACTGGCATCATTTCGGAGGTGAACTGGATCTGTGGCCAAGTGGGGGGGGGCGAACGCACGTCAACTGGGCGGGGGGGGGTCCAGAACGTGGGCTACAACTCCCACTTGCTGTCCCCGGTGGGGTGTACCAGGCAAACAGGCCCAGATTTGTGCGCTTGTAGCCCCTGGTGAAGCAGGCTACCAGTGACGCGGACTCAAGGAATTCGGGTGTGCCGTCGTCGTTTCGGAGTGTGCCAGGGCCGGTCAGGACGGTTTGTCACACATCAATCTGTGCCACGCTTTCATGGACCGCCAGAAGCCACCAGCGTTCAGCACGTCACATTATCCGGATTTGTTGTCGCACATCAGTCGAAGACAGGCGCCTCTGGACTGACAGAACCCATCAGCGTCCAGAAAGTAGAAGCAACATCTCAGGGGGTCACACATAAACTCTTGTGCCGCGGTCTGGTCGCCGAAAGAACTCTACGACTACGCTCCTGGCTCATTCCTGACAAGGCGAAGTGCTGTCAAGCATGCCGGGGCAGCGGTCCTTCTGGACTCAGCCCGGCCTGTCCACGGTCAGACACGGCCGCCCCTTGCCTCCGGCACCCCGTTTCCCACATCAGAGACATACAAAAGGCCGGACCACGGGCGCGGGGCGCCCTCAGGTGCGGCGCGCCCCGCGTTGTGGGTCGGTGGGACGCACCCCCCCCCCCCCCCCCCCCCCCCCCCCCCCCCCCCCTCCCGCCCCCCCCCACTACTACGGTTTCAGAGCCAACAGCGGCCATCCACACGCGCACTGCCGCCCACCTGGTGGCCGCCGTCCTCATGACGGTAGCCGTGGCCGACCCACAGTAGGGCTCATCACAAACTGTACGCTTTTGTTCCTGGCTCGATTCTTTTTGTTCCATTATTCTTTCATGTGTTCATCTCAATGATGTGCTTCACTGGACGATGTGGTTGTCCGCGTACTATGAGCAAATACTGACTGAGTGCATATTGGACGTTTGTGCTCTCCTCCTTCTCCTGGTTGTCCTACGCTGAATTCACTGCGTTTCTGCGCTTTTCTTCTCTTGTGCTGTCCTTGGTTTTCGTCTACTCATGTAGTAGCGGGCTGAGGCTAGGCGGGGCGTGCGCAGGAGGCGGGGGGGGGGGCATGCCGGGGGGCGACCAGCGGTTTTTAGCGGCACCGGG
>ENA-ORXR01005182-ORXR01005182.1-marine-metagenome-genome-assembly--contig:-NODE-5182-length-10483-cov-3.552854_pt1 | contig 10483 bp, 9 predicted proteins | sample MGYA00237866_ERZ511479 | MGnify/ENA metagenome assembly ERZ511479 | reverse complement strand
CCTATGGCTGCGCGTAAGTCATTGATCCCGTGGTTCTTCAGCTATTTTTCTTCCCGTCCGTACGGACGAAAAAATAAATAGCCTGTCCCGAACTCGATTCGGGAAGCTTCGCCCACAGTATCAAGCACTTACGCTCGCCTTCAGGCGATAACTTTAAACAGCTTCTATATCTGCAATCTATAAATATTAAAGAAGGCTGATGCTAAAGATTATCACTGTAGAGGATGACTTTTATCAAGGAGTGTAGTTAACCAGTCGGACGTTGGAAGAAACGAATGATCTTCTAGTAATTAAAGTTGTTGGGTAGAAGTGCGAAAATGAAGGTGTTACTAACTTGCAGGTTTGCTTTTAGTTCGATAAATATCCTTTAATTGGATCGAATCGCCCGATTCGTTTAATACGTTCAGATCATATCGGATGGTAATAGGCGTACCTATCGGAGCATAATAATAAATGAGCCAGGCCGCACCCTCGCCAGTGCCAATACAGCCATTGGAATAGGCTTTTTCAAGCGTTTCAATATTCGTGGTCGGATGTATGAGTTGCCCCCAGCGATGACCATTTATTTTTGGATGTAAAAAAGGAATCTGTGGCAATTTGGTTCTTCGGCCATCATCTCTAAGCGTACTTTCGTAATGGTGTCCATCTACTGGATTGATATATATTGGGTTTCGGGTTATTTTATCAATGGTGCCTTTTCCGGTGCGTGTGCGTAAGTCCTCAACTCGACCAGCAGTTTCCAGATATCTTTCCTTGTTTCGACCGACTCTTACGGGAAAAGAATGAAGTGTTTTGTTGCCTTCAATAATAGACAAACGGTATTGTGGGACATTAATGTCGAGATAGGTTTGACTCTGTTTGTATTGATATTTTTTAACCCAATTGGTATCAGGAATAATTAAAGCATCATGGGAGAATAAAATGACTTTTTCTTTTTGATCAAAGAGAAATTCTCCTTTTTCAATTAAGGTATAATAATCAGTATCTACAAGGTGGTCAATGATCCAGGGGTTGGCATGCACAAGTAAATGTTCACTCAAAGTATAGGGTACGAGAGAATCATATTTGATGACTATTGAGTCTATGAAGTCAAAATAATTTTTGATTTTAACTTCATTACCAATAGCTACGTATAATGGTGGTTTAATTTCTGTTTCGATATTATCATTTACTTGCTCAACCTCATTTTTAGGGTGTGAATCCTTTAACGTGAGCGGTTCTGATTGGTAACACATTAGCATTGTCAGGACTGGTAATACCAATATCAAAAGTAAAGAAAGTAAAGTAAGTCTGTAAGTGTTTTTATTCATTCGTTTTTTTTAAACAACTTCCTAAATTTATTGCAAGTTAAGTTGATCCAATATGCCAATAGTTGATAATGATCATGTGGTTAAATGAGAAATATCAGCGTATGTTTTGATGCAATCCTTTTTCTTTGTCTCATAATACAATGGCCTGTAGAATAGCAACACATTTTTGTAAACTAATAATCATTTAAAATGAATCAATCCAAGGATATTACAATTGCACTCGACGGCAGTAAGGTAGATGATGATCTCCTTCGCTATGGTCATTTTATTGCGCCTTTGCTGGGAGCTCGCCAAGTGACGGGTTTACATGTGGTACCTACATACCTCATAGGAGAACTTGTCAAAGTGGAGGTTGGTAAAGTGCTAAATCCGGTTGCTCCTGCCCTCGGAAAAATACAGAAACAGCTAACACAGAAAAGCCATCAATATTTTGACAATGCCGAAATAGAAACTGAAGTACAGTTAACAGAGGGGCATCCCTATCGAAAATTATTGGCCACATTAGAATCCACCCAACCGGATCTCTTACTGTTGGGAAGAAAAAAGATAAGCTCTGGTAGTGGAATAGTTGCCAAACGAGTAGCCCGTAATTGTCAGGCGGATTTGATGTTTATACCGGAAGGTATTCAGCCTTCGATTAAGCGAATTGTAGTGGCTACTGATTTTTCAGACAACGCCAATGTTGCTTTAGAACGTGCCTTGTTTTTGCATCAGCAATTGGGATTGAAAAATCCTATTGAGTGTATTTACGTTTATCCAATATTAGGCGAACAATATGATTTGGATCGTGATTATTATTGGGAAAAAAACGCAGGAAAATTGCCTCCTTATTTTGAAATATTGCACAAGAAATTTGAAGATCAACATCGGGATATAAAAGATAAACTTAACTTAGCTATTATTTCCAGTCGGACCCAAAATATAACAAAAGTGATTAAGGCATATACCGAGGAAGTTGAGGCAGATATTATTATTGTAGGAGCCAAAGGTCATAATTTTCTTGAAAGCTTTGTCCTGGGAAGTGTGACGGAGAAGCTGGTTGATTCATTCTATCATAAGCCGATCTACGTGGTTAGGAATGATGATCTTAGTTCAGAAAAAACGAATGGTAAATTGATTTATTAAAAATAAAAGTAGCAACTCAATTTGGCGTAGATATGAAGACAAAAGCATCATTTAAAGACCTGGTCAATGGCCCAATGCCAGTGCTGATAGATTTTCACGCAACCTGGTGTGGTCCCTGTAAAATGCTGGCTCCAATTGTAAAAGAAATTGCCTTATCACTCAAAGGCAAACTGAAAGTGATCAAAATAGATATAGATAAAAACACTGCTCTATCAGGTAAACTGGGAATACGAGGTGTGCCGACTTTAGTGTTATATCAAAAGGGGAAAATCGTTTGGCGACAGTCTGGAGTCATGACTGCCGTTCAGATCAAGCAAGCAGTAGCGCCATTTTTATAATTAATTGCTATGAATATGCAAAGTCCCACTACCTCGAAGATGTCATTGACATGGAAAACAGTGGAGGAGGCAGTAGCAATTGACCAGATCAAATCATTATGTGGAATGAAAACTTTAGAAGCAACGCTGAGTTTGGTAGAGCCTTTGAATAAACCCGCTGCAGAAAATAAAACAAAGATTAAGGACTTCTCTGGACTCGCCATAAGCCAATATTAAGTATCATGAAGTATAAAGACTATTATAAAGTACTAGATGTAAATAAAGATGCCAGTCAAAAGGAGATAAAGAAGGCTTATCGAAAATTAGCCGCTAAATATCACCCCGATAAAAACCCTGGAGATAGTGCATCAGAAGAAAAATTCAAAGAACTCAATGAAGCCAACGAGGTGTTGAGCGATCCTGAAAAAAGAAAAAAGTACGATACCCTGGGCGCTGATTGGGAAAACTATCAACAAGGTAATGCTCAGTCCTGGCAAGGGCAGGGTGGAAATCAGGGGGGCGGTGGCAGCTTTCATTTTGAAGGTGACCCATCTGAGTTTTTTGGATCCGAAAGCGAATTTTCTGATTTTTTTGAACAGTTTTTTGGCGGAGCTGGAAGTAGAGGGAGAAGGGGGACTAGACAAAGGTCTACCGCCTTTAAAGGGAATGATTTGGAGGCTAAATTGGATATAACTTTACTAGAAGCTTATCAGGGGGCGAGTCGTATTTTTAAACTTCACGGCGATTCCATTCGAATAAAAATAAAGCCAGGGGTAAGACATGGCCAAAAATTACGTATCAAAGGAAAAGGTGCTCCCGGTATCAATGGCGGACCATCGGGTGATTTATACATCATGCTTAGTTTACTCCAGGATTCTAAATTCGAACGAAAGGGTGATGACCTCATGATTGATCTGAATGTCGGCTTATACGAAGCTGTGTTAGGTGTGAAACAAGATATTCCTACCATGACAGGCCATGTGAAAATGAAGATTCCTGCCAATTTTGTGTCGGGTAAAAAATTGCGACTGAAAGGTAAGGGAATGCCCATTTATAATAAGCCGGGAAAGTATGGGGATTTGCTTGCTCGAATTCATATCCAATTGCCTGGGAAGTTGAGTCCAGAGGAGTTGAAGTTATTTGAAGAGCTAAACTCCATGACTAAAAATTCGAAAACAAGTAGGTAAAATAAAAAGCTGAGGGCAGGCAGGCTTCACCTATTAACGTAAACCCATTTAGGTTCAAGCACTAACCGAAGAAGTAATGGAACCCATATCACAATTTTTAGAACCCTTTCATCCAGCTATTCAAGCCTTATTGGCAACACTATTTACCTGGGGCGTTACAGCATTGGGTGCTGCCTTTGTTTTCTTTTTCAAAACCTTTAATCAGAAAGTCCTGGATGCAATGCTGGGCTTTGCGGCTGGTGTTATGATAGCTGCGAGTTTTTGGTCGTTACTGGCTCCGGCAATTGAAATTGCAAAGGATAAGAATATTTTACCTGAGGAAATTGTGGTGGTAATTGGTTTTTTATCAGGTGGTTTTTTTATAGCTATAATTGATAAAATTCTACCGCATTTGCACCCCGGACTTGAATTGGAGCAATCAGAAGGAATCTCGACTAATTGGAATAGAAGTGTTTTGTTGGTTTTAGCCATCACCTTGCACAACATTCCTGAGGGTTTGGCAATCGGGGTTGCTTTTGGAGCAATTGGTCAAGGTTATGCAGGCGCCAGTTTGGGAGCAGCTATTGTACTCGCAATAGGAATTGGCCTTCAAAACTTACCGGAAGGTACAGCTGTCTCCGTACCGCTTTATCGAGAAGGGATGTCCGCACGGAAGTCTTTCTTTTATGGCCAGCTCTCTGGTATGGTGGAACCAGTAGCTGGTGTGTTAGGTGCTTTATTGGTCATCAGTATGCAATCGGTTCTGCCTTATGCTTTGTCCTTTGCAGCTGGCGCCATGATGTTTGTAGTTATAGAAGAATTGATACCGGAATCGCACCAATCTGGCAATACAGATTTGGCCACGATAGCTACCTTGATCGGTTTTGCGGTGATGATGTATTTAGATGTTTCTTTAGGATGATTTACCTTTCAAAGTGAAGATAAAAATGTAATATTGTTCTGGTCAATTAAAAAACGACTTATTATCTTCAACTTTCTCCAGAGTTAACCAACAATTTTGCATTTTATACCCTTATCATGGCTCAGCTCTGGCATGTGTTTAATATGCCTGGGGTGGATAGTCCATTTTTTAAAAACGCAGTCACTCAAAACAAACATATTTGGCTGGCTATTGCTACTTGTATTTTGATAGTTGTTCTGGCTTATTCGATACCAGTAGTAAGAGAAGTCTTTTCGAATTACTTATTCAACAATTTCATTCTATAGAAAAAGATCCTTCATTAACCAATGTTTGCATCAGATCAATAGGGGTAAGAATGCCGACAGCTTTGCCGGATTCATCCACTACAGGCAATGCTCTAAAACGATTGTTGAGGAATAAATCCAAAGCCTTTTCTATTAGTGTGTCTGGAGTGATTGTAGTCACGCTTATTGTCATGATATGCATAGCCAGCAGTTTTCCAACTTGTACCGGCAATAAATTTGCTCGGTCAAGATCGGCTGTACTGATAATGCCCTTAAGCTGATCATTTTCATCTTTAACCAGAAGGTGGTGAAAGGAATTACTTTTAAAAATTTCTTTTATTTTTTCCAGCTTCGTATCCGATGATATACTGATCAAATCAGTATTCATGATTTCCCATACGGGGTTTTTTAAGTTCATAATGTTTAATTTTTAAATTATAATACTTGAAACCATTCCTGAAATTTATCTCCAAGAATAGGCAATTCTTTATTTGTGCTTGAAGCCAAACGCCTGAAAATGAATGAACATGGCTTCTTCTGTGATCGTAGGCCAAATCTTACCTTTCGTTTTCCATTTTAACTCAATGAAAGTTTCATCATTGGTCAGATGAAGGAAATAAGGAACAAAGCCATCAAAATAAGCAGGACAATCAAGCGGATCGTTCTCCAGGCTTTAGGATGATGCTTGAAATAAATCGCAAAGGTCTCCGTGAAAAGCAAAATCGTAACCGCTCCGATTATGGTCATTACCCAATTGCTGGACCAGGCATTATAAAAAAACGAGAGGCCAAGCGTTGCCAACACCATTAAAGTATAAATCCTTGTTGACCAACTCAGGCTATGGTGAAATTCTTTAAATGTATTATTTTTCATAGTCAAGTATTTTTAGTTGAAGTTGTTTAAGAACCTGTCCGGTCTATCTGGCTAGCTAGACTGGCTGGCCAAACGGGTTCGAAAATCAATTTGGCTATATATCTCATCTCGCAATCATTTTTGGAGTTTTTAAACAACTTCAATATCAAAGTAATGGACTAAACAGTCTTGCTGTAGCTTCATGTAATTTTTCAGCTAATGGGCGCTTTTTAAAAGTATTTATTTCCAATTGTTGGCTATGCTCCAAATCTTTATAGAATTGTTCTTTTAGTTCTAGAGCAACGTCTTTGTCATAAATCATAGCGTTCACTTCGAAGTTGTTGTCAAAGCTTCGTTCATCTACATTAGCAGTACCAATAGAAGAGACACTGTCATCGACGATGATAATTTTGCTGTGGACAAACCCCTTTTCATAAAAATAAATCTGGACATCTGAATCTAGTAATTCCTCTAGATAAGATCGAATACTCCATTTTAGTATTTTCGAATCAGACTCTTTTGGTAAAAGCAGTTTTACTTTTACTCCACTCATTGCAGCCGTTTTTAGCGCAAAAAGAATAGGCTTGCCTGGTATGAAATAGGGAGTAGTAATATAAACGTAGTTTTGGGCTGAACTGATTAAGCTAAAATAAGCTTGCTTGATATTTGGATAATCACAGTCAGGGCCAGAAGTAATAATTTGTACTGCTAAGTTAGCATCCCTTGAGGACCAATCTATGTTGGTTTCACTATTGATTTTTTCTTCACTAACAAACTGCCAGTCACTATTGAAAATATGATTCAGACTAGATACTGCGGAGCCTTCTAATCGCAGATGAGTATCTCGCCAGTTACCCAAAATCGGATCGCCAAAAAGGTAGTTGTCACTGACATTGATGCCACCGATAAATCCAATTTTGTTGTCAACAACAATAATTTTCCGATGATTACGATAGTTTATTTTATTGGCTATGTAGCCAAACCGGACTGGCATAAAAGGTTGGATATGAATGCCCAATGATTTTATTTTTTCCAGATACTTATCGCTTAACTCCCAGCTACCCACACCATCATATATTATCCGCACCTTTACACCTTGTCTGACCTTTTTGCCTAAAAGTCTAATCAACTCCTCTGCTAGTTTTCCTTCCTCGAAGATGTAATATTCCATATGAATAAATCTCTGAGCTTTTGCTAAAGCTTCAAAGATAGATTGGAAAGTTTCTTTTCCATCACTTAGTATTCTTACTTGATTGGCATCCGTTAACAGACCATTACCCTTTTCTGATAAGAAGTTGATTAGTTTTCCTTGTTGTCGTACGATAGGGTTGGAATGATTATCTTGTTGATGTTGTTGTTTGAAGATTTTGAATTGACGAACATCTCGCTTTCGTTTTTCGCTAAATAATTTTTCCTTTCCAGGGTTCTGCCCTAAAATATAATACAAAAAAAGACCTCCCACAGGAATAAATATCATTGCAATGATCCATGCAATGGTACGATGAGGACTTGCTTTGTCGATCAAAGCAAGGTAAAGTCCTCTTGCTAAGACTAGGAGATAAATTATAAATATGAATTCAATCACTGTAATCATTGATGCCAATTTGCAATTTGTTTGGCAAACAGGAGTTGACGATTGTCAATGGTGATAATGATTGTAATCAGTTATGGAATGCAAAGAAGCTTAGAACTTGCAGGATATAAATTAAATAATTACAATGGATAAGGCGATTCGATGGTTCAATGAAACTACACTTGATGACATAGATAAAGTAGGTGGTAAAAATGCTTCTTTGGGTGAGTTGTATCAAAAATTAACCCGCCAAGGCATCAATGTCCCTAATGGCTTTGCTGTTACGGCTCAAGTATATTGGGATTTTATCAATGAAAATGATATTAAAAAGGAATTGAGCGATATTTTGAAAGAACTTGATCTAAAGGACTTTTCTAACCTGTCAAAGGTTGGGCAGCGAGCTAGAAAATTAATATTGAGTCAGCGTATTGGGTATAAAAATCAAATTGCAATTTTAAGCGCCTACAAAATGTTGAAGGAAGAAGCTGGTGAAAACCTGAGTCTGGCGGTTCGAAGTAGTGCTACAGCAGAAGATCTACCGACCGCTAGCTTTGCCGGTCAACAAGAAAGCTATTTAAACATATCCGGGGAGCAAAATTTAATTAATGCATGCTTGAATTGTTTTGCTTCCTTATTTACAGACAGGGCTATAAAATATCGAATCGATCAGGGCTTTAATCATATGGATGTGGCACTTTCTATTGGGGTTCAGCAAATGGTTCGATCTGATAAAGCGAGCTCAGGGGTTTTATTTACACTCGAACCTGAGAGTGGTTTTCGAGATGTTATTGTGATCAATAGTGCCTGGGGCTTAGGCGAGTTGATTGTAAAAGGTCGAGTGGATCCAGATGAGTTTTTAATCTTTAAACCTTCTTTGGAAAAAGAACTTCCGGCAGTTATTAATAAAAAAATGGGAGCAAAGCAGGAAATAATGATCTATCAGGAAGAAGTAACTTCAGATTCCTCAACCGTGATAATTCCCACTCCAGAATCACAACAACGCCAATGGTCATTGACTGAAGCTGAAATAACGATACTTGCCAAATGGAGTGTTTTGATTGAATCACATTACAGAACACCCATGGATATCGAGTGGGCCAAAGATGGCGTTTCTCAAAAACTTTATATAGTACAGGCTCGTCCGGAAACCGTTCATGCTCTTCGGGATCAATCCGCATTTTATAGATACCAGCTACTGGATACTGGATCATTGCTGGTAAAAGGTTGTGGATTAGGAAATAAAATTACAAGTGGAAAAGCTCGAATACTTAACAGCCCATCGGAATCGGATAAACTAAAAAAGGGTGAAATATTGGTGACGGATATTACGGACCCGGATTGGGATCCATTATTGAAAAAAGCGGCAGGGGTCATCACTAATAAAGGCGGTAGAACTAGTCATGCTGCAATTGTTGCCCGTGAATTGGGGGCAGTAGCAGTAGTGGGGGCTCATGGTGCCACTGAAATTATTGAAGATGGACAGGAGATCACCATCTCTTGTGCAGAGGGCGCAACGGGTTATGTTTACTCAGGTAAACTTAATTGGAAAAAAGAAGCAATTGATTTGTCAGATATTCCCAAAGTGAAAACCAAACCTATGTTAATTGTATCTGATCCGGATCGAATTTTTCATCAATGTCGATTACCGAATGAGGGAGTCGGTTTGTTGAGAATGGAATTCATCATCAACAATGCAATAGAAATTCATCCCATGGCATTGGCTAAATATGAACAACTAGAAGATGAAAATAGTAAGCAACTAATTGATGCTTTGACCTATGCATATACAGATAAGCGACAATTTTTTATTGACAAATTAGCCTCGTCTATAGCAACCGTTGCTGCTGCTTTTTATCCAAATGAAGTGATTGTCAGGATGAGTGATTTCAAATCAAATGAATATGCCAATCTGATTGGCGGAAAATTATTTGAGCCCGAAGAAGAGAATCCTATGCTGGGTTTTAGAGGTGCATCTCGGTATTACTCACCTCAATATCAGCAGGGGTTTGAGATGGAATGTGAAGCAATAAAACAAGTTAGAAATAGATTTGGGTTTACTAACGTAAAACTGATGATTCCATTTTGCAGAAGCATTGAAGAAGGTAAAAAAGTACTCGGAATCATGGAGTCCCTGGGATTGAAACGCGGAAAGGATAAGCTCGAAATATATGTGATGGTAGAATTGCCTTCCAATGTATTATTGGCAGAACAATTTGCACAAATCTTCGACGGTTTTTCTATAGGGACCAATGATTTGACTCAACTCACTCTAGGATTGGACCGAGACAATGCCTTGATCAGTGATTTATTTAATGAAAACAATCCTGCTGTAAAACTAATGATCGAACAGACGATTTTTGCTGCTAAAAAACAAGGTATAAAAGTAGGCCTTTGCGGACAGGCACCGAGTGACTTACCAGATTTTGCTCGCTTTTTGGTAGAACTTGGGATCGACAGTATTTCTTTTAACCCAGATGCGATTATACAAGGCGTCAAAAATATTGCCACAGCCGAATCACAAGTCAAAAAGACGAAGCCTGCTCCACAGTCCAACTCTATAATGTAACACTTAACAGAAGTTATGAACAAAGCAGCAAAAAGAATTAAGGACCCTAAATCGTCTCTTTACTTCAATGCAGACTCCTATTATTTGGATGGACCTAAAAGTAGAGGGAGAGAGCTTTGGTTTCTTTTTAAAGTAGTGTGGCAGTTTATAAGAGGTTTTCGAAAGCTGCATTTCATTGATCCTTGTGTTACTGTCTTTGGTTCTGCAAGGTTTGAAGAGACGCACCCTTATTATAAAATGGCTAGAGCTGTGGGGCAAAAGGTTTCGAAAATGGGATTTGCAGTTATGACAGGAGGAGGGTCTGGTGTAATGGAGGCCGCCAATCGTGGAGCCTACGAATCGGGTGGCAATTCCGTTGGTTGTAATAT
>ENA-ORXR01005178-ORXR01005178.1-marine-metagenome-genome-assembly--contig:-NODE-5178-length-10485-cov-15.931015_pt1 | contig 10485 bp, 5 predicted proteins | sample MGYA00237866_ERZ511479 | MGnify/ENA metagenome assembly ERZ511479 | reverse complement strand
CCCCCCGCCTACACCCGCTACGGAAAACATCACCCCGGACAAGACCTCCCGACACGGCTCCCGTCACCGTCGTGGTTACCGAGGCGGGCTAAGTCAGCGACTTCGCGATGGCGGGAAGCAAGAGGAGCTACAGCGAGGCGATGCTCACCGCGGCGTGCGCCGCCATCGCCGACGCAGACAATGACGCCATCGCCGGCGTTGACAATGACGCCACCGCCGGCGGCCCGCAGTCACGTAGACGACGGTCGGCGCGCCACAACCCCTCTACTCCTGTCTCCGTACCGGGTGCCGCTGCCTGCGTCGTTGCTGGCGCCGATCGTGCTGTTGTTGACCGCGCCGGTGTCCACGCCGGTGGTGCCGCTGCCGGTCCCGTTGCCTTTGGCGCGCGCCACGGCGGCAACGCGGACCACGAGCATTTTGGATCCGCACATGGGCGCCGTTCCGCCCGCCTCCACGCCGCACTACTTGGCTCCATCGTCCCAGGCAACGGCGGCGGCGACGGCGGTGGCGGCAGCGGCGGGGACGGTGCCTGCAACAGCCTCGGCGGACGTGACGCAGGCGGCAGCGCCGCACGGGGTGCCGAGCAGAATGCCAAGGACGTCGACGCTCGCGCGGGGCGTCGCGTCTCCTTCGACGGTGTCTTTGGGGTGGGGCGGGACTCTTGCGACCCTGATGGGGCGGATGCCCGCAACCACCGAAGCGGCAACCCCGGCGGGGGTGGTGAGGCAGGGGGGGCTGGTGCTGCCCCTGCTGCTTTAGCGACGCGCGCGCCACACGCCGAGGCGTCAGGGCGCCGCGTACACGGCGGCGGCCTTGGCAGTGGCCGCACTCGTGGCGCACATGAGCCCAATCGTCCAGCCGGCCCATCGGGATCTCTCCCCCCTGCGCCTCCTCGGCGCGTATCCTCGCCGGCCGGGGGCGACGAGTCCAGGTCAGAGCACGCGTCGATGGGATGCGTCGTGATGGCGGCGTCGGCGGGCGACAAGTCGTCCGCGGCGGGTGCCGAGATCCCGTCGTCGGATGACGAGTTTCTGCCCCAGCGCCCGGCCGCTGCCGCCCGCCTCGCTCGCCTAGAACGCGTGGTGGACAGCCAGGAGCAGCAGCACCGGGAGCGCTTGGCGCGTATTGACCGCGCAGAGCGCATGGAGATCGACGCCGCGATAGCCGCGTCGAGTGCGGTTGCGGCGTCCGACGCGGCGGAGCGGATGGTGCGGGAGGTGGAGGAGGGAGAGGAGTCGGAGGAGGAACAGCCAATGGTGGGCCAGACGTCGGCGGCGGCAGGGCCGGTGCACCCGCCGGACATCACGCCGATGGACTTGGAGGCCGTCCGCGCCCGGACGCGCGCGCAGCGGGGCCCCGCCCCGCTCGATGACCACGCACGCTGGCGCGACCCGGTGCGCCGAGCCGCCGCTGAGGCGTGGCTGGCGCGCAGCCAGTCGCAGAGTGACCGCGCGACGCGGGCGGACGGCGTCGCGGGCGAACGCGACAACGCGCCGCCACCCGTCAATGGCGGCACGAAGTCGGCGGCGCACCCTATGTGGCTCGCGAACGGGCACGCCGATCCGAAGCGTGCGGCCTGTGCGCACATAGACGGGCAGCAGCGCGGCGCCGCCGAGCTGGACGCAGCCGTTGAGAGAGACCTGATTGATGGGGGGGAACGCGCGGCGTCCCCAGATGTGGACAGCGCGGCGGAGGTTGCAGACGTGCTCACCCCTCGGGAGGCGGAAATTCGTGCCAGCTTGGCCGTGAAGCGGACTGGCCGCGGTCGCTCGCGCGGTCGCGGTGGTAGGGGCGGCACCACGCGTCCGCCTTTAGGCGGCGACGCTCCCGTGCACGGGGACGGTGCTGCAGGTCGGGGGCGCGGGCGGTCCTGGTCGCACGCCGAAAAGGTCTCCGTGAGCAGGGCCTGGCTGGCGGTCACGCGTGACCCCATCCTAGGGACGGACCAGACCAGCGCAGCTTTCTACGCGGCGGTTGTCGTGGCGTACCGACGCCTCTTCCGCCTGCCGACCGGGTGGTCGCCGCGGTCTGAGGCGGCCGTCGTGCGCTTCATGCGCTACACGCTTTTCAAGAATGTGCAGCTCGTTTCTTCCGTGTACACGCGAGTATGCCGCCGAAACTTGACGGGGAACATGACGGAGGAGGACCTGATCCGCGCAACCGCTGCGGAACTGGATGACGGCGACGCGTACGAGGCGCTGCAGGCTGACCCCGACCACGACCCCGACGATCCAGAGCCGCAGGCGCGGGCGAGGGCGCGGGGGTTTCGCGCCTCGGACTGGATTCCAAGCTGGCGCATTCTTCGCACGTCGGACAAGTTTAGCGGCGCCGCCGCGGCGGCCGCCTTGGCGGCACCATATGGCGGCCGGGGAGCATCGGCGTCGCCGGCGCGCGGCCGCGAGCGGAGCGACGCGGGAGGCGCCGCGGCCGCAGCGTTGGATGGGTGCTAGGAGGACGAGGAGGGGAACGGCGGAGAGCACGCGTCGGGGCCGTGGCGCCCCCCGGAGTGGGAAGCCATTCCCATTGGAACGAAGCGGGCCAAGGCTACCCGCTCTGTTGAGATCTCCATGCAGCGGGATTGTGCCTCTATGGCGCGGACGCTGAGCTCTTTGGCTGAGGCCACCAACGACCGCGTGGACCAGGCGTTCTTCTTCTCCCGCTGGATGCGTGGGTCTGAGGAGGCCCGGCAGTGGGTGACCACCGAGACGCGGCGGCGTATGCTCCGCTGCCGTCAGCGCTTGCTGTCCGCCGAGGCAGCCGACGCGAGCCGCGGCTCGCGGTCGTCCAACCCTGCGGCTGTCTCGGAGGCGGCCTCGGCGGCTGTGCGACGGGTTTTCGCTGGGAATGAGTCCTCGCAGGAGAAGACACCGGCCGCATTTCGTGCTCCAGCGGCCGGCGAGAATGCCATGCGGTCCACTGCAGCGACGGTGGGTTCCGGGTCGCGGCCGCCATCGCCTCCTCCGTCGCCGCCTCCTCCTAGTCCTCGTTGGCCGCCGGACTTGCCTCTACCCCCGCCGCTCCCGACGCCGTCGCGACTGCCGCTCCCACCGCTACCACCGGCGATATCACCGCCCCAACCGTCCCTGCTGCCGGTCCCGACGCCGCCGCGACTGCTGCCCCCCGCAGCGCCGCCGGTGGCACCCGTGCCGCTGCGTCCGGTCGTGCGGCTGAGGTTGTCGGCACCCGTACGCGGGGCGGCGCCGATGGACCGCGTGCTGCCCCTGCCGCTGCAGTCGACGCGATCGGCGACTGTGGCGCAGCTGCTGCCGCCGCGTGAGGGCGTCGTCTTGGCGCCTCTGCAGCGGTCGGCGGCGGCCCCGGTCATCACCATTAGCAGCGGGGGCGACTCGTAGGCTGTTAAGGAGCCCCCCACCAATACACCGGTCATCACCATCAGCAGCGGAGACGACTCCTCGGCGGCTAAGGCGCCCCCCGCCAAGACCCCGGTCATTACCATCAGCAGTGACGGCTCCTTGGCGATCGGCCGCCTGCAGTCGACGATGGCTCTTTCGGAGACGGGCGACAACGGTGCGGCAGTGAAGGCCAGCCGCCTCCGCGTCGCCACCAAGCGCAAGGCTGACGCCCGGCGAGGCGCGAGTGCGCAGGCCACCAAGGCCCGAAAGTTCGCGGCGTCGGGTGCGGCGACGAGTGGGCCGGCCGGCGGTGCTAGCCATTGCAGCCAGGCCGTGCCGCACCACGGGGGTCGCGTTCACCTTGATCATGGGGTGGCGGTCCCCGACGTTGACGACGAGCTGTTGGACATGTCGCTTGCGCACGGGTGTCGGGCGGAGGAAGAGGTTGGCGTGATCGGGGTGTGACTATGCAAGATGACGCCCGTTGAGGAGCCGGTGCTTCGGCGCTTTGCATGTGTCGCTTTCTGTTGTGTTTTCCTTGTGCGCTCTTGGTGGCCTTTGGCACTACAGTGCCACACTTTGTACGTGTTTGCATGTTGATTGCATGTGTTTAGACTGGTGTGTGTGTGCTCGGATGGCGCCCCCTGTCGCTTTCGGTGTTTGTCTTGGGCGTCGGGCACTTTGTGTGTGCGTGTGTAGGTACCAAAAGAAAAAGAAAAAGCAGGTTTTGTCTCCGCCTTCTGGCGGAGGCTTTCCTATACGTGTGCACACGAACGTGCCCGCAACTGCCCTCCGACGCCCCGCGCCGAGGCAGCGGCGCGTGGCGGTGGCCATTGCCATGGAAAATCGACCACCCGCGTGGACTAGCTGCTAAAGACACGGGTGGCGCCCCGGACTGGCACCGCCGTCGCCACCGCTGCCGCGGACGCCGCGCCCGACACCGCTGCGAGACCCCACGCCGCCACCGGCCCCCACCCGACGCCCCTGGACGACGCGGTGCCAGCGGCGCCGCCCCTCCCCACAGCCGCGCGCGCCTCCTTGGCCGTGGCGCGCCGGGGGGGGGCGGCGAGCGGGCCTCTGGATCTTTCCAACGCCTCGCCCGCCGCCGCCGCGTCGCCGCCCGCCGCACGCCCCAGCCGCAGCGCCACCTCCATGCCCGGATGCGGCGGGCCGCGCAGGCGCCACGCGGCGTTGCCGCCGCCACCCCCCCGCTCATACGCTTGCGCCTCCTTGACCGGCGCGTGCCAAGGTCGGGGGATGGGCGCACCGCCCGCCGTTGCCGCCGCCGTGGCCGCTGTACCGGCATCGCCGCCCGCCCCGCCCGCCGGCCGCGCTGCTGCCGCCCCGCACGGCGGGTGCCGGCCGCGTCGGCACCCTGCCGGGGCCGCGCCGCCGCTGCGTCGCCGCCCCGCCCACAACGCTCACCGCCCGCCGGGGCGCACGCCGTGCTTGGCGCCGCGGCGCCCCCCGTCGCTGCCACAGGAGCCCGCGCGACACCCCCAATACCCGCGGCGCCGGCGGCGGCCCCCCTGCCCGCCCTAGCACGCCCCTCCTCGGCCGTTGTGCATCCGGGGGGGGGGGGGGGGGGGGGGGGGGGCGGGCCAACCGCCCGAGCCCCCGTCACCTCCGCCGCCGCCACGTCGTCGTCGCCGCTCTCCGCCTTTCCGAGGCGCGCCGCTCTCCGCCTTACCGAGGCGCACCTGTGGAGGCAGAGGGCGGCCGCGGCCACCGTCTGCTGCCTCGCCGCCGCCGTCGCGTGCCGCCCCGCTGCCGTCGGCCGCGGACCGCGCCGGCGCGCCGCTGCCCCCCGCCGACGGCCGGCCGTTGGCGCCCGCCGCCGCCGCCTCGCATCCCGTGGCCGCCGACGCCGGCCGACCGGGGTCGCCCGGTGCCGCCGGTGGCCGTGGCGGCACCCGCGCCGGCCCCGTCGACGGAGACGGGCGCGCCGCGGTCGCACGCCCCGGCGAGCCGCGCGGAGGGGCGGTCTGCTGCCGTTCAGGGTGCCCCCCCCCCTCCCGCGACGCGTGGTTGGCCACCTGCGGCCCACGCGGCTCGGCCGGCCCGCCGCCGGTGGGCGCCGGCGCGGGCGCCGGCCGCCACACCCTGGTTGGGCCGGCTGCGTGCGCCGGCCACACCGTGGCCGTTAGCGTGGAGGTGGCGGGTGGCAGATCGCTGCCCGAGCCCTCCGCGCGCTAGCGGGTCCGCATTCGGCGTCGAATTGGGTTCGCGTCGGCCAATCAGGAGCGCCGCTGGATCATGCGCGCCACCCCTTTTTCCTATCAAATCGCGGCGGAGAGGACAGCTCGCCGCAAGGCGAGAACTCCCCGCCGCCACACGCCCCGTATGAACGGTTTCCTTGCAGAACACAACCCCACGCTGAAGCCGGGTCCCGCGCACTGGGCCCCTGATTCGGCCGGCCGACACGTGGTGGCGGCGGCGTCGGTCTAGACCAGCCCGACGGCCGGCGCCAGCCCCGCTCGGCCTGCTCGCCGCGTGCCTCCCCCGCCGCCCCCACAATTGCCCCCGCCCCTGCTCGCCGTCCCGCCCCCGCACCGACCCGCCGACCCTGAAAGACCGCCGCCCGGCACAAACGGCAGCAAGAAGGGAACCACCTGCACGGGGTGTCGCTGATGGCCGCCGTCGCCTCAGTCACCGCTGCCACCCCGTGCCGCTTCCAAGGGCAGCACCCCCCGCGACACGCCTGTGGTGCCGCCACCGAGGGAACAGGAGAGCATGTTGAGGAAAAAAAAAACCCGAAGGGGAAAAAAAAACCTTTGCCGCTCGTGCGCCTCGCCGATATCCTACTCTCTGAACAACTCAAACCACGCTACAGGTACGGGGCCAGATATGCGCCGCGGTTGGAGAAAACGTGCTCTGCCATGTCGTCACGCAACGACAGGAACTCGTCGTTATCCGTAATCGCCGCCCTGGCCTCGAGAAAGAAGAGAAAAGATCCCTCTGGTGGATCCACTCCCATGCGCACCTCCGGCATATTTCCCCCAGGGAGCGGCTCAAGCCGGGTGTGCGTGACACATCGGTTTCCATGGCCGCGACCAGCTGGGTCGGCATCCCCAGCGGCCTCTGCGCCAGAGGGGGGCGAGGCTGCCACCCCCCCGCCCACCCCCGAGCCCCCCATTCTCGAGCTATCCGCATTGTTTCCTCGACCGGCTGGTTCGTCACCCCCAGCAGCCGCAGCACCAGTGGAAGACGGGGCCGCCACCCCCCCGCCCACCACCACACCTGCCTCACGGCCTTGACGCGCACCGTCGCCGCCACGTGCCGCGGCGGCAGCCACCATGCGCAGGTTGCCCAAAAAGTCTCCCCGTCGCTCCAAGACGACCATGTTGTGCAATATCGCCATCGCCTTCACAGCCTTGATCATTTGGAGAACGCTCGTAAATCTCGATGGCCGCAGCAGCATGTGGAATCTTGCTGTCAAGACGCCATAGAGGCGCTCCACGTCCTTCCTCATCGCCTCTTGCAGCCGGTTAAAGATACGCTGCTTGCGGGTGGTCGGGTTGGGGTAGCACGACAGGAATACAGGGTACTTGTGGTACGCCTTGTCTGTCAGGTAGTAGGGCATTGTCCGCGTGCGGCCGTTGACTTTGTAGGGCAGGTTCTTAGGCGGCCAGGTGCCGTCCATCATGTCCATAAACAGCGGGGATTGGCCGAGTACGTTGAGGTCGTTGTGGGATCCAGGCGCGCCCGCGAAAAGGTGGTGGATGTACAGGTCGTGGTCGCAGATCGTCTCCAATACGATGGCCCGGCGCTTCTTGCGGGAGATGTACTGACCAGCAAGGGCCTTAGGACACCCCCGCCACTCCCAGTGGGAGCAGTCCAGGGAGCCAATGCACCCTGGCATTCCCCGAGCGGCGCTGCGCTCCATGATGGTCTTGAGCTCCGTGGTGGTCGGCTGCCGCAGGTACTGGCCCTCGTACTCGGTGATCAAAACGTCGAGCAGCTTCTTGACGCAGACCTTAATCGTCGCCTTGGACAGACGCACATACTCGTCGGCTCGGTCGTAGGACTCACCGAATGCGAGGACACGGAAGGCGGCCACGAGCTTTTGCAGCGCGTACGCCTGTGGCCGCCCTGTCGCGTTGACCGCCTGGCGCCAAAAAGGCCGCTCCTTGATGTCATCGAAGATCCGCACGAAAACGACACGGGGCACACGGAAGCGGCGCTCAAACGTCGCCTCGTCGTAGACGGGCTCATCGCCGTCGAGGCCAAAGTAGTCGGCCATGATGCGGCGCATGCCGCCCTCGAAATCTCTCTCCCGGTTGGCGCGGCGACCGGGCACGGAGCCGACGTAGGCGCGGCGCCGATACGCGCCGCCGCGGCGCAGGCGCATCGCCGTGGTCACACCCACAGACCGCGCCGCGAGCTTGACAGCCACGGTCTCGTCGGCCGACGCGTCGTCGGCTGCGGCGGTCTCCTCATCCGACGTCGAATCGGAGCTGGACGACGGTGACGGAGAGGCCGCCGCGAAGCGTCCGGAGGGCGCCATGGGAATAGTCGGAGAGGTGTCAAACCAAGGGAGTGGGTAGTATTGGCGGTGCGCGATCGTGTGCGTCGCGAAAGCGTCGGTGGGGACAGCGATGGCGGCGGCCGCCGTGGTGGCGACAGCGGTGGTGACCGCAGTGGCTACCGGCGATGTGACGATTTTGAGCGGCGGCCGGTCTGAGCGCGGCGCCCTTCTTCTGTCCCCCCACCCCCCCCCTCAATGTCCCTGTGGTACGGGGGTGCCTCATATGGCTGGGGAGACAGGCAGCCGCGCGACATAATCGATTGAGCGTCCCTAACAGCGCTTTCAGGAGGGGTCGGTGCTCCCGACCCCCCCTGTTGAGGTCCCCTGTGGGGTTCGAGCGGCTGAGCAGTCGACCGGCCACGGCCCACGAAACTGGGCCGTCCACCTCCACACGTGCCTGAACCTCGCGCAGGGCCGGACTCTACGGACAGCAGGTCAGCCCACGGCTCAGCGGCCCTCCTTTTTTGCGGCTGTTGAGCCAGACACTCGGCGGCGGGGAATCTTCCATGACTCATGGTGGGCCTGTGCCCAGCGCAGAGCAGCTCCGCGTCTCGTGACCCGCCAGTGCTGACCCAGGGTCCCGTGCCCCCTGGCCGGGTCGGTCAAACTTCGTCCCGTCTAGTGCAGGGATTGGTCGTAGCTCGCCGCATGCCACGTCGGGGAAGCCGTCTGTTGGGGCACGTAGAGCCACACATTCTGTTTTGACAGGTCAGCTACGCAGACAGCACCCTAGCCTCCAGTCGGGCCTGGCGCAGCGTGTAGAAAGCGCGTCGGCTGTGTTTGCCAGCCGCGTGGTCCTCCCCGAGGCTGTCGACAGCCATGTTCGATGCGGCTCGTGAGGGGCCGCGTGGACGTTCCACCCGCGCTGAACCGTGGAAGCTCCTCCCGACACCCCCGTTCACGGGTCAATTCAGCCACGCAGCCATTGACACGGTCGGGCAAGCGCGAGTCCCTCGGATCGGCGTCCACCGACAGCGCTGTTCCACGAAGATTTTTGCACAAGGGTTCGCACTGCCTGTCGGGGCCGACTGGAGTGGACCTCGTGGAAGCGTGGTACTTGACGGCGTCGTCTGGGTCAAGCGTCTGGGATCAAGCCCATGCGACGTGGCAGTGCTTTTTATTGGTTTGAAACGACCCCCAGCAGCCAGATTGCTCGCATTCGACCTCAAACTCGCCAATATGGGCTCGCCCTAGTGTTCGCATCGTACGAACCCAGGAGAATGGAGGCCGTTTTTGGGGGAGGGTTCGCACGATGCGAACGAGTGTGCGAACCGCGCTTGAGTTATCCGGTTGTAATTACATTCCGTGTTTTAACACGTTCTGTGAGTCCCGCACCGTTTGTGAAGCCGGAACGAACGCCGACATTGCTAGGTTGTACGTATATGTGCCACGTGGACAACGTGGCACGAATACTGGCTACGTGTTGAACTGGCGACATTGCTGGGTGTGCTCTAAGCCGCTTGGCTTCGTACCGCACGCCTAATCCACCTGCGAGAGCGTGTTTCCATACAAGGTCCTGGCACATGCACGGATCCCCACACGAGACAGGTCAACAGCCGCACCGAACAGAATCATATTCCGTTCAGACTCTGTTGCCTGAACAGACCTCACAACAGATGGGCGTTTGTTTGCCTGTTGCCGATCAGGCCAGCTGTTCAGCATTCTGTTGGGCCGCCCCCTGCCGCGACGATCCGCCGTTGCTGCGGGTCGGGCGCCACGCCCGTGCGGCGCGCGGGGCAAGGCGGCTTGGCGTGACGGCCGGGTCGGGTGCAGTGGCGGGTCGGCCCAGGACGGGGGCGCGTGGGGTACGAGGACCGCCGGGGTTCCCCGGGCACCAGGCACACGGCAGCTCGGCGTGCGGCAGCGACAGCCCGTTGTGTGGCGGCGGCGGTGGCAGACGCTCCCTGGTGGTGGTCACCTCTGGGTGGGCGCCCCGCCGCCGTGGGGCGGTGGCAGCGGCCGCCCGCCTGGTCGCCGTCGGACGGATGCCGCCCCGCGAGTTGCTCGGGGGTACCCGCACAATCGACACGCCGTGCCAGACGCGGGCGCACCAGCGTCGGCCAGCGAATCGAGCGGCATGCTGCGGGCCCCTGCGCGTGCGGGCGGTGGTGGCGGGGTGACGACCGCCGTGGGCGGCATCGGTGTGAGCACCTTGCCCCTTCCCTTGTACCTGCGGGGTGTACGCGCGGCTGATGGGGTGTTTTTGTGGGGGTGGACGCGTGCCCCACGGGTCCCATCTTGCGCTCTGCTTGTTTGTTGTCGTGCACGTGAAAAGGGGCAGGGCGCACCGTTTGGGAGGGGTGCGGCCGCACGCCAGCGGCCCACCAGGCGCCCGGTGATGGCCCGATGGGTGGGCGTGAGCCGACCGCTCGAGGCGCCGTCGGGGACGCCCCGCCGCGAGCTCCCCCACTGGCGGCGCGGCCTGTGGTGACAGCGGCCGCCGCAAGAGGCCGGCGCGGCCGGCGCGGCCGGCGCGGCCGCCCCCTCGGCGGCGGTGGCGGCGGCGCCACGGCAGGCGCCGCGTCGCCGTTGGCGGCCGCCGCCGCCGCCGCCGCCGCGGCGCCCCCCCGCCCGCCGCCGCCGCGCACGCGGCCGCCCGCCCGC
>ENA-ORXR01005177-ORXR01005177.1-marine-metagenome-genome-assembly--contig:-NODE-5177-length-10485-cov-142.645945_pt1 | contig 10485 bp, 10 predicted proteins | sample MGYA00237866_ERZ511479 | MGnify/ENA metagenome assembly ERZ511479 | reverse complement strand
GCCGAACAAAAAGCATTGGTCGATGGGCTGACAGGCTTTATTAAAGGCTATGATTTGGATAGTGTGGATCAGGCGATTTTGGAGAAGTTGTTAAGGAGTTTTGTATAGTGGTGTGCCTGCCTTTTTTGCAAATACTTTGTTTCTACAATTGCTCTATTTTTCTCGAATTTTATCTAAGTCTGTTAAGTGTTTTTTTGCAATCTCAAAATTCTTTTGAAGATCTATATAATCAGGATATGTTTTGGTCAATTCCTTATAGAGATTATAGGATTTTTGAAGATATAATTTTATTTTAATGACATTCTTTTCATGATGTTGATAAAATGAACCTAACATTAAATAGGCAAGTGCAAGTCCGTTTTTGAATTCTATATTTTTAGGATATTTTTTATTTAATTCCTTACTCAATTGAAGGTATTCTTTTAAAAAAAAAATAGCATTATCTACATTGCCTAATTCGGCGTGAGTAAGTCCTAAATATTGATAGGAAGTTGCTAGCCCATCCTTGAAATATTTATCATTTGGAGAATCATTGCATAGTTCTTGCTGTATCTTATAGGATTGTTCAAAAAAATTAAGAGCTCTATTTAGTTTTGCTTTTTTAGCATAAATTTTTCCTAAAAACTGATAAACATTAGCAAGTCCATTTTTGAATTTTATACTATCAGGGTACTCGTCACATAGGTCCTTACTTAACTTAGCCTGTTTTTGAAAATAATCAAGAGCTATTTCAAAATTTTGTAATTTGTCATATATATCTCCAAGTCTTTCATATACCAAGGTTAATCCATGTCTAAAGGAAACAGCATCTTTGCTAGCTTCATAAAGTTCTTTTAGGAGTTTTTCATATTTTTTAAATAATTTAAGAGCCTCTGGTAACTCTCCTAATTTTGTATTAGTATCTCCAAGTTTTAAATAAGAAAGAGATAAATAGTGCTTATAAATAGTATTAGTCTTATTATTTTTATAAAGAGATTCATCTATTTCATTCGCTTTTGTAAAAGCATTTAACATTTTATTTATATTTCCTGTTGCTTCGTGATAGTATCCGATACGTTCATAAAGGATTGAAAAAATGTTAATTGGCTTTGGAAATCCTGCTACTACTGATTCTGCATATTGAGTAAATAGGGTAGAGTATTTATAATTCTTTTCGTGTGTTTTTTCAGGATGTAATTTTTCAATGAGAGTACTTATTAAGTTTTGACAATCTTTACTAAGGTTTGGATTTTTTTTACGAACAATTGCTTGTATAATAGGGCTACATTTAAAAGATTGTGTGCTTCTTTCGTAGCCTATCCAGCCTTTTTGGACAAGAGATAGAAGGTGTATATCTAATGTTTCTTGTCGGTCAGGCAGCAAAGTTTCCAAATTCTCAAAAGGAATGTTCTCGGCAGGAAGTACGGCAAAGACGGAGAGTAAAGTGACTTCTTCTTTGGGAAGGTCGCTTAGGTCGTACATAGCCGTGATAATGGCTTCTGGAGTGGCTTCTTTGAGGTCGTGGTAGTCTGTGGTGACCGTGTTTGTTTTGGATAGAGCGAGTACACCTTTGGTTTGTAGGTCTTTTAGTAAATCGGCGAGGGTATATTTTGTTTTGAGGGCGTTGTTGAAGTTGTTGAGGTTTTTTGCTAAGAGTTCGATGACAAGGGTATTGCGGTCTATGGCTTGTAAGATGCTTTTGAGTAGCTTCTCTTCGCTTTCTTGGTGTTGGGGATAGTGGCGTTTAAAAAGGGCTAAAGCGTCTTTTTCAGCTAAGGGATTGATGGTATAGAAACTGGCTTGGCTAAATTCTGTGAGCCGAGTGGTAAGCAGCATATGGAATTTAGAACAGCGTCTTAAAAGCGGATAGTTTTCTGCTAAATCGGTTATATCATTCGTATTGTCAAGAATAAGCAAGCAAGGCTTGTTTAAGTTCTGCATGGCTTGTAAAAGGAGCGGAAGCCGTTCCTTATTGGGCATATTGGGCGGAAAACTGACTTTTAAATCACGAGCAAGAGAAAGTATGGCATCTGCGATACTTTTGTCCGCAAAAACCCATGCAAGGTGGTGGTATTCTTGTTCGTAACGGTGGTAATATTGTGCCGCCAAAGTCGTTTTGCCAATACCGCCCTGTCCATTGACGAGTAGCAATAGGCTATTGTCGTCTTGAAATAGGTGGTCGTGTACCGCTTTAAGGTCGTCTTCTCGTCCGATAAAAACTTCTGATTTTAGTGGAGGCGGTGTTAAGTATTTGGGTATTTCTGTGCCATTAGGATTAATAATGACAGTTCCATAATTCGTCTCAATATAGGCAGATTTACTTCCTTGGGTTATGTTTCGCTCTTTCTCTACCATTTTATTGAATGTTTATATCTCCACTATTATTTTCAAGATAAATAGATTTATCGCCTTGTGTGATATTTCGGGTAGTTGTGGAAGCACTTACTTGTTTTTTCACAAGTGCTGTAAGGATTTCCTCCAATTTTTCATGAGTAATCACTTGCCCATCTTTTAGGCTTGTGATTAAATTACTTTGAATATTGGCAATCATAGCACTAAATTCAGCATCATCTTCAACTTTTTGAATCAGTTGTTGGATACTTTCTTGATGGTCTGTTTGATTGGTCGATAAGGCTTGCAAGACAAGATTTTGATAAGCAGCACAAGCTTTGTTATCTGTTTGTAAAATTTCACTAAAATAAAGCTGTACAAAATCCTTGAGGTTATTAATCAAGAAGTACTTGAAACCATTATCTATTCGTTCCGCCGTCGTGAGACTTTTTGTTAAAATTCCTTGTAGTTGTTGATTGACTGCTCTGGAGGTGTCTAATTCTGTGATATAACTTGCTGCTTGAGCAATAGTAACGTCATTTTGTGCCGTAATATCCATAATTAAATCATCAATAAAGTCCTTTATTTGAGGTCTTAGCGCATCGTGTATATTTTTCTCACAATAGGCTTTTTCTATCTCTCTTAAAGCCATTTCCGTCGCTTTTATAATGGCTTTAGGAAGAGCTTGGTTGGCATCTTCCGCCCTAATGTGTTGAGGGCGAGTCAAGAATTTTGTCCCACCATCTATGATTAATTTGTTGGTGAGGCTGTTAAGCGTTCCTATTGCCATTGTTGCCAATAATGGTGTAGCAGTTGCAGGAAAGAAGGTAGCTAAGGCAGCAGAGGTACTTGCAAATAGTATTGCTCCACCTGCTTTTTTTAGGTTATCGTTCATAGAGAATCTGATTTTTATAAAGTGTCTGGTTCTAAAAATACAAAATGTATACCAACTTCTATAATAACCGACATATCCCAATGTTTTGTTCCCTATATATTTTTCTTTTTTTTAGGAGCGAAAGGTAAGCCGCTTCGTCGTCACGTTCAGTCCTGCTATCCGTTAATGGATGGCATCTCCAAGATGCCTTGCATTTTTTCACATACTGAACCGTATTGAAAGGCATTTCCAAAATGCCTTTCATCTCCATATATGAACCGAAAAGGCAGCCAACGCAATCCTCCAACCACTTCTATCAGGGCTATTTTGGATGGTCGTTCCCCCTATCGCTATTTTGCAGTCCATATCGTACTAAACGCAAAGAGCACAAAGGTCACGCAAAGAGCGCAAGGCAATCTTTCGTAAAGCAAAAAAAGGAACAGCCAGGAAAACACAACAAAAGCATCACACTTTGGAGAGGGAGAAGGGAGTACTCACACAATACCCCATATTTATGGACTAAATGATAGGTGAAATTTTGCTCTAATTTTTTTGCCTAATTCCCTCTATTATAGTAAAGGAAAGCCATTAAAAAATGCCGTTCATTGGCTTACCTTAATTAAAGTGGTAAACTATGAAATGATGGGTAAGCAAATGGACGACATCCATAAGATGGCTTTCATTTGCCGAAATCTTCATTCCCTTACAGTTGAAAAAACTACGAACCATATAAGGACATATAAGTTTTTCATGTGAAGAAGTAAGACGTTCTATCCTTTTAAGCTAGACCCGATGGCACAGCGGGAGCATGCGTGACGACGGAGGAATTTTTACCGTTCTCTCCTAAAAAAAAAAGATGCTATGGGAAAAACTACGTGTACAAAATTATTTTACGTAAAGAGCGCAAAGAGTTTTCACGCAAAAAACGCAAAGCTCTATATAAACCAATTTGTGTGCGGATTTTTGGGAAAAAAGGGCATAAAAAAAGCCCTTATAAATTTTTTATAAGGGCTTTGAGATAGTTTTCCTATCAGATACTATGTATTAGTATCTTCTGTTGTAATCGTTACCACCGTCACGGTTTCCATCACGACGACCACCGCCACGATTGTTGTCACGGTAACCACCGCCGCCACCGCCACGGTTGTTATCACGGTAACCACCGCCGCCACCGCCACGGTTGTTATCACGGTAACCACCGCCGCCGCCACCACGGTTATTGTTTCTGTTTTCTCTTGGTTCTGCCTGCTTTACTACGATGGTTCTACCATCAAATTCTTCGCCATCTAAAGCCTCAATAGCGTTGTTTGCTTCATCATCATTTGGCATTTCAACAAAGCCAAAGCCTTTTGATTTACCAGTAAGTCGGTCAATAATGATTTTTACGGAATCTACTTCTCCGTACTGCTCGAATGCGTTTTGCAAATCATTTTCACGTGTGTCAAAGTTTAACTTTGCAACAAAAATGTTCATAAAAAAAAATTTAAAAATAAGAAAATGTTAAAAAATAAAATCAAGTTAAAGGTAGTAAAAACTTTTTGGTCTAGAAAGCAAATAAGCAGAAATACAGATTAATGTAGAAGGCAAAAAAAGCAAAATACAGAACTTTGTAAAGCAAAAAAGCAAAATATAGAACAAGGTAGTGTGCAAACTCCAATTAACTTATGACAAAAATAAACTATTAATTTGAGTCATGTGTTATTTTGACGAAAAATAAATCAAAAAGTTTAAAATTATTGTTTATTTGTCGTAAATTGGGTTTGAAACTTACTTGAAGTTTAGTTTTTTTTCTTTGTTAGGTAGCCCAAAATTTGCTAAGGTATAGCTAATTGTAAATTCAGCTTGTTGTATATCTGTTTTTTCAAAATGTACTTGATCACTACACCATTGTATGCTGCTTGGGATGTCATTTTTGATAAAAGCGTTGATATATTCAGCAACATATCTGCAATGTTTTGGATGTGTTGCCATTTTTTGGAGGTCTGGAGCGATGTCTATGGTCGAAATAAGTTTTTTGTATTCTCCTGCTTTTAGGGTGAGCACTTCTTCGGTGACGCCCCTGACATCATTGGGGGCTTTGTAGGCGATTTTGAGTGGCTCGCCTGTATCATTTTTGACATATACATCGTACTGGAAGGTGGCATGGCATGCGCTAAAACTAAGGGCGATGCTAAAGAATAGAATTGTGAAAAGCGTTTTTTTCATGGTTTCGTTATTTTTAAGTACACTTTTTTGGAGCGAACTGCCAATTGCTTCGTCGTGACGGAAAGTCCCGCTATCCATTACAATCCCAAGCCTCGCAAATATTCGGTTAATCGAGCGGAGTTGAGACAGCCAACGCTATTTGGTATTTTCATTACTATCAGGGCTATCTTTCACGGTCTTGGTTGCAATACATATATCGTAAACACAAACGAAAGTGAACCATAGAAATATTTTAAAATTAGTTTTCTTTAACCATTAGTTGCTCTTTTTAGCGATTCCTCAATGCACTAATCTATCAGTTATTCCCATTGTTGACTGGTACAATTATTGAAGAAGCGTTTTTTCCTTTGCAATGTTCCTTTCAACGCAAAGGCGCAAATATTTTTCGTAAGGTTCGGGAAGGTAAATAGACCTTGCCCCCTTGCGTTTAAGATGATATGCACTGCTTCCATTTGTAAGCAGTCTAATTATGATTTAGAATTTTGCTTCCTCTGCCTTGTCGTTGCGACAGCCCAAAATAGCCCCGATAGTAATGGAATGCCAAAGTGGTTTAGGTCGTTTTTGTAGTTGCTCTGTTTTATGTGGTTATTGCTTTTGGCATTGGAATGGATAGCGGGACTTTCTGTTGCGACGAAGTATTTTACCATGCGCTCCTAATTTTTATTCTCTAACGACTTCTACTAATTTTGATGAACTAAAAATGCTTTCTGGCGAAATAACCGTTGCATTTAATGGGGGATGGTTGCCATAGCGTTCCCCAAGTTTTTTTTGAACGGCAGGATGTGATAAATCAAAATCTTTTAGCTGTTGTAGTTTGCCAATTTCGATGCCAAGTGCTTCTTTGTAAATCTTCCAAACAAGCTCAGAACAGTAGATTTTTTCATCACTCCAATCGAATAACAAATCATAGGGTTTGCCACGATATTGTTGTCCTGTTTTCTTGATTTTTGCTAAATTTTTGGGTGTTAATAACTCTTCGTGGTTTTTGAGTCTTTTGACTACATAACGATTGTTTTTTCCTCGTCGAATCCACTTTTTTAAAGGGGTTAATTGGACGGGTTGTATGGCTTCATAGACATAAAAATCGCTTCCGTCTTGATAGATAATGCCCATATGGGAATGTTGAGATTTTGTGGCTTGTTGGATGGCTTCACTTTGGGCGGAAGTAGAGGTCTGAAAGATAATGTCACCAGACTGAAATTTGGGGGGAAATGGGGATTGGGGCGTCCTTCCACGTTCAAATCCATAGAAAACGAATGCATAACACAGCATTAATACAACAAGGGGTATTGCAAAAAGTAAGAATATTTTTTTCATCATAGCTTATAACGCACAAAGAGAGCGAATTTATTGTTTTTTGTAGAAAAAAGGTATGTACGGCCTCCTTTCTTAAACACTTTGCATTTTTATTAAAAACGAGTCCTATAAATTACAAATTTATGAGACATTTGCTCGCAGATTTGTACTTTGTACAAGTAAGGAACGTGTACGAAATAAATTCTTAGATTAGATATGACGTTTCTCAAAGAAATGTCATATCTGTGACGAGCGTTTTAGGAGCGAACTGTCAAATCCTCCGTCGCAAAGCATGGGCCTGCTGTCCGTTCTTATGGCTTATAAAAAACAATCTATCACGTAAGAACCGAACCAAGAACTACGGCACTAAGAACTACAGGACTAAAATAAGCCATACCACTACCATCAGGGCTATTTTGGGCTGTCGGAACAAGTGATGCTTCAAGGTTCAAACCATCCCAAATAGACTCGATAGTAGCGGAATTATGAAGTTGTTTTAGAAGATTTGATGGTATTGGCTAAATCAAAAGGATATGGAGACGAACCTATTGTGATGGAAGAAATACGTCAGTTTTTGCTGTTTGAAAGCAACGAAATTCCTTCTTTGCCCCAAAGTTATGCTCATAAGGGAGGCATTGAAAGTTTATGGAAACTCTTTTCGTTTATAGATGATTGGACGGAAATAGATCATCGTTTAATGCATTTATTGACTAAAAATAGATGGGGAAATCCAAATAAATTTATTGATAAATCCTATGATGATTTTACCAGTGAAATATTTTTTGAGTGGTATAAAAAGCAATTAGAACAAGGGAATGAGCCTGATTATGAAAAAGTTGAAGCACTTTTAAAAAAATATGAAAGAGAAGATGATCTTTTGGAAGTGTTGTTGAGTTTGGAGTCTGATATAAATTTAGTTATTGATGGGAAACCCACACAACTTAGTGAGCGAATCATAAAACGCTTTAAGGAAAATCCCGATGAGTTTTTTGAACGAATCAGAAAACATAGTCTAAATCCTGTAATATCTATGCTTATTCAATTTTACAAATAACTGAAGAAGAAAACCTTCGCAAAGACTTAATTGCGTATTGGGTAAAGGCAGGAGCGCATGATTTTGTGAAAGAAGAAGCCTTTAAGACCTATGAAGCCCGAAAAGCAGCAGGAAAACTCAAAAAATATCCTAAAAAGTGGTTAGATACGGCAAAATTACCTGATTTATACTGGAAAGATGGAAAACTTGTGGCGGCTGAATTTATACGGCATTTACTCCAAAAACAAAAAGCCCAAAAGGACACAGGCTATACACCCACACAAGAGGTTTTAGAAGATATAAGTAGTCTGACAAATTTATCTTAACATTTGATGATGGCTTCTTTTTGCCATCTACTTCGTTAAAAAATCTCGTCATAGCTATGGCTATGTCGAAGCGTCGAACCGCTCCATTTTTTGCCCCTCATCGCAAATGTAACCTTAATTCTGTCACACTACTTAGACAAAGAAAAAAGTGGTGATTTTGCAAAAAACGTTTTGGATTTAGAATTGAAAAATGGAGGATTGAAATCACCGAATAAAGCCGTTTCGCCCTTTATCACTTTATTGGGCGATGACCGAGTGATTGCGCCAATTAAAAACTACTGTACCCAGAATAAAAACGTAGTGGCAGCGACAATTTTGGGCTTAATGCGTACGCCAAAAGCGACTCGTGCCTTAGATGGCATTATGCTCCACTTCAAGTCCAAATACCCAGAATGTACGAGAAGCTGCATCGACCTCTTTCAATCAAATTGCTGATACACTGGGCATCAGTCGAATGGAGTTGATGGATAAAATGATTCCCGATTTTGGTTTTGAGAATTTATTCAAAACCTTTGAAGTCAATGGGGAGGAATGGCGAGCTTTTATTCAGACCGATTTGAAAATAGCCTATCTTAATGAGATGGACGAAATCAAAAAAAGCATCCCAACAAAAGCAGCTAAAGAAATCAAGGACGAAATCAAAGCGATCAACAAAAACATTCGCAGTATCTCTAAAAACCAAAAGCAGAATTTAGAGCAAAATTTCATCGCCCAACGTCGTTGGAAAGCAGCAAATTGGCAGGAGCATTTTATGGGAAAAGCCTTGATGTTTGCTTTTGCCCAAAGTTTGGTTTGGGGCATTTATGGAGATGGAAAGTTCACCGAAATATTTGGCGTAAACCAAGACCAAACTTTAGAAAATACTGACTTTGAAGAAGTAGAAATTCCCGATAATTCGATGATTGATATGGTATATCCTTTGGAGTTAGACGAAGCCACTAAAAAGATGAGGGAAACCTATCTCAAAGAAAACAACATTACACCGCCCTTTCAGCAAATTGATTGAGCGATTTTCTTACCAGAAAGCTATGAGGCAAATATTAGAATCATAGACAAATACAAGGATGTGAAAGTTTCAGATTATCGTTTTAGGTCATTTATGGAGAAACGAGGATGGCGTCGAGGTTCTGTTGTCGATGGCGGTATGATTGACAATTACATGAAGCTGTATGAAGGTGATGGTATTGAAGTTTTTGTAGAAGTGGATGAAATGTATGTTTATTTAGGGGAATTTAGTGAGGAAGTTGTCCTTCAAGAAATCTACTTTTCGAAGGTAGGCACTTTTGAGACGGGTAGTTATCGTTATAAATAGGACTGTGTCCTATTTTATGTTTTTTCGCCCTTTCAGGGCTTTTTGATAGGACTGTTTTATGTTTTTTCGCCCTTTCCGGGCTTTTGATAGGACTGTGTCCTATTTTATGTTTTTTCGCCCTTTCAGGGCTTTTGATAGGACTGTTGTTTTTTCGCCCTTTCAGGGCTTTTTGATAGGACTGTTGTTTTTTCGCCCTTTCCGGGCTTTTGATAGGACTGTTGTTCTTTCGCCCTTTCCGGGCTTTTGATAGGACTGTTGTTTTTTCGCCCTTTCAGGGCTTTTTGATAGGACTGTGTCCTATTTTATGTTTTTTCGCCCTTTCAGGGCTTTTGATAGGACTGTGTCCTATTTTATGTTTTTTCGCCCTTTCCGGGCTTTTGATAGGACTGTTTTATGTTTTTTCGCCCTTTCAGGGCTTTTGTTCTTTTGCTCCTTATAATATTTTTTTCATAAATGATGAAATATGGGGATGATTGTATCGTTTTTATGAGTGAAATATATTGGATAACTAAGCTCTGTAAGGGCGATATATAAAAAATATGGGACAATCACTTGTGCAAAATTATATTCATTTGGTCTTTAGTACAAAGCATCGGCAGCGACTTATAACGCCTGACATCGAGGATAAATTACATGCTTATTTGGGAGGGATTTGTAAGGGTCTTGGTTGCCCTGTGCTGATGGTGGGTGGGTATGTTGATCATATTCATATGTTGTTTAAACTTAGTCAAAAAGTGGCTTTGATGGAGGTTGTGAAAAAGGTGAAAGGGGGTTCTTCCAAATGGATAAAAACGCAAGATTCTAAGTTTCGTAATTTTTATTGGCAGGATGGGTATGGTGCTTTTTCTGTTAGTCCGAAGGGGGTGGATGTTGTTGTGGCCTATATTAAGAATCAGCATGTGCATCATGGTCAGCAGACTTTTAAGGAGGAGTATCGTGTTCTTTTGAGGGAGTATGGGGTTGGGTATGATGAGCGGTATGTTTGGGATTGAGGGCTTTGTGTGTGGTGTTTTGATAGGACTTTGTCCTATCTTTTGTTTTTTCGCCCTTTCAGGGCTTTGTGTGTGGTGTTTTGATAGGACTTTGTCCTATCTTTTGTTTTTTCGCCCTTTCAGGGCTTTGTGTGTGG